>Ga0137412_10001154_pt1 | contig 20083 bp, 14 predicted proteins | sample CZODoug2_1_16fun_FD_122160 | JGI IMG/M metagenome (GOLD analysis project Ga0137412, IMG submission 122160) | Vadose zone soil fungal communities from Angelo Coast Range Reserve, California, USA - CZODoug2_1_16fungal (Hybrid Assembly) | ecosystem: Environmental > Terrestrial > Soil > Vadose zone...
TCGACGATGGTGGTGAGCTGGGTGGAGCCGCTGATGAAAGCCGCGGTGAACAGCGTCATCAGCATCGCGGGCTCAGCGAGGAATCCGATCAGCATCTCGCGCCGCGCGCCGAGACCCCCGAACGAGGTACCGATGTCCATCGCGGCGAGCGCGGAGAACATGCGCGCGAGGGCGAACACGCCGACCAGCGCGATGATGTCCGCTGCGGGCGCGAAGGGAAGGCCGGTGGCGAGCACCGGAACGATGCCCGCGGCGAGCCACATGCAGCCGAACAGGATGTAGGGCGTCCAGCGGAAAATCGGCGATGCGTCGCGCGCGAATATCGCGTCCTTGTGGAACAGCTTCGCGAGCGTGAAGTAAGGCAGCAGGATGGAAGGCGCCGAGCGGTTCTGCAGCCAGGCGCGGCACTGGTTTACCCAGCCCGTCAGGAGCGGCGCGGCGAGCACGACGAACACCGACTGCAGGATCTGGAAGGCGATGCCCTGGGCGCTGTTCATCGCACGAACACCAGGAGCGCAATCAGGGTGATGAAGCTGTAGAGCAGGTAGATGCTGATCCGCCCCTGCTGCAGGAGCGCGATCTTCGAGGAGACGAATTCGGCGGCCCGCGCAACCGGCAGGTACAGCCAGTACCAATGGCGGTCCTCGACCTTGAGCGTATATCGGGGCTCGGTATCGTCGGGACCGGGCAGCCGGCGTTCGATGCGGTAGATCGGTCCGAACACGTGGCGGATCGGCTGACCGAAAGCATCCGCGGTGTCCTGCATTCGCGAAGTCTGCTCGGGATAACCGCAGTCCCATGGAGCGGCGAAGCGCACGCGGCCGTGGTAGAAGCGCCGCACCAGCAGGAACGTGAGCAGGGTTGCGGCCGCGATGACCACGAGAAAGATGACGGGCGAGTAGCTCGCCTGACCGGCGGAGGTCGGCACCAGCCACAGCCAGCCCGAGCCGGCGAGCGCCTGCTCGGACAAACCCTGTCCGGTCAGCGAGACGCCGACGCGATTCAGGACCAGGAGAAACGATGTCGGGAAGAGCCCGAGCACGAAGCAGCCGGCGGCGAGCCAGGCCATGCCGTAGCGCTCCATCCTGCCCGCATCGCCGGCGTGAGGCAGGGGCGAATGATCGGCCGGCTCGCGCGGGCGACCGAGAAAGGCGATGCCGTAGACCTTGACGAAGCACATCGCGGTGAGCGCGCCCGCGAGCGCGAGCGTCGCGGCGAAGAGCGGAAGGAGGCTGCGCACGACGCCGTGCTCGATGATCGTCGCTTGCAAGGCGGCCTGGAAAGTCAGCCACTCCGAGACGAATCCGTTCAAGGGCGGCAGCGCCGAGATGGCGAGCGCGCCGATCAGGAAATAGAACGCGGTCTTCGGCATGCCGCGGATCAGGCCTCCCATGTCGTTGAGGTTCCGCAGGCCGGTCGAGTGCAGGATCGAGCCTGCGCCGAGAAACAAGAGCCCCTTGAACACGGCGTGGTTGAGCGTGTGGTAGAGGGCGGCGATCAGGGCGAGCACGCCGGCCGCCGGGTGGCCGAAACCGATGAACACCATGGCCATGCCCAGGCCGAGCAGGATGATTCCGATGTTCTCGACCGAGTGATAGGCGAGCAGGCGCTTCAGATCGTGCTGCATCAGGGCGTAGAGCACGCCGAAGAGCATCGTCGCCGCGCCGACAACGAGCACCACCATGCCCCACTCCCAGCGCAGGTTGCCGATCAGGTCGAAAATCACCCGCACCATGCCGTAGATGGCGGTCTTGATCATGACCCCGCTCATCAGCGCCGACACCGGCGAGGGCGCGGCCGGGTGCGCCTCCGGCAGCCACGCGTGGAGCGGGAGCATCCCCGCCTTGGCGCCGAAGCCGAAGAACGCGAGCAGGAAAGCCACGGTCGCCCACGCGGGCTGCAGCTGAGCCGCGCGCAGCGCGTCGAAGCTGTAGTCGCCGCGGCCGCCGTGCAGGAGGCCGAAGCACAGGAGGATCGCGATCGCTCCCAGATGCGCGATCAGCAGATAGAGGAAGCCCGCGCGGCGGATCGCCGGCCGCTGGTGGTCGGTGATGACCAGGAAATACGAGGAGAGGGCCATCGTTTCCCAGGCCACCATGAAGAGATACGCGTCGTCGGCGAGGAGGACGAAGGCCATGCTCGCGAGGAACACGTGGTACTGCAGGCAGATGAGCGTGAGACGTCCCGAAGGCTCGGTGTTGAAGTAGCCAGCGGCGTACACGGAAATGCCCGCCGACACCGAGCCGAGCAGCATCAGGAAAAATCCCGCGAGCGGGTCGATGCGCAGATGGAAGGGCAGGTCGGGCAGTCCGAGCGGCAGCGTCAGTGTCTGCGCCGGAAGCCACGCGGCCTGGAGGCCGAATGCCGCGAGCGCGACACCCGCCGCCGCGCCCAGCGGAAAAGCGAACCGCCTGGCGAAAGCGGCGTTCCCCGCGGGAACGAGCCCCGCGACCGCTACGGCAAGCCAAGCTACCGCGACGGCGAGCGAGCCCGCGAGGGGCGACGACAGTACGCCCATCCCTACTTCACCTTCATCCCTGGCTGCGCACCGCTGTCGGGCGAAAGAATAAACACACCCGGCCCGTCGCCCGACGCTGCGAGCACCATGCCTTCGGACACGCCGAACTTCATCTTGCGCGGCGCGAGATTCGCCACCATCACCGTCAAGCGTCCCTCGAGCTTCGCCGGATCGTAGGCCGACTTGATGCCGGCGAACACCGTGCGCGCACCGTTGCCGGCGTCGAGCGTGAGCTTCAGGAGCTTGTCCGCGCCGTCGACGTGCTCGGCTTTGACGATTCGCGCGATGCGCAGATCGACTTTGTTGAAGTCGTCGATCGAGATCAGGTTTTCTCCCTCTCCCGCCTTTGCGGGAGAGGGCTGGGGTGAGGGTGCGGTCATGGTTGCTTCCTTGCTGACATCGAACAGCGCGTCGAGTTGTTTTTCTTCGACGCGGGTCATGAGGTGCGAGTAAGTGCCGATACGATGATTTTCAGGAAGAAGCGTCTCGGCATCCTTCCATTGTAGTGAAGCGACGCCAAGAAACCGCTCGACGTGAGTAGCTAGATCCGGAAGGATGGGCTTGAGATAAATCGTAGCAAGCCTGAACATTTGTATGGCTTCCGAGCAAACCCAATGAAGCGTCCGCGTATTCGTCTCGTCGCTTTTTTTTGCGAGCTCCCATGGCTTTGCGTTGTCCACGAACTGATTCACTTCATCTAGACATAGCATCACTTCGCGAATTGCAGCGCCATACATGCGACGCTCGTACAGATCACGAACAGGGGTGCCGTGCTTAACCAGCTTTTCGAGTGCAGGAGTGGGGGACCTGCCTCGTGCAATTTTTCCTTCAAAGCGCTTAGCTAGAAATCCGGCACTACGGCTGGCTACGTTAATGAACTTCCCTATCAGATCGCTGTTAACTCGCGCTAGGAAATCGTCCGGATCGAAATCGATATCCTCGACGTTCGCATTGAGCTTCGCCGCAATGTAATACCTCAGCCACTCCGGGTTCATCCCGAGCTCGAGATAGCGCAGCGGGTCGATGCCCGTGCCGCGCGATTTCGACATCTTGTCGCCGGAAACAGTGATGAACCCGTGCACGTTCACCTGGTCGGGGGTCTTGTAGCCGGAGAACTTCAGCATCGCGGGCCAGAACAGGGTGTGGAAGTAGATGATGTCCTTGCCGATGAAGTGGATCATCTCGACATCACTGTCGGGCCTGACGAAGTCGGCGAACACCAGGCGCTTGCGCTCGCAATAATTCTTCAGGCTCGCCAGGTAGCCGATCGGCGCGTCGAGCCAGACGTAGAAGTATTTCCCGGGCAGGTCGGGGATCGGGATGCCGAAGTACGGCGCATCGCGCGAGATGTCCCAATCCCCGAGCGCCTTGTCGCCTTCCGCGTCCAGCCACTCCCAAGCCTTGTTGACTACCTGGGACTGCAGTCGGCCGGGTTGCTCCAACCATTCCCGCAGGAAATTCACGCAGCTTTCGTCCGACAGCTTGAAGAACAGGTGGTCGGAGGAGCGCAGCTCGGGCTTGGCGCCCGAAAGCGTGGAGTAGGGGTTGATCAATTGCGTGGGCGAGTACACCGAGCTGCAGTTCTCGCAGGCGTCGCCGTACTGGTCCTTGGTACCGCAAACGGGGCACTCGCCCTTGATGTACCGGTCGGCGAGGAACATGCCTTTCACCGGATCGAAGAACTGCTCTATCTTCTTCGAATAGATCAGCTTCGCGGCCTTCAGCTTGCGGTAGATGTCCTGCGAGAGCTCGGTATTTTCTTTCGAGTGGGTCGAATGCCAGTTGTCAAATTCGATGTGGAACCCGTCGAGGTATTGCTTGCGCCCCTTGGCGATCTCGGCGATGAATTCCTCGGGCGACTTTCCCGCCTTCTCCGCCGCGAGCATGATCGGGGCGCCGTGCGCGTCGTCCGCGCCGATGAAGGTGACGCCGTGGCCCTGCATGCGCTGGAACCGCACCCAGATGTCGGCCTGGATGTATTCCATGATGTGGCCGATATGGAACGGGCCGTTCGCGTACGGAAGAGCCGTGGTGACGAACAGCCGGCGGGACATGCTGACTTTCAAAAAACCGTCATTTTACCGTCTCGCGCCCTCTCCGGCGCGGCCCTAGCGCTTACAGCAGCACGATCGCCGTCGCGATGATCAACGCGACGACGACCGTTGCGGCGAAGATCATGGTTTCGCGCTGCCCCCACTGGGGCTCGCCGGGACGCAGCGCCCGGTCGCGCGATATCGATGTCGCCGAAATGGATTTGGTCGACACGAACTCCATCGTCCCGTCCGCGCCGATCTGGCGCATCAAGCGCTGGGTCGCTTCCTGCGAATCGAACGCGCGCGATATGCCCTTGGTCGGCGAGGGCGTCGTCGAGACCTCTTCCTCCGGTTCCCTCTCCGCGTTCTGCCCGCTCGGTGCAGCCGCGCCCTGGGGCGCGAGCGGAATCGGCCGCGTCGTCGCGAGAACGGGGGCAGCGCCCGGTTGACCCGTTTCCAGCTGCGACTTGCACTCGCGCAGGTCGTTCGCAAAATCGGCCGCGCTCTGGTAGCGCGCTTCCGGGGCCTTGGCGAGCACCTTGGCGATGATGTAGTCGAGCATCACCGGCACTTGCGGATTGGTGGAGCTGGGCGGCGCCGGATCGTGGTTGGTGATCTGATACATCAGGGCGCTCAGGCCCTCTCCGTTGAATGGAGTGGCCCCCGTCAGGCACTCGTAGAGGATGATCCCGAGCGAGAAGATGTCCGAGCGATGATCGGCGCGTTTTCCCACCACCTGCTCGGGCGAAATGTACTTGGGAGAGCCGAGGATCACGCCGGTCTGAGTTCGCGTTTCGCTGGAACGCATGCGGGCGATGCCGAAATCGGCGATTTTTGCGCGCCCCTGCGGGGTGATCATGATGTTGGCGGGCTTGATGTCCCGATGCACGACCTGGTGCTGGTGGGCGTAGGCGAGACCCTCTGCGACCTGGGCGGCCACGTCGACCGCTTGCACCGCCGCCAGCGGCTGTCCCTGGGCGAGCAGCTCGCGCAGCTCGCGGCCCTCAATGTATTCCATCGCCATGTACACGAGGTGTCCGCTCTTGCCGATGTCGTAGATGATGATGATGTTCGGATGGTTGAGACCTCCCGCGGCCTTCGCTTCGGTGTAGAAGCGCGCCTCGTACTCCGCCATGCCCTCGTGTCCGGCCTCCTCCGTGTTGATGGTCTTGATCGCCACCATGCGGTTGAGCATGGGATCGTTCGCGCGATACACCACTCCCATCGCGCCCTTGCCGAGTTCGGCGACGATCTCATAGCGCCCAAGCAGCCAGGGTTCGGTCATCGTCGGGTTATTTCCTCGATTTCACGCCGCGGAATACGGGACCCCAGGTCGGATGTCCGGCCTCGTCGTCCCGGAGATCGAATGAGGGGTCGATCTCAAGCGCCGTCCTGAATTCGTCGCGGCACTGCTGCACCTGGCCGGCCGCGCAATGGATGAAAGCGAGATATTTATGGGCCCTCACCCGGTCGGATGTGCCGCGCAGGCCCGAATCGAGGCTCGCCTGCAGCAATCTCGCCGCGTAAGGATGCTCGCCGTCCTCGTAGGCTTTTATCCCGAATCCGAGTTCCGTCTCGCCCTTGCTCGAGAACGTCCCGCATCCGGACATCACCAGGCAAACGAGCAATGACGCGACAGAGCGATGAGCGGCCATAGCCCCTTTAGCGGCGGAATCGGTGCGTGATGCTGAGCTCCGCGCCCGGCTTCAGTTCGACTGTCTGGACGTGGGCCGGGAATGACGTATTGCGCAACTCTACCCGATGCTTGCCGGGCCTGAGGAAGATGGCTCGCAGCGGAGGAGTGACCCCCTGCCGGATCCCGTCGACGAAAACCTCGGCCCAGGGCAGGGCAACGATATTGAGCGTCGCCTCGCGCTGGGAGGAGACCGGGGCCGTCGCGACGGTTTCGGATTCCTGCGCCTTGGGCGCGGCTTCGGCCGCGTTCGCTTTCGCCGCCTGGATGGCGGCGCCGGCCTTCGGGGCTGCGACAGCGTCCTTCACCCTGCGCGAGCTCCTGGGATCCTCTACTCTTGGTGGGACCTTCGGCTCCTCGACCCGCGGCGCGGGTTCCCCTGCGTCACCCTTGGCGGGCTCCGCGCTGGGCGCTTCCCCCGGCGTCGCCACCAAGTACACCGTTTTCGGAGCGCCGTCCGCGTTCCGGTGGCTGCGCGCAATCACTCCCGTCCCGACGATCAGCGTAAACGCGAGCGGCGCGGCCACGAGCAACTTGCTGTTGACCGCGAGCGCCTCCGGCCAGCCTCGCAGGTTCACTTTTGGGAATTTGAGCGGGAGCAGGTTCGGAAAGCGCATCGCCTGTCTCGGTGTCGGCACGGGGACCGTACGCTGCAGATTGCTCGGCGCCGGGCCGATCGCATACACCTCGTGCTCGCGCACATGCTTGTCGGTCATCGCCCCCTGGTAGTGGAAAAGCTTGGCGTAGTCTTCCGACAGGCGCGCCATCACCTCGTGGTAGGAGCGCGAGACAAGAATTTGTCCCGGTTCGGCGAAGCTCATGACGCGCTGCGCGACGTTGATTCCGTCGCCGATGATGTTGGGGTTGCCGTTGATATCCTTGACGAGCCTCACCGGCCCCAGATTGACGCCGACCCGAATCTGCAGGCGCGGAGGACTGGTGACGTCATAGCTGGCGACGGCATCGCGCAGGCTCATGCCCGCGAACAGGGTGTCTTCGGGATCTCCGAGAAAGCTTACGGCAGCGCCATCCCCGGTGTCGAGGATGATGCGGTCGTCGGTGGCGACGCCCGCGATCGCCTCGCTCAGGACGGCGTTGAACCGTTCCTTCAGCACGATCTGGTCGGCGACCATGCACCGCGAGTAATCGACGATGTCGATAAACAGCACGCTGCAGATGAAGGTTCGATTGGTATGCTCCGCCATCTTTGTCCGCCGCAGTCTGCCTGCGCGGCCTCCGCACGTGTGCGGCCCGCGTCCTCCTTGGGGCTCCATTCTACCGCGGCAAGGCCCGGCGGGCACCGGAAAGTTGCTAGAATATCAACCCATTGCCAGCCGGTAGCCCTCCGCGCGACCGAATCGCGTAACCGCCATGTCAGTCACTCAAGAACAAATTCACAGCGCGCTCAAGGAAGTTCTTGACCCGAATACGGGCAAGGATTTTCTCGCCACCAAGTCGGCGAGAAATATCAAAGTAGAAGACAGCAGAGTGTCGCTTGAGATCGAGCTCGGTTATCCCGCGAAAACCCAACTCGATCCGATCCGCAAGCTCATTGCGGGAAAACTCCGCGGCGTCCCGGGCGTGAGCGCCGTGAACGTCAGCGTCACGAGCAAGATCGTTTCCCATTCGGTGCAGCGCGGGGTCAAGCTCATTCCCGGGGTTAAGAACATCGTCGCGGTGGCGTCGGGCAAAGGCGGAGTGGGAAAATCGACCACGGCGGTCAACCTGGCCCTCGCTCTGGCCGCCGAAGGGGCGAGCGTGGGCGTGCTCGATGCCGATATTTACGGACCTTCGCAGCCGATGATGCTCGGCATCAGCGGAAGGCCCGAGTCCAAGGACGGGAAGACGCTCGAGCCGATGATGGGCCACGGCATCCAGGCGATCTCGATCGGCTTCCTCATCGATATCGACACCCCGATGGTTTGGCGCGGGCCGATGGTGACGCAAGCCCTCGAGCAGCTGGTGAAGGATACCCGCTGGCGGGACGTCGATTACCTCATCGTCGATATGCCGCCCGGCACTGGAGACATCCAGCTCACGCTCGCGCAGAAGGTGCCGGTCACGGGGGTGGTCATCGTCACCACCCCGCAGGACATCGCGCTCATAGACGCCCGCAAAGGCCTCAAGATGTTCGAGAAAGTCGGCATCCCTATCCTCGGGATCGTGGAGAACATGAGTACCCACATCTGCTCCCAATGCGGCCACGAGGAACACATCTTCGGGCAGGGGGGGGCGGAGCGCATGTGCAAGGAGTACGGGACCGAGCTGCTCGGCTCATTGCCGCTCGACATCGCCATCCGCGAGCAGGCGGACTCGGGCAAGCCGACCGTGGTCGCCGACCCGGACGGTCGGGCAGCGAACATCTACCGGGCGATCGGGCGCAGGCTCGCGGTGAAGATTGCGGAGTCGGCGAGGGACATGACCTCGAAGTTTCCGAACATCGTCGTCTCCAAGAACACCTGAGGGGCCCGTCGCCGATGAGCATCAAATCGGACAGGTGGATCCGCCGCATGGCGGCCGAGCACCGCATGATCGAGCCATTCGAGCCGGGCCAGGTGAAAGAAGTGAATGGCCAGCGCATCGTCTCCTACGGCACCTCGAGCTACGGCTACGACATCCGTTGCTCGAACGAATTCAAGCTCTTCACCAACCTCAACTCGACCATCGTCGACCCCAAGAATTTCGACGACAAGTCCTTCGTGGACCTCAAAGCCGACTCCTGCATCATCCCGCCCAATTCCTTCGCCCTGGCGCGAACCGTCGAGTACTTCCGCATCCCGCGGAACGTGCTCACGATCTGCCTGGGGAAATCGACCTACGCCCGCTGCGGGATCATCGTCAACGTCACGCCCCTCGAGCCCGAGTGGGAGGGGCACGTGACGCTGGAGTTCTCCAACACCACGCCGCTGCCGGCCAAGATCTACGCCAACGAGGGCGTGGCCCAGGTCATCTTCATCGAATCCGACGAAGTCTGCGAGACCTCCTACAGGGACCGCGGCGGGAAGTACCAGGGACAGAAGGGCGTCACCCTGCCCAAGATCTGAACAGCGCGGGCGACTCCCCCGCTTCCTATTGCGTTTCGGATTTGCGGGGCCTACCATATGTTGCGGTCCCGCTGCGGCGAAGCGAGCCGCCGCGGCGCGGGAGGCGCGGAAAATGCCGAAAATTCCGCTTGATTTCGGAAACGTAATCCCTATAATCGGGTACATACGGGCTCCGGTTCGGTTGTCTGCAAAGCGGACGGTCAAACCCGGGCCCGATGCTTTTGGAGATCGGATTTTGAGCTGCAAACCACCCGCAAAGGAGGTCATCATGACAAGCAAAAGAGAGCGCTACGGCTCGCAGGACTTTTTTGCACTCGATATTCCCGTAACGTAGGTTCGTCCTAGGGAGGCCCAAACGATGCAGATGCGTGCCGGTGTAGCCAAAAAGACCATCAGGTCCATCCGACAGCAGCCATTCGAAGCAACCCACCTCTTCGACTCGCACCCCGAGTCGAGCCTGGATTTCGAGAAAGTCCGGGCGGCAGTCAAAGACGGCTACGACAAGCCGTTTCTCCTGATCGATTCCGCCATCGTCCGCGAGAAGACGCGGCGCTTCACGGCGGCGATGCCGCGCGTGAAACCGCACTACGCGGTCAAGGCGAACCCTGATCCCCGCGTGCTCAAGCTCATGCTCGAGGAAGGCGTCGGGTTCGAGATCGCTTCCATCGCCGAGCTGGACCTCCTGCTCGGGTTGGGTGTCCCCGCGCCTGAAATCTTCTACTCGAATCCGGTCAAATCACGCGACCAGATCACCTATGCCGCTTCGAAGGGCGTTGAGTGGTACGTGATCGACTCGGTCGAGGAGCTGAGGAAGATCCAATCGATCATGGCGGACGCCAGGCTCTACCTGCGCATCGATACGCCCAATATCGGCAGCGACTGGCCTCTCGCCGGCAAGTTCGGCGCCCACGCCTCCGAGGTGCGCGACATCGTGGCTACGGCGGCGAGGCTCAAGGTCGACCTCGCAGGCGTCGCTTTCCACGTTGGTTCGCAGTGCCGCAATCCCGAGAACTGGCGTGTCGGCATCGAGAAGTCGCGCGCGGTCTTCGACCAGATGGCGAAGGCGGGCCTCAATCCGCGACTTCTGAACATCGGCGGGGGCTTCCCGGTTAGGCACGTCAAGCCGATCCCCGCGATCGAAGTGATCGGCGAAGTGGTCAATCGGGCGCTTGAAGCCTTTCCCGCGGCAGTCAAGGTGATCGCGGAGCCGGGCCGGTTCCTGGTCTCCGACGCCGGCTATTTCGTATGCCGCATCATGGGGACGGCGACCCGCGCGAACAAACACTGGATGCATCTGGACGCGGGACTTTTCGGCGGCATCATCGAGACGGCCGAAGGGCTCAAGTACAAGATCCGCACCGATCGCGCCGGACCGGACATCCCCTGGAACGTTGCCGGACCCACCTGCGATTCGATCGACGTGGTGATGCGCGACGAGCCGCTGCCTTCCGACCTGCAGGAGGGCGACTATATTTACCTCAGGAACGCCGGCGCTTACACCACGGCCTACGCGAGCAACTTCAACGGCTTTCCACTACCTGAAGTACGGGTGATATAGGACGTTGCTCGCACCGTGAAAACCCCTCGAGCAACTTCAATCGTTTCAAGCTCCCCGAGGTCCGCGTGATCTGACGCCTGGGCGCGCGGCAATCGGCGGGCCGCGAGCCCCGGTTTCAAGGGGGGAGCCCGCCAGAACAGCACGCGCTCGGCAGCGGCCTGAGAGGAGCAGTGGACACGAGTTTATCGCAAGCGAGCATCTTGATCGTCGATGATGACTCGAGGACTCTCCAGGCGCTGCAAGACCTCCTGCAAAGCGCGACACAAAAGGTCGTTCTCGCGAGGTCAGGCGAGGAAGCTCTGCGATGCGTCTTGAAAGAAGATTTCGCGGCGATCCTCCTGGATGCGCGCCTGCCGGGAGTGGATGGGTTCGAAACCGCCCGGTTGATCAGGGAACGCGAGCGATCGCGGCACACCCCGATCATTTTCCTGACGGGCGCCTACGAGGACGTGCACTCGGTGTTTCGCGGGTACGAGGCGGGGGCCGTCGACTACATCGTCAAGCCGCTGGTTCCGGAAATCCTGAAATCCAAATTATCGGTTTTTGTAGAGCTCTACAACAAGAATGCGGTACTGGTGCGGGAGATAGCCGAACGCAGGCGAGCTGAGGAGCATTTGAGGAAATCGGAGGAAAACCTGCGCGCGCTGGCCGCTCATCTGCAATCCGTGCGCGAGGAGGAATGGACGCGGATCGCACGCGAGATCCACGACGAGCTCGGCCAGTCGCTGACAGGGCTGAAAATGGATCTGATCTGGGTGGCGAACAGACTGCCCGGAGACCAGCGGGCGCTCTCCGAGAAGGCGAAGTCGATGTCCGGCCTGATCGACGACACCATCCAGTCGGTGCGCAAGATCGCCTCCCGGCTCCGGCCGGAGGTGTTGGACAATCTGGGGCTGACCGCCGCCATCGGCTGGCACGCAGCGGATTTTCGCAAGCGCACCGGGATCCGGTGCAATCTCGCTTTGCCTTCGGACACGCTGATGCTCGATCGTGACCGATCCACGGCGGCGTTCCGTATTTTTCAGGAATTGCTGACGAATGTCGCGCGGCACGCGAACGCGACTAGGGTCGATGTCTCGATGCGGGTTGCCTCCGGCGCTCTCGTGTTGACGGTCGAGGACAACGGCAAAGGCATCGCAGAGTCGGCGATTCACGAGGCGAAATCGCTGGGGCTCTTGGGAATGCGGGAGCGCGTCCTTCCCTTTAGCGGGGCCATCGAAGTCACCGGGGTTCAGGGCAAGGGGACCAAAGTGAGAGTGTCCATCCCCCTCGGCTTGAAGTAGAATCCGACGGCATCTGCGGCGATCCAATTCCGCAACCCAATGTCGTGTGGAGCTCGTTTCCGGCGGAGGCTACGCCATGAGAATTCTAATTGCGGACGACCACGCGGTCGTTCGGCGCGGTCTGAAAGAGATACTGGCCGCGGAGCGCGACATGGAGGTGGTCGGCGAGGCCAAAAACGGCGATGAGGCGCTCGAGCTCGTTCGCAAGCTCGACTGGGACGTCGCCGTTCTCGACTTCTCCATGCCCGGCCGAAGCGGCGTGGAGTTGATCAAGGAAATAAAACGTTGGCACCCGGGCCGTCCCGTCCTCGTTCTGAGCATGCTCCCCGAGGAGGCGCACGCGGCCCAGGTGTTCAAGGCGGGCGGTGCCGGCTACATCAACAAGGAAAGCGCCGGCGAGGAGCTGACCGCGGCTATCCGGAAAGTCGCGAACGGGGGAAAGTATGTCAGCGCAAACTTTGCGGAGAAACTGGCAACCGATCTGGCTCCTGGCGCTGAAAAACCCCTGCACGAGTCTCTTTCCGACCGCGAGTACCGGGTAATGTGGCTGCTCGCGTCGGGCAAGCAGATCAACCAGATCGCGGCGGAAATGTTCCTGAGCCCCAGCACGATCAGTACCTACCGGGCCCGCATTCTCAAGAAACTGAAGCTGACGGACAACGCTGCGCTTGTCCGTTACGCCGTCAAGCAGCAGCTCGTTTAAGAGCCCCCCTTCTCCGGTTCGGCCACGCTCGCGCGCCGGTCGGGCGATTCCGGCCGGTCAAGCGATTCGATAGAAGCGGTTCGGCCGTACGTAGTGAGACGGCTACATCCAGCCGCCGATCCACGACAAAAAGATCAAGCTCCCGCGATAGTGAGCAAGGGGCCGACGCACTATCATCATTTTTAACAATTCAGTTCAACGGTTCAGGACTATTCAAGGGGACCATTTAGATCATGAGCGGCGCAATACTTGTAGTCGAAGACGAGCTGGTAACTCAGAAGTTGATCGCGGTTAACCTCGAGCGCGCCGGACATAAAGTGATGCGTGCGGCCAACGTACCCGAGGCCGTGGCGGCCATTCGTGAGGTGTTGCCGGATCTGGTGCTGCTCGATTGGATTCTCCCCAACGCGACCGGGGTGAGCTTCGCGAGGCAGCTGCGCAGCGACCAGCGCACCCGGGACATTCCGATCATCATGCTGACGGGCCGCGCGCAGGAAACGGACAAGGTAACGGGGCTCGAAGCCGGAGCGGATGATTACATCACCAAGCCCTTCTCTCCCCGCGAGCTGCTCGCCCGAATCAAGGCGGTGATACGGCGGCGCGCGCCTTTGCTCAGCGACGAGGTCGTCGAGATCGCGGGCTTGAGGCTCGACCCGGCCGCGCATCGGATCACCGGCAACGGCCAGAAAATCGATCTCAAGGCCACCGAGTTTCGCCTGCTGCATTTCTTCATGACTCATCCCGATCGGGTCTACAGCCGCGCCCAGCTTCTCGACGAAGTCTGGGGCGACCACGTTTTCGTGGAGGAGCGCACCGTGGACGTGCACATTCGCAGAGTGCGGCAGGTGCTCGCCCCGAGCAATCACCAGGATCTGATCGAGACCGTGCGCGGGATGGGCTACCGCTTCCGCCGCCAGCCGGCCTGAGGCCCGCGCTTCCGCGCGGCCGCCTACCGTAGCCGGGTCGTCCGCTTGACGAGGTTTCAGCCGGCGGCGCGCGGGAGCGCGGTTCGGTCGCCCGGAGAAAATTCAGAAAGCATCGGGCTTTTTGAGCAAAACGAAGATCGTCTTCACCACGATCTGCAAATCGAGCTGCAGGGACCAATTTCGCAGGTATTCGAGATCATGTTCGATGCGCCCCTTCATCTTGTCGAGCGTGTCGGTCTCACCGCGGAAACCGTTGACTTGCGCGAGGCCCGTGATCCCCGGCCTCACTTTGTGCCGGATCATGTAGCCCTTGATCAAGCGGCGATACATCTCGTTGTGCGCCACCGCGTGGGGGCGCGGGCCGACCACGCTCATGCGACCCTGCAGCACGTTGAAGAACTGCGGCAGTTCGTCGAGGGAGGTCTGCCGCAGAAGCGCGCCGAAACGGGTCACGCGCCGGTCGTTGCGCGTGGCTTGCTTGATTACGTTCCCGTCTTCGAGCACGGTCATCGTGCGGAACTTGTAGATGATGATCTCTTTCCCGTCGAGTCCGTAGCGGCGCTGCTTGAACAGCGCCGGCCCCGGGGAGCTCAGCTTGATGCCGACAGCAATGGCGAGCATGAGAGGCAGGATCAGCAAGAGGATGACCGATGCGAGGACGATGTCGCTTGCGCGTTTGATCAGACCGCTGATCCCGTAGAACGGGGTTTCGCACGCGGCGACGACCGGAATGCCGCCGATCGTATCCATGCGCGCCTGGATCAAATCGAACAGGAAGATGTCCGGCACGAAGTAAATCGAGGCCGTCGTGTCGTGCAGTTCGTCGAGCAGCTTGAGGATGCGGGGTTGCGAAGCTATGGGCAGCGTGACGTAGATCAGGTCGACGTGATGTGTCTTTACGTACGCCGCGACCTGGTTCAGGTGACCGAGGATCTCGCCGGGTTCGACGGCGCCTATGCGCTCGGCGCTGCGATCGTCGAAAAAGCCCGCGACACGGATGCCGAGAAACGGCGCGATCCGGATCCGTTCGGCGAGCTTGCGGCCAAGCTCGCCTTCCCCGGCAATGACGGCGACTCTTTGCACGCCCTCAGCCGCGAGCAGGCGCACCAGAACGGCAGGCATCAGCGCCTGTGCGGCGAACAGAGCGACCGGCGTTGCGAGTACCCAGGCGAGGATGACGCGCGGGTCGAAGGAGCCGAGCGTCCGCGTCGCCCAACCGATAAGCAGCAGGAGTGCGACGACAACAAACCAGCTCGACATGACGTCGCCGGCGAGTCCCCTGAGACTGATGCTCTTCGGGGGAGCGCCGGGAAAAGTGAGCGAGAACACGATCAGCGCGAGAATCAGGTAAGGACCCTGGAACGCTGCGCCGAACGAAAAGGCCGAGACCAGCAGCGCACCGATCGCCACAAGAGGGTCGAGCGCCGCCTGGGCCAGCGCAGCGGGCGCGAGGCGGTGGTCGAGGAGGGGGCGGGGCGGGTGCGCGGCGAGCAAGGCGGGATCCATTCGTTCTGACTTGTGCAACACGGTAGCGCCCAATTGCAAAGGCCGCGGGCGCGATGGGTTGGTTCCAAAGGACTACTTTCAGTGGTGGTACGTATCGCCGATGCCCGACTGCAGCAAGCCATGCACTGAGAAATCGTCCCTCGGCCGAGCGGGCGCGGTGCGTTTTGGTCGAGGGCGGCAAGCTCTCCGGCGGGCACAGACGGGCGACTTCTCCGGTGGGACCGGAGAGCAAAGTACCCGTACAAACAATAAGTTGCGTGCCTGCCATCCCTCCCGAAAATCATTTCAGGCAGTTCACTGTTGTGTCATACAGGCTGCGCATATTACCGAGGACGATTCTTTTGGATTCTTTTGATATCGGGAAGGCCCTCATGCAGGAAAGCGCACACGAGCAGCACGAGCACATTGCACAACGCCTCCTCCAGCCGCAACCAGATGTCCATCAGCCATCCCCAGTGAGCGGCGTCACCTCCGGCAACGCAAGCTTGTTGGATCCCCTTGAGCTCGAATCGCTCAAGCTCATCATGGATGCCTCGCTTCGGGTGCATGCGCGTCATCATTTTTTCACCTGGACCCAGGGCTTGCTGCAAAACCTCGTGAAGCACGAGGCGCTGATCTGCGCCCTGCGCAATGCCGAGCCGATGTCGTTTCATGTCGAGAGCTTTTCAACGTCTCCTGTCGAACCCGCGCTCTTCAGCGACTTGTTCCGCCAGGACGCTTCCATGGTGCCGCACCTTATCAAGACGTGGGAGGAGAACTCCTACCGGCCGGTGGTCTGCGAAACAGGGAGCGCGAGCCCGTTCGCCCAAAGCGCGCTGTGGCGCGAGTTCAACCGAATAGGGGCGGACTCCGTCGTCGCGCATGGAACCTACGATGCTTTCGGGAAACCGGCGAGCTTCTTCGTTTTTGCCTGCCGGTCGCAGACCCTGGGCCCCAGGCAAGTCTATTGCACCGAGCTGATCGTGCCGTTCCTCCACCAGGCGTGGGTGCGCACCCAGATAGACCGGCCGGTCATAGAAGGTGCCGTCGCAGCGCATCCTGCAGGTGCCGGCGTTCTGACCTCGCGCGAACAAGAAGTCCTGAAATGGGTTCATCTGGGCAAGAGCAACATCGAGATCGGAACCATCCTGGAGATCAGCCCGCTGACGGTAAAAAATCACGTACAGAAGATTCTGCGCAAGTTGAACGTCCAGAACCGCACGCAGGCCGTCGGCAAAGCGATGGCGCTGCGCATTCTGACCATCTGAGTTCGGTCCCCGCAATTCGTCGCCGAGGGCGCCCATAGTTCTGTCTGCCTATTGTCGCGCAGCGAGGCACTCGACTCGATGTCACGTTGACTCTCTAGCATCCGGAGTGTTCATTTCGGATCTTGAGAGGAAGTTACGATGAATAAGCTGATGCTCGAAGCGCTTGCCGCTTGGCTGGCATTGGCAATGGCATCCGGCCAGGCCGCTGCTGCCATATCGGCAACCGGCGCCCAAATCGATTCGCTGCCGACGATCGTGTCCCACGGCAACGGGGTTTCCGACGGCAGCCATTTCGCCGCGTCCCCCTTCCTATCGAACGGAGCAGGGCTATCCCCGGCTCCGTCGATCGGCGCGACACCGAGTACATTATTTCTCCTCCCGGTTCCTGATCCCGCGGCCGCGCCAGATGGCGTGACAACGCGGCCAGAGGACGAAAGGGTCCATGGTAGGAACCCGGCGGTTGCGTTACTGACCCCGGCCGTGACCGGCCGGAGCGGAACCCGTTCGACAAAACCGACCCTCTTCGGAGTGGTCGACGCATCGCAGTCGAGTGGCGCGCCTTTTAGCTTTTCGCTGCCCGGCGTCGACGATTTCGCCCCGGGCCCCAAAAACGACGACGTGCGTGGCCCCGACTCGAAACGGCGTGCGCCGAGTCAACAGAACATCGTCGGCGCTTTGCACGGAGGGTTCGTGCGGGCGAACGCTGTAAGCGGTCAGGTGAAGGCAATTCAAACCGCTGGACTTGAAGGTTCAGAAGCGGCAAAAAGCAATCTCGCAACGGGTGCGAAGCTCGTTCCCGCGACAATGGTCGCCGTTCCGGAGCCTGGCAGTTGGGCCACGTTGCTGGCGGGCCTGCTCGGCGTTATTGCCATCGGGCGTCGCCGCATATCTCTGTGACGTTGCGTGGAGGGGGACGCGAGCAGCCACCGCCCCCTGATTCGCAGGGAGCTCTAGACCGCGCTGGCCTTCGGATTCTAATCGCAGGCATGGCAATCGCCGTCGCCGGACTTTTCCTGCCGGCGACGGATGCATTTGCATTGTGGGATGACAAGCTCAAGCTGTTCGCCGAAGAGAAAGTCACTCGCGACGACAACATATTCCGTCTCCCGAAGGACGTGGATCCGGTATCCGCAAACGGCTCGACAATATCGAGGGGCGACACTTATCGTACGACGTCGCTCGGACTCAACCTCGACGTGCCGATGAGCCGCCAGCGTCTCCAGGCTGACTACACGTGGAATGCCACCCGCTTCAATCGACTTGCCGATCTGGACTTCAACGGCCACGATGCGCGGGCGGCTTGGTTGTGGCAGCTCGGCAACGACGCGAGCGGCCAACTGGGGTATACGGAAACCTTTGCCCTCGCATCGTTCGCCAATATTCAGAGGAGCACGCCTGATCCGCTCAAGGTGCAACAGGCCTTTTTCAACGCGGCCTATCTCGTTACGCCGCGCTGGCGGCTTCAAGCCGGGGCAAGCGGACTGGAACTATCGAACGGTGCAGAGGCGTTTCAGGGCCTCGACCTCAACGTACTCTACACCGAAGTCGCAGTGAGTTATGTCACTCCGGCCAACACCTCGGTGGGTCTCAGCGCGCGGACCGAGGACGGCCGTTATCCGAAAAGTCCCACCGGCAATGCGTACGGCCAGTACAGGGCGGGCATCGTGGCCGACTGGACCCCTACCGGGGTGTCGCGTGTGAGCGCACGCGCCGATCACGTCAGCCGGCACTATGCCCAGGTGTCACAACAACAACAGGACTTCGATGGCAACACAGCCCGAGCCGAGTACGATTGGAAGCCGACCGGGAAGTTTTCGCTCGCTGGGGTTGTGCAGCGGGACATCTTCCCGTACCAGGATATTGGCTCCAGCTTCGTGCTCGTGAAAGGGATCACACTGCGCCCGACGCTCAGCCTGACCGAGAAAATCGACCTGTCCGGGACTCTCGATTACAGCGTCAGGGAGTTTCTTGGCAATCCGGCGCTGCCGTCTGGAGTCTCTCCAAACCGAACCGACCGAGTGCGCTCGGCGACGGCGACGGTTTCGTACCGGCCCTTGCAGGCTCTCACGTTGCTGATGAGCGCTCAGCGCGAGGCCAGGTCTTCAAACGTTGTTCCTGCTGCTGCCGTTCTTCCCGTTGACTACGTGGTGAACGTCATCTCGATTTCCGCCCGAATCACATTCTGAGCGGTCGGACAAGACCGTGCGGTCGTGGGCACGTTTCCCCACGACCGCACGGGCTGACTCTTTGTGGCGACTGCGGCGGGCGGCCGTCAGCGAACTATCGACCAGCTGCCCGGTACCGCGTTGACGGGGGCGCTGCTCGAGATCGTAGAGCCGCTCATGAACCAGACCAAGTTCTCGCCGGTCGTGCCGTTGCGCCACAGGATGTCGGGCTTGCCGTCTCCATCAAGGTCCGCGACCCCTGCAATGCTCCAGCTGAGATCTGCTACCGTGGCGAATACGGCACCGGTCGAGAGCGGGGTGGCACCGTTCATGAGCCAGACGATATTCTCGCCCGTCACATTGTTATGCCACAGAACGTCGGACTTGCCGTCGGCATCGAAGTCGCCAACTCCCGCAATGCTCCAATTGAGATCGGTTATTGCGTTCATGCCAGCAGCGCTCGAAATCGCGGCACCGTTCATGAAATAGACCGCGTTCTCGCCGGTCGTGCTGTTGCGCCACAGGATGTCGGACTTGCCGTCTCCATTGAAGTCGCCGACCCCCGCGATGCTCCAGTTGAGATCCGTCACGGCGGCGATGGACGCGCCGCTCGAAATCGCGGCGCCATTCATGAGCCAGATCGTGTTCTCGCCGGTCGCGCGGTTGCGCCACAGGATGTCGGACTTGCCGTCTCCGTTGAAGTCCCCGACTCCCGCGATGCTCCAGTTGGGATCCGCTACCGTAGCGAACATAGCGGCGCTCAAAATCGCGGTACCGTTCATGAGCCAGATCGTGTTCTCGCCGCTCGCGCGGTTGCGCCACAGGATATCGGACTTGCCGTCTCCATTGAAGTCGCCGACCCCTGCAATGCTCCAGTTGGGATCCGCTACGGTGGCGAATGTGACGCTGCTCGAAGCCGCGGCGCCGTTCATGAGCCAGATCACGTTCTCGCCGGTCGTGCTGTTGCGCCACAGGATGTCAGACCTGCCGTCCCCGTTGAAATCGCGTGAGACGCGAACCGCGAGGGTACGCTTCGAGACGGCAGCGGACTGCGCCGAGCTGTTGCCGGCGGCGTCGAAGGCGGCGACGGCGAAGCTGTAGGTGGTGGCAGGCAAGAGACCCGTGTTGGCGTAGGTGAGAGCGCTGGTCGTGGCGATCTGCACGCCGTTGCGGAACACCTTGTAGCCGGTCACCCCCACGTTGTCGGTCGAGGCGCTCCAGGTCAGTTTGATCTGCGAGGAGGACGTCGCGACGGCCGTCAGACCGCCGGGGACTGAAGGAGCGGTGGTATCGGCGACGGGGGCGGCTTGTTGAGTGGTCGCGCTCGCCGCGGCCGATTGGGCGGAAGCACTGCCCGCCGCGTCGATCGCCTGGACCGTGTAGGAGTAGCTGGTCGAAGGCGTGAGG
>Ga0137412_10001155_pt1 | contig 20079 bp, 14 predicted proteins | sample CZODoug2_1_16fun_FD_122160 | JGI IMG/M metagenome (GOLD analysis project Ga0137412, IMG submission 122160) | Vadose zone soil fungal communities from Angelo Coast Range Reserve, California, USA - CZODoug2_1_16fungal (Hybrid Assembly) | ecosystem: Environmental > Terrestrial > Soil > Vadose zone...
AGCTCATCAATCTGACCCTGGATAACGGTGCTGAAGTCACCCGCAACGGACTCATCAGTGGTGCCTTCTTCAGCCTCGTCGACGACTTCAGCGGCAGGAACACGGCGCTGTTTGCCTCGGACTCCTGGAAGATCGGACCCTGGCTGATCGATGCCGGCTATCGGCTCGAGAATGAGAGGATCAATGGCTCGATCGAGAACACGACGTCCATGGATCTCGACAGCAACCCCCTGACGCTCTACAACAACGGCACCAGCGTCGCCAACGGCAGTTTTTCGTCGGTGCGCTACGACCACACGCTGGGTGCGTTCACGGTGGGCGCGAACTATGAATTCAGCCCGCACATGGCCGTGTTCGCGCGCTACAACCAAGGCGTTCATTTTCCGGGCTTCGATGATTTGCGAAACGGACAGCCGCAAACACAGCAGATCAAGAACGCCGAAGTCGGCTACCGCGCTCAAACCGAGACCATTTACGGCGTCATCGATGTTTGGCATCGCAAGTTTTCGGGCGTACCCTTTCAGCAATTCCTCGCCGATGGCACTAACTTCACCGCCACGTATGGCTCGAGCGCAACCGGAGTCAGCTTCGAAGGTCAATGGCAGCCGATTCAACAGTTGAGCTTCAATATTACCGGCGACTGGCAACATTCGCGCTACTCGGGGTTCCAGTCGGCCACCACCGCGACCGCAACCGGCTTCGACTACAACAGCAACGAGCTGCAGCGTCAGCCGAAGCTGCAGTTCCGCTTTACGCCGGCCTATCACGTGCCCCTGCCCTGGGGCGATTTGCGGGTCTTCACGACCTACAGCTACATCGGCGAGCGCTTCTCCGATCCGGGCAATACCCAGGTCCTGCCGAAGTACTACACGCTCGACGCGGGCATCGTTGCCGGCATCGGTTCAAACTTCGAAGTGCGATTGCAGGGCTCCAACCTCACCAATCAGATCGGTCTGACCGAGGGGAACGCCCGCGTGACCACCGCCGGCATCTCGGGCGGCTTCGAGATGGCACGGCCGATCTTCGGGCGCGAGGGTCAGGTGCAACTTCGCTACAAGTTCTAAATCTTTAGACGCGGGACGTGGCCCATGGCAGCGGCCACGTCCCAGCGGAGGATTGCATGACTCGAGTCTTGGCAGCGGGGTCGCTGTCGATCCTGCTGATTCAGGGCGCGAGCGCGGCGCCGGCGATCGACACCTTCGCATTGACCGCGACGGACCGCGATTTCGATAAATACTATCCCACCTATCTCGCCAACGGCCATTGGTCCATGGCGAGTTCGCTGCTGGGTACGGCCCCGACATCGGCGCAAATAATCGGCGTGATGGACTACTCGGCGAATGACGTGTCGCGGCCGGCAGCGATCCCGAGCTGGAATGAAATAGACTACTCTGATGGCGCTGAATGGCTCAACGACGGCAGCGTAGGCCCGCAATCGCACCTGCGCTATCGTCAGACGCTCGACATGCGGGACGGGCTGCTGACTACGCATTTTCGGTGGCAAAGCCGGCGGCACGCCACCGATGTGTCGGTGACGAGCTTCGTCAGCCAAAGCGCGGCGCATCTTGCCGCGGTCAGTGTGGAATTGACGCCCCATTTCAGCGGCAGGATCCGCGTGCGGTTCACGCTGCGCACGCCGCCGCCGCCGGCAAGACTGCCGCTCGCGGAGATGACCGCGGAGCAATTCGGCGCGGCTTCCGCCGCGATCAACCGCCCGGAACTCGCGACTGGCGGAAACAGAGACGCCATCTGGTACGCGGGGCAGATCGATCCGACCGCCCTGGGCAGTGACCTCGAGGCCAACACGCTTTGGATGGCGGGCAAGGCCGTCGGCGGACGCGCAGTCGCCGTGGCGGCCGCCGTCGATGTACCCCAGGGTCTTCGGCGGGTTCACACCACCGCCGGCCAAGGCAGCGATGGGGTCAGGCTCGAGGTGGAAGCCGAGGTACGGAGCGGCCGCTCGTATCGATTCACCAAATTCGTGGCGGCCTCCGCCGATGGATGGGAAACCGGCGTTCCCGACGCACGCAGCATCGCGACCGGCGCGGGCGCGACGACGGCTGCCGCGCGCGACACGGCCGCCGCCATCCGCGCCCGCGGCGACGGCCTGCATTCCTTGCAGGCTGCGCATGTGGCGGCGTGGCACGCACTGTGGCGCAGCGACATTCTGGTCGGCGGCAATCCCGGGCTGCAGCGCGCCATTCATTCCGATCTATTCTATTTGCTCGAGAACTCCGCGCCGGATACGAGCTGGCCGGCAGCCGCGTGCGGGTTCAGCAGTCACTATTTCGGCCATGTGTTTTGGGACAACGACTTTTGGGTATTCCCCTCGCTCCTGTTGCTGCATCCGCAGCGTGCCGGATCGCTCATTGCGTTTCGCGAGAAGACGCTGCCGCAAGCGCTCGCCAGAGCCAAGATTCACGGGTTTTCGGGCGCCATGTATCCCTGGGAGGCCGACCCGTGGAGCGGTGAAGACGTGACGCCGAAATTCGCCGTCGAGAATGCGGATCGCGAGATTCATGTGAACGGCGCGGTGGCGCTGGCGCAATGGCAGTACTATCTAGCCGGCGGCGACCGCTCGTGGCTTCGCGATCACGGCTTTCCCGTGATCAAGGCCGTCGCCGATTTCTGGGTCAGCAGAGCGACGTACAATTCTGCCAAGCAACGTTTCGAGTTGTTGGACGTGACGTCTCCGGAGGAGGATTACACGCACGTCGACAATGAGATCTATACCAATGTCGTCGCGTATCGCAGTCTGAAGGCCGCCATCGCTGCGGCGGCTGTGCTGGGTATTTTGCCCGATCCGCACTGGCGCGACGTCTCGGCCCAGTTGTATCTTCCCACGGTGGGAAGCGCCGGCAGGTATTTCGATTTCGATCCCGCGAAGCCGCACGACAAGACCGATTCCTGGATGGCCACCTCGGTGCCCATGCTGAGCATTCCGGCACTCGACTTCGACGCCGATCCGGACACGCTGAAGGGTCTGCTGCGGCATTCCGTCGAAGCCGTCGGACCGATACGCGGACGCGCCAATCAAATGGTGCTGGTGATGCTCGCCATCCAAGCGGCAGAAGCCGGCGACGTGAATTACTTCAGCGATTTCATCGGCGCCCGGGACTATGCGAACGATCCGTTCTTGAAGCCGCCGTTCAACGTGCGCAGCGAAACACCCCAGAATGACAGCGTCTACTTGCTTGCGACCTCGGGCGGATTCATCCAGGCCTTCGTCTTCGGCCTGAGCGGCCTGCGTATCGAGGAGCAGGGCTTGGTCGGAAAATTTCCGCCCATACTGCCGCAAAATCTTGAATTCCTTAAATTGAGGAATATCGCCATTCGCGGCAGGACGGTTGACGTCGTGATTACACGGCTCCCGTCCGGTCGCGTGATTCGAGAAATTACCGGAAGAAACCGCAATGGCTAACCAAGCTACCCCAGCAGCAACATCGTTCACCCGCGGACGCGTCAACCACGGCATCGCGGCCGCAGCGTTCCTGACCGCGCTGCTGCTGGCGGCGGCCGCTCACTCGCGAACAGCCGAAGCCCCCGATCGAGACTCGCCTCAGACGGTGTTTCAAGAATTGTTCGTCGCGGTACAGACGGGGCGAATTTTCCCCGACGGCAAAACCTTTGTGGACGCGGTGCCCAACGAGCCGCCGGGCCGCATTTTGGCGCAGTACCGCCGGCAGCGCCCGCATTCTCGCGAAGCGCTGAAGAGCTTCGTCTACGCGCATTTCTCCATGCCGCCGGAAATCACGCCGGCGCCCGCCGCCGCCGACAAGGAGTCGATCGTCGCGCATATCGATCGGCTGTGGAATCCGCTCACCCGCACCACGAAGACGGCACCGCCCTATTCCTCGTTGCTGACCCTGCCATACCCCTACGTCGTTCCGGGCGGACGCTTTCGCGAGATGTACTACTGGGATTCGTACTTCACCATGCTGGGATTGGTCCAAAGCGGCCGGCATGACCTGGCGGAAGATATGGTGCGCAACTTTGCCTATTTGATCGATACCTTCGGTCACGTGCCGAACGGCGCCCGCACTTACTATGTGAGCCGCTCGCAGCCGCCCTTCTTTTTCGCGATGGTGGCCCTGCTTGCCGCCGACGACCCCGCCGCAGCCTTCGCGCACTATTTGCCGCAACTGCGGCGGGAATACGCGTTCTGGATGCGGGGTGCCGAGGGTCTCGACAAAGGCGCGGCACGATTCCATGTGGTGGCGCTCGCCGACGGTTCGCTGCTCAATCGCTTTTGGGACGACCGAGATACGCCGCGCGACGAAGCGTACGGGGAAGACACGGAGTTGGCGCGCGACAGCGGCCGCGAGCCGCGGCAACTGTACCGCGACATTCGGGCAGCCGCCGAGAGCGGCTGGGACTTTGGGTCGCGCTGGTTCGCCGACGCCCACAGCCGCGCCACCCTCGATACCACTGAAATCACTCCCATCGATCTCAATAGCTTGTTGTTCGGGCTGGAGCGCGCCATCGGCGCGGGCTGCACGCGCGCGAACGACGCGGCATGTGCTCGAGAATTCGAGCGCCGCGCAACGCAGCGGCGCTCGGCGATCGACCGTTATCTCTGGGATGCCGCGGCCGGCGCTTATCTCGATTATCGGTGGACCCACCGCGAGCGCATACCGCGAATTTCAGCCGCCACCCTGTATCCGCTATTCGTCGCGCTGGCATCGGAGCCGCAGGCGGCGGCGGTTGCCCGAACCACCGGACAGGTATTGCTCAAGTCCGGCGGCATCGTCACGACACCTCTCGACACCGGTCAGCAATGGGACTCCCCCAATGGCTGGGCGCCGCTGCAATGGATCGCTGTCGACGGTTTGCGCCGCTATCATCAGACGTCCCTTGCCGCCACGATTGCCTGTCGCTGGATGGGCGGCGTCAATCACCTGTATCGCGAGAGCGGCAAACTGGTCGAAAAGTACGACGTCGTGGACATCGGCCGGCGCGGGGGCGGCGGCGAGTATCCCACGCAGGACGGATTTGGCTGGACCAACGGGGTGATGCTCAAATTGGTCGCGCTCTACCCGGCGGAATCGAATTACAAGACTGCCGCCGAATGCCCCGCGGATGGCGGCGCTGCAGCGGGCACTCCCGCTGCAGCGCAGTAGCGGCGCGACTTCACGCGACTTCACTCGCCTTCGACTACCCAGCCGCGCGCCTGTGCCGCGTCGAGGAACTCCACGACATCCGCGGCCCGCATACCCGCTGACCGCAGCATCGCGTCCACGACCACGCGATCCCGGGTGCGGGATCCGTCGCACAGCTCCAGGATGGTGAGGGCGTGCTGATTGAGATGCACTTTTCCCCCGCTCAACACCAGCACCATGGCCTTGGATGGCTTACTGTCTCCTTTGAGCTGGATGCCGGGCGCGAGCCTGATGGGGCGACGCCCAGAGCTAGGGGGATCGTGGTTGTGGACACGGACCATAACCTGCTTGAGCAAGCAGGTTGCATGCCATCGCCGCGTCAAAGACCTCGATGCGTAATACGCAAGCGCCTGCAGCGCCGGTAGAGCGTGCTGCGGCTGACTTGCAACAGCGTGGCGGCCCGAGCCATATTGCCCTCGGTGGTGCGAATGGCCTTGACCAGCGCCTGCCGTTCAGCCGCTTCGATGGGCGACAACGAAGACCCCAGGTCCGAAGCGCCTGCATCGCCCGCCTCGAACACCGGCGATTGCATCTCGGATGCTATCGCGCCTGAAGCGCCATTGCGAACCTCGCTCGGCAAATCTCGGAGCCGCACCACACCGCCGTCGCAGATGGCGAGAGCCGTGCGGATCACGTTGCGCAATTCGCGAATGTTTCCAGGCCAATCGTAATCCAACAAGCATTGAAAAGCGTCGGTTTCGATGGCCACCGGCCGACCGTCGCTGGTTTCGGCGCTCAGCAAATTTCGTATCAGCTGGTCTTTGTCGGTGCGATCGACCAATCGCGGCAGTTCGAGCGTTATGCCGTTGAGCCGATAGTACAGGTCCTCGCGAAACTGGCCGCGCGAGATCATGGAGCGCAGGTTTTGGTGCGACGCGCATACGACGCGCAAATCCACTTTCATCGCCTTCTCGGCACCGAGCGGCACCACTTCATGCTCCTCCAGCACGCGTAGAAGGCGTGTCTGCAGCGCCAACGGCATGTCGCCGATCTCATCCAGGAAGAGCGTGCCGCCCGACGCTTGCAGAATCGTGCCCTTCATGCCTTCGCGACGCGCACCGGTGAACGCGCCCGACTTGTAGCCGAACAACTCGCTCTCGATGAGCGATTCCGGAATCGCCGCGCAATTGAGCGCGACGAACGGGGATCTGCCGCTGGCCGCATGCAGCGCGCGCGCGAACAATTCCTTGCCCGTGCCGGTGGCGCCCTGAATCATGACCGATACGGAAGAGGTGGCGACCCGGCGCGCGCTGCGCACGATGCGCAGCATCTGAGGATCCTCGCCGGCGAGGTCCTCGAGCGCGAGGACGTCCTTCGTGCTTTGCGGCGGTGCCAGCTGCATCACGTCGGAACCGCGCGTGCTTCGAATGCGGTATTTCGACAATGCGACGTCCGGCGCTTCATGACTCAGGCTCGCGAAATACCGTCTGCCCAAGAGCGCGTCGCGAACCGGCCACAGGCCCACCGCGCTCGGCGAGACGGGATCCATCATCTCCGCGGCGCGCATGTCGAATATTTCGTCTATGCGGCGACCGATGAGTTCACCACGCTGGGTGACGCCGAGCAGCCGCATCGCCATTTCGTCCGCCGCAATCACGGTCGCGTCGCTGGCCAAGGCCAGCGCGCCGTCATGCTGCAAATTGACGAACTCCGGGCGTGCATGGAAACGCAGCACGCTGCCGCGCTGAAAATGCCGCAGGAAGAGGCATTTTTCGATGAGTTTCGCCGACAGGTGGACGAGCGCCATAATATGTGTCTGAGTCTCGCGGGTACCTTGCGCATTCAAGGTGGACGCATCCAAAACAGCGACCAACGATCCGTCCGGATCATGAATCGGCGCGGCGGTGCACGAGAGTCCGATGTGACTCGCGCGGAAGTGTTCGTCGCGGTGCACGATGATGGGCCGATTCTCGGCGATGCAGGTTCCCATCCCATTGGTGCCCTGCCGCAGCTCACTCCAGTCGGCGCCAAGCTGCAATCCCGCCATTCGAAAAGTTTGCAGGATGGTGGGATCGGCCTTCTCGTATAGGACGATGCCGCCCGCGTCGGTCAACAGCAACGCGCAACCCGACATCGCGATGTGATCGTAGAGCCAGTCGATCTCGGCAGACGCGACCTGAATCAGATGCTCGTGCCGGTTGCGGTATTCCTTCAGGGTCTGAGCGTCGACAACGAACGGTTCCTGCTCGCGCGCCGGATCCAACGAATACTCGATCATGCAGCGGCGCCAGGAAGCGCCGATGGCTGCACTGATCGCGGACGCCTGCGCCATGCCGGCATCGCCACGCACGAACCCCACCACCGTGGCGGCGTGCTGTGATTCTATTTGTATGGACATCGGGAACTCCCCACCCAGGCGCTGATCCGCTGCGCCAAGTTATATTTCCAGGCCCCAAAGCAGCATCGCGATCCCATTGTTAAAAGTCAAATGAAGCAACACTGGCAACCGTCGCGCGACATGTCCCATAACTGGCACAGGCGGACTATGCGCGCCGGAGCGGGTTTACGAAAGTGAATTTACGCGCGCGTATTGTTGCGCAGGGAGCTTGCAAAATTTACAAGCGGATATCCTGCATTTCTCCCGCCCGTAACGCCTGGCGGCGCGGGCGGCGGCGCGTACGCGACGCCTTCAATGCGTCAGGCCGCAGCCTCGCGACGCATCCGATTCCAGCTCGCGAAAGCTTTTCGCCAATTTTCGAGCCTGATCCGAATCCCGAAAGATGCCCCCGCCTTCACCCGGCAAAGTGGCGTATTTCGCGAATGTCGAGGCTTCTACGAAATCATCGTAGGGCAGAGCATTCGCTATCCGGTCAATCACGCACGCGCACTGATACAGGGCAGCGAGCTTGCCGCCATTTTTTCCGATGCATTCATTGACGTATTCGACCCGCGCAATCGTCGGGTAGTTATGGGCGGGTACATCGCCGTGAACGGGGTCCGCGGCCATGCTCGCCGTGGCGAGTCCCATCAACACCAGCATTGTGGGGATGTGGCATAAGTATTGCAGTTTCATGGGCTCGCGCTCCCGTAACTTTGGGGGAATGAAGTCTATTTGAGGGATTGAAAGTTTAAGGGGATTGAAGAATTGGTTGGTTAAATGTCGAAACTCACGATGAGGGACTCAATATGAAAACGTTTTACGCCCTTCCCATTCTGGGCGCTGTCGCCATATCAACGTCATTATGCCTAAGTGGGATCGCTGCGGCGACGGACCTCGAAACAAGTATGAGCAATCCGTCCAACTGGGCGTCTCAGGCTGGCGATTACGCGAATCACCGTTACAGCACCCTGGATCAGATCAATGCCAGCAATGTCGGCGGGCTGCAGGTAGCCTGGACGATGTCGACCGGAGTGTTGCGAGGCCACGAAGGATCGCCGCTGGTCATCGGCAATGTCATGTACCTCCACACGCCGTTTCCGAACAACGTTTACGCGGTTAACCTCGCGGACCAAACGTACAAGTGGAAGTACGAGCCGAAACAAGACGCCACCGTGATCCCGGTGATGTGCTGCGACACGGTCAATCGCGGTCTCGCCTATGGGGACGGAAAGATCTTCCTGCAACAGGCGGACACCACGTTGGTGGCCCTCGATGCAACGACGGGCAAAGTCGTATGGACCGTGAAGAACGGCGATCCGAAGATCGGCGAGACCAATACCAACGCGCCTCATGTGTTCGGTAACGTGATCCTGACCGGTATTTCCGGCGGTGAGTTCGGCGTCCATGGCCGCATGCACGCCTATGACATCAAGACCGGAAAACTGATCTGGAAGGCGTACAGCACGGGTCCGGACGACCAACTTTTGGTCGATCCCGCCAAGACGATGACCTGGACCAACGGCAAAATGGCGCCCATCGGCAAAGACTCATCGCTCAAGACCTGGAAGGGTGATCAATGGAAGATCGGCGGCGGCACCACCTGGGGCTGGTATGCCTATGATCCGAAGCTGAACCTGGTGTACTACGGCACGGGCAATCCCAGCACGTGGAATCCCAATCAGCGTCCGGGAGACAATAAATGGTCGATGACCATTTTTGCGCGTGATCTGAACACCGGCATGGCGAAATGGGTTTACCAGATGACACCGCACGATGAATGGGATTACGACGGCGTCAACGAGATGATCATCGCGGACATCAAGATGGGCGGCAAGGATGTTCCCGCGCTGCTCCACTTCGATCGCAATGGCTTCGGCTACACGATGAACCGCGTCACGGGCGAGTTGCTCGTGGCACAGAAATACGATCCGAAAGTCAACTGGTCCACCGGCGTCGACATGAAGACCGGCCGCCCGATCGTCGACAAGAAGTACTCGCCCGGCACGACCGGAGCGGACGTCGACGTGAAGGATATCTGCCCTGCGGCGCTCGGTTCCAAGGACGAGCAACCGTCGAGCTATGATCCGAAGTCGGGTCTGGTTTTTGTGCCGACCAACCACGTGTGCATGACGTACGAGCCGTTCCAAGTCGAGTACACGGCGGGCCAACCCTATGTGGGCGCGACCCTGACCATGTATCCGACGCCGGGCAGCCACGGCGGCATGGGCAACTTCATTGCGTGGGATCCGGCGGCGGGCAAAATCGTATGGTCCAAGCCAGAGCGTTTCTCGGTATGGTCCGGTGCGTTGACCACCGCGGGTGACATCGCCTTCTACGGCACCCTCGAGGGGTACGTCAAAGCGGTCAACACCAAGGACGGCAAGGAGTTGTGGAAGTTCAAGACCCCATCCGGGATCATCGGCAACGTGTTCACCTACGTGTACAACGGCAAACAGTACGTCGGCGTCTATTCGGGCATCGGCGGCTGGGCCGGCATCGGCATGGCGGCGGGGCTTACCGAGGGACATGAGGGCCTAGGTGCTGTCGGCGGCTACAAGGACTTGGCCAAGTACACGACGCTAGGCGGTTCGCTGTTCGTCTTTGCGTTGCCCGATACGGCCGCCCATCGGTCGGCAAGCAACTAACAAGAAACTTTAGGAGAGCACAAGTGCTCGAGACCGTGTGTCCGTGAACGTTAAATACGCTCGCGGCACACGGCCTCGACCTGGAGAAATTAATGAGACGATTGGTCTACGCGATGATTTCGATTACAGTTTTATCCGCTGCCGCCCTGCTGGCGAGCCGGACCGCTAACACCGCCCCCGCGGCGGACCCTTCAGCAAAACCATATACCGTGAAAGACGGCAACAAAGTCGATCCGAAGACGCTCGACGGTTGGAAGACATGGCGTGCATTGGCATGCGAACGCTGCCATGGCGCCGAACAAGAAGGTCTGGTGGGACCCTCGCTGGTCACCTCGCTCAAGACCCTGTCGAAAGATGACTTTAAGACGACCGTCATCAACGGCCGTCCCGATAAGGGCATGCCGCCCTGGGGTGCCAGCGACATGGTGCAAAAGAACATCGATGGCCTTTATGCGTATCTCAAGGGCCGGTCCGACGGCGAGATCAAGCCCGGCCACTTATTTCCCATGGGCCAATGATGCGCTCGACTGCTAGCCACCGACACAGCTGCACGGTCTTGATGAGCTCGTGTCTGGCCCTTTGCGCGCATCAAGCCTTGGCGGACCAGAGCGAGGGCGTACTCAAGGTGTGCGCCGACCCGTCCAATCTGCCGCTGTCGAACGACAAGGGCGAGGGCTACGAGAACAAGATCGCGCAAGCACTGGCGCACGACCTCAAGTTGCGCGTGGAGTACACGTTTTACCCGCAGCGCATCGGTTTCGTGCGCAACACGCTGCGCTTCAAAGACGTGCAGTCGCAGCAATACAAGTGCGACCTCATCATCGGAGTCCCCAAAGAATACGAACTCACGGCCACGACGCAGCCCTACATGCATTCGACCTATGCGCTGATCTTCAGCTCGCGCAGCGATTTGAGCGGGTTGCGGACGGCGGCGGATGTGCTGAAGTTGCCGCCGGAGAAACTCAACGCGCTGCGCGTGGGCGTGTTTACGAAGTCGCCGGGCGCGGATTGGCTGCTGAAAAACGGATTGGTAGACCATGCTGTCAGCTACAGCCACCAGAACGGCGACGTGGATGAGTCGCCGGCACGGACCATCGAGCGTGATCTTGCCAACGGCAAAATCGACGCGGCCATTCTGTGGGGTCCGATCGCGGGTATGCTGGTCGAACAGCGTGCTAAAACGCCCAAGTGGCGCGCCGTGCCGTTCGAATCCGATCCGAAAATAAAATTCGACTACGAAATATCCATGGGATTACGCAACGGCGAGAAGCAATGGAAAGATACTCTTGATGCCTGGATTTCCGAGCATCATGCACAGATCGATTCGATATTGGTGAGTTACAAAGTCCCGCTGGTCGATGCGACCGGCCATGTCAGTTCTAATGCTACAGATGGAAATTTATGAAAACCAAAGCTGCAATTGCCTACGCCGCCGGCAAGCCGCTCGAGATCGCGATGGTAGATCTGGAGGGGCCGCGCGCCGGAGAGGTACTGGTGGAAATCAAAGCGACCGGTATCTGCCATACCGATGAATTTACCCGCTCCGGCGCCGATCCCGAGGGATTGTTCCCCGCGATTTTCGGGCACGAGGGAGCCGGCATCATCGTCGATATCGGACCCGGCGTGACATCGGTCAAGAAAGGCGACCATGTCATTCCGCTCTATACCCCGGAGTGCCGCCAGTGCAAGTCCTGCCTCTCGCAGAAGACCAATCTCTGCACGGCGATTCGCGCCACGCAGGGAAAGGGCGTCATGCCCGACGGAACCAGCCGATTCTCCATCGGCAAGGAGATGATCCATCACTACATGGGTTGTTCGACTTTTTCGAATTTCACCGTGCTTCCGGAAATTGCGGTGGCCAAGATTCGTGAAGATGCCCCTTTCGACAAGGTGTGCTATATCGGCTGCGGCGTGACCACCGGCATCGGCGCCGTCGTCAATACCGCCAAGGTGGAACCCGGCGCCAACGTCGTGGTATTCGGCTTGGGCGGCATCGGCCTCAATGTCATTCAAGGCGCGAAACTCGTCGGCGCCAATAAGATCGTCGGCGTCGACATCAATCCGAAACGCAAAGCGCTCGCCGAGAAATTCGGCATGACGCATTTCGTCAATCCCAAGGAGGTCGGCGGCGATCTCGTGGCGCACCTCGTCGATCTCACCGACGGCGGTGCGGATTACAGCTTCGAGTGCATCGGCAACGTCGACATCATGCGTCAAGCGCTCGAATGCTGCCATCGCGGCTGGGGCGTTTCCGTGATCATCGGCGTCGCCGGCGCCGGCAAGGAAATTCACACTCGACCGTTTCAACTCGTCACGGGCCGCGTTTGGAAGGGTTCGGCATTCGGCGGCGTACGCGGGCGCACCGGAGTTCCGAAGATCGTGGACTGGTACATGGACGGCAAGATCAACATTGACGACCTCATCACCCACACCATGCCGCTGGAAAAGATCAACGACGCGTTCGAACTCATGCATTCGGGTGAGTCGATCAGAAGCGTCGCGCTGTATTAGGCGAAACAGGATTAACCAAGAGAGGATGCAATTATGACTGTCAAGATTCACCCCGCCGTTGACAATGGCGTCAAGGCCGGAACTTCGGGCTATGCCGGCGGCACATTGGTATGCAAGTGCACGACGGATCCCGTCAAAGTGTCGATTGAAAGCGACGTCCTGTTCAACCACGTCTGCGGCTGCTCGCAGTGTTGGAGACCGCAAGGCGCCCTGTTTTCGATGATCGCCGTGGTACCCACCGATAAGGTCAAAGTCACTGCCAACGGCCAGAAACTGAAAGTCGTCGATTCGACCAAGACCATTCAGCGCAATGCATGCACGGTCTGCGGCGTGCACATGCATGGACCCGTCGTGAACCCGAAGCACGCGTTCAACGGTTTGACTTTCGTCCACGCCGAACGTCTCGACAAGAGCGGTTGGGGAGCGCCGGCATTCGCCGCTTTCGTCTCATCCGTCATCGAGACCGGTACCAAACCGGCGGATATGGAAGGAATTCGCGCGCGGCTCAAGGAACTGAAGCTCGAGCCGTACGATGCCCTGTCGCCGCAATTGATGGATTTGCTGGCGGCCAACACCGTGAAGGTGAACGGCGTGGCGAAACCCGCAATGTCGTAAAGTCGGAGTCCTTGATCGGAAAGGCGGGTGTCCCACGACACCCGCCTTTTTTTTAAGCGGCGAACGCAGATCCGCCGATCAGAACGACAGAAAAGCGCCAATGTTGCCGTTGACGCTCTTGTTTTCCCCTCCGTCATGAGCCTTGGTCCAGACGTCGCTCAATTCGCCGAGCAAGGTCAAGTTCTTCGTCAACGAGTAGTAGGCGCCCGCGGTCACTTTGTTGTTGCTGTCCAGCAAATGAGGCACCGCGGTCGCATCAGCCGCATTGGCATATTGCAGCTTGCTCACACCCCAGTTGAGGCCCAATTTGAGCGGGCCAAACGCATACGTTCCTTGCAGCAGATAGCCGGACGAGCTACGCGCATTGCCGAAGCCGTCATCGGCCAGAAAAAACAACCCGGTGGTTCCCAAACCCTTGCCGTGATAGTACGACGCGTCAATCTCAAGCCCAGCCATATCGAACTTCACGAACACATCGGCAGCGCTGCTGGTGAATTGCTGCGTTCCCCCCAAGGCGACGGCAAGGCCCGTGTAGTCTTGCTTTTGGGTAAGCCCCGCGACAGACGCGTAGAATTTCATGTCATCGGACATCTTATAAGTGTAGGTCACCTTGGCTTGCAGACCGGGCGCCTTCTTGGGTGCATTGCTGTCCTTACCGAGCGTGTTGACCGGTGCGGTCAGCGAGTTGAGCGGATCGAAAATGCCGATGGTGGCGTTGAAGCCGGCGAAGTCAGGCGTCGTGTAGTCCATCTGCGCCAGCGTATCCGGGTACAGGTAGCCGAAGCCGATGGATCCCAACGTCGTATTGGAGGGCGACGCCGTAGAAGCGGAGCCGGCGACGCCGACGCCCGGCAGCGTCATGTCATTGATAATGGCATCGAAGGCGAACAGGCCGAAATTGCGCCCCAGAGTAAACGTGCCGATCTCCTTGTTGCCGAAGGTCATAAAGACCTGGCGAACATCCAGTCCCGTCGTCGCGAGCCCCACGTTGGTCGCAGTCGTGGACGTTTGAAGATTGGGACTGCCGCCATCGTTGCTGGCGATTCCCGGATATAGTCCGAAATGCGCCGCGATGTCGAATCCGTTTTGCGTCGTGCTGAGTCCGAATGTGAGCGCCGCCGGCAACAATCCATTGCCGACATTGGACACGCTGCTGCCGCTGGCGGTCCCCGTGCAGGCGCCGCCCACTGTTGTAACGGGAACAGCCTTGTCCGGCGATTCGCAACTCGAATAGATGTAATGAACGTTGATATTGCCAGCGACCGAAAACTTCCAATCACCCGACTCGATATCGAACGCCCCCGCTGCCGACGCCGCCAGGACTCCGGCAAGCGCCGCGCCCCACCTGAATGCCGCACTGTTGCTGTTTTGCATCTCGCCCCCTTCATGCCGATGATTTCGCTGTTGATTCGTATGAAAATCCGTGTGGGGTATTTCCCAAAACACGGTTTCCTCGGCAAGAGCGAGCAAACAACGTGCCATCGGGCTCGAAACGCCCCTCCGTGGCGGCCTGGCGCCCTGGCGGGTGGCTCCCGGCCGACCTTTGCGCGGCATATGAGCCCCGCGGCGGCGTGCCGGGCCGCCCTCACGCCGCACGTTGTCTCGACACAACATTCAAAGCACGCCGCCACCACGCTCCCGGTGATCGCTGAGCCGCGACCGCTGTCGCAGCGTGTCAGAATCGCGACACTGTAACTTCGCGAGTGACACACTCGCGGCACATAGCCATTTTGCGCGGCACCTGGCCATTCCTCTTTTATATTGGGAATCGGTCACAATCATTGGTTACGCGTTCCCGACCCAAAGGACATTGAATGAAGATGATAGATGCACGCTTGCTGATCGCCTGCTGCGCCTTGGCCATCGCCACCCCCGCCGCTCCCGCCCCCGCCGCTCCCGAGTACCGTGTGTTCGTCACCAACGAAGGCTCAGGCGATCTGACCGTAATCGACGGCAAGACCCATCAAGTTACCGCGACATGGCCTCTCGGCAAGCGTCCCCGCGGGCTGATCGGCACTCCCGATAAACAGCGCTTGTATGTGGCCCTCAGCGGCTCGCCGCTGGCCGCCCCCGGCGTGGACGAGAAATCACTGCCGCCCGCGGACAAAGCTGCTGACGGAATCGGTGTCGTTCGCTTGACCGACGGGCATATCGAACGGACTTTGACGGGCATCTCGGACCCGGAACAAGTGGCGCTCAGCCCCGACGGGGTTCGGCTTTTTGTGGCCAGCGAGGACACCGGTACCACGTTCGTCGTGCGTGTCAGCGACGGCAAAATCATGAGCAGCGTTGACGTCGGCGGCGAACCGGAGGGACTTGCCGTGAGCGCTGCGGCCGGCCTCCTCGGCGTTACCTCCGAAGCCGGGAATACGGTTGCGCTGCTGTCGATGAAAGATTCGAAGACGATAGCCCGCATAGCCGTTGGTGAGCGGCCTCGCGATCTTGGGTTCTCTCCCGACGGCAAATCGCTGTTCGTATCCGGTGAAAACGATGCGTCTCTGACCGTCATCGATGTACCCGCACGCAAGGTGCGGCAAACGCTGCGTCTGACCAGCAAGGGCGCCCGGCCGAAAGGCATCGCGATTTCACCGGACGGTGCGCGCGTGTACGTGACCACGGGCCGCGGCAGCCATGTCGAGGTGCTCGACGCCAAGAGCCTCGAAGTCATTGGCTCGGTCGCCGTGGGCTCCCGGCCGTGGGGCATCGCCTTGAGTCCGGATGGCCGCTACTTGTATACGGCGAACGGTCCATCGAACGACGTATCCGTCGTCGATACGGTGGAGCTGCGCGTCATTGCCACCGTCAAGGCGGGCGATAAACCCTGGGGTGTTGCGATAGTTGCCAGCCCGCGCGTTGGGACTTCACGTTGAGGCGCAGCTTCTGAGGAGCCTGCCGGCGCTACCTCTGGTACAAGATCATTTGGGTGCAGCGAAACAACGCAATGGTCTTGCTCGTTTCCCGATGCGTAACGACGGCATCCCAGACCTGGGTGGTTCTGCCGGCGTGTGCGGGCCTGGCAACGCATTCGATAGTGCCATCCACTGCGGTACCCAGGTGATTGGATTTGAGCTCAATGGTAGTGAAGCCGCTCGCCTCTTGCGGAAGATGCAATCTGCAGCCATAGCCTGAGGTGGTATCGGCCAGCGTGACGACGCTTCCGGCGTGCAAATACCCGTTGGGCGCCATCAGGCACTTGCGGATCGCAAGCTCGGAGCGGATCTCTTTTTTGCTGACGTGAACAAAAACGATTCCTAGATACCCGGGGAAGTGATCCGCACCCAACTTGTTCAATTCTTCAACGGTGATCATGGGGTTCCTGTCGAAACGGTCGTTGAGGGCCTTGATTGCGTTTAAAATTATATCTTGCCGGCTCGCAAACGGTCATTATTCGCGGTGACAAGAAACCTGGCGCTGAGGAGGCGCCGCACTCAATGCCCAGCAAAATTCCCCATGGCGAGACTCGCGGCTGGATCGTGCCGATCGGCGGCGCCGAGAATAAGGAAAACGATCGCCGTATACTGGAGCGCTTCATACGGGTTTCGGGCGGCGCAGGCGCCGATATCGTCGTGATCCCCGCCGCGAGCCGCATGCACGAAACCGGAGCGCGCTATGAGAAACTCTTCCAAGACTTGGGCGCCGCGCAAGTGACGGTGATGGATTTCGACACTCGCCGCGATTGCCAGGAACCCGGGCGGCTGCGGCGGCTCGAGGAAGCGACCGGCATTTTCTTCACGGGCGGGAACCAATTGCGCCTCACGACTCTCCTCGGCGGCACCCCGGTGGCGAAACTCATTCGCGCACGCAATGCCCGCGGCGTCACCGTCGGCGGAACCAGCGCCGGTGCGAGCATCTTGAGCGAGCATATGATTGCGTTTGGCGACGAGGGGTCCGCGGTGATTTCAGGCAGCGTGCGGCTCGCGCCGGGCCTGGGACTCACCAACCGTTTCATCATCGACCAGCACTTCCGTCAGCGTGACCGCCTTGGGCGTCTCATCACCGCGCTGGCCTACAATCCGTTTGCCGTAGGTATCGGTCTCGATGAAGACACGGCCGCCTTTATCGGGCCGGACGAGATCATGGAAGTTGAGGGTAGCGGCGGCGTGACGGTCGTGGATGCATCGGATGTGAGCTATTCGTCCATCGGCGAAGTCAGCGAAGGTCAGCCCGTTTGCATGCTCGGACTTCGGTTGCACATTTTGGTTGCCGGTGCGACATTCAACTTGCATACGCGGCTGGCGGCGGCCGGTGGACTGGTTCAGGCTAAGGAATAATGAGGCCCCCATGCGCATTCTCGATCGTTCCGTGTACGTCGGGCCGTCGCTATACGCGCGCTTTCCGGTCATCCGCCTCGAATTGGACCTCGGCGCGCTCGAGGCCTGGCCCACCGGGCGTCTCGGCAGAGGCTTCGTCGATGCGTTAGCGGCCGCGCTGCCCGGCCTCGCCGAGCACGGCTGCTCCTATAAAATGCCGGGTGGTTTTTATCGCCGCATGCGCGAAGACGAAGGCACTTGGCTCGGCCACGTCCTCGAGCACGTCGCCATCGAACTGCAGAATATCGCGGGCGAGGAAGTCACCTTCGGCAAGACGCGCAGTGCCGGACCGCACGGCGTCTATACCGTCGTCTACGAGTATGCGCAGCGCGACGAGGGCATCGCGGCGGGCGACCTCGGGCTGCGGCTGCTGTGTTCGCTTCTGCCCGCGGCAATCCGGCCGGCCGAGTCCGTACCCGACGATTGGAGCTGGCAGGAAGCGCGCGATGAGTTCATCAGGTTCGCACAGCGTCGCGCTCTGGGGCCATCGACTGCTTCTTTGGTGCGTGCGGCCGAACATCGTGGAATCCCCTGGCTGCGCCTCAATGATCAGTCGTTGGTGCAACTGGGCCACGGCAAGTACCAACAGCGCATCCAGGCGACGGTCACCAGCCGCACTTCGCACATCGCGGTCGAGTTGGCGAGCGACAAGGAAGAGACCAACAAGATTTTGGCCACGCTCGGTCTGCCGGTGCCGAAACAAGAACTGGTGCAAAACGAAAAGCAGGCGGTTCGAGCCGCGCAACGCGTTGGCTTTCCCGTCGTGACCAAGCCTTACAACGGCAATCACGGCCGCGGCATCTCGATTCGGCTCACGACGGACGAAGAAGTAGCGCAAGGCTTTGCCGTCGCACGCGAGCATTCGCGATCGGTGATCGTCGAGACTTTTTTGGAGGGTGATGACCATCGCCTGCTGGTGGTAAACGGCGAACTGGTCGCCGCAACACGGCGCACGCCCGGCCATGTCGTCGGCGACGGCGAGCACACGATTGCGCAGCTGCTCGAGATCGTGAATCAGGATCCGCGCCGCGGCGTGGGCCACGAAAAGGTGCTGACGCGTCTGGAGCTCGACGCGCAGGCGCAGAAAATGCTCGAGAGCGTCGATCTGCGCGCCGATTCGGTGCCGCGCCCAAGCCAGGTCGTCTATCTGCGCTCCACGGCGAATCTGTCCACGGGCGGCACGGCGACCGACGTCACCGATGTCATACACCCCGATAATCGCGAGATGGCGGAGCGTGCGGTGCGTGCCATCGGCCTGGATGTCGGCGGCGTCGATTTTCTCTCGAAAGACATTACCGAAAGCTACCGCAAGATCGGCGGCGGCATCTGCGAAGTGAACGCTGCGCCCGGTTTTCGCATGCACGTGGCGCCGAGCGAAGGCAAGCCGCGAGACGTGGCCGCGCCGGTGGTCGATATGCTGTTCCCGCCCGGGGTCTCCGCGCGCGTGCCGATTGCGGCCGTCACCGGCACCAATGGCAAGACCACCACGGCGCGCATGCTCGCGCACGTCACCAAAATGGGCGGCTACACGCCGGGATTGACCACCACGGACGGCGTCTACATCGACGGCCAGCGCACCGTGCAGGGTGACATGACGGGTCCGATCTCGGCGCGCATGGTGCTGGCCGACCCGCAGATCGATATCGCCATACTCGAGACTGCACGCGGCGGGTTGCTGCGCGCCGGCATGGGTGTGAGAGAAGTCAATGTCGGCGCCGTGCTGAATGTCCAGTCCGATCATCTGGGTCTCAAGGGCATCGACACGCTCGAACAGCTGAGCGAATTGAAACGCATCGTGGTGGAGGTCGCAACCGACTGCGCAGTGCTGAATGCCGATGATCCCCTGGTGCTGAAGATGTCGGGCTACACCGAAGCCAAGAATATCTGCTACGTGACGATGAATCCGCAGCACACGCTGGTGCGCGAGCATATTCGCGCGGGTGGAAGGGCGTGTGCCCTCGAGGCCGGCGTCAACGGTCAAATGATTACGCTGTACGATCGCGGCGGGCACATTCCGCTGCTCTGGACGCACCTGATCCCTGCGACGCTGGAGGGTCGCGCGACCCACAACGTGCAGAACGCGATGTTCGCCGCCGCAATGGCGTTTTCGCTCGGAATCAAACTCGATGCGATCCGCCAGGGGCTGCGTACGTTCGACTCGACGTTCTATCAGGCCCCGGGACGCATGAACGTGTTCAATGAGCACCCGTTCAAGGTGCTGTTCGATTACGGACACAACGCTCACGCCGTCGGGATGATGGCGGATCTCGCGCAGCGCCTCGACGTCATCGGCAGACGCCTGGTCGTGCTGGCGGGCCCGGGCGATCGGCGCGACGAGGACTTGGTGGCGATCGCAAACGCCGTCGCGGGCCGCTTCGATCATTACGTCTGCCGCCGTGACGACAATCTGCGTGATCGTGCACCGGACGAGGTGCCGCGCCTTCAAGCGCAGGCATTGCGTGCCGCGGGAGTGCCCGAAAGTGCGATCTCGATTATTCCCGACGAGCAGGGAGCTATCG
>Ga0137412_10001157_pt1 | contig 20074 bp, 21 predicted proteins | sample CZODoug2_1_16fun_FD_122160 | JGI IMG/M metagenome (GOLD analysis project Ga0137412, IMG submission 122160) | Vadose zone soil fungal communities from Angelo Coast Range Reserve, California, USA - CZODoug2_1_16fungal (Hybrid Assembly) | ecosystem: Environmental > Terrestrial > Soil > Vadose zone...
TGCTCCCTTCCGGGCCTGGCGGGGTTCGCGGGACCTCGTTGCACAGAGCCCGAAGTTCCACGCTCCGGCACTCGCGCACGTTTCCCGCGAGTGCAGAGAAAAGTCTAGCACAGCGACTCCAGCCCGGCTAGAAAGCGGACTGGGTTTTAGAGATTTTATTTCCAGTGAGGCCTTGTTGCGATTCGCGAAACCCGCGCGCCGATCACGATTTCGGTTTAGCTGGTGCGGCAGCCGGAGCATCGGGGGGCTGAACTTCTGACGGATTCACCCAATTCACTTTGAACGGGCCTGTGCCGTGGACCTGAACTATTGTCTCGCCTTTGGCCATCCCAAAATGGCGCATTTCCTTTGGCATCATCGCGAAATTCCCGACGTTCATGGCCGTCAGTTTCGTTTCGTCGAAAGCCTCGCCCATGCCTACTAGAAAGATCCCCTTCAACACGGTTGCGTTTTCATCGGTCGGATGCCAATGTGCCGGAATCTTGGCTCCATCAGCGCACCGAAGGCGCACCACGAATGGCGCCCCTTCGGCGCTTGGGTCGCCAGCCACCGTGGCAAGCTCGCATCCCTTAAAGATCGGCGTCCACTTCAAATCGCCGAAGTGCATAATCTTGGGCGCTGCGGCGCTCTCTTTTTTCTCCTGGCCGTGAATCCCTGTTGCAATTACCGAAAGGCCGAGCAGCGCGGCATATACACTCGTCACCAATTTCTTTTTCATAGAATCTACTTCGCCAGAATGGGACAACAACCTGCGCAGAAGATACTCTTCCCGCGGCCTTCCGGCAATATGCATAACTGTTTTTATGTCTCCAATCATCCGGCAGCGGGCGCTGAACTCATCGAAAATAAGTTGCGCCGACCCGGGACACATTGAGTGTCCCGGGCCGGCGCTCTTTCTCTGTGGACTCTGTGATTTCTGCAAGCCCTGCGTTAAGCTTTGCTACTTCTTCGGGAAGTTGGGATCCGCTTTCACTTCATTGATTTGTTTGGTGTGCCGCTCGCTGTGAGCTGCAATGAGCAGGACGAACTCGTAGCCGTCCAGCTTGCCCATCGGGCTATCGGCCACGTGATCGCGCAGGCCGGTTGTGCCCTTCAGGAAGTCTTCGGTGGTCGCCCGGCTGTCCACAAAATGCTTGACCGAGGCATCGGGGGATCCGAAACGGTTTGTCGGCACAAGCGGTTCCGGCGCCTGAAGCTTGGTGGTGCGGTCGGGAACCATCGCCAGGACGCCTTCGTCGGTTTTCTTGACGTCGCGGCCAGGCTCGCCTGCGGGCGCCATCATGATCTTTTCCTTCAGCATGCCGCGGATAAAGTCTTCCGCCGTGGCGATGTGTTCCATTACCTGAGCCACGGACCAGCGGTCCGGAGCCGGCTTGAAATTCCACTGAGCTTCGGACAGGCCTTTGGTTGCTTCGAGAACACCCTTCTTTGTCGTTTCCAGATATTGTAGGGCCTTGTCTTTTTCCGCCTGCGTCACTTCTTGCGCCGAGGTCGCCGCCGCTCCCGCCATCAGAAGCGATGCGATCAGCACACCTGCCAGGGACTTGGTTCTCATCTTGCTTCTCTCCTTATGCTTTGATTGGTGTGGGAAAGGGAATCCACAAGATAGCAGAATGCAGGTTTTTTGTCGTCCTTTCGGGGCTTCAAGCGGTTTCCTTGGTGGCCGGAGCAACTTTTGCGAATGGGTGCGCGACTAATCGCCACGCGGATGCGGCGGCGACGGCGGTCAACAGCAGGATCACGGGATCGATGGGGTGCCGGTAGCGCAGGTTAGGATGCGTCACGTAGTACAACCATGGGTATACCAGCGGATAGATCGCTGCCGGGACTGCATAGGGGTTGCGTTTCACAAAAAGAACCACGATTCCCAGCAGCGCCCCGGCCGCCGCCAGAGTACTGCAGACGATCAAGGCCCGGATGAGCAGGGAATCGGTGGTCTTAAATACTTGGACGGGCTCCGCGACACCGGTCCAGAACGACGCGAACTTTTCGGCCATGAGTTCGATCGCAATGCCCGGGTGAGCGCGGATGACTTCCATGGCCTTGCGCTGTTCTTCCTCCATGAAGGCGACTTCGCCGAGACGGAAGTAACGGAGAAGCTCTCGCTCTTTGGTGATCTTGGGCGGCCAGACGAACTGGCGGGTCGCATAGTTGTTGTTGTTTCCGATATAGAGTTCCAAGGGAAAATTCGAGCGCAGTGGAACAAGCTTGTGAAATACAACGTAATTTCTCACCGTCCACGGGACGCAACAGAGAATCGCGATTCCCGCAGCCAAGGCCGGTTTCCAGAGAGAGAGCTTTGCCGCGCGCCGGCCGCGGAACGCGGCCCATCCCAGCAGGAAGGGCAGCAGCAGGCCCAGCGACGGATTGGTCATCAGGGTGAATCCCCACAGCAAACCGTAGGCGCACCAGTCTCTTGTGCGTTGCGGCGAATCCGCCAGCTGCAGCGTTGCCCATAAAAGAACGGCTCCCAGCAGCGCCGCCAGGCACGTGTCCCACACCCACTCGAACGGCATCATCACGGCATTGGGATACAGAGCCCAAAGCCAGGCCGCTCCGCTAGCCGGCCCCAAGCCTCCCATTCGTTTGCCCGTGAAGAAAATAGGAATACACGCGAACGAAGAGAAGAGCGTGTTGAGAAAGACCACGACGAAGAATGATTTCGCGCTGAGAATCCCGAAGATGCGAAATACGCCTGCCACCAGCAGAGGGTAAACCGGCGTCAGCCATGCCGTTGGCCCCGTTTCTCGCCGGAATGGCGAACTGAATCCTTTTCCGGTTGCCAGCGAGTAGGCGATGCTTCCGGTTTCCTGTTCGAATGAGACCGGGCCGATCACCTCAGGCGGAATCTTGCGCTCCTGATTCCACGCAAAGCCCAGCCGAGAAGCTAACGCCACCAGGATGATCAGCAGAAGGGACGTCAACCCTTTTTTGAATGCATTCTTAACTTTGCCCATGAAGAATCGATGAAGCCGCAAAACAATATAGCTTCAAAACGTTGTCTGCGCAGGCAAAAAAGTTTCCGCCGATCGCTTCGCTGCCGTGTCTTCCCAACTTTTTCCGATAGCTTGTCGCTTGTTTCCGTGGAGGAGGTGTGAGCGCCGCGTTCCGTGTGGGGTGGTTTACACGGCGCTCCAGGGGGTTTCTGGCTGGTTGTTAGCAGTTAGGCTGTGGAACTACTTTGGGTAGGAACTGTTTGGCGAATCGCGCTCGCGTCACCGAGCTACCGGTCGTCCGCCTCAATCTCCTTCATTTCCAAATATCGTTTTGTCAACGGCGAAGAAAAGCTGCACAGCTTCACACCAGGAGTTGCCGCCAGTCTGCTGGCTTCGCGAATCCGTCTATCCTTAGTCCGCACCCGGGGTAGTTAAATGCAGCGCGAATGCCAAACGATGCTCAGCGCAATCCGCGCCTTTTCAATGGTTTGGAAATTGCCGGAGTTACGCATCGTGCTTCAGGGCGGGAAACTGGTTCAGGTTGGAACACCGCCCGTTTAGAATCGAATCGGCTGCGGGCCGGCACAAAATCACTTCGCCGCTTTTTTGTCTGCATTGCCCGACGAGCGAGAGAACTTCGGCGGCTTGATCTGATTGTTTTTGGAGGCAGGGAACTCAAACCGGAGGGTCCGGTATCTACTGCAACTACTTCATGCTGAGAGACGGATCTCAGGCCGCAGCGCTGCCGGATTTGTCTTTTCTTGTGTCCACGCCGTCGCGTTTGAGGTAGCGATAAAGACTGGTCCGGCCGATTCCCAGAAATTGCGCCGCCCTCAGCCGGTTGCCCTGGCACATCTCCAGCACCCGCTGGATATGCACCTTGCGCACCGCTTCCAACGATAAGGGTTTCCAGTCGTCACCTTCCAGGGAGTGCGCTTCGCGGTGCTGCAGTTGCTCTGGCAAGTCGGCCAGGTCGATGAAGTCTCCGGTCGCGGTGATGCATGCGCTGGAGATGACGTTCTCCAGTTCGCGCACGTTTCCCGGCCAGGCATGCCGCAGCAGCACCGTTTGCGCGCGCCGCGTCAGACCGAAGATATTTTTCCCGTAAGCGTTGTTATATTTCTTCAGGAAAAATTGCACCAACAGCGGTATATCTTCCAGACGCTCCGTTAGCGAAGGAATGCGGATCTGGATCGAGCTCAGGCGGTAAAAAAGGTCTTCGCGAAAATGCCCGGCCAGCACTTCCGCGCGCAAATCCCGGTTCGTCGCCGCAATGAGCCGCACGTCGATGTGGCGCACTTCGGGGGAACCCACGCGCTGAATTTCGCGATTCTGGATCACCCGCAGAAGTTTTGCCTGCATCGGCAGCGAAGTCTCTCCCACCTCGTCGAGGAACACCGTTCCGCCGTTGGCATATTCGAACAACCCCGGCCGCGTGTCCGTGGCGCCGGTAAACGAGCCGCGCATGTGGCCAAAGAGCTGGCTCTCCAGCAGTGTGTCCACCATCGCCGAACAATTGCAGACCGCCAGCTTGTGCTGGCTTACCGGACTGATTTGGTGGATGGCCCGGGCAACGAGCTCTTTGCCCGTTCCCGTCGGCCCCACCAGTAGCACATTGGTGTAGTGCCGCGCCACCTTCCTTGCAAAATCAAAGACCTCCAGCATGGCGGGGCCCTTCCCAACGATGCCGTGAAATTCCAGATCCTTCAGCAATTGCTCCTCGAGCGCGCGCACGCGCCGCCGCTGATCGTAGAGCGCCGCGACATCGTCAAGCGACCTCTTCAGGCGAGTGCGATCGATAGGCTTGGGCAAAAAATCGGAGGCTCCGCGGCGGATCGCTTCCAGCGCGGAATCCAGCGTGTAATCTCCCGACATCAGAATGGCGTGCACTCCTGGGTCGCTGCGGGTGGCACGATCCAGGAACTCGTATCCATCTATCGCCGGCATGTGCACGTCCACCAGCACCAGCCGGCACTGGCCATTCTTCACCAGCCGTAGGGCCTCCTCCGGGTCCGACGTAGTGATGGCCTCATACCCCATGTCCGCAATCACCGCCGACAGCATTTCCAGCTGCGCGGGATCGTCATCCAGGATGCACGGAGTCAGCGCGGACCTGGGAGTTACAATTTCAACTGACTTTGTCGAAGCCATTGCCACAATGCCGTACTACTGGGCAACCCGTCTGCCATTCCGCACACTCTCTGCCCCACCCATGCCTAGAGTTTCGCTACGATTGCCTGAAATCTACAACTTCATGGAAACTATTGAGGTTATTGCTCGGGGCAGGACAAAAATTGCCTCGGGCCGAGGCTTTATCTGCAGAACCTGGCAGTCGCTGCCCCATTCTATTGGCCGGTCTCCATCTTTTACTCCACTTCGGTCCAGAGGAGGTCCCTGAGTTCCCATTCTGGTACAGCTCGTCAGGAGCTCTGCAAAAGAACACAATAGGCGACTCCAGACCTGACCGGTCCGTTTGTACGATTCCTACTCCCGTCTTGACTTTTTTTCCGGTCTATTTCGGGCTATTTTTCAAGCCAGAGTTGGGCTGAATCTGGTCCACCCGAAACTGTTGTTGACCCTCCGGCGTGACTCCGGCCGGCTGGGCGTGGTAGGCCACGGGAAGGGAACGATCCGGCGACAGGGGTTGCAGCAGCCGCAGAAAGATCATCGAGCCGGGACACAGAGAACGTGTGAGGGTGAGGTGCTTGCCGGTCAATTCATTCCACTCGAGCTCGGCTTTCTCTACGAAGAAGGATTGGGCACTGTCCCACCCCGACGCTTCGACTGGGTAAGTGTCCGTGATGGGGCGTTGAGCTTCTAAAAGCATTAACAACCTCTGGAGTGAGGAAATGCAGATACTTGGCCACGGGGCTCTCAGTCAAGTAATTGAAAGGAAGATGTTTAGCACGGGCTGAAGTTTGCGAGCTGTCCGCGGGAGGGACAACACCCGGTGCCTTGTTCGCAAATGGAGCAGCAGGCTCAATGCGGAAAAATCGTCCGAAATAGGGGTCTAATCAGTTCCTCCGGTAGCAACGTGAACATGGTGAATTCCTCGATAGGGCCAAAAATGTACCGGAAACCCACAATTCCAAGAAGCAGGCCTACCATCGCATAGCTGCTCCCCCGCAGCCAGTCCAGGTAGCGCTGCGCGCGGGTCTCTCCCATGAAAATCATGATGCCGGTGCTGCCGTCGAGCGGGGGAACCGGCAGCAGATTAAACGTTCCAAGGAGAAGATTGAGGAAGAAGAATACGCCCAGGACGCTGGTGGCAAAGTCCGCACGGCCGGTAAGTTCATCGACACGGAGCCAGTGAAAAGTCCAGCCGAGGTGCAAGCTGAGCGCTGCGATCAGCATCAGCGTGTAGTTGGTCGCCGGACCCGCCAGCGCCATCCACGCGGCTCGCCGAGGGTGCCGCCGCTCCCACAGCGGATCGTATGGGGCGCTGGCCCATCCGAAAAGGTTATGGGTCACAATCAGTGAAAGGATTGGAAAAACCACCATGCCCCACGGTTCACGCTGGATGTGTGGAACCGGATTCAGCGAAACCTGTCCGCCAACAAACGCGGTATCGTCCCCGCCGATTTTGGCGGCCAGCGCGTGCGCCGCTTCATGGCAAGTGGTGGAGAAAAGAAAAGCGATATACCAGATGAATCCCTGTGCAATCAGTTCCGGTTGCAGTTCACCCATGAAGTGGCTCTTGGTTTCCTCTGTGCCAGTAGCGTAGTTGTCCCCGCCGCGCTTTGCAAGCAGCTCGCGAGAAGAGCTCGTGCTTCGATTTTTTCACTGCCAAGCATGGCCCGGCCGCCGGCAACTGCCTTGGACTTTTCAGCCGGCCCTATCGTAGACTCACCCTACTCTCCCGCAGGTGGTAACCCATGCAGAATTATCATTACTCGTATCTTGTCGGCGCACTCATTTTTGGCGCGGCCTGGCTGGCTTGCTACCTGCTGGGAAAGAATTACCGCGCTGAGATTCGCTGGGGCACGGTGATTTCCGCGCCCATGGCGCTTACCAGCATTCTGTTCGTGCCGCAGTATTGGACGCCCCCGTCGCTCTTCAATCTCGACCGGAAAATCAGAGTTGGCATCGAAGACTTTCTGTGGGCGGCGGCTGTGGGAGGCATCGCCTCGGTGGTGGCCGAAATCCTTCTGAAGGAGAGACTGTCGGCGCTTCGAAAAGCGGCGCGCCAACGCCACTTCATGCCCTTCATCGTCGTCGTCGGGGTTTTCCTGGCCCTGGAGTTCTGGCATCCCGGCAAAACCATTTACAACTGCATCATCGCGTTTGCGACTGGCGCTGCCGTGATTGCTTACCTGCGGTCCGACCTGATCCCCACGATGTTTACCGGCGCGCTGAGTTTCACGGCTTTGTATTTTGCTTTATTCCTGGTTTTTCTTTTTCTGTACCCCGGCTTCGTCCAGCGCTACTACAACGTTCCGAATCTTCTCGGGATCTACATTGCCGGCGTGCCCATCGAGGAGCTGTTGTTCGCCGGAACCGGAGGGGCCATTTGGAGCGTCGGTTACGAGTACGTACAGGGTTACCGGCTCGAGCCCAAGGTTACCTGAAATCCCGGGTTCATCCGCTACGCCAGCGCCTCACGGCTGCTCATCGTGTGGTCCTTCCCCCGGCAAAGATTAGGGAGCGGTTTGGGTGGGGATGGCTTTGGGGCCGCTTGGCGTGAAACGGAAGCGGATGAGCCACTCACTGGGGACGCTGTGGCCGCCGGCTTCGGGTGAATTGAATTGCCAGCGGCGGGCGGCCTTCAGGGCGAGGTCGGCGAAATAGGCGCTGGGGCCGGGGGAATCGAGCGTGGCCTCGGAGACGTTCCCGGTGGGATCGACTTTCACACGGACGCTGACGCGGACCACGCCGTGAATGGTGGCGAGGGCTCCTGGGGAAGCTTCCGGCAAGATTTGATCAAGGACTTCGCCACGCGTGGAAGACGCTGAGGAAGACGAGGATGAAGCGCTCGGCGCGCTTGCCGCGTTTGCGGACGGGAACGTATCGGTACGCACAGACGCAGGGGTTGGCGTGGCGACGGGCGAACTGTTCGGCTGCGCGGTTGAGGAACTCGGCGGCAATACCAGTTTTTTCTCGGCGGTCGCTTTCAGGGAGTTTTGTTTCGCGGCCGACTGCGCCGACTGCGCCGACGGCTTGGAAGCTTGGGCGATTTCACGGCGCGAGGGCTGCTCGACTGGATTTGGAGGGGCGGTTGGCTGAGCGGCTGCCGTTGCAGTGGATGATGACGTGTCGGGACGATGGCCGAGGATCTTTGGCAGCACGATGATGGCGACGATAATCAGAAGTACAGCGCCAGCAGGAACGACATAGTTGGGAAGAACGAGAGCTTGCTTTGGCGCGGTGGTGGCTTGCGGACGCGGCGGTTGCGCTTGTGCTTGCGGTCGCGGTTGCGCTTGCGGTCTTGGGGGAGGGACATCGAGCCTGGGGACCTGCAGCTTGGCTGCGGGGACCGCGGGAACGGGAGAGAGTGGCACGGCTAAAGGTGAAATGTTCTGGGATGAACTGTTAGGGGCCGAAACCTTCGTGGGAGCAACGGAATGTCCAGCAGCGGCAGCGGCGGCAGCGGGATTGAGGCGCGCGGCGATATCGGCAATAGTCCAGCGGCGACGGGGATCGCGGCGGAGCGCGTGGCGCGCGACGTCGAGAAAAGGCTGCGGAATTGTGTCAGGGATGAGCGGGTCGGCTTGGCTTCCGAACGGCAAAGCGGGGGCGTGCTGCGTGAGGGTCTCAACCAAGGTCATGCCAAGGGACCAGACGTCGGCAGCGGGAGAGAGCGGAGACGCAATGGTTTCAGGAGCTTCGTGAGGATCGAATTTGCTGGTGGATTTGCGAGATTCACCGATGGGGAAGAGCGTGTCGCTGGAAAGCTTGAGTTGGTCGGCGGTGGCGAGAATGTTGGAAGGTTTGATGCGCGAATGAACGAGGCCTTGGGCATGGAGATAGACAAGAGCGTCCAGAACGGGCTCGAGCATGTCGCGAGCTTCGGCGGGTTTGAGAGCGCGCTGCGGAAGGATCTGGGAAAGGTCTTCTTCGGCATACTCCATGACGGCATAGAGGCGGTCGCGATTCTCGATGCGGCAACGGCCGACGTCGAAAATGCGAAGCAGATTGGGATGGGAGAGTTGCATAACGCGAAGCCACAGATTGATCTGATGATCGGCAGTGGGTCCGGCAGTGATGAACTTGATTACCGTTTTTTCAGATTGCGGCGTAGCGAGCTGAGTGAGGAAAACGGCGGAGTCATCGGTACCGCCTAAGAGGCGCCGCAACCGGAATTTATTGTCGATGACTTGACCTTCGCAGAGTTTCCAGAATTCACTCATGTTGCACCTCCGAGTGCCGCGCTCCTGTGAGCCGGCCATTAGGGACACCACCAAAGCATGGCGCATGACCACCAAAGAATAACGCAGCGTCGGGGCAGGGCCGAAAGGCTCGACGTGCGATTCGCAGGCGCCAGGGGCTGGGCGCTCGTCGCCCACATTTTGGCACGAAACGGGCTAGAAGGGGGAGCGGCGTTCCAATCGGTTAGGGAGAGACTAGGCTAGCGGCTCTGCGGGGTGCGTTTCGCATGAGCGGCTCTTGCGGAAGCGGCTTGGATCAGGGATTCACAAGCAGAGACGCAAGCACCCCGGAAATCGCGGGAAATTTTCTGATGGCTGTTTGCGGAATGGAGCAGTGTAGCCGTGCCATGCAAAAGGCCGACGAGCGCCAGGGCCAAGGGAGTGTGACGGTCAGGCTTGCCGCCAAGCTGCGAGGCCAGACTGCGCTTCAGGAATTCGAAAGACGGCATGTCTTCTTTGCGCGCGAAGGCGATGGCCCAATCTTCAGTGATGAGGCGGTAGTCATTGGGATGGGCGACAAAGAAGTCGAGAACCCGGCGACAAGCTTGGACGGGCGTGCGCGAGGGCTTGATGGCCGCGAAAAGATTCAAACGCGCGCGGCGGCGCAGCAGGGAAAGAAGATCTTCTTTGTTGGAAAAACGTTCGTAAAGCGTGGGAGTCGTGGTTCCCGAGGCGCGAGCTACGGCGCGCATGGTCAATGCATGTTCCCCGCGCCTGCTCCACAGGCGATAGGCGGCCTCCAGGATGCGGCCTTCGAGACGTGCGTCGGCTTTACGCGGCATGCTGCAATCCTCCCGCTCTATATGTTCCCTGATTATATCCTTTACAGCGTTAAAGATACAATGTATAAATAATAGTCCACGAAGGATCCTCTCCGAGCATCCTTAGCTAATAGAAAGACTGGAGTGCAAGACGGCAAGTTATGTTTAGATTTCAATACGGTGTCACCACCAAGGCCAGCCAGACGCTCGCCTGGGAAGTTTTCTCCAACTGGCGGCGATGGAATGAATTCGCAAATATTTATGGCCAAATGGAATGGCGCGAAGGAAGGCCCTGGGAAGCAGGTAGCCGGCTGGAGATCGAGGTACTGGAGCCGGTACGAACGGTAGTCAGCCATGTGATTACGAACTGCCAGCCCGCGCACCGCGTGGGATGGATTGATCACTCGCTGGGGGTGGTGCTGGCGCAATGGGTGAGCTTCGAAGAGCGCCCGGGAAGAGGAACGCGGGTACACACCTGGGGCGATATCGTCCATTCCGGCGTAAAGATCGCGGGGCGAACTGCTGAACAAGTCATCACCAGCTTTACGGAGACGTGGTACGAAAATTTCAGGTCTGCCTGCGACCGGCTCGCGGAAACGAGCGGCGGAGGATCAAGCGGTGGGTTCGCTTACCCAGGAGCTTCTTGAGACAAGGTCCATCCCCAGAGATTGCCGCCAGGCGATAACAAAGTGCGAGTCACTATAGGAACGCTTCGGAAAGACTGCACGGTCCTGTTCCAATTTGGTACGCGCATTCGATAAATGCCCGAAGCCGCTGCACTGCTGACAATTCCAAAACGACAAGTTGTTGAAAGCAATAGAGAAGGCGAATAAACGCGCGGTCGTCGCTGGCGAGTTGCGTGCATATCTTCCAACCTAGAGGCGGCGCAATACTCCAATTCGAAAATCAGCTCGAGGCTGCTCGCTCTGGCGAAGAGCGTAATCGGCGGCCAGAGAGGCACCTAGCATGCCGTTTTTTCGAGATTCATCCATTCGGCGCAAGTTGAGCATGGTCATTTTCTGCACCAGTCTTCTCGGCCTCAGCCTCACTGGAGTGGCATTCGAATTTTATGAGCGCGCGAGCTTTCGCAGTTCCCTGGTCAACCAGCTAACCTCCCACGCGGATATGCTCAGTTTGAATACCGCGGCATCCCTAACCTTTAATGACCGGAAATCAGCGGAGGATATGCTTAAGGCCCTGCGAGTGGAGCGGCATATCGTCGCGGCCTGCCTGTACGACAGTCACGGAAACGTGTTCGCCGCATATCGGCGAGAGGCCACTGATTTAACGTGTGAAACGACGGCCCGCCATCAAGAAGGTATCCGATTCGCGGGAGACTTCCTGACACTCTCGCAAAGCATCTCCCTGGAAGGCGAAACGAGGGGAGCCATCACGATCATCTCGGATTTGTCTGCACTCACCACCAAGATGACGCGATTCCGGGAAATTTCCGCCCTTGTTCTGATCGTCTCCCTGTTCGCAACAGCTCTCGTCTCCGAGCGACTGGTAAATCTCATCACGGAGCCCATCTTGCAGCTTGCGGGCTTGGCCGAGAGAGTTTCCACACGGGAAGACTACACACTGCGCGCAAGCCCTGCAGGGAAGGATGAGTTGGGAAAACTGGTTGGATCCTTCAACCAGATGCTCGAACGCATCCAGGAACGGGACGTGGCCTTGCAGGGGGCGAAGGAGGAGTTGGAAATTCGCGTCCTGGCTCGCACCGAAGAACTCCAACAAGAGGTTACCGAACGTAAGCAGGCCGAGGCGGAGATGCGCCGCGCAAGGGATACAGCGGAAGAAGCCAATCGGACCAAGAGCGAATTCCTGGCTAACATGAGCCACGAAATTCGCACGCCGTTGAACGGCGTGATAGGCATGACGGATCTGGCCCTGGACACGGAGCTCACACCGGAGCAACGCGAGTACCTGGAAACAGTGAAAATGTCGGCCGATTCGCTGCTGACGGTCATCAACGACATTCTCGACTTCTCGAAGATTGAAGCGGGAAGGATTGATCTTGAAACGATCGATTTCAACCTGCGCGATTGCCTGGAAACGAGTTTGAAAACGCTTGCGGTCCGAGCTGACGAGAAAGGACTGGAGCTCTTATGCGAGGTGGCACCCGAAGTGCCGGATGTCGTGCGAGGAGACTCCGGAAGACTGCGTCAGGTCATCATCAATCTTGCTGGGAACGCCATAAAGTTTACAGAAAAGGGTGAAGTGGCGCTGAAGGTTGAGGTGGAAGCGATCCATGAGCACGATTGCACGCTGCGGTTTACGGTGGTAGACACCGGAGTCGGAATCCCCGGAGAAAAGCTGCAATTGATCTTCGAGCCGTTTTCCCAGGCCGATACTTCGACGACGCGAAAATACGGGGGAACGGGCCTGGGCTTGACCATCTCGACCAGACTGGTGGAGATGATGAGAGGAAAAATTTGGGTGGAGAGCGAACTCGGACGCGGGAGCCAATTCCACTTCACTGCGCGTCTCGGGATTGCGGATACGAAAGTAATCGAAGTCGGAGCGATCGCACCTCCAGAGATCTTACGGGCGGTGAGGGTTCTTGTGGTGGACGACAACCGCACGAACCGGCGAATCCTAGAGGGAATGCTAGGGCGGTGGGAAATGAAGTCGAGTTCAGTGCAAGACGGAGAAGAAGCTCTAGCAAAATTGTCCGAAGCGCAGGAAGCGGGAGAACCCTTCGCGCTGATCTTGATGGACATGCATATGCCCAAAATGGACGGTTTCGAACTGATCGAGGAAATTCGGCAGGGCCCACACCCGTCCACGGCCATGATCATGATGCTTACTTCGGCCGGCCATCGCGGAGATGCGGCGCGCTGTCAGGAGCTGGGAGTCGCTGCGTACCTCCTGAAGCCCATACGGCAATCAGAATTGCGCGAGGCGATTGCCCGGGTTCTGGGCGCACGGGAGCAGAAAGGTGCAATTCCACTGATCACGCGGTACTCGTTGCACGATGCTCGTGAGCCAGCAGCTTCGTTGCGCATTTTGTTGGCGGAAGACAACGCGGTGAATCAGCGATTGGCAAGCCGGCTTTTGGAAAAGAGGGGCCACTCCGTGGTAGTAGCGGGAAATGGACGCGAGGCGCTGGAGGCGCTGGAGAAGCACCATTTTGACTTGGTGTTCATGGACGTGCAGATGCCGGTGATGGATGGATTCGAAGCGACGGCTGCGATTCGAAAGAAGGAGGGCGGCGGAGTCCATTTGCCAATCGTGGCGCTAACGGCGCACGCCATGAAAGGCGACCGGGAGAAATGCCTGGCTGGGGGAATGGATGAATATCTCACGAAGCCGATCCGTCCGCAGGAGCTGGACGAAGTTTTGCGGGGCTATCTGACGCGGCGCGCGAAAACGTCCGAAGCGCAGGAGAGCACGCTGAGCAAGAAATAATCGGCAAAGAGCCCTTCTAAGGACGGCACGCAAGGAATTGGCTGGATGGCACGAAGGCACAATTCCTACTCAGCGCAATTGGATACGAATGAAGTTTTTTTGCCGTTGGGGGTGGAGAGAAGCAAGCGCTTCGGGCCGCTCACGAATGGATTGCCGCGTTCGTAGAAGCGCAGGAGCTTTTCCGCGGCGCGGGTGATGCCGATGCGGACAGTTTTTCCGATTGGCCTAGTGCGATGGCTGGTTTCGCCAAGCCACAGCTCGCCGGGGGCGCAGAGGTCGCGGCCGTCGTAACGGCGGTCGATTTGAAAAGCGGCGGCGAGGCGTCCGGGGCCGCGGGTGAGGTCGAGAAGCCGAATGGTCTTGCGGTGGCGCTGCATGAGGGCGACTCCCTCAAGTGGTTCGACAGCACGGATGAGGATAGCGGCGGCGATGCCGGCGGGCTCGCTGACGACATTAAGCATGAAGTGGGCGCCATAGTTAAAAAAAACGTAGACGTGGCCAGGGGCGAGATACATCGAGCGAATCCTGGGAGTTGGGCCGCGGAAGTGATGTCCGGCAGGATCGCCTGGCGGATAGGCTTCTGTTTCCACGATCCGGCCGCTCAGCCGTCCAGCAGGGAGATCGTGGACGATAACTTTTCCGATGAGGAATCGTGCGAGCTTGACGGTATCTGCCGGAAGGTCGGAGCGTCGGAGACGTCGTATCGCGAATTTTTCCGAGGAGGTTTTCAAAGGCTCGCGAGTCGATGGCATGGCAGGCCGAGTCAGAGAGAATTCCTCTTCTGCGGATCGCCAGAAGAAACAAGATCCTGATACTCCGGATGTTTGTGGATGAAACTGGAGACGAAGGGACAGAGTGGCACAACCTGCAGATGATTGCCGCGCGCGAAATCGAGTGCAAATCGTGCAAGTTTCGCCGCCAGGCCATGGCCTTCCAGTGGCCTCGGCACTTCGGTGTGATCAAAGACGATACGATCCGGAAAACGTCGATAGGTGAGCAGGGCACGACGTCCGTCAACGAGCAGTTCGAAACGCCCGGCGGTTTCGTTGTGGGTGACGCTTAACTTGTCGAGGTTCAAATCCACGTAGGAGCCTGCCCCCTGCCGGCATCTTCGCACTTTTTCATGAGGGCCTCCCGGCGGCTGGGAAAGTCTATCAGGGAATTCCGCAAAACTAAGGCGTAACCGAGTCGGAAGGCTCGTTGTTGAACAGGCGGGCAAGCTCGGCGTGGTCGATCACCACAGCAGGATCTCTTTGAATGGCATCGAAGTATTTTTTCTGGAAGGCGTCGCCGGATTCCGTGGGCACGAACATTTTCCGGGCAAGCGCAATGGCGCCGCTGGTGTATTCGGGAGTGACCGGCTCCTTGGCTGCCAGAGTTTCATCGATGCGCACCACGAATTCGGAAATATTGTGCAGCCAGGCGAACTGCGCGTGGTCGATCACCAGCCGGAAGAGTTCGCCAGTGTTAACGTAGCCGTGCTCGCGTTCATACTCGCGGCGCTCCATGTTCAGAAGAGTCTTGTGGAGCTGTAGAAGAGCCAAGCGGAGGGAGAGAAGTTTCTCGCGGGCAGGGGAGTCATTGTTCGCGGGATATAAGTTTGAGCTTGGCGAATTCATTTTCGAAGGACACCTCTATTCTCCAACACTCGGCGCGGAATTTCAAAACCAATCGGCCAAGTAAACACTTTTTCCAAGAATTTATGAGGATGCTGAAGGTGGCGAGAAGAGCGGAGAGAGGATGGAAGCACGGAGGTTAGCATTGCAAAAACTAGAACTTTCAGCCGATGGCCGTCCACCGGTCTGGAAGAAAGCGCTGGTAGGGTCCCTGCAATTGGAGTATAGTAGGTAATATCACTACTTTGGAGGAGCTATGGAGAAGAGCGTGTCCGCAGCGGACGCAAACCGCAAGTTCTCCAAATTGATGCAAGGAGTGCGCAAAGGCCGAAGCTACCTGGTCACCTCTCATGGGTTGCCGGTTGCAAAATTGGTCCCTGCCTCCCAGGATGCGCGCACCGAGGCGGGCGCGCGGTCCGCGCTTCTCGCTCGTTTAACTTCGCAACCAGCCGCCAAGAGCGCCAAAGCGCGGAAGCGCTGGACCCGCGATGAACTTTATGAGGACGGCAAGTGAGAGTCGCCCTGGACACCAACATCCTGGCGTATGCCGAGGGCGTCAACGGCGCGGCAAGAAAAGGAATCGCCCTGGATTTGATCCAGCGGCTGCCTGCCGGGTCCGCTTTGCTTCCTGTGCAAACGCTCGGCGAGCTGTTCCAGCTTCTGGCGCGAAAGGTGAATCGCACACCCGCTCAAGCCCGCACCGCGATCCTTGGTTGGCGTGACGCGTTCCCGCTGATTGAGACTTCCGAAACAGTGATCCTTGGCGCTGCCGAGCTTGCTGCCACGCACCGTTTCAGTTTTTGGGACGGAGTCGTGCTAGCTTCCGCCGCCGAGGGTGGATGCCGGCTCCTACTCTCGGAGGACCTTCAAGAAGGTTTTACCTGGAACGGCGTCACCGTAACCAATCCCTTCGGGGTGTCTCCTCATCCGTTGCTGACAAATCTACTGCAATAAATTCAATCGCGCTCTGCTCCCGTTCAATCCCCAATCTGAGCTCAAGAAGAACATGCGGTCGGAATCGGCGGAGAGCAAGTCAATCGTGATAGCGCTGTTCGCCTACGGGAAGCGGTATGGGGAGGCGATTGCCGGGAGGTGGGAGAGGGCAAGTCGAGAAGGGAGTGTAAGCACACGGCGGATTCTCCAGACGATTGAAATCAAGGACGAGTTCGCCGGGTTTATCGAGGCCGTTGGTCGGGAACCCCGTGTAGAGAAAGCGGCAAGCCCCGTAAGTGGTGGAGGTGCTGGTTCTGTCGCGCAGGATAAAGAAAAGCTTGGCGACTGCTGGATCTTCGAGGACCGGTTCCAGCCGGAAGGTTTTCCCCGCGAGTGTGAACTCTGCCGCTCCGGGGACAGGCTGATCGTAATTGGTACCCACGAGAGTGGCGAGCGTAATTGTCTTCTGAGGTGAGTACGGAATCCACTTGGCGGCGACTTGATAGCTCTGGTCCGGTGCATACCATTTCAGGCCATGGAATCCAACGATTGCGGGCGAATGCGCATCCTTGATGCGAAGAGCGAAGCGCGCTTCACGGCGGATGACGTACATGCTGAGATCGCCAATCGTAAGGCGGGGAGCAAGTTTGTCTTTGTTGCCTTCGGCGCGCAGGGATTGTGGTTTTGCGGGAGCCCCGGCCACCAGGAAGCCGGGAGGGAATCCACCCTCGGGGGGATTTAACGTGACGGCTTCGCCATCGAGGTGAAGGATAGCGAGATGAGCGGGTCCCGAGGCCAGGCGGATTTTGTTGTCCGCTGCGGAGCCCACGGAAGTGTCGCCCGGTCCGAGCCATTCCAAGCCAACAAGTGCCAGCCAGCCGTCGGGCTTCAGGAGTTCCGCTTTATGCCCTTCGCGCCAGACGTCGATTTCTTTCTGCCAGGAAGTTTCTTGCGACGCGGCAGGCGCGGGTAACACCGCAATCAGAAGAACGACGAGAGTCAGGCGGACCAAACCGTTTTTGAAACGCATGAGGAAAGATAACTTGGCAGACAAAAGGTTGAAAATCAAGTCGAGAAAGAATGAATCCGCGCGCCCATCCGGCAGATTACTCGGACTGAAGGTTCGAGCAAGTGCAGACACATCGTTCAGCGGCAGAAAGATTCATTTGCTTGCATCACTAGTTCACCGAAACATACCGCGGATTCGGCTGGGGGCATCTAATCAATCGATTTTCTAATGCATTCATGCGGTTCTTTGCTTTTCTCGCGGAGTAACCGGCAGGCCCCTTCCTCTGTCAAATGGGTGTAGTCAAATCACGCCCTCCTCCGTGGAATGCAAGCTCTTGATTTGCTTCCAAGAAGCGAGGACAAGAGGAAAGAGAGTCTTATGAGAAATACGAAATTTGCCGCAGGTCTTCTGACGCTTTCATTGCTGCTTGCCGGCGGCGCCATCGCAGGCAATAGCAACAGGGGCTCGCTGCAATTGGACGAAACCATCACCGTCGGTGGCAAGCAGGTCCCGGCCGGTAAGTATGAAGTAGAATGGGCCGGAACGGGATCGGACGTCGAACTCACCATCTCCAAAGGCAGGGACACGGTCGCCAAAGCGCCCGCTCAGCTTCTTCCGCTTCAGAAAGCAGTGGCCGGCAACGGGTATTCCACCAATGCTGACCAGTCCGGTAACAAGGTACTGACTGAGATTTTCTTTGGTGGAAAGAAGTATGAACTCTCCATCGGGGGAGCTTCCGGGGCAAGCACAACACCCTCAGATAAGTCGCGAGGGAGCAACTAGCCACCGGGTATTTTCGACGTGTTCGTAGTTACGAGGAGAAGGGGCCGAGCGGTCCCTTCTTTTTATTTACCCGCCAGCGGCCGCGGGAACGCCACAGCAGTCCGCTTGGCCGCCGGAGGGACACCCAACTCTGAACAATTTGACGGGATCTTATCGAACCAACTCGGATAAGTGTATGATTTGGGTGCTTGGATCTCCGGAGGGTTGGCCTCATCTTGCAATTGGCAGAATTCGCTTCCCCATCCTATTGCAATTCCCAACAAGAGTTCTGGTCTTTTGAAGCGGAGGATGTCTCATGATCGTTGGAGTTCCGCGCGAAAGTTTTCCCGGAGAGCGTCGCGTGGCGCTGGTGCCGGCAGCCATTCCGAATCTAACCAAGGCCGGTTTGGAAGTGGTCGTGGAGGCGGGAGCCGGAGTCGCCGCAGGCTATCCGGACCAGGACTACGCCGCGAAGGGCGCGAAAATTGTCGCCGACCGCGCCGAAGTGTTCCGCGCCGCCGACATTGTGGCGCAAATTCTCTGCTATGGCTCCAACGACAAAACTGGTAAAGCTGACGTCCCCCTTTTCCGCAACGGGCAGGTACTTGTCGGTTTCTTGCGGCCGCTGGGCTCCATCGAAACGATTCAAGAAATCGCTTCCAAAGGCGTCACTTCGTTTTCCGTGGAATTGATGCCGCGTACCACCCGTGCTCAAAGCATGGACGTTCTTTCCTCGATGGCCACGATCTGCGGCTACAAAGCTGTAGTGCTCGCGGCGGACACCTCTCCGCGCATTTTTCCGATGCTCACGACCGCTGCCGGTACCATCACGCCTGGTCGTGTTCTTGTGATTGGAGCGGGCGTAGCAGGACTGCAGGCGATTGCCACCGCGCGCCGGCTCGGTGCAGTTGCTTCTGCCTACGATTTGCGTCCCGCCGCGAAGGAGCAGGTGCAGAGCCTCGGTGGCCGGTTCGTCGAGCTTCCCATCGAAGCCAAGGACGCTGAAGACGCGCGCGGCTACGCCCGTGCTCAGGATGAAAATTTCTACAAGCGCCAGCGGGAATTGCTGGGAAAAGTCGTGGCGGAAAGCGATGTGGTCATCAGCGCCGCGGTCATTCCCGGGAAAAAGCCTCCGATTCTGGTGACCAAGGAAATGGTGGCGAGCATGGCGCCTGGGTCGGTGATTATCGATCTGGCCGGCGAGCGCGGCGGCAACTGTGAGCTGACTCGCCCAGGGGAAATTGTCGTCGAGCATGGTGTGACCATCATTGGCTGGTTCAACTTGGCCAGCACCGTCCCGTATCATGCCAGCCAGATGTACGCACGAAACGTGAGCGCTTTCCTCCTCCATCTCGTGAAAGACGGCAAGTTGCAGCTCAACATGGAGGACGAAATTGTGCGCGAGACGATGCTGACGCGCGGCGGCGAAGTCGTCAATGCTCGCGTCCGCGAATTCTTTTCGCTCCCGGCGCTGCCCGTTGCTTCGAAGGAGGTGGCGAAATCATGAAGCTGGATCTGCTCACCAGCCTCTACGTCTTCATGCTGGCCGCATTTATCGGATTTGAAGTCATACGGCGCGTCTCCCCTCTCTTGCACACTCCACTGATGTCCTTGACGAACGCTCTCGATGCCATCGCCGTGGTCGGCGCCATCATTCTTACGGGTGAGTTCCACGCGCATGGGGCCATGCTCGCGAAGATTCTGGGAACCATTGCCATCGTCGCCGCCACTAGCAACATCGTCGGCGGATTCCTGATCACCGACCGAATGTTGAAAATGTTCAAAGCCAGCGGGCCCAAGAAGCCATGACCAACCTGCCCGCCTTGGAAACCATCATCGAAATCACTTACCTGGTCGCAACAGCGCTCTTCATTCTCGCGCTTAAGTGGCTGAGTTCCCCGACGACCGCGCGCCGTGGAGTTTTCGCCGGTGAACTTGGAATGCTCCTGGCCATCGCCGGCACACTGCTGCACCACGGAATCGTGGAATACAAATGGATTGTGATTGCCCTGGTGCTCGGAACCATCATCGGCGTTCCGCTCGGCGAAGTGGCCATGACCGCCGTGCCGCAGCGGACCGCTCTGAGTCACGCGTTTGGCGCTTTGTGCGTGACTCTCGTCGGCACCGCGGAATTTTATTTGCGCACTCCAGAGGTGCCCCGTTTCATGATGGGCGTGCTCTCTCTCGAAGTCATTCTCGGATCACTCACGTTCACCGGCAGCTTGATGGCCGCGGGTAAATTGCAGGAAGTCCTGCCCCAGCGGCCCATCACCTATAAGGG
>Ga0137412_10001158_pt1 | contig 20070 bp, 20 predicted proteins | sample CZODoug2_1_16fun_FD_122160 | JGI IMG/M metagenome (GOLD analysis project Ga0137412, IMG submission 122160) | Vadose zone soil fungal communities from Angelo Coast Range Reserve, California, USA - CZODoug2_1_16fungal (Hybrid Assembly) | ecosystem: Environmental > Terrestrial > Soil > Vadose zone...
GGCGCCCTGCGCCACCACTCACCCACTGTCACCGATGTCCTGACACACACCCGTCACCGATGTGTCGAGACATCACAAGACGATTTTCGTCCGTCTGTTCACCGAGACGCGGATCATGGCCGGGGCCGAGCCGGGCCGGACCGGTTGGCGCCGGTGGGTGGGGCGTGGTCGGGTAGCAGTGTGGGCCGCCGATCCCGCCTGTGCCAGGTATGCGAGGTGCGACGGCTTGGGTGTGCGGCCGGGCGCGGCGCCTGCTAGGGCAGTCCCCAGGTAGCGGGCCGCCGCCGTCGGGGGCCCGCTACCTGTGGTTGTCTGGCCGCATGGGCGTTGACATATCCCGGTTCCGGCGGTTGGTGAACGCGTTGCCGGGCGCCGAGCACCGGACGTCGGCGAACTACACGGCGTTCAGCGTGCACGGTAAGAAGTTCGGATACCTCTGGCCGCGCACCAGCACCGTGGGCCTGAAGCAGACGATCTCCGAGCAGCTCGCTCTCGTCGCGGAACGGCCGGACGTGTTCGAGGTGCAGTTCGCCACCGGCGGATTCGGTTGGGTGGTCGTCCAGCTGGACCGGATCGACCTGGACGAGCTCAGCGAACTGGTGCTGGAAGCCTGGCGCTTGTCAGCACCGGAGAACCTGCTCGCCGATCACCCGACGCCGGCCGACCTTGTCGAGGCGTGACCTGCTAGGCCGCTACCGCGATCGGCACCGGTGGGACCTTCAGGTGCCAGTCGGTCAGACGCTGGTATGCGTCCGCCACCTTGAGCACGGAGCCCTCGGCGAACGGCTTGCCGATGATCTGCATGGACAGCGGCAAAGTGGACGAGCTGAATCCGCACGGCACCGCGGCGGCCGGCAACCCCGCGAGGTTCCACGGCCCGGTGAAGCTGACGCTGCGCAGCTGCTTCTCCGGGGTCATCTCGTCGCTCCGAGGGGCTGGGCCGGGCCAGGTCGGCGTGATCAACACGTCGTAGGACGTGAAGAGCTCGGCGAGCGCGCGCCGGAAGAACGACCGAAACCGCTGCGCCTGGGTGTAGTCGGCGGCGGTGAGGAACGCGCCACGCACCAGCGCCCGGCGGGTGTAGCGGCCATAGTCGGTCCACCGGCTCACCATGTTGTTCCGGTGATACGCGTAGGCCTCGGCCACCAACGTCACATGGTTGGCGTTTTTTGCCTGCTCCGCATAGGGCACCACGACGGCGCGAGCGTCCGCGCCGGCGCCCTTGAGGATGTCGACCGCGGCGAAGACGGCGGTCCGTACCTCGTCGGTCACCTCGGGGGAGTCGTAGAAGTACGGCATCGGGACGCCGATGCGCAGGCCTTCCACGTCACCGGTCAGGAGGTCGGAGTAGCTCGGAACCGGTACCCGCGCGGCACAGGGGTCCCCCGAGTCGTACCCGGCCATGACTTCAAGCATGACCGCGCAGTCGTAGGCGCTGCGCGCCATCGGACCCACGCTGTCCAATGTGTATCCCAGGGGCGTCACGCCATTTTTCGGTACCCGCCCGAAGGTCACCTTCAGGCCGGTGTGCCCGTTGTGCGCCGCCGGCCCACGCACTGAACCGCCGGTGTCTGTGCCCAGGCCGCCCAGCGCGAGCCCCGCGGCCACCGCGATCCCGGTGCCGGAGCTGGACCCCGCCGGCGTGTGGTCAACGTTCCATGGGTTGCGGGGGATCAGGAATCCCTTCTCCGAGTCGGGCAGCCCGATGGCGAACTCGCTGGTGGTGGACTTGCCCAGGACGACCGAACCGGCCGCGCGCAACCGGGCGACCACCGGGGCGTCCACGCCTTTGCCCCATTCTGGATCCAGTACCCGGGAGTTCGCCGTCGTCGGGGCGTCCTCGGTCGCGATGATGTCCTTGACCGCCAGCGGAATCCCCTGCAGCGGGCCCCGATCCAGTCCGGCGGCGAAGTCCGAGTCCGCCGCCTCGGCCGCCGTCAGCGCCGACTCACCGGTCACCGCGACGAACGCGCCCAGGTACTCGTTCAGCACGGAGATCCGCTTCAGAAAGCCTTCGGTGAGTTGCACCGAGCTCACCGAGCCGGCGCGCAATGCGGCGGCGGCATCCTTGACGGTCAACGGCAGATCCAGCGGCATTTCTGCTCCTGTTGGGTCGGGTATGCGGGGCTGACGGGTCATTCGGCGGTGGGATCGAATGACACCGCTGGTTCCTCGGTGTCGAGGTGTGGCAGGTAAAGGCCGTCGGCCTGTGACCGCAGGATTGGGTAGCTTTCGGTGAACTTCGCGAACTCTTCGTCGGATACGGTCAGGTTCGCGTTTTTGAGGAGCATCTTCACGGCCGCATCGGCATCGGATGCCACGTCATTCTCCTTGTGTTGTGGTGGGTGTTGTAGTGGGTTGGCTGCTCGGATAGAGGTGGCAGGCCACCAGGTGGCCGGGTTCGGCCTCGGCAAGCACGGGCACGTGGGTGGCGCAGGTATCGGTGGCGAACGGGCAGCGGGTGCGGAATCGGCATCCGCTGGGCGGGTTCAGCGGGCTCGGCATCTCGCCGGTGACCCGCGCGGGTTCGGTGGATGCTCCGTCGAGCGTCGGGATGGAGGCGAGCAATCCCTGGCTGTACGGGTGCAGCGGCCGCTGGTACAGCTCATCGGCGGCGCAGGTTTCCACCACCTGCCCCAGGTACATCACCGCCACGCGGTTGCTCATGTACTCGACCACGTTGAGGTCGTGGCTGATGAAGATGTAGGTCAGCTGGTAGGCCCGCTGCAGGTCCTCCAGTAGGTTGAGGATTTGCGCCTGGATCGATTTGTCCAGCGCGGACACCGCTTCGTCCAGGACGACGAGCCTGGGCGCCGTGGCGAGCGCCCTGGCGATGTTGACCCGTTGGCGCTGTCCGCCGCTGAGTTGGTGCGGGTAGTGGGTGGCGTAGTTGCCGTGCAGGCCCACGTCGTGGAGCACCCGCGCCACGCGGTCCCGGATCTCCGCCCTGTCCATGCCCTGCACCTGCAACGGGAAGGCGATGGACTGGCCGATCGAGGCGCGCGGGTTGAGCGCGGAATACGGATCCTGGAAGACCATCTGCATCTGCTCGACCACCGCGCGGGGTCGTTTTCCCCGCCGGGGCAACGGCTGGCCGGCGAACCGAATCTCCCCGCGGTCGGCCGGGTAGAGGCCGAGTATCAAACGGGCGAACGTCGACTTGCCACAGCCGGACTCACCCACGATGCCGACCGTGGAGCCGGGCTGGACCGAAATGGACACCCCGTCGACCGCATAGACATTCGCCCGCTTCAGTCCGAGCTTGATGTCGAATGTTTTACTGACGTTGTCCACCTCGAGTAGGGGTTGGACTTCGGTTTCCGCGCCGGCAGATGTCATGTCCGCTCCCTTCCGCTTGTGCTCAATTGAGTCGGGTGTTCATTGCCTCGCGCAACGCGTCGCTGAAAGTGTTGAACGCGACCGAGGTGACGAAGATAAAAATTCCCGGTAGAACGACCAGCAGCGGCGCGAGATAAATCGAACCGCGCAGGCCCTCCAGCATGTAGCCCCACTCCGGGGTCGGTGGCTGCGAAGCCAGACCCAGGAAGCTCAGGCTGGCCGCGATGACCATCGCCACGCCGACCAGCCCGGAGGCGTAAACCACGATGTCGTTCATGACGTTCGGCAGCAGTTGGGTGCGGAGCAGCTTGAACCGTCCCGCCCCGGTGAGTCGGGCGGCCTCCATGTACTCCTGGACCACCACCGACCGGGTTGCCTGCTCCGCCACCCGAGCCACCGGCGGGATGAACACGACGGTCACCGCGACAATCGCATTCGTCAGCCCAGGTCCCAGCGCCGCGCTCACCGCGATGGCCAGGAGGATGGCCGGGAACGCGTACAGCATGTCCATCAGCCGCATCAGCACGGTGCCCACCGCACCCTGGACAAAGCCGGACCAGGTGCCGATGAGGGTGCCGACCACCGTCGCCACCAGAGTCGGGAGGAAGCCGGCGACCAGCGACATCCGGCCGCCGTACAGCAGCCTGGCGAGCATGTCCCGGCCCATCTCGTCGGTCCCCAGTAGGTGGCCGGGGGAGAACAGCCCTTTGAGCCGGTCGAGGGGCTGGCCCAGCAACGGATCCTGCGAGGTGAGCAGTGGGGCGAACAGGGCCGAGCCCACCAGCAGGGTGAGTACGGCGAGTGAGACAACGCCGACCCAGTTTCCCCGGAAGCGGCGCCAGGTCTCCGCCCAGAACGGGCGAGCCTCGACCTCGGTGTCCTGCGCGTACCAGGCATCGCGGAATGCTTCGACCGTCCGAGGCGGGCTTTCCGCGGTCACAGCCACTCGCTCCTCATCGGACGGCCCGCCGCAGGCGGGGATCAATGGTCGCCTGCAGCAGATCGACAATCAGGTTCACGACCACGAAGGTGAGGGCGACCACGAGCGTCGCGCCCTGGACCACGATGAGGTCCCGGGTGGTGATCGCGTTGTACACCAACATCCCGATTCCCGGCCAGCTGAAGATCGTTTCGATCAGGATTGAGCCGCCGAGCAGGTAACCGACCTGAAGACCGGAGGTGGTCAGCACCGGGGAGATGGCGTTCTTCAACACGTGCCGCGAGATCTGTCCGCGGGCTAATCCCTTGGCTTGCAACGTCAGCACAAAGTCCGAGCCCTCGGTCTCCACGATGCTGGCCCGGGTGACCCGGGTGGTGATCGCCAGCGTGGTCAGGCTTCCGGCGATCAGCGGCAGGACCACGTGCGGGAAGAACGCGACGAAGCTGACGTCCAGCCCGGTGCCGGCCGCGGGAAACCACCGCAGATTGGCCGAGAAGATCATCAGCAACACGACGGCAAGGAAGAAGGACGGGATGCTCAGCCCGGACAGACCGAGGATCGAGATGACCCGGTCGGTCGGCGTTCCTCGTCTGCGGCCGGCGATGAACCCGAGCACCACGCCGCCGAGCAGACCGACCAGCGCGGACGCGGTGGCCAGCGCCAAGGTGTTGCCGACGGCCTGGGTGAGGAGGTCGGCAACCGGCCGCTGGCGGTACGGCGAGTAACCGAGATTGCCGGACAAGATTTGACCCAGCCAGTGCAGGTAGCGCAGCGGCAACGGTTGGTCGAGTCCCAGCTGGTGGGCAATCTGCACCCGTGCGGCTGGGGTGGCATTGTCGCCCAGGATGGCGGCGGCCGGGTCGCCCGGCAGCACATTGACCAGCAGGAAAACGATCACAGTAACCCCGAACAGAATTGGTAACGCCATGATCAGCCGCTGGATTGCGATGCGCAGCATTGTTCCCCCACCCAGATCTTGCTGAAGTCGACCCACCACGATTTCGGCTGTACGTAGCCGTGCACGTCGGGCGACATGGCTCGCAGGTTCAGGTCATGCATCCAGAACAAGAAGTCCGCATCGGTAAGCGCGGCGTCCATCATTTTCTGCAGGTCGGCATTCGACTTTACTGGGTCGAACTCCCGGGATGCCGCGAAGTAGTTCTTGTCGACATCGGGGTTACACATCCCCGTCGCGTTCGGTTGACCACCTGGCCGCCGGCACAGGAGGTTGAGCATGTATCCGTCGGGCTCCTGCCCGGCTGCCGGCGACGACCACAGAATGTCGATGTTGGACCACTCGGGTTTGTCCAGTCCGGTCAAGCCGATGCTCAGGATCGTGCTCCACTCCATCGGCATCAGCTCGACGTCGACCCCGATGGCTTTGAAGTCGGCCTGCAGTTGCTGCATCATCGGGTCCGGGAACATATTTCCCGAGCCACCGGTTGGATAGGCGAATTTGAGATGCAGCTGCCCCGGTTGATAACCCGCTTCGGCCAGCAGTTGCTTTGCTTTCGCCGGATCGTAGGTATATCCAGGAAACGCCGGATCGTAGTTCGGGTGTCCGGGGTACACGTACTGCTTGGCCGGGTAGCCCACGTTGTTGACCAGTGCCGTGATGCCTTGCCGGTTGAGGGCGAAGTTGAGCGCTTGGCGCAACTTGACGTTGCCCTTGAACGGCGCTCGGAAGTGGTTGAACCGGGGCATGATCCCGTGCGGGTACTCGCCCATGAAGATCTGGTACCCCTGGCTTTTGAGCTGGTTGATCGCATCTGGGGAGGGCACCTCGGCCCAGTCGACGCCGTTGGACTGCAACATGGCGACCCGCGAGGCGGCCACCGGCTGTGGGTACAGCACGATCTTGTCCAGCTTCGGACGCCCGCCCCAGTAATGGTCATTCGCGGTCAGTTCCATGACTTGGCTATCGATGTACTTCGTCATGACGAACGGGCCCGTCCCGGCGGCGTGCTGGTTGTAGTTCGCATTGCCGTAGGTCTGCACGACAGTCGGGCTCGGAAAATAGATGTGCGCGAGGTCGTACAGCAGCCAGGCGTAGGGCTGCGTGGTCGTGATCGAGACCGTGTGGTCGTCGATTTTTTTCCAGCTTTCGAAGAATATGAGATACGTCGCCAATCGAGCGGCGGCCAGTGTGTCGTAGTACTTGAAGTGCGGATCGTCCTCCCGGTTGAGTTGAAAGATCACCGCGTCGGCGTTGAATGGCGTGCCGTCGTGGAATGTCACGCCCTGGCGGAGGTTGAACGTCCAGGTGAGTTTGTCGGGGGAGACGGTCCACGAGGTGGCCAGTGCCGGCTGAGGCGTAGGAATGGCGGCGTTCTGGTCGAGGTTGTATTTCGTCAGTCCGTCATAGATGTTGTTGCCGACAAACCGGTAGCCTTCGTAACCCTGGTCGGGAGGCGTCGCCGGGAATGGGATGTTGCCCGCCGACATGGCGATACGCAGGGTCCCTCCCTCGCCGGTCTTTCCACTCCTGGGGGCGCCACCGGCAATGCTCATACATGCGGTGGTCAAGCCCGCCAGCGTGATTAGGACAATCAGCCTCCAGGCCACCGCTGACCATGCTCGACGCGACACCCTCGGCTGCCGAGTCCCGTCATGCGGCATGTGGTGGCTCCGGCGTGGCCGTCCCGCCGCCCGAGGAGAGCGGGACCCCGGAGTTGCCGTGCACGCACCGGGTCCACCGGCCCGGGCCGATGGTCACCGATTGCGGCTGCTGCTGCCAGCAGGCCACCGTGGCGACCTGGCAGCGCGGGGCGAAGGAGCAACCGGGGGGCAACCTGGAGAGGCTTGGTGGTGCGCCTGGAATGGCGCGCGGCCGGGTCCGTTGTCCCCCGTGGATGTTGGCCTCGAGTAGACCCTGGGTGTACGGGTGCCCCGGTGCGCGCAGGATATCGCCGATCGGACCTGTTTCGATGATCCGGCCGGCGTACATGACGGCCAGATCGTCGGCGATGCTGGCGGCCACGGACAGATCGTGGGTCACGATCACCATGTCCATGTCCTGGTCGCGCTGCAGTTCCCGGAACAGCTCCAGAATTCGTGCCTGGACGGTCACGTCCAGCGCGGTGGTGGGCTCGTCCGCGAGCAGAACCTTGGGCGCTCCGGCGAGCGCCATGGCGATCACTACCCGCTGCCGCATGCCGCCGCTGAGCTCGTACGGGTAGGCCCGGAGCCGCTCCGCCGGAGACGGGATCCGAACGAGTTCCATGAGCTCCAAGGCGCGCTTCCGTGCGTCGGCCTTGCGCTCCTTCCGATGAGTGCGCACCGTTTCCACGAGTTGCTGTTCGACCGTGTACACCGGATCGAGCGCGGTGAGCGGATCTTGGAACACCATGGAGACATCGCGGCCACGTGCGGCCATGCGCTCGCTCGGTGAAAGCCGGAGCAGGTCGCGCCCGTTGAGCAAGATCTCGCCTTGCACGGTCGCGCTCTTCGGCTGGATACCGAGGATGGACCGGAGCATGGCGCTCTTTCCGCTCCCGGACTCGCCAATGACGGCGAGCACGCGTCCCCGCTCGAGGCGGAAGGAGACATCGTTCACCGCACGCAGCCGGCCGCGATCCGTACGGAACTCGGTGACAAGGCCGCGCACCTCGAGTGCCACATTCGCGTCGTCCGGCACTTGATTGTGCGGGGACGCCTCCCGCACGACTGTTTCGCTCATGTTGTGTCCCCCCGAGCAAGCGGCTATACGGATTGTTCGTAGGCGTGGCCGATCCGCAGCAGCAGTGGATCGTCGAAGAAACGGCCGACGAGCTGCATGCTCACCGGCAGGCCATCGGAGCGCCCACACGGCACGGCAAGTGCCGGGTGCCCGGTGTAGTTGAACGGCCGGGTGTTACGGACGGCCGGGTTGGCGGTGGCCATGAGGTCGACCTCCACCGCGGCAAGACGGTTGGCCGGGGCCTCGTACCGGGGAGCCTTCAGCACACAGGTCGGCATGACCAATACATCGACGTCCGCAAGCACCGCGTCGTAGGCCCTGGCGTAGGTGGTGCGGACGTTTTGCGCCTTGGCGTACACCCGGCCGTGATGATCCCGCCGGCTGAACTCGGCCAACAGGAAGTTCAACTTGGTGCGGGGATGCAGCAGATGCGCCTCGGTCGCCCACATCTTGTTGATCGCCGCGATCAGCGAAGCCGGGTAGTAAGTCTTGGCAAACATGCCGAAGAACCCCGTGTCAAATATGGCTCGCGAGCCCTCGGCGGCGAGCGCCGAGAACGCGGGGCCCACGGTGAGGTGTTCCGGTACCGATACCTTGGAGACCTGTGCGCCGGCGTTGGCCAGCACATCCACCGCGGCCATCACCTGGTCGCGGACATCGGGTTCGGCGTCTTCGAAGCCCTCGCTCAGGACGCCGACCCGGATGCCATCCACGCCGTCCGCGAGCGTGCTGAGCACGTCCAGGTGCTCGGGCACGTCCCGTCCTTGGCGGGGATCCATTCCGTCGTAGCCCACGACCGCTTGCAATGCGGCCGCGGCGTCGCGCACCGTGCGCGTCATCGGCCCGGTGTAGTCCACGCTCTGGTCGGAGCCGAACCCGATTCCGAAATGGGAGATCAGCCCGAATGTGGGCTTCAGTCCGACGGTGCCGGACCACGCCGCGGGGATTCGGATCGAACCGCCCTGATCACCGCCGAAGGAGATGTCCACCTCGCCCGCCGCGACGGCCGCTCCGGAGCCGGATGACGATCCACCGGTGACATGCTCGGGGTTGTGCGGGTTCTTCGGGCGCCCGTAGTCGCCGATCCCGCCGCCGAATCCGAAACCCCCGGCGAAGCCGTTCATGGCCTGCTTACCCACGATGGTGCCGCCGGCGGCGAGGGTGCGGGTGACCACGGTGGCGTCGAAGTCGGGGATGAAACCCTCCAGCGCGAACGAGCCGAAGGTGAGCGGGATGCCGGCGACCGCGATGTGGTCCTTGAAGCTGACCGTCTTGCCGGCAAGCACGCCGTCGGCGGCACCCGCGATGTTGCATTTCCACAGCCAGGCGTTGAGCGGATCTTCCTCAGCGGACGGTCGGTAGCCGGGCTCCCTCGCGGGGTATGACAACGTGGGCTTGGCCTCGTCGATCCTGGCTTGCACGAATTGGTCCAGCATTTCGAGTTGCGCGGCCAAATACTGCTGGTACAGCACTGCCTCTTGACTGCCGATATGGAGCCCGAGCGACTCCCCGACCGAGACCACCTCGTCCACATCAGGAATTGTGAACATGAACTGCTCCTATCCCTCGCCCCGCGAACCCTCGTACTGTTCCTCGCGACTATTACGCTGGCAGGTCGTTCGCGTCTTGGCGGAGTTACGCGGCCAAGGCGAGCGAGTCGTGTGCCTCTGACCAGGGAAGTTGCTCGCCGGCCGGGTCGTTACGCGGCGATGTCGTACGCCCGCCGGCACGCTGAGGAGGGGCCGTCTCCCATGGGTTCGGCCCGCCGCGCCTCACCGAGCGCCGAAATGGCTCGGGCGGGAGAGGTAAACAAAGGTGCCTGGACTGGAAGCTTCGAAAGGGAATAAAGAGGACTCCGCTTTTCGCTGACCCTTTGGTTTGCTACTTGTCGGGTGGCAGGTAGACGTCGATGTAGCGGTTGATGTGCCGACCGAATCGTGCGGCGTTTTCCAGCACGTGGTGCGGCACCGGATCACCACGCTCGACGGCGCTCGCTATCGATTCGAGCAGCCGTGCCGTCTCGAAGAGCACGAACTCAGTGCTCGGGCTGGGAAGGTGCAGGTCAGGGCCGTTGCGTTCGTCAAGCCGCCGCACTGCTTCGCGCAGCACTGCAGCGTCCGGCTGGCCCCGCTCGGTATCTTCGGTCACCCCGCCCTTCCTACCAGTACCCCGGTGTTGCAAGCCGGCGGCAAGGCGAAGGTGGGATGGTCGGGGGCACTCGACGAGCAGGGGGACGCAGCCATGTCGTACGCGGAGGTCGACGGGCGCCGGCTGTACTACCAGCGCCGCGGCGCCGGCGCACCGTTGCTGCTGGTGCAGGGGATGAGTGGGCACCACTTGTTCTGGGGCGAGCCGTTCCTGCGTTTGCTGGAGCGGGACTACGACCTCGTCGTTTACAACCACCGGGGAATCGGCACCAGCTCGCGGGCCGAGGAGCCGTTCTCCATCGCTGACCTGGCGGGTGACGCGGCCGGGGTCATCGAGGCGGTGGGTTGGTCGGATGCCCACGTGTTCGGCATCTCGCTGGGCGGCATGATCGGCCAGGAGCTGATGCTGCGACACCCCGAGCGGGTACGCACGATGACCCTGGGGTGCACCTGGGCCGGCGGCCCGGACGCGGTGATGGGCCCGGCATCGGGGGAGCTGGTGGCCGCGATCCGCGACCGGGACGTGGAGCGGGTGTTGCACGCCGGGTTCAAGGCGAACCTTTCGGCCCGGTACCGCGCGGACCCGGCCGCGTTCGAGGTCTACCGCGAGCGAGTGCTGGCCGAGCGGGTGCCGGCCCCGGTGGTGGCGATGCAGTTCCAGGCTGCCCTGGCGCTGGATACCGCCGCCCGGCTGCCGGGTGTGCGGACGCCGACCCTCGTGCTGCACGGCACGGCCGACGAAGGCATCCCCTGGGTGAACGGGCAGCGGATCGCGGAGTTGGTGCCGGGCGCTCGGCTGGAACTGTTCGACGGGGCTGGCCACCTGTTCTGGTGGGAGGACCCGGAGCTCACCGTCGCCTTGCTGCGCGCGCACACCAAGCCACACGACTAGTCGGCCGATCGGCGGAGGGGTCGGCGCGCGGGAGTAGATCAGCTGGTCGAGATGCGCGGGTCGGTCAGAAGGGCCCGCATGGACGGCCAGCCGCCCATCGTCGTGCGCAGGTCATAACGGGTTTCGTCGCGCATCGCCGCCGCGTGCGCGGCGGCGAGTACGTCGTCGAGCAAGACCGACATTCCGGTCCGCGCCGATCGCACCGCGGCTTCCACCATAGCCAGGCTCATCACGTTTTCGTGTACCTCACCCATCGGTGTGATGCCGGTGCGCAGCGCCTCGACGAAGACCCGTAGTGCGCCGTCGATCCCGGAGTGGGGCGCGCTCGGGGGCTTCGTGGGCGGTCGATCGGCGGCCAGAACAGGCTCGTGGTCGCCGTCCCAGAGCGCTGTGCCCGACTCCGCGCTGACCCGCCACACCCCGTTCCACGAGGTCTCCGCGCCTCGGCTGCACCAGCTGCCGTTGTACGCGTAGCGGGCGCCGCCATCCATTTCGAAGACCACGTTGGCGGCGGCGTCGCCGCGATACCAGCTCCATGGCGGGTTATAGGTCTGGCAGTAGGCCGAGATCGGTTCGGCGTTGAGGAGGAACCGGGCCGAGTCAAAGGCGTGGATCGCCATGTCGACCAGCAGCGGATGCGGCATTTCCTCGCGGAATCCACCGAAATGCGGTGCGCGGAAGAACTCGGTGGTCAGCGTGCCGACGGTGCCCAGCTCGGTGACCATCTCGCGCAGCGCGAACAGCTGCGGATTCCACCGTCGCGACTGGCTCACCATGTAGAGCTCGCCGGTCACCTCCGACGCGGCGGCCAGCGACAGCGCACCTGCCAGCGTGTCGGCCACCGGTTTCTCGCCGAGCACGGGCATCCCGGCGAACAGCGCCTCGGTGACGACCGGGTGGTGTGCCACCGGGACCGTCACATTCACCACGGCCTGTGCGCCGGTGGCGGCGGCCAGAGGCACGGTCTGGGTGCCGATCGGGAGGTCGGGGAGGCCGATCCGCGTGGCGGCGGACCTGGCCGCGTCCAGGTCCAGATCGACGATGCCAACCAGCTCCGCCTCCGGCGAGGCACTGACCGCGGCAACCCATGTCCGGCCCATGGAACCCGCGCCGACCACGATCACCCGCAGCGGCTCGTGCGGGCCACCCGAGATCGTCCGGTGCGTCATTGCGTCGGCCCGGTGTAGGACTTCCCGTTGAAGAAGTCGTCCGTGTCGTAGCGCAGAAGCTCGGGGTATGCCCGCTCCGTGCGGTCCGAAGTTGCCCACCGCACGCTGTTGGCGATGATCCGGCGCACGTCCTTGTGATGGTAGGTCGGGTAGTCCTGGTCCCCCGGACGGAAGTAGAAGATCTTGCCGTGACCTCGGCGGAACGTGCATCCGCTGCGGAACACCTCGCCGCCGCTGAAGGTGCTGAGGAAGACCAGCTCGTCGGGGACCGGAATGTCGAAGAACTCGCCGTACATCTCGTCTTCGTCGATCACCAGCGGATGCGGCACTCCTTCGGCGATCGGGTGCGTGGGGTTGACCGTCCACACCAGCTCGCGGTCGTGCTCACTACGCCAGCGCAGCGTGCAGGTTGTCCCCATCAGCTTGACGAAGATCCTCGACCAGTGCCCGGAGTGCAGTACGACCAGGCCCATGCCGGACAGGACGTGGCGGTGTACCCGCTCGACCACGTCGTCGCTGACCTCGGCGTGCGCGGCGTGCCCCCACCAGGTGAGCACGTCGGTCCCGGTGAGCACCTCCTCGGTGAGGCCGTGCTCCGGTTCGTCGAGGGTGGCCGTGCGAACTACGCAGCCCTCGCGGAGATTCTCGGCGATGCCCTCGGCGATCGTCGTGTGCATGCCCTGTGGATAGATCTTCGCCACGTGCTCCTCGAGCTGTTCGTGGCGGTTCTCGCCCCATACGGTCACGCGGAGGGGAGCGGGGGATTTCTCGATCACGTGTGGTGCTGCCTCTCGTCGGGTCATTTGACGGCTCACTTGACTGCACCGCCGGTGACGCCGGCCGTGACGTACCGCTGGGCCACCAGCAGCAGTGCCACAGCCGGGATGGAGGCAAGCACCGCGGTGGCCATCACCGAGCTCCAGTCATTCACGTATGTGCCGATGTACTGGAAGAGCCCCAGCGTCACCGGGCGGACGTCCTCGGTCGTGGTGAGCGTCAGCGCGAACAGGAAATCGCTCCAGGTGAACAGGAACGTGAACAGGGCGGCGGTGATGAGCGCGTTGCGGCTCATCGGCAACACGATGGACACGAAGGCCCTGATCTGGCCGGCGCCGTCCACCCTGGCGGCCTCGACCACCTCGGTCGGGATGGCACCTAGGAACGCCCGCAGGATGAGAATCGCGAACGGGATCCCCGCGGTGGAGTCGGCCAGGATCAGGCCCGGGATCGAGTTCAGCAACCCCAGGTTGTTGTAGGCGCTGTACAGGGCGTTTGCCACCACGATCCCCGGAATCATCTGGCTGATCAGGATCCCGAACAGCACCGCGGTCGACCCGCGCACCCGGAAATGGGCCAGCGCGTACGCGGCCGGTGTGGCGATGAGCAGGCTGAACAGCACGCTGCCGGCGGCGACGATGAGGCTGGTGAGCAGGTGCCCACCCTGCTGACTCAACGCGACGCCGTATCCGGCGAAGCTCAGCTGCACGGGGAACCATGGCGTCTGCGCCGCCGAGCCGCTCGGCTGCAGCGAGACGTTCGCCATCCAGTAGACCGGGAACAGCATCACCGCGAGCAGCAGCACCCCGATCACCGTGCTGGCCCACGGCCGCCGGGTTCGTACTCGGCTCGCCACGGCGGGCGTCACCCCCGCACCGCCCCTCGGGAGGCGCGCAGGTAGAACAGGGCGAACACCAGCGAGATGACGATCAGGATGTTGCCCAACGCCGCGCCCTGGCCGAAGTCGAACTGTTGGAACGACAGCTGGTAGGACTGCGTCGCGATGGTCTGCGTCGCATTGGCCGGACCGCCCCCGGTGAGGCCGAGGATGATGTCCAGAACCTTGATCGTGTAGACCACGCCGAGCACCAGCACGACGTTCACCACCGGCCTTAGCAACGGCCATGTCACGTACCGGAACGCCCGCCATCCCGTCGCCCCGTCCATCGCCGCCGCCTCGTACAACTCCTCCGGGATGTCCTGCAGGCCGCCGTAAAGGATCGTCATGTTGAACGGGATCCCGATCCAGATGTTCACCGCGATCACCGCGATCAGCGCGAGCGAGGTGCTGGTGAGCCACCCCGGGCGGTCCGCCACCAGGTGCAACGCGCCGAGGAAGCGATTGAGCACGCCGTTGTCCTGATCCAGGATCCAGCGCCACACCGCCCCGGAGACGATCAGCGGAACCAGCCACGGCAGCAGCAACAGCGAGCGCAGCACTCTGCTCAGCGGGAACTGGCGGCGGAAGAACACCGCGATCGCCAGCCCGATGACGAACTGCCCGGCGATCGAGCCGAGGGTAAACAGTGCCGTGTTGAGCAGCGCCTTTGAGAACACCGCGGAACCCACCACCGCCGCGTAGTTGTCGAGCCCGATCCAGGGCGCCTCGCCGGTGTAGAACGTCGCGGTCGTGTAGTGCTGGAAGGCCATCACGACGTTCTGCGCGACCGGGTAGCCGAAGAACGCCAGCAGGTAGGCCACAGCGGGCACCAGGAATGCCAGTTGCAGCAGCCGCTCCCGCCGCCGCGCCGACCACCGGGCCGGCACCGACGTGGCTGCCCGCGCCGCCCCGTTCGACGGCCGGTAGGTCGTCACGCCGCCTCGGCCGTGCGTATCAGCCATTCTGGGCCTGCCGGAGTGCCTGCTCCGGGGTCGCTCCGCCGGTCAGGGCGGTCTGCACCGCCGTGTAGATCTTGGTGGCGGCCTTGGGCCAGTCCGCGCCCAACTCGCCGGTACGCGCCCGCGCGGTCTGCAGCGCGTCGGTGAACACCTTCATCTCCGGCACCTCGGCCACGAACCGCTCACGCAGCGCGGTCTTCGTCGGCACGGTCGTGCGCTTCTTGCCCAGCGACAGCTGGTTGGCATCGGAGTTCAGGCACTCGACGATCTTCGCCGCCTTCGCCTGACGGCCGGCGTCCCCGGTCCTCGGGATGGTCCAGGTCTCGCCGCCGAGTGGCGCTACCACGGTGGCCCCGGCCCGGGGCGCCGGGATCGGGACCACGGCGTACTTCAGGTTCGCCGTCTTTGCCAGCACCGGGAACTGCCAGGGGCCGTTGACCATCATGGCCGCGTTGCCCGCCTGGAACTGCTCGCGCACGTCCGCCTGGGTCCAGTTCAGCACCGACTTCGATGCGGAGCCGGACTTGACCAGGTCGACCCACAGCTGCAGCGCCTGGGCGACCTCGGGGGAGGCGAGGTTTTTCTCGTCGCCGCCGTTGCTCCACATGAACGGCAGGAACTGCCAGGTCCCCTCGTAGTTGGCCGGGGCGGAGAACGCGACGCCGTACCGGGATCCCGAGGTGAGCTTGGCGGCCGCCGCCTTGAGCTCGTCCCACGTCCTCGGCGGTGTCACGCCGGCCTTGGCCAGCATGTCCTCGTTGTAGAACAGCCCGACGGTGTTGGTCGCCGGCTGCAGGCCGAAGACCTTGCCCTGGTAGGTGGACGCGTTCACGACGCCCTCGGCGTACCCGTCGGCTGACAGCCCGAAGTCACTGACCGGGGCCAACGCGCCGGTCGCGGCGATCTGCTGCAGGTCGGGGTTGTCGAGCATCAAGACGTCCGGGAGCGTCCGGGACGAGGCCTGCTGCAACACCTTGGCGATCAAGTTCGCCCCCGGGACGATCTCGCGCTCGATCTTCACGCCGTTCTGCTGGCCGCACGCATCGAGCATCTGCGCGTAGATCGACTTATCCGGCTCGATGTTGTAGTAGTCGAGCACCCGCAGACTGCTGGCGTTGGTCGCGGAGCTGCCGCCGCCTCCGCAGGCGGCAAGGCCCATCGTCAGTATCAGCGCTGTTGCGGTCGCCCATGTCCGGCCGGCCAGTCCTGCTCCTCGTCGAGCCATCTCTGGTCCTTCCTCTACTCGCCGCCTGAGGGACGACGCGCGTTGTCGATACGTATCGATTGCCGGCGTTTGGACACCTGCCTGCGCGAGGTCAGGCGAGGGGCATCGTGGTCTTGCGTCGGGTCAGCCGGGGAGCAACAAGTTGGACCCTCGCCGGAAGTTGCTGGTGGCCTGGGTCGAGGAGTTGGAACAGGGTCTGCATCGCCCGCCGCGAGACATCCCTCGGCTCGAGCGAGATGTTGGTGACGGTTGGGGTGATCGCATCCGCCGTGACATCGGTGCACAGTCCGATCAGCGAGACGTCGCGGCCAGGAACGAGGTTGCGATCCACGAGTGCCTGCAGCACTGGGTGGACGGATTGGGAGTTCGGCACGACGAAGCCGAGCCTGTGGCCACCGCCGCTGAGCGCCTGCTCGACCGCGGCCTCCGCGCCAGCGCGGCCAAGCGTGATCGGCGGGAGTACCTGGTAGGCGATGTTGTGCGCCGCCGCGGCTGCCGTGGCGCCTCGCTGGAAGCGCCGGACGAAGTTGACGTCACGCGCGACTACCTCGCCGGGATAACCGACGATGACGATCCGGTCGTGGCCCGAACTCGCCAGTTCGTCCACCGCGACACGGCCCGCCACCGCGAAATCCAGGTCCACGCAGTACAGCCCGGCGCTGTCATTGGGAACGCCGATCAGGATGACCGGCACGCGCAGCGACGCGGCGACCGGGATCCGGGTGTCCTCGGCCTCGATGTCCATCATGACGATCGCGTCGCAGAGCGACCGGCCGGCGAGCCGGGTGAGCCCGGCCGATCCCTCGTCGGCGGTGACGAGCAGGACGTCATGGTCAGCGGCGCGGGCACAGGCGGTGATCGTCTCGATGAATGGCAGCAAACCGGTGGTGTCCACGCCAGGGGCGAATGGAACGATCAGCCCAACCACCTGCGTGCGCTGGCTCGCCAGCGCCCGCGCGCCCGCATTGGGCTGATAGGTCAGCTGCTCGATGGCCGCTTCGACACGTCGCCGCGTCTCGGTGGAGATCGATCGGCGCCCGCTCATGACGTAGGAGACGGTGCTCTGGGACACGCCCGCGACCCTGGCGACGTCCCGGCTAGTCACCATCCACTCGTCTCCTTCGACGGAGTCGATACGTATCGACCAGTAAGCGTGACGGTAGTTCGGGTCGCGTCCGCGCCGCAAGAGTCGGCTGAGTTTTTTCGTGCCTCGCCGTTCGGCTGCAACGCCTCTGGCCGTCGACGGCTTCTCGACAGGAACCGGCGGGGCTGCCCCGGCCGGTCCCTGTCCTGTCGCCAGTAGTGCCGAGGCCTTAGAGACCGAGCGACCCCAGCAGGGTGGTGATCGTGTTGAACACGCTTCCGAGGACGCCGCTCGAGCCGACCGCGGTTGACCCGCCGCTCGCGCCGGTCGTGGTTGACGCGGCGGCCGCCAGGACCGGACTGCCGGCCGGGGTAGCCGCGTTCGCGGTGCCGGCGCCGATCACCAGGGCGGCCGAAGCCGCCACAGCAGAGGCAACGGCGGCCCGAATAACGCGCTGCATAGGTCACTCCTCAGTTAGGCAATGCGAGGCGAATACCTCGCACCGATGAACGCTAGGAAGAGGTGACCAATTGGGCGAGTAGGGCCTACTCCAAACGGACCTGTCAATTTACTCAGAAAAGAGCAGCACCTGGGCGTTCCTATATGTGAATGCCAGGCATGTGTCACAGCTCATTGTCTGTGACACTGCGCTTGGCGAATTCGGCGCAAACATCGCTCATCAGCTGAGAATTCGCCAGCAGGTCGATTCCGGTCATGGCCATGGCCTTGGCCGCGTCGATGATGCACTCGGCCGCCTCCGGTGAGGCTGACGCGGCGTGGAACTCGTGCGAGTGCGGCGCGACGTCGGCCGCGGTCATGGCCATCTGCGGCTGGATGGTCGGTACCAGCCAGCTGATCGAGCCGGTGTCGCCGGACCAGGCTCCGGACAGCTCCTCCCGGGGACGCACCTCCCGCCCCAGCTCGCCCAGGTTGTCGGCGAACGCCGAGGCCAGCGTCTGGTTGCTCAACAGTGGTTGGGCCCCGTCGGCGCGGGTTCGCCAACTGCGTTCCAACCGCGTTCCGGTCATCAACGCCGCGCCCTCCAGGCACCGGTCGAGGCGTCGCACCACCTCGTCGAGGGTGGCCCCATGGTTGGCTCGGACCATGATCCGCGCGACGGTGTGATCGGGAATGACCTGCGGCAACGTCCCGCCCTTGTCGATGATGCCGTGCACCCGCACGTCGCTGGGCAGTTGCTGGCGCAGCGCGTTGATGCCTTGGAAGGCCAGCAGCATCGCGTCCAGTGCGTTGACGCCGAGCTCGGGGCGAGCGGCGGCGTGCGCCGCCCGGCCGAAGAACTCGACCTTCGCGATGACCGCGCCGACGGTCCGAGAGTCCGCGACGTTGTACATCCCAGGGTAGATCAACATCATCGCGTCGACATCGGCGAAGGCGCCCTCTCGTTCGAGGATGTACTTGCCTCCGCTGCCTTCCTCGCCCGGGGTGCCGAGCGCAAGCACCGTCCCGTCGAGTTGGCCGATGACCGAGGCGAGCGCGATCGCCGCGCCGACCCCGGCGGCCGCCACCACGTTGTGGCCGCAGCTGTGGCCGTAGACCGGAAGGCCGTCGTACTCGCAGAGGTAGGCCAGCTTCGGACCGCCCGAGCCGGCGGTGGCTCTGAACGCTGTCGGCAGCGTGCCCAGGCCGCGTTCCACGTGCAGGCCGTGGCCCGCCAACAGCTCGGTGATCCACCGGCTGGCCTTGATCTCCTCGAAGGCCAGTTCGACGTTGGCGTGCAGCTTCAAGCTGAGCTCGACCAGCTCGTCGCGCAGCTCGTCGACGACCTGGTCCGCGCGCGCCTTCAGCGCGTCGACGTCGGTCACGGGTGATTCTCGTACCAGTGCCGCGCGATCTCGCCCCGCCGCGCGAACCAGACTCCGGGAAATGACGTGGCGTAGGCGATGAAGTTGGCCAGCGCCTGGGCTCGGGCGGGGTGGCCGACCAGTCGCATGTGCAGCCCGATCGACATCATCTTCGGGTAGGTCTCGCCCTCTTTGTACAGCCGGTCGAAGTCGTAGCGCAGATGTTCTTCGAACTCCCGAGGCGGGCCGACCAAGCCGGACGCGAACCCGCCGTCGTTGGCGACGATGTCATACGGGATGACCAGGTGTTTCTTGCCGTGGACGGTGGTCCAGTAGGGCAGGTCGTCGTTGTAGGCGTCGCAGTCGTAGGTGAAGCCGCCCTCTTCGACCAGCAATTCCCGGGTGTGAACGCTGGGGCCGTAGCGGCAGTACCATCCGACCGGCCGTGCACCGGTGGTCTCCTCGATCGAGGCGATCGCCTTGGCGATGTGCTCCCGCTCCTCGTCCCGGGTCAGCAGGGTGACGTCCTCCCACCGGTAGCCGTGGGAGACGACGTCGTGCCCGCGCGCGCGGATCTCCCTGGCGGCATCCCGATTGCGCTCCAGGGCCACGGCGCAGACGTAGAACGTGCTCTTCACGTCCAGTTCGTCGAAGATGTCCATCAGCCGCCAGAACCCGGCCCGCGAGCCGTACTCGTACATCGACTCGCTCGCCAGGTCGCGCTCGCCCTCGGGCCAGGGGTAGAAGGGCGCTTCGTGGTAGCGGCGTTCGGTCCGAGGGTCGCCGTCTCCGATTGCCAGCTCGGAACCCTCCTCGTAGTTCACCACCAGGGAGATCGCGACGCGCGCATTGCCCGGCCAGGTGACCTTCGGGGGGGTGCCGCGGTAACCGACCAGGTCGCGGACCGGACCAGGAATAGGGACATCAATGGTCATGGATTCCTCCTCAGCGGAGCTCATGCGTGGTGGTCGAACCAGTGCTGGGCAATCTCGCCACGAGTGGCGAACCACACCCCGGGGAAGGACTTCGCGTATTCGATGAAGTTGGACAGGCCGTGTGCGCGCCCTGGGCGGCCGGCCAGCCGCATGTGCAGCCCGATTGACATCATCTTCGGGTAGGTCTCGCCCTCTTTGTACAGCCGGTCGAAGTTGCTTTTCAGGTAGTCCTCGAAATCCTT
>Ga0137412_10001159_pt1 | contig 20064 bp, 22 predicted proteins | sample CZODoug2_1_16fun_FD_122160 | JGI IMG/M metagenome (GOLD analysis project Ga0137412, IMG submission 122160) | Vadose zone soil fungal communities from Angelo Coast Range Reserve, California, USA - CZODoug2_1_16fungal (Hybrid Assembly) | ecosystem: Environmental > Terrestrial > Soil > Vadose zone...
TGGTCGGGGTGGCGGGATTCGAACCCACGGCCTCTTCGTCCCGAACGAAGCGCGCTACCAAGCTGCGCCACACCCCGGTGCGCTCACCGGAGTGAACGCAACCGCGCCAGCATAGCCGAGCTACTTGCCGTCCCCGAAACCGGTTCGGGGCACCAGGGTGAGCAGGGACGCCTCGGGGCGGCAGGCGATGCGGACGGGCGCGAACGGGCTGGTGCCCAGGCCGGCGCAGACGTGGAACCACATGTGATCGTCCCAACGGTGCAGCCAGCGGGCGCGGTGAATGTCGATGCCGCAGTTGGTGACGATGGCCGGGCCGAACGGGATCCGGATCTGGCCGCCGTGGGTGTGGCCGGCCAGCACCAGGTCGTAACCGTCGTTGGCGAACGAGGCGAGCAGCGATGGCTCGGGGGAGTGCGTGACGCCCAGACGAACCGCGGCATCCGCATCGGCGGCGCCGGCGATCAGCGAGTAGCGGGCCCGGCCGAGGTGCGGGTCGTCTGTGCCGGCGACGGCGATCTCGACGTCCCCGGCCTTCAGGGTCGCCCGGGCGTGGGTGAGGTCGAGCCAGCCGGCCGACGACATCGCTACCGCCAGCTCAGGCCACGGCAACCGGGGCCCGAACACGCGGTTGTGCTCGGGCACGAAGTAGCGAATGGGGTTCTTCATCTTCGGCGCGTAGTAGTCGTTGTTGCCGGGCACGAACGCGCCGGGAAACTCGAAGAGCGGCCCCAGCGCATCCATGATCGCCGGGATGGCGCGCGGGTCGGAGATGGTGTCGCCGGTGTTGATCACCAGGTCGGGGGCCAGGTCGGCCAGTGACCGGATCCAGGCTTGCTTGCGCTGCTGCGGCGCGGTGATGTGCAGGTCCGAGACGTGCAGCAGGCGCAGCGGTGACGCTCCGGGCGCGAGCACCGGCACGTCGAAGCGGCGCACGGTGAACGCATTGCGCTCGATCAGGCCTCCGTAGGCCAGAGTCGCCGTGCCCAGACCGAAGGTGGCGGCGGCTAGACGTCCGAGGCGAGGCATGCTGTCGAGGGTACGGTGACCACCGTGCCCGAGCTGAAAGCGCGTCTGCGCGCCGACCTCAATACTGCGATGAAGGCCCGTGACGAGCTGACCACGGCAACCCTGCGGATGGCGCTCACCGCGATAACCACCGAGGAGGTCGCCGGCAAGGAGGCCCGCGAGCTCGGCGACGACGAGGTGCTGCGCGTGCTCAGCCGTGAGGGCAAGAAGCGCCGCGAGGCGGCCGAGGCGTTCGACGCAGCCGGACGCGATGCGCTCGCCGCGCGCGAACGGGCCGAGGGCGAGGTGCTCGAGCGCTACCTGCCCGCGCAGCTCGGCGAGGAGGAGATCGCGTCGCTGGTGACGAAGGCGATCGCCGAGGCCGGCGCGACGACTCCCCGCGACATGGGCGCCGTCATGAAGATCGTGCAGCCCCAGGTGGCCGGACGGGCCGACGGCAAGCGGGTCAGCGACGAGGTACGCCGCCAACTGACCAGCTGACCGGCGCGGCTGGCCCGAGGGCAGTAATGGGCCGGCTAGTGGTGCGGCGGCGACGGCGTGATACGGCCCCGGCCTCCGCCCGGTAGGCCTGCGGTGGGCGTCGTCCCGCCGGCCGGTGGCTTCGTCGGCTTCTTGGGCGGCGTCGGCTTCTTGGGCGGTGGCACGTAGAGCGGCTGTGGCTGGCCGTCGCTGATGCACAGTGTGATCGTGGATCCGGCCTCGGCGACGTTGGTTGCGCTCTGGAAGGCGACGCTGCCGTAGTTCACCTTGCTTCCGCAGTCGTACTGGTACTTCGCGACCTTGAAGCCGGCGTCGGTCAGCATTTGCTTGGCGGCGTCGAAGGGCTGGCCCACCACCGACGGGATCGGGGCGCTGTTGGGGATCTGATTCGGATCCGGCCACGCCCATTGCTTGCCCTGAATCGGTTGGGTCATCGCAGTGACCCACACCTGGGCCGCGAACTCGCCATCGAGGTGACCGGCCTGGTCATCGGTCATGCCAGGGATGCCGCTGATGGCCTTGGAGGGATTGTCCAGGTTGAACAGTGCCGTGGTTGCCGCCAGATCAGGGGTGACCCCGGCGAACCAGAGGTCGGCGTTCGTGGTCAGCTGCGTGCCGTGGATCGGGTCGGTGGCGTTGACCGTGCCCGTCTTGCCGGCGACGCTGATGCCTGGATTGGCGCCGTAGAGGCTCTGGAACTGCTGGGCCGAGGTGCCGGTAGCCCGGGTGTCACCACCGAGGACCTGCAGCGCATTGCGGGCGACCTGAGGGGTCATTACCGGCGTGCACGGTGAGCGCTTGACGTCCAGATCCTTACCGTTCGAATCCTTGATCGAGATGATCGGGGACGGCGCACAGAACGACCCGTCGTTGGCGACGGCTGCGTAGGCGCCGGTCAGCTCCAGCGGGCTGGTCGCCGCGGGGCCGAGGGTGAACGTCGCCTGCTGCTGGCTGATGATGTTCGCTGCGATCGTGCCCTTCTTCGTGTGCGGGTCCTTCTCCTTGAGCGTGTTCATGCCGAGGCTCAGCGCTGTGTTCACGTACGGCGTCAGCTCACAGTCCTGAAAGAGGTTGTCCTCGAGCGCGACGAAGTAAGTGTTGGACGACTTCGCAGTGGCCGTAGCCAGCGTCTCCGTCCGGCTGAAGTTCTGGCCCTCGGCGTCGTTCTTCGCGTGGAAGGCGTCGGTACCGCAGTGCGACGTGTCATACGTCATGTCGGCGTTGGCGCTCAGCGGCATGTTCGTGGGAACGCCCGCCTTCAGCGCGGCGAGCAGCGAGAAGAGCTTGTAGGTCGAGCCCCCTCCGGCGCTGGCGGTGGTGAAGACGGGCAGAGTGGTGTGCCCGCCGTCGTTGGTGAGGCCGTACTGCTTGCTCGTCGCCATTGCCGTCACGTTGCCGGTATGCGGGTCGACTATCGGCATGACCGCCGTCGTTTTCGACTTTGGCGGGAGCTGGGCCCACAACGAGGACTGCACGGTGTTCTGCAGGCTGGGGTCGAGCGTGGTGACGATCCGCATCCCGCTCGTCGTGATCGACTTCTCCGTCATGCCGGTGTCCTGCAGCCATTCGGTGACGTAGTCGCAGAAGAATCCCGCGTTCTTGATCGCGGTGTTGGCGCCGGCGCAGCCTTGCTTGACCGTCGCCTGCGTGGTGGTCGCGAGGGAGAGCGGAGCCTGCTTGTACTTGTCGGCCTCGGCCTGGCTGATGTCGTGGACGTCGGCGAGGTTCTGGATCACCTGATTGCGCCGGTCGATCGCGGCATTGTGGTTGGCCGGCACGAACGGGTCGAACTCGCTGGGCGCCTTGACAACGCCGACGAGCAGGGCCGCCTGCGGCAGCGTGAGGTCCTTGACGTCCTTGCCGAAGAAGTTCCGGGCCGCTGTGCCGATGCCGTAGGAGTTCTCGCCGAAGAACGCGATGTTCAGGTACTTCAGCAGGATCTCGTCCTTGGTGTCCTTCTTCTCGATGTCGAGGGCGCACTGGGCGTCCTCCATCTTGCGGCTGAGCGTCTGGGTGATCGCCGACTGACGCTGCGCGTCGGTGTCGGCCTGGTAGTAGCGCACCTGCTTGACGTACTGCATCGTCAGTGTCGAGCCGCCCTGCGTGTCGCCGCCGGACGAGCTCACCGCCGAGCGGAGCAGCCCGCGCATATCGACGCCATGGTGACTGTAGAAGCGCCGGTCCTCGGTCGCGATCAGCGCCTGCTGCAGGTACTTCGGCACGTCGTTGAGGCTCTTCACCAGCTCGCGGTCGTACTGGTACAGCGTGGCCAGCGTCGTCTTGCCGTCTTTGGCGAGGAGGGTCGTCTTCTGCGGCGGGGGCGTCTCGATCAGGTTGCACTTCGTATTCAGGAACTTGTCGGCCTGCCGCCCGGCCACCAGGCCGAGCCCGCCGACATAGGGCAGAAGCACACCCGCCGTCAGAACTGCGCAGGCGGCGATGACGCCCACAAGTTTGAGTAGGGTCTCGGCGGTCTTCGGGCGTGCCACGGGACACCAGGGTACGTGAGGTATCCGAGGTCGACGTATCCGCGCTGTTAGGGATCAGCTGGCTGGCGTCGAGTGGCGCGCCGCCTGCTCCATGATCAACAGCCCGGCAGCTTGCGAATCCGCATGTTCAGTGGCTGTTGATCATGTGCTGGAGATGCGGTTACCCGGCGAGTAGGGCGCTGATGCTGCGCAGGCCGTCCAGGTCGTGCACGTCGACGGGTAGCGCCGCCACCGGCACCGTGGCCACGTCGGGATGCGCGGCCGCGAACCGGCGAGCCATCCGGGCATCCTGCTCGGCGGTCAGCGCGGTCTCGACGTGCACCCGCAACGCCGCCTCGGCGAGCGCCAGCTGCGGGTCGGCCTTCTCGGCCAGGGCGTCGGCGGCGGCTTCGGCGCGCCGGGCGGTCAGGCCGGGGACGGCGTGGTGCGTGCGGTTTACGACCAGCCCGGCGAGTGGCATGTCGTCGCGGCCGAGGCGCTCGACGAAGTAGGACGCCTCGCGCAGCGCGTCCGGCTCGGGGGCCGCGACGACCACGAACGCCGTGCCGGGCGCCTTGAGCAGCTGGTAGGTCTGCTCGGCCCGCTGCCGGAACCCGCCGAACATCGTCTCCAGCGCGGCGACGAAGGACGAGACGTCCTGCAGCAGGTCGCCGCCCAGGATGCGCGAGAGCACCTTGCTGAAGACGGTCAGACCGAGCGTGACGATCTTGATCGACGCCCGGCCGCCGGCCCGCGCCGGAGCGACCAGCATGCGGATCATGCGACCGTCCAGGAACCGGCCGAGCCGCTGCGGGGCGTCCAGGAAGTCCAGCGCCGACCGCGACGGGGGCGTGTCGACGACGATCAGCTCCCATTCGCCGCTCTCGGCGAGCTGCGAGAGCTTCTCCATCGCCATGTATTCCTGCGTGCCGGCGAACGACGAGGACAGGGCTTGGTAGAAGGGGTTCGCGAAGATCTGTTCGGCGCGTTCGGGCGTCGAGTGCGCGGACACGACGTCGTCGAACGTCCGCTTCATGTCCAGCATCATCGCGAAGAGCTCGCCGGTCACCCCGGAAACGCGACGTGGAGTGTTGTCGAGCTCGGTGAGTCCCATCGACTGAGCCAGCCGCCGGGCCGGGTCGATCGTGAGGACGACGGTGCGCCGTCCGGCCTCGGCGGCGCGCAGCCCCAGGGCCGCGGCCGTGGTGGTCTTGCCGACCCCGCCGCTGCCGCAGGTGACGACGATGCGCGTATCCGGGTCGTTGAGCAGCGCGTCGATGTCGAGCACGGGGGGTTTGCGGCGCGTGCTCATGATTCGTCCGCCCGGAAGTACGCCGCGAGTTCGTTCAGCTCGCCGAGATCGACGGGTGGTGTGAGGTCGGGCAGCTCGATGCGCGGCGCGTCGACGGCTGCGAGCCGGGCCCGGTTCTCGGCCTGGACGGTCTGCCGGTCGGCGTACTCGACGAGCTGGCCGGCCAGCGGCTCGGCGAGCGCCGCGTCGAGCCCGGCGGCGGCCAGCCCGTGCGCCAGCTCCGCGAGGTCGACCGCCCCCTTGGGGCCGACCTGCCCGTCCGTGACCAGCGTCGGACGGGCGCGATTCACGACGACGGCGCCGAGGTGGAAGCCGCCGGCGGTGAGCTCGGCCGCGGCGTCCACCGTCTCCTGCACCGGCATCTCCTCGAGCAGCGTGACGAGGTGGACGACGGTTCGGGTGCTGTGCAACAACTCGAGGACGCCGACGCTCTGCCGGTTGATCGGCCCCGCCTTGGTGAGGTTCGCGACCTCGGTGGTCGCGTCGAGGAACTGCCGGATGCGCCCGGTCGGCGGGGCGTCGAGCACCACGGCGTCGTACACGAATCGTCCGTCCTTGGTGGTGCGAGTCGTGGTCTCCTTGACCTTGCCGGTGAGCAGCACATCGCGGACGCCGGGGGCGAGCGTCGTCGCGAAGTCGATCGCGCCCATGCGTTTGAGCACGCGTCCGGCTCGCTTGAGGTTGTAGAACATCTCGAGGTACTCGAGCAGTGCGAGCTCGGGGTCGATCGCCAACCCCATGACCTCGCCCCCGCCGCGGGCCGCCGCGAGGTGCCGCTCCTCGTAGGGCAGGGCCGCCACGTCGAAGAGCTGCGCGAGCGCCTGGCGCCCCTCGACCTCGACGAGCAGCGTGCGCCGACCGCCCTCGGCCAGCGCCATCGCGAGCGTGGCGGCGACGGTGGTCTTGCCGGTGCCGCCCTTGCCGGTGACGACGTGCAGCCGGGCGCCGGCGGGGACGCCGGGCACCGTGCGCGCAGCTGTACTTGCGGGGGCAACCACTCGGCCAGGGTAGGAGATGCAGCTGAGCGCCGCCGCCTCGTCGTGGTCATGCGTGCGCAGGCTCACTTAGGGTGCCGTTATGACATCTCCGCTGGTGCGCCTGTCCGAACTCGGCATCGAGCTGCCTCCCGTCGTGGCCCCACTCGCCGCCTACGTCCCCGCCGTCCGCACCGGTTCGCTCGTCTACACGTCGGGCCAGGTGCCCTTCATCGACGGGAAGCTCCCCGCCTCGGGCAAGGTCGGCGCCGAGGTGAGCCCCGAGCAGGCGGCCGACCTCGCCCGCACCTGCGCGCTCAACGCGCTCGCCGCCGTCCACGCGCTGGTCGGCCTGGACTCGGTGGTGCGAGTGGTGAAGGTCGTCGGATTCGTCGCCTCGACCCCGGAGTTCGCCGGGCACCCCGCGGTGATCAACGGCGCCAGTGAGCTGCTGGGGCAGGTCTTCGGCGACGCGGGCGCGCACGCCCGCTCGGCGGTCGGCGTCGCCGCGCTGCCGTTGGACGCGCCGGTCGAGGTCGAGCTGATCGTCGAGGTGCGATGAATCAGCCGATTCGGGATGCGGCCACGGTCATCCTGTTGCGCGACGGCGCGGCCGGCGTCGAGGCCTGGCTGCTGACCCGCGTCGCGCAGATGGCGTTCGCCGCTGGCATGACGGTGTTCCCCGGTGGACGTGTTGAGGACTCCGATGCGTCGCTGCCGTGGGCCGGGCCGCCTCCGGAGGACGCGACGCTGGTCGGGGCCGCGGTGCGCGAGACGTTCGAGGAGACCGGCGTGCTGCTGGGCGGGCCGCTGCTCGATCTGCGGGCCGCGCGCGCGGACGTGGAAGCCGGCCGCGTCCCGTTCGGTGACCTGCTGCGTTCGCACGGGGTGGACGTCGACGCGTCCGCCCTGCGTCCCTGGGCCCGGTGGGTGACGCCCGAGGGCGAGTCGCGCCGCTACGACACCCGCTTCTTCGTGGCCGCGCTGCCGGACGGGGCCGAACCGGAGGACGTCACGAGTGAGGCCGCGCGGGCCGGCTGGGTGAACGCCGCCGAGGCGCTGGCCGAGCACGACCGGGGCGAGCGCCGGATGCTGCCGCCGACCCTGGTGAATCTGCGGGCGATCGCCGAGCACGACTCGGTAGCCGGGGTGATCGCGGCCGCCCCCGGCCGGTCGCTGGCGCCGATCCACCCGGTGCTGCGCATCGACGACGACGGGGTGCGCATCGAACTGCCCGATGGCTCGACGCATCGGATGCGCCGATGACGGCGCCGACCTACGAAACGCCCCGGCGGGTGACGCCCCAGGCCACCGTGGTGCTCGCCGCCAACCCCGGCATCATGACCCTGGACGGTACGAACACCTGGCTGCTGCGGGCACCGGATTCGCCCGACGCCGTGGTGATCGATCCGGGTCCTTCCGATGAGGCCCACCTCGCCGCCGTGGTGGGCGCCGCCGGGCGCGTGGCCGCCATCCTGCTCACCCACGGGCATCCCGACCACAGCGAGGGCGCGGCGCGGCTGCACGCGCTCACGGGCGCACCGGTGCGCGCGCTCGACCCCGGGTACCGGCTCGGTTCCGAAGGCCTGGGTGAGGGTGACGTCGTGGCGGCCGCCGGCGTCGAACTGCGCGTGTGGGCCACCCCGGGGCACACGTCGGACTCGCTGTCGTTCCTGCTCTCGTCCGACTCGGACGGGGCGCCGGCGGTGCTGACCGGCGACACGATCCTCGGTCGGGGCACCACCGTGGTGGCCTACCCCGACGGCGACCTCGGCGCCTACCTCGCCTCGCTGCGCCGCCTGCGCGCGCTCGACGACGCGACCGTCCTGCCCGGCCACGGCCCGGAACTCGCGGCGGCGGGCGAGGCGGCGTCGGCCTACCTCGCGCACCGCGAGCAGCGACTGGAGCAGGTGCGGGCGGCGCTCGGCGTCCTGGGCCCGGATGCGTCCGCGCGGGCCGTGGTGGAGCACGTTTACACCGACGTCGACCCGGTGTTGTGGCCGGCCGCCGAGCTGTCCGTCCAGGCCCAACTGGCCTATTTAGGCGCCGAGGGCGCCGACTAGCCCGCTGACGAACCGCTCGAGCGTCGAGCCGTCCTCGGCGCCGTGGTGCGGGTTGAGCTCGGTGATCGTCAGCGCGCGCAGACTCGGAGCGCGCACCAGCTCGCCCAGCGCGGTCAGCACGGTGTCGAAGGGCAGGCCCTGGCCGCGGCCGGCGTTCTCGGACAGCGACAGGTCGTTGAAGTCGATCAGGTCGACGTCGAGGTGGACGAGCAGCTGGTCGCATCCCGCCAGCTGCGTCACGGCCTCGACGGCCGCGCCGATCGGGTCACGGGCGACGCGCTTGGACGTCGTCACACCGATCTCGTGCTCGGCGAGCAGGTCGCGCTCGCCGGGGGTCAGCCGGTTCTGGTCGACGCCGAAGTAGCGGACCTGGCTCGGCTCCAGCAGCGGCGCCGTCACCTCCCGGAGCGAGCCGGCCACCCCGATCAGGTGCGAGACGACCATCCAGTCGAGGGCGCCCTCCTGCGTGGTGGTCGGCGTGTTGAGGTCGGCGTGCAGGTCGGCGTAGAGCAGCCCGATTCGGCCCGGCCGGCGGGCGTGCCCGGCGACGACGCCGAGCTCGATCGAGCAGTCGCCGCCCAGGACGAGTAGCGGGGTGTCGCCGTCGATGGCGGCGATCCGATCTGCGACGAGCGTCGTGATCTCGCCGACGGCATCGACGTTCTGGGCGGTGGGACGGCCGGGGTCGGCGGTCCAGCGTCGGCGGGGCAGGTCGCCGACGTCGTCGACCGCGATCCCGGCGTCACGGAGACGATCGATCAGCCCGGCGACCCGCAGCGCGGCGGGCGCGTCCTCCTGCCCGGGCGCGAAGGCTCCCATGCTGGTCGGGACGCCGAGCACGCGGAGACTGGTAACCATCCAATAATGATGGCCGGTTAGCCACAACCGGTCAACGGGATTTGCCGGATACCCTCAGCGCATGGCAGAGCTGGCAAGCCGCGACGCGCCGGGCCGTCTGGAAGCGGTGCGCGCATTCGTGAACACGCGTGATCTGGAGGCCGGCACCGACGCGCTCGGTACGGCGAGCGACCTGGCCGGATACCTCGTCGCCTGGCAGGTGCTCTCGCCGGGCGCCCGGCTCGGAGCGTCCGATCTGAGCGCGGCGCTCGAGCTACGCGAGGCGTTGCGCACGCTGCTGCGCGCGCACAACGGCCAGCCGGTCGATACGGCGTCGGCGGTCGACGGGCTGAACCGGGTCACCGCGCTGGCCGGGGTGCGCCCGGCGATGGCCTACGGAGGTGCCGTCGGCTACCACGTCGTACGCGGTGGCGGAATCGGTGCGCTCGGAGCCCTCGTAGCGATCGTCTACGCCGCGGAGGCACAAGGCGTCTGGACGCGGCTCAAGTCCTGCGCCTCGGAGGACTGCCACTGGGCCTACTACGACGCGTCCCGCAACCGGGCTTCTCGGTGGTGCCACATGGAACTGTGCGGCAACCGCGCCAAGGGCCAAACCTTCCGCGCCCGGGGTCGAGCGCAGCAATGACCGCGAGTTGTCCGCGCTTTGCGACGCCAAGACGTCGCGAAGCGCGGACACGTTCGGGGAAACGTAACCGGGGGAAACCCAACCCGAACGCGATGAGCGCTCGCGCGAAGAGCCCCGCCGCCGCGACGCGGCCCGCGACGAAGGAGCGGTGCGGATCTGCGTTGGACCCCGAGCCTGCGAGTGGGTCCACAAGCAGATTCGCTCAAGGCGGGATAGGTCAGCGAGCCCTGCGCGCCAGCCGCTCGCGGTCGAGGATGACGACGCTCTTGCCCTCCAGGCGCAGCCAGCCCCGTGAGGCGAAGTCGGCCAGCGCCTTGTTCACGGTCTCGCGCGAGGCGCCGACGAGCTGGGCCAGCTCTTCCTGGGTGAGGTCGTGGGTGACCCGCAGCTGGCCGCCGTCGACGGAGCCGAACTTCTGGGCCAGCTGCAGCAGCTGCTTGGCGACGCGACCGGGCACGTCGACGAAGATCAGGTCGGCCAGCATCGTGTTGGTGCGGCGCAGCCGCCGGGCGACGACGCGCAGCAACTGCATCGCGATCTGCGGCCGGTCCTGGGCCCACTTCTGCAAGGCGTCCTTGGGCAGCCGGGCCAGGCGCGCATCGGTGACGACGACCGCCGTCGCGGTGCGTGGCCCGGGGTCGAACAGGGACAGCTCGCCGAACTGGTCGGCGGGGCCCATCACCGCGACCAGGTTCTCGCGACCGTCCGAGGACCGGCGGCCCAGCTTCACCTTGCCGGCCAGGACGATGTAGAGGCTGTCGCCCGGCTCGCCCTCCTGGAACAGCGTCGTGCCGCGCGGGGCGTCGAAGACCTCGAACTGGTTGCCCAGCGCTTCGACATCGTCCGGGGCAACGCCCTGGAACAAGCCGGCTCTCCGCAGGACCTCGTCCACGTCAGCTCCTTCGTTGCTCGCCGACCATACGGACGCCGGTGCGAGCTGTGTCACAGTGTTGCGGATTCTACGGGGGTCCGCGTCCCGCGCGTGCGAGCGGCAGGCGTTAGCCTGACCGGCGTCGCGATGGGGACGGGATCAGCCGGCGTAACGAGAGCCGTTGGCGGAACCGGCGCATGGCCGAGTCGGTGCCCTCGCGAACGAATGTGTCGAGCTCGTCGGGGTTGGCCTCGTCGAGGAACTCCTCGATCTGGCGCTCGACGGCGACCTTGTTCAATGGGTCCTCGACTCGCTGCATGAAGAGCATGAATCCGAGCAGCAGCGGCGGGAACAGCAACACGAGTAAGCCAGCCATGATGCTGTCGATTGTGCCGCATCCGGACGTCGTCGGTGCAGCCTCGTACGCTTGGGCGCTGTGCCGACCACTCTGACCGAATCGACGCTCGCCCTCACCCGCCGGGCGCGGCGCATCAACCGTGAACTCGGCGAGCTCTATCCCGACGCGCACACCGAGCTGGACTTCACCACGCCACTCGAACTGTCGGTGGCGACGATCCTGTCGGCGCAGAGCACGGACAAGCTCGTCAACACGGTGACACCGACGCTGTTCGCCAAGTACCGCAGCGCGGCCGACTACGCCGGCGCCGACCGGGCCGAGCTCGAGGACCTGGTCCACGCGACCGGGTTCTTCCGGAACAAGACGAACTCGATCATGAAGCTGGGGCAGGCGCTGGTCGAGCGGTTCGACGGCGATGTGCCGCACACGCTCGACGAGCTCGTGACGCTGCCCGGGTTCGGGCGCAAGACGGCCAACGTCGTGCTCGGCAACGCGTTCGACGTCCCGGGCATCACCGTCGACACGCACTTCGGTCGGCTGGCCCGGCGCTGGCACTGGACTGACAGCACCGACCCGGTGAAGGTCGAGCACGAGGTTGGCGCGCTCATCCCCAAGAAGGACTGGACGATCCTGTCGCACCGCGTGATCTGGCACGGGCGGCGCGTATGCCACGCACGCAAGCCGGCCTGTGGCGCCTGCGCGATCGCCCGGCTGTGCCCGTCCTACGGCGAAGGCCCGACCGACCCGATCATCGCGGCGAAGCTGGTGAAGACGCCCGAGCAGGTGGCGCAGACCGCGTGACGCTGCCCGGATGGCTACATCCGCTCGTCGACTCGCTGTCGGGCATCACGTTCGCCGACCTGTCCCGATTCGGACCGCCCGAGGACGGCAGCGGCCGCGAATCGGCCGTGCTGATCGCGCTGGCCGAGACGGTCGACGGGCCGGGCGTGCTGCTGCTCGAACGAGCGGCGACGATGCGTACCCACGCCGGTCAGGTCGCCTTCCCGGGCGGCGCCACCGATCCGGGCGAGGATCCGCAGACGACCGCCCTGCGCGAGGCCGCCGAGGAGGTCGACCTCGACCCGGCCAGCGTCGAGGTGATCGCGACCCTTCCCGCGGTGTACCTGCCGCCGTCCGGGTTCGTGGTGACGCCGGTGCTCGCCTGGTGGCGCGACCCGCATCCGGTGCGGGCGGTGGCCGCGAGCGAGGTGGCCCGCGTCGCGGTCGTCCCGATCAGCGAGCTCACCGACCCGGCGAACCGGTTCCGGGTGCGGCACTGGTCGGGATTCCTCGGCCCCGGTTTCGAAGCCCCCAGTGCCGGGGGCCTGTTCGTCTGGGGGTTCACGGCCGGGCTGCTCGATGCGGTGCTGACCCTCGGCGGCTGGCACCGCGACTGGGACGAGACCCGCGAGCGGGATCTGCCCGCCGATCTGCCGGGTCGTCGCACGCCGTAATCCGTCGTGCGCATAAGATCACGACGTTTCCTCGGGGACTGAGGCGAGCCGGAGCCGCCGGGGTGGCAGCCGTTCGAGCCCTCGAGAGCGACTCAGGAGTCATCGGTACCGTGCCATCCATGACGATGCGGACGGTGGCCGCTGCCCTGGCCGCGATCGTCCTGAGCGTCACGGTGGTGGGCTGCTCGAACCGGCAGTCCGCTCCGGCGCGGCGCGGCCACACCGGATCGACGACGGCGTCGACCGAGAGCGGCGTCCAGCAGGTCACGCTCGTCGTCAACGACAAGTTCCGCTTCGACCCGTCCACGATCACCGTCCATCAAGGCACGGTGAAGGTCACCCTGGTTCACAAGGGTGCCGGCGCCCCGCACGACTTCTCCGTGGACGGCGCCCCGGCCGACCACGTTCCGTTGGTGCGGGCCGGCTCCACGACCTCGGCCACGTTCACCACCCCGTCCCCGGGCACCTACCGGTTCGTGTGCACGCTGCACATCGCGCAAGGAATGACGGGCACGCTCGTCGTCCTGCCGGACTGATCGTGACCGCCGTGGACTGGATCATCATCATCGCCGCGATCGGCTATGCGGTCGGCGGTTTTCGCAACGGGGCGGTCGTCGGCCTGTTCTCGTTGGTGGGCTTCTTCGGCGGCGCGGCCCTGGGTGCGCAGCTGGCCCGGCCGCTCGGCTCGCACCTGGCCGGCGGTCAGGCGCAGGTGCCGATCGCCATCGTCTGCGTACTCATGGTGTCGATGGCGGGGCAGCTGCTTGCGGTCTGGGGCGGCGGGCATCTGCGCCAGCGCATCACCTGGAAGCACGCCCAGAATCTCGACTCGGGAATCGGGTCGGCGCTCGGCGTGATCTCGGTGCTGCTCGTGGCCTGGATGGTCGCGGTGCCGCTGGCGTCCTCGCCGTACCCGTCCCTGTCATCCGCGGTCCGGCGTTCGGCGATCGTGCGCGGCGTCGACGGCGTGATGCCGACGCCGGTGCGCGACGTGTACTCGTCCCTGCGGCGCTACATCGACCGCAGCGGTTTCCCGCCCGTGTTCGGCGACCTGCAGAGCACGCGCATCGTCGACGTCGGCCCGCCCGATCCCCGGCTGCTGAACTCGACGGGGGTCAGCAAGGCTCGGGGTTCGGTGTTCAAGATCTACGGCGAGGCGCCGCAGTGCAACCGCGGCATCGAGGGCTCGGGATTCGTGTACGACAAGGAGCACATCCTCACCAACGCGCACGTCGTCGCCGGGACGTCCGACATCGGCGTCGTGACCGGCAACGGGCAGCTGACCGCGCACGTCGTCCTGTACGACCCGCGCCGCGACGTCGCCGTGCTCTACGTACCCGGCCTGAACGCCGACAAGCTGGACTTCACCCCGAAACCGGCCGACACGAACGCCAACGCCATCGTGCTCGGCTACCCCGAGGACGGCCCGTTCGACGTCCGCCCCGCGCGCGTGCGCGACCGCGAGAACATCGACGGCCACGACATCTACGGCCATGGCAGCGTCGAGCGCGAGATCTACTCGATTCGCTCGACGGTGCGCAGCGGCAACTCGGGTGGTCCGCTGATCGCACCGGACGGCAGCGTCCTGGGCATGGTGTTCGCGACCGCCCTCGATTCGTCCAACACCGGGTTCGCGTTGACCGACGCCGAGATCAGCGGCGATGCCGACCTCGGACGTACGGCCACCTCCTCGGTCAGCACCGGACGCTGCACCCCCGGCGCGTGAACGACCCGGTTTTGGTCGCCCAGCGTCAAATATGCGGCTGAGCGACCAAAACCGTTCGACATCAGCGTCTGGGAGGCTGCTCGCATGCGCACTTTGCTGAGCGGACTGGCTCTCGGCGAGTCACCACGCTGGCACGACGGCCGGTTGTGGTTCGCCAACTGGGGCACCGGGGATGTCGTCGCCGTCGACCTGGACGGCAAGAGCGAGATCGTTGCTCACGTGCCGGTGACCATCCCGTACTCGATCGACTGGTTGCCCGACGGGCGCCTGCTCGTCGTGGCGAAGACCCGCGTACTGCGGCTCGAGCCCGATGGATCGCTGGTCACGCACGCCGACCTGGCCGAGATCGACCGCAACGGCTACAACGAGATCGTGGTCGACGGCCGCGGCAACGCCTACGTGAACGGGGGCGGCTTCGACCTGATGGCCGGCGAACCGTTCGCCCCGGGCTATGTCGTGCTGGTCCGGCCGGACGGCACGGCGACGCAGGTGGCCGATGGCATCGCGTTCGGCAACGGCATGGCCGTCACGCCGGACAATTCGACGCTGATCGTGGCCGAGTCCTACGGACAGCGGCTCACGGCGTTCGACATCGGTCCGGACGGCGGGCTGTCGAATCGGCGGGTGTGGGCCGCCCTCGGCGACGATCCGCCCGACGGCATCTGCATCGACGCCGAAGGCGCTGTTTGGTACGCCACCGTGCCCGGCAAGCGGTGCGTGCGGGTGCGCGAGGGCGGCGAGGTGCTGGCGTCGGTCGAGGCCGACCGCGGCTGCTTCGCGTGCATGCTGGGCGGCCCGGACGGCACGACGCTGTTCGTCCTGGCCGCCGAGTGGCGGGGGATCGAGGGCTTGGACTTCGGCGAGCGCACCGGGCAGGTGCTCGTCGCGGAGGCACCCGCCCCGGCCGCCGGCTACCCGTAACCACGCTCGGTTTTGGTCACCCAGCCGTCTATATGACGGCCGGTGACCAAAACCGGTTAGCAGTGCTTGGCCCAGCGGATGAGTTCGCCGCTGACCACTTCGGCCGCCTCGTTCTGCGGGAAGTGGCCCACCCCGTCGAGCGCGTGCCACTGGTACTCGCCGGTGACGTAGCGGCCCGATCCCTGCGCGGTACGGGGCAGGACGCAGCCGTCCAGATCGCCGTGTAGCTGCAGCACCGGCGCCGCGACGGGATGTTGCGCCAGCGAGCTCGCGTAGCGGCGCCCGTCGACCCGGGGCAGCGAGCGGACCAGCCAGCGGAAGTACTCCAATGAGCAATGCGCGACGGGGTGGATACGCAGGGCGGCTGCATACCGCTCGACCTCTGCGGGATAGCCGGGCGTGGCTCGCCAGCGGGGCCCGGTCCAGGCGTCGAACAGCTCGTGCACGTAGGACGAATCGCGGGTCAGCCTCGCTTCGGGGCGGCGCGGCACCTGGAACCCGCGCAGCGCGTACGCCGAGGCGCTGCCCTGACCACGCGGGTCGGAGAGGACGGCCTGCCGCAGTCGCAGCGGATGCGCCGCTCCCAGGGCCACGACGCGGCGCACCACGCGCGGATGCAGCGCGGCGACCGTCCAGGCCAGCAGGCCGCCGACGTCGTTGCCGACGAGCACGGTGTCCCGTTCGCCCAGCGCTCGGACGAGCTGGGCGATGTCGGCGGCGAGGTTCGGGGCGTCGTAGCCCCGCGGGGGCTTGTCGCTCGCGCCGTAGCCGCGCAGGTCGACGGCGACGGCGCGGAATCCGGCGTCGGCGAGGTCGACGAGTTGCTGCTGCCACGTCCACCAGAACTGCGGAAACCCGTGCAGCATCAGCACCATCGGCCCGGTACCGAGTTCGGCGACGTGCAGGGCGATGCCGTTGGCCCGCACCATGCGGTGCGTCCACGGCCCTTCGATCAGGACATCGGAATCGTCCGGCGGCATGGGTGCCGCGGGTCTGGCCACCTTCCGATTATGCGTGCTGATCGTGTTGCTTGAGATACGCCACTGTTTCCTTGCTGGTCGCAATGGTCCGCTCGGGCGCCTTCACCCGCTTGACGCTCTTGATGCCCAGGAACACCAATGCGCCGATGACGAGGAGCAAGAAGCCGAAGACGATGAGGTACGCGGCCCACCGCCAGATGTGCATGGCGACGATTCCCTCGGCGAGCGCGATCAGCCCGAACGTCAGCGAGAAGACCAGCAGCACCACCGCGCCGACGAACATGCCGACGCCCGCGCCGGCGTTCTTGACCGACGAGCGCAATTCGAGTTTCGCCAGCTCGATCTCGCCGTGCAGCACGGCTGAGAATTGAGTCGACGCCTCCTGGACGAGCTGGCCGATCGACGGCTGAGCGTCGTCGACCGACGACTGGACGTCATCTGAGGTCGTGCTGGCCACGATTCGCGCCTCCTACTTCTCGTGGTTGTGGGACCGATCATTCCAGTCGGGACGCGTCCGGCGCATCAGGAGGGTTCAGCGCTTCAGGTACATCGAACATTCGCGCAACCGGAACGTCAGTCGAGCTGTGTACCGCGATGGACAATGCGATACACACAGCGACCAGGTCGAATACCGGCTGCGACACGTCGAGGCCCGCGTCGAGCGCCAGCAGTCCGTAGACGACGCTGGCGAACCCCTTCGGTCCGAACCACGCGACGGCGGCCGTCTCGCGCCGGCTCAGGCGGGCCCGCCACAGGCTGAGCACGAGGGCGACGGGACGGACGAGCGCCAGCGCCAGGATCGCGACCGCCCAAGCCCCGATCGGCAGCCGGTGCAGCAGCTGCGGGGTGAGCAGCGCGCCGAACACGAGCAGCGCCGCGAGCTTGAGCAGCTCGGCGATGAGGTCGCCGAACTCCTCGAACGCGTGGTAGGCCCGTGGCGTGACGGTCGCGAGTGTGGACCCGGCGGCGAACGCGGCGAGGTAGGCGTTGGCGTGGGTCAGGTGGCAGGTGGCGTAGAGGATGACCGCCACGCTGAACGGTCCGAGCGGGGCGAGCCGGGACTCGCTGCCGATGCCGGGCAGCTGGGCCAGCAGGTGGGCGACGAGCGGCATGGCGATACCGAGGGCGATGCCTCCGGCGAGCTCGCCGACGACCGTCCACACATGCGTCTTGCCGTGCGACGCCACCGCGATGAGCACCACGACGACCGGCAGCGCCAGGCCGTCGTTCAGCCCGGATTCCACGTTGAGCAGCCGTCTCAGCCGGAGCGGCACGTCGGTGCGTCCGATGATCGCGGCGGCGAACACCGGGTCGGTCGGGGACAGGATGGCGCCGACGAGGAAGCTCGCCGTCCAGTCCATCGGGGTGAGCGCCTTGGTCAGCAGGGCGATGCCGATGAAGGTCAGCGGCATGCCCAGGCCGAGCGCCCGCCCGGCCGTCGCGCCGGTGGCCTTCAACGCGGGCAATGCCGCCCGCATGCCGTCCGTGTAGAGGACGCTGAACAGGGCCAGGTCGGCGAGCGTGACGACGACAGGGTCGTTCGGCTTGATGTCGATCCAGTTCAGGCCGCCGTTGCCGGTGAGCGCCCCGGCGGCCAGGAAGAGCAGCGCCGTGGACAGCACCGTCCGCGCGGCGAATCCGGAGATCAGCACGACGACGAGCAACGTCACACCGAACACCAAGATGATGGCCATGGTGGTGTTGACCCTATGGCGAGCCCACTACGGATCGTGGTTGATTTGCCGCCGTATGCAGGGTGAATCCACCCCGATCCGAGGAGTGTGGTGCCCGCTAGGGTGCGCAGGCATGAGACTTCGCACCCTCGTCGTCCCTGTCCTGGCATTCGGTGTCGTGCTGGCGGCCGCCGTGCCGGCCGGCGCCCATCCACATCGCCCGCCTTCGTGGAAGTTGCGGCCGACGGGCAGCACCCAGCAGTTCCGCGGATTGGCCGCGGTTTCCCACGACGTCGCCTGGCTGGCCGGGACGTCCGGCACGGTGCTGCGGACGTCCGACGGCGGGCGACACTGGGCGGACGTCTCGCCGGCCGGAGCGTCCGCTCTGCAGTTCCGGGACGTCGAGGCTTGGGACGCGCGGCACGCCGTGGCGCTGACGATCGGCAACGGCACTGACTCGCGGGTGTACCGCACCTCGGACGGCGGCGGGTCCTGGCAGGTGGCGTTCACCAACGAGGATCCGGCCGCGTTCTACGACTGCCTGGCGTTCTTCAACCCACGCGACGGTTTGGCCGTCAGCGACCCGGTCGACGGCAAGTTCCGGCTGATCGCGACGCACGACGGCGGCCGCTCGTGGACGGTGGTGTCACCGGCCGGGATGCCCGCTGCGTTGCCCGGCGAGTTCGGGTTCGCCGCCTCGGGGACGTGCCTCGTCACGTCCGGGCACGACGCCTGGATCGCGAGTGGCGGCGGCGCCTCGGCCCGAGTGTTCCACTCGCGCGACCTGGGCCGGTCGTGGACCGTGGCGGACACGCCGGTCGTGGTCGGGCCGTCGGCCGGCATCTACTCGCTGGCCGTATCGGGGCAACGGACCCTGGCCGCCGTCGGGGGCGACTACACGGCGCCGGACGCTCGGGTGGATGTGGCGGCGACGTCCGGGGACGGTGGCCGGTCGTGGCGGTTGGCGTCGGAGATGACGGGTGGGTACCGCTCGGGGGTCGCATACGCCGGCCCGCGCTCGCTGGTCGCCGTCGGGCCGACCGGTTCGGACGTGTCCTCGGACGGCGGGCGGACCTGGGCGACGTTCGACACCGGCTACTTCGACACCGTTCAGCGTGCCCATGATGGAGCGGTGTGGGCGTCCGGCAAGGACGGCCGGGTGGCAGTGCTCGATCCGCGTTGACGTTGACTCGGTTTTGGCCGCCAGTGGCCACATAGACCCACTGGCGACCAAAACCGGGGCCTGTGGATAGCGGCGGCGCCAAGGCGGCGAATTCGGGCACGCTTCGCCGCATGATGTGGCCGGTAATAGCGCGCCGCCAGAGCGGCGTCATCCGTCGCAGCCAGTTGCTGGCGAGTGGCCTCAGCAGCGATCAGGTCAAGCACCTTCGTCGACGCGGCATGCTGACGAACACTGCGCACGTCGGCGTCTATCGCGCTGCCGGAGCTCCCGACACCCCTGAGGCCCAGGCGTGGGCCGTCGTGCTCGGAACCCGGGCGGCGCTGTCGTACTTGTCGGCCGCTGCCTGGTGGGGCCTGCCGGTCGAGCAGGACGGCCGCATCCACGTCACTCGTCGGGCTCGGCAAAGGCTCGCAACCCACAAGCTCATTCGCGTGCATCGCACGTTGCTGGTAGCCAGCGCCGTCACGACGAGGTTCGGGCTGCTGGTCACGACGCGGACCGAGACCCTGCTCGATTGCCTCGGGTGGTTGTCGTTGCCGGCTGCCCGCAATTTGCTCGATCGGGCCTTCCAGCAGCTATGGCTGGCGCCGCGGGACATCGAGCGGCGGCTGGACGAGCAGCCCGGCCGCTGGGGCAACAAGCAGCTGGCTCGGCTGTTGCGCGAGAGTCGGCCGGGGGTCGAGGCCGAGTCCGAACGTCGCCTCCAGCGCCTGCTCGAGCAGGCGGGCATCACCGGCTGGAAGGGCAACTACCCGATCGTGGTCGCGGGCCGCCGGTTCCGTCTCGACGTCGCGTTTCCGGGGCTACGTCTTGATGTTGAGGTAGACGGGTGGGCCTATCACCGGACGAAGGAGCAGCGCCAGGCCGATGCCGAGCGGGACAACCTGCTCACGCAGGCCGGCTGGCGGGTGCTGCGCTTCACGTGGGAGGACGTCAGGGATCGCCCCGACTATGTCCTCGGCATGATCCGTTCGGTTTTGGCCGCCCAGGTGGCTGTGTGACCACTGGCGGCCAAAACCGGGTGGCGGTTACTCCTCGGTCGCGGCCTCGGGGAGTTTTTCGCTGATGAGGTCCATGACGGTGGAGTCGGTC
>Ga0137412_10001160_pt1 | contig 20054 bp, 14 predicted proteins | sample CZODoug2_1_16fun_FD_122160 | JGI IMG/M metagenome (GOLD analysis project Ga0137412, IMG submission 122160) | Vadose zone soil fungal communities from Angelo Coast Range Reserve, California, USA - CZODoug2_1_16fungal (Hybrid Assembly) | ecosystem: Environmental > Terrestrial > Soil > Vadose zone...
CAGCGTCAACGCCGGGTATAGCTACACGGCGCACGGCGATACCAACAGCAACGTCGATGCAACCTTGAATTTGCCCATCATTCCGGACACGCTGGCGCTCCGCGGAGTGGTTTACAGCGACAGCCGCGGCGGCTACATCGACAATGTGCCCGCGACGTTCACCCGCTCGCAGACCGACGAAGGTTTTTACGACTACAGCAAGAATGCCCCGACGAGGATCCTGCCCACCGATAGCGTCTCGATCAACAATTCCAACTTTGTCGCCAACAACATCAACCCCGTGACCTATCAGGGCTTCCGGTTGTCCGCGTTGTACAAGTTCAACGACGACTGGGATGCGTTGCTCACCCAGAGCTATCAGAACATGAACGCGCAGGGCGTGTTCTATCAGATGCCGGCAGGTCCCGAGGGCATCACCTTCAATGCGGTCGGCGAGCCGCTGGGCGGGCGGCCGCTGGCGCCGCTCTCAGTGGCGCTGTTCAACCCGAACTACGACAAGGATAGATTTACAAATACCTCCCTGGTGGTCACCGGCAAAGTCGGCGATTTGAAACTGGTGTATGCGGGCGGTTATCTGGTGCGCACCATCGAACAGCAACAGGACTACACCAATTATTCACGTGGCGTATACGGCTACTATTATCAGTGCGCGGGCTATTCGAAAACGGCGCCAACCGGCAAGTGCTATTCGCCGAGTGCGACCTGGCAGGAGAAAGAGAGAAACACGCATCAGAGCCACGAGTTTCGCGTGAGCACGCCGGATGATTGGCGAATCCGCGGGATCGGCGGCGTGTACTGGGAACAATTCAAGCTCTACGACGACACCGAGTGGACGTATAAGACGGTGCCGTCGTGCTCTCCCACCTACAACGACAATTGCTTCAACAACGTCGTGCCGCCCCCCGGTCAGACGTCGAACAATCCGAGTATCCGCAACGATAATGTCGGATTCTTCGATGACACGACGCGCACCATCAAACAAAAGGCGGCGTTCGGATCGATCGACGTGGACATCATTCCCAAGACCCTGATTTTCACCGCCGGTACCCGCTACTACAAATTCGATGAAAGCATAATCGGCGGAGACACGGGAAGTTTCTATTGCAAGGTCTTCGCGCCGACCACATATTTCGGACCTTGTACGTCGGCGACCAACGGCAACGGCCAGCCGGGCGGCATAGGCATTCCAAAGAGCGCCCCGTACGGCACCAACTTCAACCTGGCAAGCTACAACAAGTCGAGCTATCACGGGTTCAAGAGCCGCGCCAACTTGAGCTGGCATGCGACCGACAATGTGCTTCTCTACTACACCTGGTCGCAGGGCTTCCGCCCGGGCGGATTCAATCGCGGCTCGAAGTTCAAGCAGCCCGATGCGACCGGCGCCTATCAATATCAGACTCCGACCAACTACGCTCCCGACACGCTCACCAATAACGAGTTGGGCTGGAAAACGGAGCTGTTCAACCATCGCTTGCAGATCAACGGTGCCATCTACCAAGAAGACTGGAAGAACACCATCGTGGAGTTTTTCGACCCGCAGCAAGGATTCGGCAATCTGACCTTCGTCACCAATGGCCCCAACTATCGCGTGCGGGGCGGCGAGCTGCAGGTGATCGCACGCGCCACCGACGGATTGACGATTCAAGGATCGGCGTCGTACAACAAGAGCCAGGAGACCAATTCTCCGTTCTTGATCAACAATAATCCCGCGAGCCCTAATTTCGGCAAGCCGATTACCAGCATTCCGAACGTCTACGGATTGCAGGGGAGCCCATTGGGTCAATCACCCCTGTTTCAGGGCAATATGCGGGCGCGTTACGAGTTTTCGCTCGGGGATTACAAGGCTTTCGGGCAGGTGGGCGCCCAATATTACGGCAGCTCATACTCCGCGGTCGGGACGGTCAAGAACTATTTCATGCCGGGTTACTCCACATTCGACGCGGCTGCGGGTATTGCCAAGGACGCTTGGAATGTGCAGTTCTTCGTGCAGAACGCGGGCGACAAGAACGCCAGCACGTTCACCAATTCGTATCAGTTCATCACGACCCAGACGGTGCTGCGGCCGCGAGTTGCGGGCGTGAAGTTCGGGTCTAAGTTCTGAGGCTGATTCTTACGCAAGAGAAAGGCTGAAAGGTGGCGGCCGAATGCGGAATGCAAGCCGTGAGCGATCTTCCGCCATCGCGCATCGAGACCGAAGTTCGGCGCGTGCGTGCGCTTCTCGAATGCAGTGAGTTCGCTGCGGCATTGCAGGCTGCGCTGCCGCTGCTGTCAGAAGCGCCGGAAAATCGCGATGTGTTGTATATGATTGCGGTAGCGCAGCGCTATTTGCAGCGGCTTCCGGACGCCCTTGCAACCCTGCACCGCTTGGAAGAGCTTCATCCCGATTATCCGCGCCTCTATCAAGAACGGGGCCACTGCCATGTGGCGCTGCGCTCCGCTGCGCCCGCCATCGAGGCCTTCGAGCAGGCCGTCAAAATGAGTCCGGCGCTCCCCGCGAGCTGGAAGGCGCTCGAGGTGCTCTACCGAATGACGGGACAGGCCGGCGCCGCGCAAAAGGCGGCAGCCGAAGTCGAAAACCTCGCGAAGTTGCCGCCCGAGATCGTGACCGCGTTCAGCATGTTCGCGGACAACGAAATCTCTGACGCGGAACAACTCCTGCGCCGCTATCTGCTGACCCACGGCGACCATGTGGAAGGCATGCGCCTGTTGGCCCAGATCGGCGTCAGAATGGATGTATACGACGATGCCGAGATCCTGCTCGAGAACGCGTTGGCGCTCGCACCCGATTATGACGCTCTGCGGTATGACTACGCCTTGATTCTGCTGCGGCGGCATAAGCACGTGCGGGCCCGGGAAGAAATGGAGAAACTGCTCAAGAAAGACCCCGGCAATCGAGACTATCGGACCACGCATGCCACCATATGCACCGGTTTCGGAGACTACGACAAGGCGCTGCCCCTGTATCGGGAGATTTTGGATGAAACGCCCGACCGCCCTGAATTGCACTTGTCGATTGCGCATGCTCTGAAAACAGTCGGTCGCACGCGAGAAGCCATCGATTCGTATCGCGCGGCTGCGGCGGCGAGACCGCGCTTTGGCGACGCGTATTGGAGTCTTGCCAACCTCAAGACCTACCGGTTCACGGACGCGGAAATCACACGCATGCGTGCGGACGAAGCCGCGGCGCGTATTGGGCTGGAGGACCGCTATCATCTGTGTTTTGCCCTCGGCAAGGCCCTCGAGGACCGTGCCGAATATGCCGAATCCTTCGAATATTACGCGCGCGGCAATGCGTTGAAAAAAAGCGAATGCCGCTACCGGCCCGAGCCGCTCGAGCGTAACGCCAGACTGCAGGCGGAAGTTTGCACTCGGGACTTCTTCAACGCGAGGCAGGGAGTGGGCTGCGACAGTCCGGCGCCGATCTTCATAGTCGGCCTGCCGAGGTCGGGCTCGACCCTGCTCGAACAGATTCTCGCTTCGCACTCGAAGGTCGAAGGGACCATGGAACTCGCCGATATCCTTCGCATGGTCCAGGACCTGCAAGGCCGCGAAACCAAGGATTCGACTCCGCGCTACCCTGGAATACTCGCTGAACTCAAACCCGACGACTTCAAACGCCTCGGGGAGAAGTATCTTGCGGACACGCGCGTCTATCGCACGGGCAAGCCCTTTTTCATCGACAAGATGCCGAACAATTTTCGGCATCTCGGGCTGATCCATCTGATCCTGCCGAACGCCAAGATCATCGACGCACGCCGCGACCCCCTTGCCTGCTGCTTCAGTAACTACAAGCAGCTGTTTGCCTCCGGTCAGCAGTTCACCTACAGTGTCGAGGACATCACTCGCTACTACCGGATGTATGTGGATCTGATGGCGCACTGGGACCAGGCGCTTCCCGGCAAGGCGCTGCGGATACATCACGAGAACGTCGTCGAGGATCTCGAGGCAAACGTTCACCGAATCCTGGAATTCTGCAATCTCGACTTCGAACCGGCCTGCGTCGATTTTCACAAGACGGAACGCCGGGTGCACACCGCGAGTTCCGAGCAGGTGCGTCAGCCGATCAATCGCGAAGGAATCGACCGATGGCGCAACTTTGAACCCTGGCTCGGGCCTCTCAAGAACGCGCTCGGTTCACCGGCCTGACCGGCCCAAAGCGATCGAGCGCGATGCAACTCAAATATAACGATGATGCGGAACATTTTACTATTTAGAGGGATGAAGCATGAATTCGAATCCAAGGTTGACATATGCCATAGCGGCGATCTTGAGCGGCAACGTAGCCGGTCTCAGCTATGCGGCGGCGCCCGCAGCCGAAGCGGAAAGCAGTTCCGACTCGATTCAAGAAATCACGGTCACTGCCCAGCGCCGCACGGAAAACATGCAGGACGTTCCGATCCAAATACAAGCGCTCACCGGCGAAACGCTGACGCAGTTGAACGTCTCTACGTTCGATGACTTCGTGAAGTATCTTCCTAACGTCTCTTCGGCCAGCAATGGTCCCGGTCAGGGAGTCATTTTCATGCGCGGTCTTGCAACGTCCACGCTGGCGACGCAGGGTTCGAGCGGCATCGGCAGCTTTCCCAATGTGGCGGTTTATCTGGATGATCAATCCGGTCAATTGCCGGGTCGCAATCTGGACGTGTACGCCGCCGACATTGAGCGTATCGAGGTTCTCGAAGGACCGCAGGGCACATTGTTCGGCGCCGGCGCGCAAGCCGGCGTGCTGCGTTACATCACCAACAAGCCCAAGCTCGACGTCAGCGAGGGAAACGTCAATGCCGGCTTTGCCTATACTAGCGGCGGCGATCACAGCAGCAACGCCGACGCGATGATCAACCTGCCGTTGATACCCGACACCTTGGCGGTGCGCGGGGTCATCTACAGCGACACGCGCGGCGGCTATATCAACAATGTCCCCGGCACGTTCACTCGTCTTCCCACGGATATCGGCATTCATTATGGCGGCTACGCGACCGGTTGCCCGACCGGAAGTACTCTGGCAGCGGGAGCGTGCTCGGGCGGCGCGACACCAACGGCCTACGGTGTACCTCCGGGCAGTCCGTCGATCAACAACAACAACCTGGTCGCCAATGCCATCAATCCAGTGACCTATAAGGGCATACGCGTCTCCGCGCTGTACAAATTCAATGAAGACTGGAATGCGCTGCTGGTTCAGTCGTACCAGCAAATGGAATCACAGGGCGTCTTTTTCGTGACTCCTCAAAGTTCCGCGGGAGAGGTTTTGCCGGACCTGGCCGTGCAGCTCTACAACCCATCGTTCAACAACGATAAATTCGAGAACACCGCTCTGACCATCAATGGCCGAGTTGGCGACCTCAAGGTGGTTTATGCGGGCAGCTACATGGTGCGTAACATCGACCAAGCCGGCGACTACACGAACTATGCGCGCGGCGTGTACGCGGACTACTATCAGTGCACAAACCCGGCGACGGAACCCGGCACCACCAGCAAATGCTATTCGCCGCTATCGAGCTGGCGCGAGACGGACACCGCGACGCACAACAGCCAGGAGCTACGCCTGAGCACGCCGGATGACTGGCGGATGCGTGCCATCGGCGGGCTGTTCTGGGAAGACTACAAGATCGCGGAAAATATCGACTGGATGTACAAGAACTTGCCGGCCTGTACGACGGCCGCAGACATAGGCTGCTTGACCAACGTCGGTCCCGCCCCCGGCGCCGATGTTCGCAACCCGAATATCCGCAACGACAACACCTCGTTCTTCGACGACATCACCCGCGGCTACACCCAGAAGGCGGTGTTCGGGTCGGTGGACTTCGACATCATTCCCAAGGTCCTGACCATCACCGCCGGAACTCGCTACTATCAAATCAACACCACGGCGGTGGGCAGTTCCGTGAGCAGCTTCGGCTGCTACGCCGGAGGCCCGCCCCCTTGCACCGGCAATGTGAGTTTCAGCAACAACCTCAGTGCCCAGAATCTCAATATCACCTACAAGGGATTCAAGAGCCGCGGCAACATCAGCTGGAAGCCCATGGAGGATGTGCTGCTGTATTACACCTGGTCGCAAGGCTTCAGGCCGGGCGGGTTCAATCGCGGGGCCCACATCGCCGACCATTCGGTCAACACGGTCAACGGGGCCTCCTACGTCTACCAATCGCCGTCTGCGTATGCACCCGACACCTTGGTCAACAACGAGATCGGCTGGAAGACGCAGTGGTTCGATCGGCGTCTGGAGTTCAACGGCGCCGTCTATCAAGAGGACTGGAAAGATGTTCAAGTGCAGATTTTCCAGTCGTGCTGCTATGGCAATCTCAGCTTCGTTACCAACGGCCCGAATTACCGGGTACGCGGCCTTGAAACTGAATTCGTCGCGCGGGTGACCCACGAACTGACGGTCACGGGTTCCGCGTCCTGGAACAGCAGCAACTTGACCAACGCGCCATCTTTGCTGTCGACCACTGGCCAGCCCATCATCATTCCACAGGTTGGCACCGTGGGTGGCAGCGCCTTCGGACAGACAGGCAGCCCGCTGGCCCAATCGCCGCCGTTCCAAGCCAGCCTGCGCGCGCGCTATGAATTCGCCGTCGGCGACTACAAGGCGTTTTGGCAAATCGGCGGTACGCATCAGGCGCACTCCTATTCGGCCACCGGCAATATCACGACGTACGACCAGGCTTCGTTTTCGACCTACGACGCGTCAATGGGAGTCGCCAAGGATGCGTGGGCCGCACAGCTGTACGGGCAGAATTTGACCAACGTGCGCGCCAATCTGTTCGAGAACGGCAACCAGTTCATCACGGCGGAAACGATCAGCCGGCCGCGCACGGCGGGTGTGAAATTCAGCTACAAGTTTTGAGTACCCCCTCGCGACATGCCCCCCCTCGTCACGCGGCGCGAGGGGGATTCTCGCGATGCCGCGGGGCGTTGGGCGCGGCCACGCTGACCCTTGGCTCGCTGGCCCTTGGACTGCTGAATGTCGCAGCAGCCCCTGCCCATTCAGCGCCCTACTCGGTTACCTACAACGCAATCACACCGACCATGGCGGACAAGACCGTCGTCTTGAGCGGCCATGACTTGACCATCGATCAAGTCGTGCAAGTCGCCCGCTACGGCGCCAAGGTTGTGCTCACGCCGGAGGCGCGGCAACGTTCAGCCGATGCGTACGGGCTGCTGTTGGAAGCGGCGGCCGAAGGCATGCCGGTGTACTGGTTCAACCGCGGCGTGGGATCCGGAAGGCAGACGAATATATTTACGGGTGATCCGCTGTCGCCCGACAACAAAGCGCTGCTCGAGTCACGTCAGCTCGCGGTATTCCGGCGTGGCGCACTGGCCGGCTTAGGTCCCGAGATCAGCGATGAAGAAATCGTACGCGCGATGCTGGTCGTTCGCGCCAATACCATGAGTTTCGAGGCGGCAAGTCCGCAGCTCACGCAGCGGCTCCTCGATCTGCTGAACGACCGAATAACGCCGGTGGTGCAGTCGCGAAACACCGTCGGCGAAGGCGATCTGGCTATTTTCGCCAACGTCGCCGCGACCATGGTGGGCGCGGGCACGGCCTATTACCGCGGCGTACGCATGCCGGCCCTGCAGGCACTGCAAGAGGCGGGACTCTCGCCGCTCGCGCCGTTCGGGGCGGACGACAGTGAATTGGAAAGCAGCGACGGCTATGCCACGGGCCAAGCGGCGCTCCTCGTGCATGATGCGCGGGAAGCGCTGTCGTGGGCGGACCTCATTTACGCGGTCGATCTGAACGGCATGAACAGCAGCGTCTCTCCGCTGGCGGCGCCAGTGCAGGCGAACAGGCCTTTCAAGTGGCTCAACTGGGATGCCGCGCGCGTGCTCGACATGCTCCGCGGCAGCTATCTGTTCGAACTCGACGAGCAACGCATCATTCAAGACCCGGAAAGTCTGCGCGCGTCGTCCATCCGTCAAGCCTCGGCTTGGCAGGCGTGGGCACAGCTGCGCGACGACGTGATCGTTCAGATGAATTCGTCGGATCACAATCCAGCGGTTCGCGTCGGCGCCGCGCCGTCCGACTCCTGGGAACTCAACACGCCGCAACTTGCTCAGTTCTACGTGAAGGGCGGTCCGCACAGCCACGGCCAGCATGGCTTTATTCTGTCCAACGCCAATTGGGATCCGTACCCCCTCGCGAATGACATCGAAGCGTTCACCATTGCGCTCGCGAACATGGATGTGGCGGTGTCGCAGCGGCTGCTGCGTTTTTCCAATACATTTTTCACCGTCCTATCGCCATCCAGTTCGACTCCCGGCGAACCCGGACGATTCGGCGTGACTCAGGGCAGCGAGGTCGCCTCCGGCGCGCTGATGCAAGAGATCCAAGGGCTCATCAACCCGGTTCCGCCGGAAGGCAGCGGTCTGGTCAAGAATGTGGAAGATCTGCAGGCGCAGACGCGGCTCAAGGTCGTCCGGGGGCGTATCGCGGTCGCCGACACCGTGGACTTGTTGGCGGAAGATCTTCTCACCGGCACCCATTGGCTCGATCTGCGCAAGCAGCAGGACTCGTCGCGCAGCTTCGGCGCATCGCCCACTGCGGTGTGGAACGCGTTCCGCCAAGTGCTGCCCTTCAAGGACGACGCGATTCGCGACCGGCCCATTCATGAAGTCGCCGCATCTTTCATACGCGACAATCCCGCGGCGAGATTTTATAGCGGCAACGATCGCGAGCCCGATGCGGTCACCCGCCGACACATCGCGCAATGATTGCCAATGCCCGCATGTATTCCGTGAGCGCCGAGGTGGGCGCCCTGTGGCGTGCGCTGCTGTCGGCGCTTTTCGCCCAGGCGGGTCTGCCGGTGACGTTGATCGACCATGCGGAGCCCGCGCCGATAGAGGAGCTGTGGCAGCGGAGCGATATGGGCGCCGTGTTCATGTGCGGGCTACCCTTTTCACGCGCGGAACCACAACCGCTGCTGGTTGCCGCACCCGTGCCCTCGCCGCCCGGATTTGGAGGTGAGGCGCGGTACTGGAGCGATTTCGTGGTCCGCGAGGACAGTGCCTTTCGAACGGTCCCCGATACCTTCGGCAAGCGAATCGCCCTCACGGTGCCAGGCTCTCAATCCGGCTGCCTCGCAGCGCTGACCTACTTCATGGCGGCGCACGCCGAGCCGCCGCTGTTCGGAGAAGTCATCGCGCCGACGATCACGCCCCTGGGCGCACTCACCGCCGTCATCAGCGGTACAGCCGACATCGCGCCCATTGATTCGTATGCCTTAGAGCTATTGCGAGAATACCGCCCGGATTTGGCCTCCCGGGTGCGCACGGTCGGTCAGACGGTCCCCACGCCCATCCCGCCGCTGGTGGCCTCGCAGAAAGGTCTCGATAAGGAGGGTCTGGACGCGCTGCAAGCGGCATTTCTTGGAGCGCACCGAAGCGCCTCATTAAAGAGCATCATGGATAAATTGTTGCTGCAGCGCTTCACGCGGCCGGATCCTTCGTCCTACGTCGTGTTGCGGGAACGCTTCGAGGCGGCGCGGGAGTACTGGGGTGCGCATCGATTCGCCGCCGCCACCCACCCTGCGTTCGCGATGTGATGCGGGGCGCGTGGCTTGGCCTTTCATATTAGAATACGGCCATGGATTCCCTCCGGCAGCAGTTCCGCCGCTTCGACGGCCCCACATGGGTGGTGGCGGCGGTGCTGTATTCTGCTTGGTTTCTTCTCATCTGGTTCAATGCACTCCTTCCCTGGTGGGTCATCATGCCGGTGGGCGCATACCTGCTTGCATGGCATTTCTCGCTGCAACACGAAGCCATCCACGCCTTCCGCGGAGTTCCCGCGTGGCTGCGCTTTGCCGTGGTATTTCCGCCTCTAGGGCTGTGGTTTCCATTCCCGCTGTACCGCAAGAGCCATAGCACCCATCACCGCGACATCCATCTCACCGTCCCCGGCGTGGACACCGAGTCGTACTACGTGCTGCGGGCGGAATGGGAGCGCATGGGGCGCATCAAGCGCGCCCTGCTGACGTTCAATCAAACCATGGCGGGGCGGTTGCTCATTGGCCCGGCGCTGCGCTTGTGGCTGCTGGTCAATAGAGAAACCCGGCGTGTGGGCCAGGGCGACTACAGCCACCTACCGCACTGGGCGTTGCACGCCGTTGCGCTGACCGTGCTGTTTTGGTTTATCTCCGGAATTTGCGCCTTTCCGTGGTGGCAATACTGCCTGTTGGTCGCGTATCCCGGTTTGAGCCTCGGCTTGCTGCGTGCATTCACCGAGCATCGAGCCGCGGAAGATTCGCAGCAGCGCACCGCCTCGGTCGAGTCGAACGTCGTGTTCGGCCTGCTGTACTTGTACAACAATTTGCATGTCGCCCATCATTTGAAGCCGACCATGGCGTGGTACGACATTCCGGGGTTCTACCGTGACAACCGCGTGGAACTTTTGGAAAACAATGCGCATTTTGTCTACAAAGGCTATGGCGAATTGGCGCGACGCTACCTGTTCGTTCCGGTCTTCAGCCCTGTGCACCCGATACTGTAGATACGCGGGCCTCCTGTATCTCCCGTGTTCAGGTCGTCATACTTGCGCGCGTTTGCACGGCCAAGCGCCATTGGCCTTCTGTCATTGATCGCGACCGCGGCTGCCGTGCGTGGTGCGCCGCCGGACAACGTCCCGCGCATCGATTTACCGCATCCCTACTACTTCGAGGAAATGTACCTGCCGCAGCTCACCAGCGGTCCGAGCGCGGTGGCCTGGTCGCCGGATTCCCGCGAGGTCGTGTATTCGCGCGCCGGTTCCTTGTGGCGCCAGGCGATTGACTCGACGGTCGCCATTCAGCTCACTGACGGACCCGGCTACGACTACCAGCCCGACTGGTCTCCCGACGGACGCTCGGTGGTCTATTCATCGGAACATGGCGGCGCGATCGAGCTGCGGCTGCTCGATTTGGGTTCGGGCCAGGCCCACGGCCTGACGCAAGGCGGCGCGGTCAACGTGGAGCCGCGCTGGTCGCCCGACGGGCGCCGGCTGGTGTATGTCTCGACGGCGTACCATCGCCGCTTCCATGTGTTCATGGCCGACGTGCAAAACGGCCAACTGACCAACAATGTACGGCTCACGGGCGAAAACAAGAGTGCGCTGCCGCGCTACTACTACAGCGCCTACGATCACGAAATCAATCCAACCTGGACGCGCGATGGTAAATCCATCGTGTTCATCTCGAATCGCGGCCGCATCCACGGCACGGGTGGTTTCTGGCGCATGGCGGCGGAACCCGGGGCCGAGCCCACCGAATTGCGCTACGAGGAGACGAACTGGCGCGCGCGACCCGAGTTCTCGCCGGAAGGACAGCGCTTGGTCTACAGCTCCTATTTGGGCCGCAACTGGCTGCAGCTCTGGGTCATGCCGGGGACCGGCGGCGAACCGTTTCCACTGACCTATGGCGACTGGGATGACACCGCACCCCGCTGGTCGCCGGACGGACAGCAGATTGCGTTCATTTCCAATCGCCACGGCAGCACGGAACTCGATTTGCTGCGCCTGCCCGGAGCCGGCATGCGCACCCTGCAGGTGAGCGAGAACCGGCGGCTGCGGCCGAGCGGTACCTTGCATGTCACCGTGCGCGACGAGCACGGCATGCTCACGCCGGCGCGCGTAACGGTCACCGATGCGACGGGCCGCTTCTACGCACCCGCGGATGCGTGGACACACTCCGCCGTTTTCGACCGCAATGAGCAGCCGTTCGAGTCGCGGTACTTTCATACCCGCGGCGAGGACGTGATCGACGTGCCGGCAGGTGTCATCCAGGTCGATGTGATGAAGGGTTTCGAGCGCAAGCCGGATCGACGCAGCGTACCGGTCGCGGCGGGCAGCAGTGTGCAAGTCGAAACCGTGCTCGGCGCCAATCCCTGGCTCGATAGCTCAGCCAAACCCTGGGTCAGTGCCGACGTTCATGTGCACATGAACTACGGCGGCAACTATCGCAACACGCCGGCGCATTTGGCGATGCAGGCGCAGGCCGAGGATCTCGGCATCGTCGAGAACCTCATCGTCAACAAGGAACAGCGCTTCCCGGATATTGTGTTCAGCGGCGGCGGTCTCGGTCTCGGTCTCGATCCCGCCTCCACGTCCGACGCGCTGGTGGTGCACGGTCAGGAGTTTCACACCAGTTACTGGGGCCACCTTGGATTGCTCAATCTGCACGACCACGTTCTCTTGCCCGGCTACGCCGGCTATCCGAACACGGCGGCGGCAAGCCTGTACCCCATGAACGCCGACATCGCCGATCTCGCCCATGCCCAGGGCGCCCTGGTGGGCTATGTACATCCGTTCGAGGAAGAGCCGACGCCGCTCACCAAGCCAGCGCACACCGACGCCGATGAGTTGCCCGTCGACGTCGCGCTGGGCAAGGTCGACTATATGGAAGTCGTCGGTTTCAGCGATCACCAAGCAACCGCCGGTGTTTGGTATCGCTTGCTGAATTTGGGATTTCGCATACCCGCCGCGGGCGGCACTGATGCGATGGCCAATTATGCGTCGCTGCGCGGTCCGGTCGGCATGAATCGCGTCTATGCGTCCGTGCCCAACGGCGCGCTGAACAGCGGGACCTGGCTCGAGGCCTTGCGGCACGGTAGAAGCTTCGCCACCAATGGACCGCTGCTCGATTTTGCGCTGGAGGAGAATCTCACCGGCGGCACCCTGCAGCTCGAGCGCGCGCGGCGTGTGGCATTCAAGGCGCGGTTGCGCTCCATCGTACCGCTGGACCATGCGCAAATCGTCTGCAACGGTGCGGTGGTGCGCGAGCTGCCGCTCGGCGCGGCGCGCAATAGCGCAGAAGTCAGCGGTAAAATACCCTTGGATACGAGCGGTTGGTGCGTGCTACGCGCGTTCACAGCCGAGGCGAAATATCCCGTACTGGACAATTTCGTGTACGCCACAACCAGTCCCGTCTACGTGACTGTGCGCGGCGCGGCGCCGCGTTCCCCGGCAGACGCTAGATTCTTCGCGGCGTGGATCGAGCACTTATCCGACAGCACCGCCCGTTATCCGGATTGGAATTCCCCGCAGGAGCGGGAGCGGGTACTCGGCAAGCTCGCTGAGGCCAAAGCCGTGTTCGAACGATTGCAGTAGGAGCCCCACCGCGGATCGAGTATGCTAATAGCTGCTGTGCGATCGTTGCATCGGAACGATCGGCTGAGAGATTACGAATATAGGGGATACCATCATGATGAAGAGATTATTGATAGCGGCGATCGCAACGACCTTCGCAGCGGCGGCGTTCGCCCAGGTAGAGCCTGCAGTGAAGGAGACGGGCAAAGCGATTGCGGAATCAACGAAGCAAGCGGGCGACAACGTCAAGGCAGCGGTCTCGACGGAACCAAACAAATCGATGGATAAGGCAAAGGCCCAGGTCCACAAGGCCAAAGCGCGTGTGCATCGGCATAAAGCCAAGAAGGCCGCGTCCGCCGCCGTGCATTAACGGACAGTCGATCAACTCGGAGTCCGCAAGAGGCGCGCAAAATTGTCGTCGACTCCAGATTTCACGCCCAAAAGTGCCGGCGGCTCTTTCATATTCTCCTGCCAGAGAAGCGATTCCATCGCGATGTTGAGCGGCTGATCTTGAATCGTGAGTTCGTAGACGGTTTCCTCGTAGGACGCGTGATTGTGTACGGTCCATCCCGGCGCCGACAACATCAGGTCGCCGGCTTTCCATTCATACAGATTTCCTGCTACAGAACTGCGCCCTCGTCCTCGGAAGTAATAGTTGATAGCGGCCGACACGTGACGATGCGGGCGGTCGACGATATTGGGAGGCCGGATCGTGATCGTGGCAAAGAAGTTCGGCGTCGTTCCGTTGGTTCTTCCCGTCATCGGATTGTACAAAAGATAAAGCCGACGACCGGCGTAGTCAGAACCCAGAGCCTCGAGCCTTTTCAATTCTGCGTGGACCGTCTCCCACGGCCAGAATAGACCCTTTGATTCGATCGCCGGTGGATCTATCACCGTTTCGTATGGCATTAACATGGCCCCGTCGCTGCCGATTTCGAATACGCCGTATGGGCTCGATTGGCCGTTGCCGCGAATCAGATTGCGTTCATCTTCCGCGATCTTCGTGATGCCGGGATTTTCCTCCGCGACATAAACCTGCATGTACCGCAGCAGCGACGCGTTGGAGTAGGTAAGGCACACTTGCAAATCGCTGCCGCTGTTTTCGCGCCAGTACGTCGAGTAGGACGGTGTATTCCACACGTCGAATTGGCCGAAGGCCACGCTGCGATTCGCCCACTGGCTGCGACCGCTCCCTCGAATGCAGAAATTGACTTCCGTCGCGTTGTGCCTAAAAGGCGTCGTGCGCTCGCCGGGGTTCAAGACCGACAATGCGACCTGGATGCCCGGGGCGAGCGCCGGAGTAATTGCCGCAGAGTGTACGATTAGCGAGCTTCGGCGCCCATTAGCCGGCCTCGGAAGCGCTGCAAGCCGATCGACCTCGCTATCGATTTGCTCCTTTGTGACGATTACGGGTGCCCATGGCGAATTGGCGGCGCAACTCACCCCCGTCTGGTCTACGAACGTCGGGAAAGCGGCGTCGAAGTCTATGCGAAGTTCACTCACACTGATGCTCCTGACAACTGGGGACCCAGGCGAGGTTGCTTCCTGGTCGGTTGATTGAACGGCCGACCAAGACCCCGATCCACGGCTTGACCGTAGAGTCGAATCCCGAGCGCCAAGTCAGAAAGCCCCATGCCCATGGCTTTGAACACCGACAGGTCGCAGTCTTGCGGACGGCCGGCGCCGGCTCGCACCAAATCGGAAACGGCGCGTACCTGCGTCCAAGTATCGTCCGTGTAGAATTTGCCGAACTCCGCCGAGAGCTTTCGCGCAGCGGCGGGATCGTCGGCAGCTACGAGTCCTGCGCGCTCGAGAACGTCTCGCGTAAATTCCTGGCGCTCCGGCGTGATTGCGCCCACCGCGTTGATATGCGTGCCTTTCGCGGCCATGGCGCTGGTAAAGAACGGCTCGTTTGCCCGCGTAACCAGCGTGACGATTTGGGCCTCGCTTGCGGCCTCTTGGACAGTCTGCGCAATCTCGACGGTAAACCCGTATCCCAGCGCTTCAGCCGCGGCGGCGAATTTTCGGCGCCCTTCAGGATTGCGTCCCCAAACTCTCACAATGCGCACATCGCGCACTGAGGCGACCGCTGCAAGCTGGGACAACGCTTGATGTCCCGTGCCGATAATTGCAACGACGTTAGCGTCGTTCGCCGCCATCCAGCGCGTCGCGACGCCCGACATCGCCCCCGTGCGAAGTTGGCCGAGGGCGAAGGCTTCAATGACGGCAAGCAGCGCGCCGGTGACCGCATCCCAAAGCACGAGAAGCGGCGTGGCTCCGCTTGCCGTGTGGGCCCACGTCTTTGTCCCGACGACTTGCGCATCCTCGAATACCCCGCCGACGGCGTGAAGGGTATTGCTGCCATCCCAGCGCAGGTGCGCCTTGGTCATATTTCGGGCGCTGCCTTCGGCCTGCAGCCGCAGACCCGCTTCGAGCGCCTCGATCGCTTCGCAAAGGTTCATCATCTCGACTACTTCCGGCTCTTTGATCCAGATTGGGTCGCGGCTGCTCATACGGCGAATTGATCCTCGAATATGGACGGCACAGGGGGCTTTAACCCCAGCGCGTTCACAAGAAGCCCATGCACGACATACCTACCGAGCACCATCAACGCAGCGACCGCAGCCGCGTCGCCTAGCTCATCGATGGTCTGTTCAAGCAGCGTCGCCGCGCCCACCCCCTTCGTGTCCAGCACCTTGAGTACAAGCCGCTGCATAAGACGCTCCGCGTGGGACAGCCCCTGCTGTGAATCGGGCGCCATCCTGTTGATTGCCGCGACCCACTCGCGGTCAAAGCCCAAACGCAAGGCAAGACGTTCATGCTGGTTTCGCTCATACGCGTTGCCCATCCAATTGGCAGCGGTCAACGCAATGGTCTCGACCAAATTGTCCGTCAATCCCTTTTTGCTGGCCTCGGTGAACTCCATGAACGCGGCCAGAGCTTCCGGCTGGTGCCCTGCGCATTTGAAAAATTCGCCAAGATAGCCGAGGCGTCGAACACGCGGTTCGAGTTTCGCGGCTAGATTTGGATCAAGCTGACTGAATTCAAGACGTGTCAATGACGGCAAGGTTCCTCCCATCGCCGGCGCGACGGGCCGCCCGACCTTGATGCTCTTTAATTTCCAAAAGAGCATAGACCTCGATTCAATAGGCGTCAATGCAATTATCGGGCGATTTTATCGGCAATCGAGGCCGCTCAGCCGCGGCTGCGGGTAGGGAATCAATCGGAGCGGCTTGACTCCAGAGTCGCATTGATCTTGAGAAGCAACTTGCGAAGGGTCCCGATTTCCGCCGCGCTCAAGTCCTTGAGCGCCAGCATGTTCGCCTCGTCGGCGTACGGCAACAGCTTTGCCTTGATGCTTCTCCCGGCATCTGTGAGGAATATGAGGGTACTGCGTCGATCATTGGGATTGGGAGCGCGGCGAACCAGGCTGCGCTTTTCCAATGTGTCCATGGCGGACACCGTCGTCGGCTGCCGGAGGCCGAGTTCCTCCGTCAACTCCTTTTGCGTCTTTCCATCGCCTTCCCATAAAAGACGCAAAAAGAACCACATGCTGAGAGTGACCCCATGCTGTTGCAACCGCACCTCCAAGCCGCGCGTCATATTACGGTAGGTCCGCCTCACCAGGTACCCCATGCTTTCGTTCACTGGGCTCTGAGATTTCTGACGTGTCGCCACTTTACGCACCTTGTTCACTTCGTTTGTCCTTTCCATGTATCAACGCAACCCCTTGCCTGTTTCCTCCGCATTTTATCCGGTTCCGCAGACTATTACGGCCCCTCTTTCCAGCGATCGAGCCAACCGACGAGTCATCGGAGGGGTTAGGTGACTGTCTCGACGCCTCTCTCGTAAATCCGCGCCATGCCCTTTAGCACGTCTTTGAACGCCAAAACGAATTGATCGCAATCGCGATCGCTCAACGGCAAGGACAGCGTAATGTATCCTCGGCGCGCAATGTAGAATCCTCTGTTAAGCAGTTCGAGATGCAGCAGTTTACGCATCGCATCCGGCACTTCCAAATCCGCTGGTCTTCGGATATCTCGTGACTGCAAATGGATCGCCATGAGCGAGCCTATTCCAGTCACGCTGACCGGTACTCCGCTTCCCCGTCCAGCGTCGTTCAGCTTTTGCCGCAGCCGGTCGCCCTGCGCGTGTAGATCGGCGGCCCTTTCGGCAGAGAACACATCGCGCAGACCCGCGGCGCCGGCGGCCATTGCCAATACATTGTTGTTGAATGTGCCCGAATGGATGACCGCATTCGGCTGCTGTCCGTCGATCAAATCCATGATATCGGCACGGCCGCCAAACACCCCGCTCGCCAGCCCCCCGCCGAGATACTTCCCGCACGCTGTCAGATCGGGCGTTATTTTGTGATAGCCCTGAAGGCCGCCCGGCGACATTCGCGACGTCATTGCTTCGTCGAAGATCAGGATCACCCCCAGCCGCTTGGTTTCCTCGCGCAGCGCGCGAAGAAATGTCGATTCGGCCGGTATTCCGCCGCCTCCGGCCATCATAGGTTCGATGATAAGGGCCGCTATATCCCCGCTATCGCGATTCAGTTCGGCGAAGGTTTTCTCCACATCATTGTAGGTGCCGAACCGATAGGGATACGGTGCGTTGGTTCTGGAAGCTCTGGTCGCGAACGAAAGATTTCCACCATGGTAGGCGCCGTCAAAGACCATTACATCCGTCCGGTCGGTTGCTGCGCGAGCCAGACCGATGGCGTAAAGCGAAGCTTCCGTGGCGGAGTTGCAGAAGCGAACCTTTTCGAAAGACGGAAATCGCTCACGTACCAAGCGTGCCAGTTCAGTTTCGTACTTGTTGAGCCCTCCAAGCGTGAGGCCGTCGGCGATCGCGGTACGGAGTGCCGCGGATATTACGCGGTCCGAATGACCATACAGACCTGCGCCATATTCGTTCAGAAAGTCTAGGCGCTCGTTGCCGTCTATGTCCCATACTCGCGCGCCTTGGCCGCGATCTAGGACAAGGGGAAAGGGATCGAAATGCAGAATGCTGCGCGTATTGCCGCGCGGCAGATGCACACACGCCGATCGCCATTGCTCGAGGCTCTTGGGGTTGAGATTGCGATAATCGCGCTCCGCATTTTCCAGTGCGCGTTCCAGCTCTGACCGATCAATTTCGTCCGCCACTTCGCCTCCTCCGCATTCCGGGCACGTTCGCTTGCCCGGCATTATAAGGGATGTTGGAACTACTGCATAGAAGTCGTTATATTCCATCTCGATGTACTTTATGAGATGGAAATCTTAGGAACAATGCAGCGATGGAGGAATTGAGAATGTCCAATCGACAGAAAGGCCGCGCGGTGCTGGTTACCGGAGGCTCCCGCGGAATCGGCCGTGCAGCGGCGCTAGGGCTTGCGGAGGACGGCGCCGCATTTGTTGGCGTGCACTATTCGAGCAACGAAGAGGCGGCGCTGACCACAGTGCGGGAAATCGAGGGCTATGGCGCCAAGGCAGCGGCGATCAGAGCGGATTTGCGCGCGGATCCCGCCGCGGGCGCGCGCAGGATTGCAGAGCTTTTCTGCGAAGGAGCGCGCAAGCACGTCGGCGAAGCGCGGATCGACGTGCTGCTCAACAATGCCGGGATCGATGCTCACAAGTCCCTGGAGGAGACCGACGAGCAGACTTACGACGCGCTCCTTGCGGTGAATCTCAAGGCGCCGTTTTTTTTGGTGAAGGAGCTGCTGCCTATATTCGCGAACGGCGGCCGGATCATCAATATGTCCTCCGCGTACACGCGGCTGGCGGCACCGAAGCACGCTGCCTATGCGGCAGCCAAAGGCGGCCTGAATACTCTTACGCTGGCCCTTGCTGCGGATCTGGGGCGCAAAAACGTCACAGTCAATGGCGTGGCTCCGGCGCTAATCGAAACAGATATAAATGCCGCCTGGTTGACGAGCTCGGGCGCTCGTGAAATGGTCAAGGCGGCGTCGGTGCTCTCGCGCGTCGGTCAGCCCGGGGATGTGGTGGATGTCATCCGTTTTTTGGCATCCGATGAATCCCGATGGATAACGGGCCAAATCATCGAGGTGAGCGGGGGTACTCGTATTTGACGAAAGCCCGTTACGCCGATCTTTGAAATAGAAGACGACGTCGGTGCCGCACTCAAGCACTGATGAATGGTGCGCCCGTAAGGTTCTGTAGATCTTTCAGTGTTAAGCCAGGATTTATCCTCTGAACGCAGAATCCCTGCGGCCCCACGTCGAAGACCGCAAAATTGGTATAGACACGCCCGACAACCCCAAGGGCTGTAACAGGATAGGAACAGCGCGTAACGAGGCGCGGGAGCCCGTCTTTTGCCAGGTGATCCATGATGACCCAGACACGCTTTGCGCCGACCGCGAGGTCCATCGCTCCGCCGACGGCTGGTGCCGCGTCCGAGTCCAAGGACCAGTTGGCGAGATCGCCGTTTTGCGCCACTTGATATCCACCCAGTACGCATAGGTCCAGATGGCCGCCCCGAATCATTCCAAAGCTTTCCGCCTGATTGAAGAATGCGCCGCCCGGTCGCAGCGTCACATGCTGCTTTCCGGCATTTATCAGCCATGGGTCCGCTGCAGCCGTCGGCGGTCTTGGACCGACCCCTAATATGCCGTTTTCGGAGTGGATGACGACGTCTCGGTGCGAAGGTATATGATCGGCTACCAAAGTTGGCAATCCGATTCCAAGGTTTACATACCAGCCTTCCGGAATATCCTCCGCCAAACGCGACGCCATTTCGTTCCGGCTCCAACCCTGCAAATCCGGAGTTTCCTTGTTGCTCATGCGTCCCTCTGTACAATCCGATCGACATAAATTCCCGGAGTCACGATTTCATTGGGATTGATCTGTCCGAGTTCAGCGATGCGATGGGCTTGAGCAATGCACGTGTCTGCCGCAGTTGCCATGACGGGGTTGAAGTTCCGGCCGCTTCCCCGGTAGCTGAGGTTGCCCCAGCGGTCCGCCTGCCACGCCTCGATCAATGCAAAATCCGCGTGAAG
>Ga0137412_10000489_pt2 | contig 20047 bp, 15 predicted proteins | sample CZODoug2_1_16fun_FD_122160 | JGI IMG/M metagenome (GOLD analysis project Ga0137412, IMG submission 122160) | Vadose zone soil fungal communities from Angelo Coast Range Reserve, California, USA - CZODoug2_1_16fungal (Hybrid Assembly) | ecosystem: Environmental > Terrestrial > Soil > Vadose zone...
GTCTCCACGTCAAAGAAGCGATAGGGCACCTGATTGCGCGCCAGAAAATCACGCACACCGTAAGAGCGCGGCGACCACCGATGGCCGAGCACCTTCACGCCTTCGAACACCGGCTTGTGGCTCGCCTGCCAATCGCTCAGCAAATCGTCTAGCACAGGGTAAAAATTCTGTTCGGGCGGATCCCATGGCTTCAGCAAATAGTGGTGGATCCTGGCGTGGTTGATCGCCTGAATCGCGGCATCGGTGTCCGCATAAGCGGTCAACAGCACTCGCCGCGCTTCCGGAAAAACGTCAATCCCCTTCGCGATGAATTCCACGCCGCTCATTTCCGGCATGCGCTGATCAACCAGGAAGAGCGCGACCGGTTCATTCCGCTTTTTCAGGGACTGCAGCGCTTGCAGCGCGCTCGCGCCAGAATTTGCGCGCACAATCCGGTAATGTTCCGCATAGCGCGTGCGCAAATCGCGCTCCACGGCGCGCAAAACCTCCGCGTCGTCATCCACGGCAATCAAAACTGGCTTAGCCATACAGCGACTTTCCCCTTGAATTTCTTGAAGCCTGATTTTTCCCGCGTAACTCTTGGATGCACGCGAACCGCGGGCGTTACGAGCAAATCCGCTTGCTGCAGGTTCGACCCGCTCAGGCCCCAGCCGCGCGAGCGCGCCGAATCAGTTGGTTCGACGGTCGTGTCGGGTCCGCCAATTTCTCCGCGGTTTCCACTCCCGCCACGGGCAGTCCTTCCGCTTCCAGTAATCCCAGTTGAACAAGAACCGACGCCTGGTCCCAATAAATGTGCTCGTTGGCCAGCTTCCCGTCACGGAAGTGCACAATCACGACCAGCGGGCATTCAACTCGTTTTCCGGTCGGTGCCACGCCCGGCAACATCCAATCCATCTCCATCGTGTGCGTGAACCGGAAAATCATTTCGTCAACCAGCCGCTCTTCACCAATCGTGCGCGAGATTGGCACGATTTCCGTGTCCGGAGGCATCTTTGGAATGAAGTGCTTCGAATAAAATTCCTTCAGTTGTTCTCTTCCGACGCCGCCAGTCAGTACCGGAATGTGATTCACATATGCATCCGGAACCATCGTGTCGATTGTGGAGATGGCATCTTTGTCAGAAAACTCGTCGCGAATGTGCTCATCCCACAGATCGTTAAGGTATTGCTGAGCAGGCGTTAGCCGAGGCTTGCCGTTCGCGGTTGCGCTCATGGCTTACTCCAATCCGCCAGTATAGGAGACTGCCCCTTGCGGAGCCTGCCATATTAGCCGAGGAAGGGCCAAAAGTGTGTCAACACGGTTTAAAGCAAGCACAAAACGGACGGGCTACGAGAAAGGCGGGAATTGGCGTATAGAAGATAAAGTGGGAATTGGGGTGGGAGACGGGATTTGAACCCGCGACATTCGGTGCCACAGACCGACGCTCTACCAGCTGAGCTACTCCCACCGCAGGACTTCAGTTTAACACGCCCCTGTCTGCCTGAAAATACGTACATCGCGCCAAAACGCCCTTAGCAAAGTGGAAACCTTCGCGCCAACTCCACGCCGGCGCCCCCGGCTCGCTTGCTACACTAATTTCTGGAAATCGCGTCCCCGCGCATGAGCCCCCACGAAACCGACCGCCGCCATTTTGAGCGGCAACTCGTTTTTTCGCGCCCGATTATCATTATTCTGGCGCTCCTGGCCGTTTTTGAACTCGCGCCCTCCCGTGGCTCCTCCCGTGCGGTTTCATTCCTCACTGCCTACTTGATCCTTTCCATCGTCGTCATTCTCGTGGAGGATTTCCTGCAGGATCGCGACTGGCACCTGCCCCTCGCTGTGGACCTTCTTGCTCTCGTTTTCTTCATTTACGTTTGTCCCGCGACCGTGCCCGTCTGGTTTCCATATCTTTATATCTGCTATGCGGCAGGGTCGCGCTGGGGCTTCCAGTTTGCCGTACCCGTGGCCGGCCTCTCGGCGCTCACCATCGTGCTCGTCGCCGCCGCCAGGACGGACGTTCAATGGTCGCGCGTCGTTTCCTGGCTTGCTGCCACCGCTGCCACCTTTTCCGCGGGCGCGGGCCTGGCATTTCTTGGCGAACGTAGCCGCGCCTTCGCATCACAAAACGAATTCCTTTCGCATATCACCGCCACGATGCAGGTGGATCAGGGCCTTGCCGAATCAATTCGCCTTCTTCTGAACGAACTTGCCGTCTCGTTTCAATCGCCGGAAGCCTTTCTGGTCTTTCGCGATGCGGACCTGGAACGTATCTTCGTTTGGCGGCTCAAATCGGGTGAAAATGAGCGAATCACGCCGGAGACTTTGCCGCTCGCCCGCTCCGACGGCTTTTTGCTGGACGATTTCGACGCGACGCTCTGCTGGAATTCCGTGGAGGGTACCGGCGCCGGATTTGGCTGGGACCGCCGCGACGGCCACATGCTCAAAATCGTCCCGCGCCTTCCTGGACCGACTCAGCAGCAGTTCGCCGTAAAATCGTTCATCTCGGTTGCGTTTGACCAGGCTGACCGCCCCGTCGGTCGGTTATTTCTCATCAATGGAAGAGCGGAGGGAAAGCCCTATACGAAGGACGATCTTGCCTGGCTTGAACGCGTCGCCCGGCACATCGGCCCCTCTCTCGAGAACCTCTTCCTACTGCGCCATCTGCGCGCCCGCGCCATCGAAGCAGAGCGTTCGCGCATCTCGCGTGACCTGCACGACGGCATTCTTCAGACTTTGCTCAGCATTGAAATTCAGCTCGATGTGCTTCGCCGCCGCGTCGCCGCCACCAATGATCCCGTTTCGAACGGCCTCACTTCGCTCCAGCAGACCGTCAAAAATGAGTCCGCCGATCTCCGCAGCTTTGTCACAGACCTGCGCCCGGTCCGCGTGCAATCCGCCGATCTCGTCGATTTGATGCGCGGTTTCGCCGAGCGTTTTCGCAATGAATCCGCGCTGGCCCTCGACCTGCTCATCGATTCCGCCGACTTACGCGCCCCGGACCGCGTCTGCCGCGAGCTTTTCCAGATTTACCGTGAAGCACTCAACAACATAAAAAAGCATGCTAAGGCTACCCATGTCGTGGTAAAACTTTCGCAGGACGACAGCCGTCTACTTTTAGTCGTGGACGACAACGGTGAAGGTTTCAGCTTTGCAGGCCGCTTTACCGGTGATGAATTAGACCGTTTGCGGCTGGGTCCCATTTCCATTAAGGAGCGCGCGCGAACCGTGAATGGGGTTCTGACTGTAGAGTCGAACCCGGGCCATGGAGCGCGTCTGACGATCGAGGTTCCGCTCGGCTGACGTTTGCTTAGGCAGACATTACTCAAATTATGGCGAAGACCAAACAACAAATTCGAATTCTCATGGCCGACGATCACGCGATTTTTCGCGACGGCCTCCGCAAACTCATTGATGGCGATGAGGACATCACCATCATCGGCGAAGCTCAAAATGGCTCCGAGTGCATCAAGCTGCTCGCCAAGCTGAAGCCCGATATTCTTTTGCTCGACCTCCGCATGCCGGAAAAAGACGGCCTCGCCGTCCTCGAAGAAGTCAATTTCGATACGATTCCCACACGCGTTATCGTCCTGACGGCTGCGGAAGACGATCGCGACGTTGTCCGCGCCATGCGCCTCGGCGCTCGTGGCGTAGTCCTCAAACAATCGGCAACCGATCTCCTTGTCAAGAGTATTCACCGCGTTCACGCCGGCGAAATCTGGCTCGACAACCGCATGACCGCCGAAGTCATGAAGGCCTTCGCAAAATCGTCGGAATCCGGCCCGCGCCGCGAGAAGCCCTTGCTCAGCGACCGCGAAAAGGAAATCGTACAGCTCGTCGCGCAGGGTTTTCGCAACAAGGAAATTGGCGAAAAACTTTTCATCTCCGAGCAAACAGTCAAAAACCATTTGCACAACATCTTTGACAAGCTCGGCGTTTCCGATCGCCTCGAACTCGCCCTTTACGCGATTCATCACCGCTTGATCGATCACGCAACTTAAGCCGGCGTTGACCGCCCGTCTCTCAGATTTCCCGTTCTTCACTCGCACCTGTCCCTTCGCACCGTATCTTCTACGAATAGGGCCGCACACGCTGCGCCTCGCCGTCGCCAATTCACCGATATACTCAGAGAAATAGGGTCGGCGAAGGTCACCAAGCCTGCTGATTTGCCCAATCTGTGCCCAATGTGCTTCGGAGGCCCATGTCGTCTGAACACACAACGTTCCTGAGTAGCCGGGGCCGGCTTTTCTCGTCTCTGCGCAGGAACTTCTGGATTCCCTTGGTCGTGTTTTTGACCGCCGGGCAAATGGCCGTAGTCTTTTCGCTGGGAACGCGAAGGCCTGGCCCCGCCCTTGTTGGTTTTGGGGACCTCCTCTTCAACCTCTTGTGTCTGGCGCTGGTCGTAAGGGCAGCCCGCAAGTCTGTCCATCTTGCGCGCTATTTTTGGTATGTTGCAGCTTTCTCCTTTTCACTTTTTTGTGTCGCGGTGATCTGCAACCTCTATGTGCAAGTGGTTCAACCTCTGCAGTCCGTCGCCGATGTTGCCGACATTATTTCCGTCTTCTGGTTCTGCCCGGTGAGCTTGACGCTCTTTCTCGAGCCCGACTTCGAAATTCGCCGCTTCGATCCCATTCACATTCTTGATTTCATCCAGGTCGTCCTTCTCTGGGTCGTCATCTACTTCTTTTTTCTGTACATGCCAAACCACGAATCTTCCGGTTCGCCTTTCCAGCGCACCTGGGTCCATGCCACGTGGGTCGGCTCCTTGATGTACGACGGCGCCATGGCCTCCGTTTTTCTGTTGCGCGCCGCTTTTACCAATTCCCGTGTGGTCCGCACGCTCTTCGGCAGATTCGGCGTCTTTCTCGTCTTTGCCTGTCTCGGCGACTTCTACTACAACTACCTGGGTGGTACGCTGCAAACCGGTTCGTGGTACGAGGCGATTTGGACTGCCCTGAACATTATTCCGATTGTCATCGTCGGAACTTGGGACCCGGAAAAAATTGAAAATACAAATGTCCGGCCCTTCTTTAATGAACTCATTGGAAATCGCCTATTTCCGATTCTCTTTGGCTTTCTTGTGCTCGTGCTTTCCTTATATATCGCGCAGGAGCGGACTCTCTTCGCCCTCGTAATCGTCGCCATTTCGTTTTTTTGTTCCAGCCTGCGCCTCGTGATCGCCCAACAAAGGCAAGACCGTATCCAATTGGATCTGCAAACCGAAATCCTGCACCGCGAGAGCGTCGAGCAGCAGCTTCGGCGCAACGAGGAACATCTTGAAGAGATGGTCGCCGAGCGCACCGTCAAGCTCGAGGAATCCCGCCAGCAGCTTCGCCAGGCGCAAAAAATGGAAGCCATCGGCCGCCTCGCCGGAGGTATCGCGCACGACTTCAATAACCTCCTCACCGTCATTCGCGGCTACAGCAAGCTCCTGCTGGATCGCGCCACCGGCCATGAATTCCGCGGCGGTCTCGCCCGCATTGATGACGCCGCCGATCGCGCCGCTTCGCTCACCAGCCAACTTCTTGCCTTCAGCCGCCGCCAGGTTCTCCAACCAAAAGTGTTCAACCTCAACACGCTGGTGCAGAATCTCGAAAAAATGCTCCGCCGCCTGATTGGCGAAGACGTGGAGATGCGAACCGTCCTCGCGGACGATCTTGGCCATATCCGCGCGGACCGCTCGCAGCTCGAACAAGTCGTGATGAATCTCGTCGTCAACGCGCGCGACGCGATGCCCAACGGTGGCAAGCTCACAATCGAAACTTGCAACGTCTCCCTCGACGAGTCATACGCTTCTCGTCATCAGACCGTGCAGGCAGGCCATTACGTCTCGCTCGCCGTCAGCGACACCGGCGTTGGCATCGCTCCGGAAAATCTGGCCCGCATCTTCGAACCGTTTTTCACGACCAAAGAACTTGGCAAGGGCACAGGTCTCGGCCTCTCGATGGTCTATGGCATCGTTAAACAAAGCGGCGGCAACATTTGGGTCTACAGCGAGCCTGGCCGCGGCACATCGTTCAAAATCTATTTTCCACTGGTCAGCGGACCCGCCGATTCAGTCGCACACGACCAGGCGCCCGTCTCGCGCCATCGCGGTGTGGAGACGATTCTCCTGGCGGAAGACGACGAGCAGGTTCGCGAACTGGCAAGCGAGGCACTTTCCGCCGCGGGCTATTCGGTGCTAGCCGCGGAAACGCCGCAAGCCGCCATTTCCATCTGCCGCGATCACGCCGCCCGCATCGATCTGCTTCTTACCGACGTGGTGATGCCGATCATCGGCGGACGCGAACTCGCCCGGCAACTCACGGCCATCCGCCCCGACCTTCGCGTTCTCTACATGTCTGGCTACACGCCGCAGGCCATCCTTCACCATGGCGAACTCGAGGCCAACACCTTCTTCATCCAAAAACCCTTCACCCCATCTTCCCTGGCCGCCAAAATCCGCGAAGTCCTCGAGCACTCCCTCGCAACCTAGCGGCATCTGCGATCAAATCCTGGCCGCTCGCTTTCGCCGGCGCCTGCCTTGCCCCGGCTTCTGTTTCTTCGAATGACTCCCACAGCATTCAATTTAGCCAATTTTCGATTGCTCTTTTTTCCCAAGACGCTGTAACGTCTTTTCTCCTGTCCTCACTACCCCTCGAACCGCCATCTCAGGAGTCCCCTTATGTCAGCAGGTTTAGACAATCTGAAGCACATCGTCGTTCTCATGATGGAAAATCGCTCCTTCGACCACATGCTTGGCTTCGCCGCCACGCCCAACTGGCAAATTGACGGCCTCGCCGGCACCGAAAAAAATCGCGACTCCACGGGTGAATTCGCCACTGTTTCGAATGACGCCAGCGATTCCGGCGACTTCACGCCCGATCCCGGCCACGCCCTCTTCGACACGCTCACTCAGCTTTACGGCGTCGCCTCCACTCCCGTCAGTCAAAACCCCACCATGAATGGCTTCGTCCTCAGCTACGAAGGCAAAACGCACAATTCGCCGAACGCCCATCGCATCATGAAGTGTTTCAAACCGGAAAAAGTTCCTGTCCTCACCCAACTTGCACGCCAGTTCGCCGTCTGCGACCGCTGGTTCTCCTCCATACCCGGTCCGACATTTCCCAATCGCGCCTTCGCTCACGGCTCCACTTCCATCGGCCGCGTGGACATGGGCATCAACTGGCTCGGCATGTCCAAAACCATTTACGAACTGCTCGGCGAAAATAATGTCGATTCGCGCATCTTCTACCACGATTCGACCATGGCCATGACATTCAAGGGCCTCATGAATCAGGGCAAATATTTCGCTCTCTTCGACGATTTTCTTTCCGCTTGCAAGAACAATAAGCTCCCCACCTACAGCTTCATCGAGCCGCGTTACGCCAATGGCGAAGACCCCGCAAACAACGCTTTCTTCTCCGCCAGCGATCAGCATCCCGATCACAACGTCGAGCAGGGCGAAATCCTCATCCGCGACACTTTCAACGCCGTCTGGAACAATCAGCAGCTTCGCGAATCCACGCTCCTCGTTATCGTCTACGACGAGCACGGCGGTCTTTACGACCACGTGCCCCCTCCTGCGGCCGTTAATCCCGACAGTAAAAATTGGGCAGGCAACCCCAATTCGCTCGATCCCGCATTTGACTTCACGCGTCTCGGCGTCCGGGTTCCCGCGGTGATCATCTCTCCGTACATTCCCGCCGGCACGATCGATCACGCGCAATACGATCACAGCTCCATCATCGCCACAGCCTGCAAGCTCCTCCTGAAAAATGTTCCAAACGCGTCGCTCACAAATCGCGACCGTCAGGCCAAAACTTTCGAGGCCAATCTCAGTCTTGCTCAGCCGCGTACCGACGCCATCAGTTTCAGATTGACCGACCCGCCTCATCAGGCAATCGCCAGCCTTGGCGCGGCCCATGTCGACGCCGCTCACTTGAACGCCGATATCAACGATCACCTCGCCGCACACGTTGCGATGGCTGCTCATCTTGAAACGACCGTCCTTCCCAAATCGCAACAAAGCGGCGTCAATCCCGACGACATCCGCTCCGAAAAACAAGCCTCTGATTTTCTCCGCGACGTTCACTCCAAGCTCCTCGCGCAAGCCCAGCAACCGCCGGCGTCCGGTGCGGCCGGTGGCGGAGCAGGGAACTAGGTGGCCGCGGCATGAAAAATAAATTCCACGCCTGTTCAATTTTCCTCGCCGCGTTTTTCGCGGCTTCTGTCGCCGTGTTCGCGGCCGTTCCGCTTTTCGCTCAAAGCTCGCCCGCTACTCCGTCCATCAATCCGCCTATGTGGCCAAAGGACCCCACCGTTGTCGGCACCGGTGATTGGGATCAGTGGAAAAAGAACTGCCACGACATGACCACCGATTTCGGCAAGGACACGTTCCTTTCTTGCGCCACCAGCGCATTCCGCTCGCGCCCGTTCCATTTTGTTGCGCAGTCCGTCGTACCGGGCAGCGGTGTCGGCGGTGGCGGCTACTACGGCCAGGACCTCAACCGCGACGTTTGGCAGAATCGCCTCGAATTCACCGGCGTCATGACCATCCGTCAGTTCTGGTTTGCGGAAGGAAAGTTCACCGCGCGTCGCCCGCATTTCGGCGATTACCATTCCGATGAAAATTTCGCGTTCCAACTTTACGCGCGCAACAAACAAATGGAAGATTTGCCCTTCTACGGCCTCGGCCCGGACACAAATGTCCATAACGCCGTGCATTTCAGCGAACGCGACACTCGCGCCGGCGCGCTCCTCGCCAGCCCGCTAACCTCCTGGCTCTCGACAGCCGGCACTGTCGAAGCCATCTTCCCGACCGTCGGCAACGTTTCCTCCACGAAAGTCACATCCATCGGCCAGGTTTATGACGAAACCACCGCTCCCGGCCTCGCCTCACAACCCACGTTCCTCCATGTCGAAGCGCTCCTTCGTCCGCATTTTTCCTTTGCTTCCGAGCACATTCAATTCAACTACCGTTTTCGCTACGGGTATTTTCACGACACCGACACCGGCCACTATTCTTTCCGCCGCTTTGTCGCGGACTTTGGCCATGCGATCTACCCCGAATCGCAGGATGGCATACGCCGTCCCGATAGCGTTTTGAACATTCGCGTTCGCCTCGCCATGTCGGACGCCAGCTCCGCCAACGCCATTCCGTTTTATTTGCAGGAGACCATCGGCGGCAGCGACATCGACAATCAAGCCACGCTCCGCTCCTTCCGTGACTTCCGTTTCCGTGGCCCCAACTCATTTCTTGTTCAAACGGAATACGATCGCCGCATCATCGGCCCCATCGGAATTCTCGCCTTCTACGACGCCGGCAAAGTCACCATCGCTCGCAGCGATCTGAATTTCTCGAATCTCCATCAAGGATTCGGCGGCGGCCTCGCATTTTTCCTGGCTGGAAAAGTCGTCTTTCGAGCTTACGTAGGTCTCGGCGGCGGCGAAGGCGCGCACCCTTATTTCGGCATCGCGAATTTCTTGTAACCGGCAGGAATCCCCGCCCGCTCCGAGCACCGCCAAGGGGCGTTCTTCGGGGTGACGGATACGGATTTATTGTCATCCCGAATCCCCGCGATTTATGCGGGGCGAGGGATCTGCTTTTTCTTTTCGCATTGCAGGAGGTCACTCCATCATGTTCGGCTCAGCCTTGCTTGACGTTGCCATCGGTATGGTCTTCGTGTTTCTTCTCCTCAGTCTAATCTGCTCCGCCTTCAACGAACTTCTCGAAACTCGCCTCAAGAATCGCGCCAGCGATCTCGAAAAAGGAATCAAAGGACTTCTCGGCGCCAACACCGGCCTCGTCGACAAACTTTACAATCACGGCCTCATCTTCAGTCTCTTTCGCGGCACTTACGCCGAAGCCTCAAAAAACAAAACGCTCCCGTCCTACATTCCGTCCAGGAATTTCGCCAACGCCGTCGCCGGCCTTCTCGGTCCTGCCGGCGGCAACATCCCCACCCCAACCGACATTCGTAGCTCCATCAATCAAATTACCAACGAGCAGGTAAAGTCCGCGCTGCTCGCGCTTCTCAACGATGCCGAGGACGACCTCGAAAAATTCCGCGCCGGCCTCGAAGCCTGGTTCAACTCCGCCATGGACCGCGTCTCCGGCTGGTACAAGCGCCGCGCTCACGTCATCATCTTCGCCTGCGCCTTCCTCATCGCCGTCGCCATGAACGTCAACTCCATCGCGCTCGCTCAGGATCTCTGGACCAATCAAGCCAAGCGCGAAGCCCTCGTCGCCGCCTCGCAGGGCTATCTCGATAAACATCCCGCTTCATCAGCCACCAATCCTTCCGGTGGCACTGCTCCCATTCTCGATCAAGGATTGAAAGCCACTATCGACGAACTCAAAGGCACAAACGTCCCCATCGGCTGGAGTCGCGCTGGTTTGCAAAACATGGAGTTGAATCCAATGCTGTGGCTCGGCGCGCTCCTCGGCTGGTTCCTCACGGCCTGCGCCGCATCTCTCGGCGCGCCCTTCTGGTTCGATGTTCTCGGCAAAATCATCGTCGTCCGCTCCTCCGTCAAACCCGGAGAAAAAAGCGCCCCAGCCCCCTCCAAAAGCTAGCGGTCTCCGGGCTAAGGACGAAGTATTCAGTAAGGCTTCCGCGCCGAACACAATCGCAAGGCAATATTTCTCACTTGCACAACTCACAAAAACACGGAGGGTGCCCCAGGCTCGCTTTCCAGAGCCTGGGTCTCGGGTTTGACTTTGATTTTGTTTTTGAATTTGAACCTGATTTTGCCGTACCGCGTCGATCACAATCGCGAGGCAGTAATTCTCCCTTCACAACTCACAGGAACACGGAGGGTGCCCCTGGCTCGGTTTCCAGAGCCTGGGTCTTGATTTCATAACAATGTCGGCTCCCTCGACCCGAGTACACTTTGGTTGCTTGACGACCAAGGCTCGGGAGGAAGGAGCCGAACATGTTCATTCTAGGAGTAGATTATCACCCGAGCTTTCAGCAAATTGCTTTTTTGAATCAGGAGACAGGCGAGTGCGGTGAGCGGCGGTTGGATCACAGCGATGGAGGGGCGGAGAAGTTCTATCGCGGATTGCAGTCGCAAGGCGTTCACGTCCGTGTGGGGATAGAAGCCACCGGCTATGCACGCTGGTTCGAGCGGCTACTGGCGGAGTTGGGCATCGAGTTGTGGATCGGAGATGCGGCTGAGATCCGCACCCTGCGCGTCCGGAAGCAAAAGACCGATCGTCACGATGCACAACTCTTGCTGAAGCTGCTGCTGGAAGATCGCTTTCCCCGAGTATGGATACCCAACCCGGAGAATCGCGATTTGCGGCAACTGCTTTGGCATCGGCATCGGCTGGTACAGATGCGTACGCGCATCCTGAATCAACTGCAAGCCGTAGCCATGAATGAAGGCCAGCGTTGGAAGAAGCGGCTTTGGAACAAGCGAGGACGGGCGCTGTTGGAGAATCTCCAGTTGGCTCCTTGGGCTAGGCGGCGCCGGCAAGATTTATCGGAGTTGCTGGACCATTTCAACCCGGTGATCGCCGAGTTGACCACCGCCATCGAACGGGAGGCTAACAAACGGCCGGAGGTCGTGCGGTTGATGACCCATCCAGGCGTGGGACCACTCACTGCACTTGCTTTCGTGCTGATCATCGGCGATCCCTTCCGCTTTGCTCGCGGCAAGCAGATCGGGAGTTATGTGGGGCTCGTCCCGTGCGAGGACTCCAGTGCGGGACGGCAACGATTGGGACACATCAGCAAGCAAGGCAACAAGCTGTTGCGTTTTCTGCTGGTGGAAGCAGCGCAGGTGGCGGTGCGTTTTGATCTCGATTGGCGGCGCCGCTACTTGCATCTGGCCACGCGCCGAGACCGTCGCATCGCTAAGGTCGCCATGGGGCGCAAACTTGCCGTTCGCTTGTTCTGGATGTGGCGCAAAGGTTGGGAGTATTCGCAGGTAGTAGAGTTCGGTTCGCACGCGGGACAGCTCGAGTCAACCCCTGGTGGGCAGTAGATCACCGTGGTCTTGATTGGGCGTCCCGCTCCCTGAAAGGGGAGATCGAAGTCGTAATCATGGTCGAGAAGTTTTTGATCGGAGAGATGGTTGGGTCGGACTGAAACCGGCCGCCAGATTAACAACGAGCCGTGGTCGTCGCAGCATACGTCGAAAAAGAACAACGAAGACCACTCTTCGGAGCGGAAGGAGTTGTACGTTCAAAAAAGATTTGACAGAGCCGACATTGTTAGAGATGGGGTTGAATTTGATTTCGACTTTTTTCCGGAATCGAGTCCGTCTTAGTTTTCCCAACAATCTATTTCCACGAGCCCTTTCTCACCCAACGCATAGTGTCCCCAACTACTCCACGGCCAATCTTTCGGATGCTCCACCAGCCCGCGAATCACCGGATTCGCATGCATGTAATTCAGCTTCTCTTTTACCTTCCCAGTTTTATATACGTTGAAGTCATAGAATCTCGCCTGCCAGAATGACCGCGCATCCTCGACGGTCTCGCCAAATGCGAATTCCAACTGTCCTGTTCGGCCGGTCTTCTTCCGCTTCGGCATCTTCCGCGATGCGCGCTGTTTCAACAGCTGCATCACAATCGAAGGTGTCCCTTTCACCGGCTCACTCATGAGCAAATGCACATGGTTCGGCATCACGACGTATCCAATCAGCCGGAACCCGCACTCCGCGCGAACTCTCCCGAGTTCTCGCACAAACACGCCCCGTGCATGTTTCGTCCCAAGAAAAGCCAACTTCCGATAACAACTGAACGTAATGAAGTGCAGATCGCCCTTTCCGTAGTAACGTTTCAACCCGCGCGGCATCAGAAACCCCTAAACGCCAATCCAAAGCCCAACCCAAAGCCCAACCCAAAGAAAGACCCGCCCTCAAACACCGAGGACGGGGCACCCTCCGCACAACTCTACCTTCTCTAGTCTTGCGAAAGTGGTATCCTCTCACTGTTTATGTACGCAAGACAACGTCAAGAACCGAGGCCGGGCCACCCGTCTATTAACCCGGAAGTCTGCGGAGCTGGCTATTTTGTGTTTCGAGGTATCGAAGGAGACGCCGGCGCTGCCCACGGTGGTGCATACATCATCGCGACGTATGACAGCAGATCCGGTAATTCAGTCGGATACCTGCTCGAAGGAGGTGTCGGGCCAGTCTCACTAGGGTACGAGAAGTCATTGAGTCCTAACTCCGGTACTGCTGACTCGACAAAACTCCTGTTTATCGGAAAAGACTTCAAAGCAGGACCGGTGAAGGCAAGTGCCGGAGGATTTGGCGGCTATACAAATTAGTAAGTCGCCCATTCAACTCGGTGCTTATGTTTCTGCTGCGGGACGAGGGGGAGGCGCGTATTTAGACCTCGTTCCGGGGGGCCAGTGCCGTCGGCAAGGCCACAACTGAAGTGAAGTCTAACGGAATGGACTTTGGAGAAATAGAATGTTCGAACTGATTATTGGTGTGGGGCTTTTGGCCCTAGCGTTAGTTCCAGGAGCAAAGTTTCGATGGGGGACTATTACAGGGAAGCAAACTGGACCAACAATCGAGCCAAGCTGGATTCCACGCCTAGTCATGATCTTCGCGGCACTGGTCGCAATTACGGACGGGATCAACCGAATCCGGCACCACTAGAGCCGGGCTGATCGGAATCCCCCAAAAATGAATGAGTGAGCAACTCGGGGTGGCGACGTCTGTGCGACTTTTGCATCCCGGTCGTCTCTACCGGGGCGATTTTGGCTTTGGCAAAGGGTGGGTTCTTTCTTTTGACTTTCCTTCCCGTCCGAACAAGTTTCCACAACCCACTCGAATTACCTACTCCATTATCTTGTTGACTTTATCAACAGTAGGTGCTAACATGCCCTGTGTTCACCTCGTTCCAACCCGAATCACCCACCCTGGGCAAAGTTGGCTATCCCCTTTGTTTTGACAACGATCCCTTTTGCCTCTCCACTAACTCCTTTCTTTTGATAACCATCTGGATTGCCTATGTCCGCAATTTGCCAGCCCGGATTCTAGGCTCGCTCTTTGCCACTCTTTGCCAAGAGCAAAAAACATCTCCTATCTTTTCAACCACTTGCGCACTCTTTGCTCAAAATGCCGGGGTGTGCATCCCGGCCTTGCGTCAGGATACCCGGGCGTACCCAAACTATCCTTTACCACAAGGACTCTTCCCGCAGGCCCGGCCTGGAACCTGCGACGGGCCAGCGCCCGTGAACCGCCACTCGTCACGAACTCCTCTTTCTCCTAGTACCTCCGTACTTCATTCGCCCGGGTCTTTTTTGTACCTCTTGTCCTATTGTCCCCCCGCCCCTGCCCATATAGACTGGGCCTTCAATCGAGGAGGTTTTCCCTTGACCGGCTCTGAACGCCGCACAACTCAACGCTTCTCCATGCGGCTACCCCTTACCGTTCGTTGGACTACTGGGGCCGCCGTTGGAGAAACCAGCACCGAATCCCGCGACGTTAGCTCCCGTGGGGTCTACTTTTACCTCGCCAAGGACGTCAAGGAAGGCTCCGCCGTCGAGATCCTCCTGACGCTTCCCAACGAGATCACCCTGGCCGGACCGGTTCGTGTCCGTTGCCTCGGCCGGGTCCAGCGCACCGAACCGCGCGACGAATCCTCTGTTGGAGTCGTTGCAGCAATCGAGCGCTACGAATTTCTGCGCGGCGACGAAGATAACTAGGCTGTAACTATAGTTAGCCTGTAGTTATTCAGCGCGCGCCGGTTTTCTTGAGTTTGCAGTTCCACGGTCTTCCTACTCGCTCACTGCGGAGGCGGGCAGGATAAGCCGGGGTGCCTTGGCCCCTCAGCGAAGCGCCCCGGCTCTTTGTTTTTTACAGGGTTTTTTACAGGGTTTTGCACAGGTCGTGTTCTCTTCGCCGCTCCTGTACTTCAGGGCAGGCGACTTCCGCGCCCTAATCGGCCATCATCGATTCACCTGGCCGAGTCCGTGTTAACTCGCGGCTCACAAACTGCCCTGAGGGTATTGCCCATGCCGGATTTCCCGGCTCAAGATATAGATATTTCGCGTAAACTTTCGCTCGATCCCGGCACCGAGCGATTGGCGACAAAAGATGAAATGATCGCGCTGATCGAGCGTGGCGCCCAGCCGGAAAGGTCGGCGGAAAAGATCGAAACGCCGAGACCCTCTATATTGGCCAATAAACCTAAATCGGAAAGTAGCATTTCTGCGCCCCGCGTGGCGGAACGGCCGTCGGCGGAAGCCACAAAAAAATCGGGCAGCGGCCGCACACTCAATTTTGACGAGAAGCCAACTTCGTCGCGCGCCGTGCCGATTCCGGAAAATATTCACACCGGCGCGGCCGGCGAAATCGACCTGGTCGACCTTGCCGCGATTCTGGATCAGCATCGCATCTGGGTTGAGTCCGGCGGAGACGAAGGAACGAAAGCGGATCTCAGCGGCGTGAATCTGGAAAACGCGGATTTGACCGGCGTGAATTTGCAAGGCGCGCTTTTGCAGCGCGCGAATTTGCGCAACACCGATTTGTCGATGGCGAATTTGAAGGGCGCTTCGCTGATGCAGGCGGATTTGTGCAACGCGAATTTGCTCGGCGCGGAATTGCGCGGCGCGAATTTGATGGGCGCGCAATTGTACGGCGCGGAAGGGCTTTGGCTCGGGCGGCTCGGCGGCGCGAATTTGTACGACGCCATGCTGCCGGAGACAATCTCGTCGATCGACGGGTCGAAAGCGGTTTGGGAAGCGACGAGGACGGCGCGCTGGTTTTATTTTTTGATGCTCAGTGTCAGCGCGATCTGCTGCCTCATCGTGGCAACGACTTCCGATGCGCGCTTGATTTTGGATGGACCGACGATTCCGTGGCGGCGGCTCGGGAATCTTTTGCCGATTAATGCGTTTTATTTAATTGCACCGATCGCGCTGCTTACGATTTTTGTGCGATTCCAGTTTTTGCTACTGCGCGTTTGGGCCAGCATGGCAGCGCTACCCGCGGTTTTTCAGGATGGACAAACCGTCGAGCGGGAAGGGCCGTGGTATTTGATGGGATTGGTGCGGCGCCATTTCCGCTGGCTGCGCGACGCGAAGACTGCGGTTTCGCTTCTTGAGAATGTCATCGCGACGCTTCTCGCATATTGGGTCGTTCCGGCGACGGTTGCGCTGATCTGGATGCGGTATTTGGTGCGGCAGGATTTGCGCGGGACCGCGCTGCACGTTTTGTTTTTCATTTTGAGCGTGAGCGTCGCGACGGGTCTGCCGGCAGTGGTAAGCCGCGTGGTCCGGCCAGGCGAGATTCGCCGTCCGAATTCGACCAGCGTTTTGAAGCTGGCGGCCATGACGATGAGAATTCCAGTGGCGGCCGGAATTGTTCTGATGATGCTTTCCGTGGGCGTGATTTGGGGAGTACCGGCGGAAACGGAAGCCTCGAACCGGTATTTCAGCGGAAGTCCGCGTCGTTGGGCTGCGGACGGTTTTCGCCTGGTCGGTTACCGGCCCTACGCGGATTTGATTGAATCGTCGCTGATTTTGCCGAAGACAAAAGGCAACCCGGACGCCGAAGACGGCGCGAAATTGAATGAAGGCAGCTTGCGTTACGCGCGGGCCTACCGGGCTTCCTTGCCGGATGCGAGATTGTGGCGCGGCGACTTGATCGGCGCGTACTTGACGGAATCGGATTTGGACGGCGCAAACTTGCGCGAAGCGAAGATGCACGACGCCGTACTGGATCATGCGAGCCTTGAAAAGGCAGTGCTGATTTCCGCAGACGGAACGAACGCGAATCTGGCTGGGGCGAATTTGAAAGGCGCGGACTTTACGTATGCCGTTTTCCCGCAAGCGAATTTCGCGAATGCAAAACTCGCCGGCGCATCGCTCTATGGAGCGAACCTTCAGCAAACGAAATGGCTGCGCGCGGAGTTGACGCGTGCGGATCTGCGCGACACGCAGATGCAAGGTGCGATCTTGTCGCTCTCTAATTTGGAACTGGCGGACTTTTCCGGCGCAAAACTTGGTGGTGCGACGCTTACCGGAGCGCAGATGAAGGGAACGATCTTTCTTGGCGCAGATTTGCGCGGTGCGGACCTGCGCGGCGCAGTTTTCACTGGCACCGTCATTCGCGACGCGCTGCTGGATGGCGCGAAACTCGATGGCGCGGATCTGCATGGTGTCTTGGGATTGACGGGCGCGCAAGTCTGCTCGACGGCGAGCTGGCGCGACGCGCAATTGGATCCGGACACGTTGGCCGACGCGCAAGCAAAATGCGGGTCCGGCTCGTTCATAAAGCCCTGACGATCGCGTGGCAGTGACGAACCCGGGGCAATTTGGTCCAGACTCGTGGCCGGCGTGGCGTTGAACCGAGCTGACTGAGAAATCGGATCACCCTTTCCGTCGCAAAGCCCGCCGCAGAGTTCCAACATTACTTCGATTCTCGATACGTGGCGTTAGCGTGAACGCTGCGCTTGGTATACTGTGCGGCAATCGGAGGTTGCCATGGTTCGAATTCCAATATTCCTGCTGGTCTTGCTCGCTGGGGTGGCTGGCGTTGCGGCGCAATCCGATTCGGACGCGTTGAGCAAGGCGATGGCGCAAGGAGAGCTGTTCGAATCGAAACACAAATACGATCTGGCGCTGGAGGCGTACCACAAAGCGGACAAGCTGGCGCATCACGAAAATGCAAATTGCTATTTGAAGCTGGCGGTGGTGGAGCGGAAGCTCGGAGATTTTTCTTCGGCGCTGGACGATACGAAGAAGGCGATTAAAGCGGCGGGCAACGACAAATCTACGGCCGTAAAAGCGTACACGATCCGCGCGATTTTACTTGTGCGGCAATCCGGAAAACCTACAGACAAGAAACTGCGCGAAGCGGAAGAGGATATGAGGCAGGCGATCGCGCTGGAGCCGCAGGTGGCGCTGTCGCATTTCAATTTGGGCACGATTTTGATGAAGCAGGAGAAGGATGCAGATGGAGCGGCTGAATTGAATCAATCGCTTGCGACGTCCGGGCTTGACGCGAAAACTGCGGCGGAGGCGCGGAAGTTCATTGCGAATCCGATCCGGGCGCGGGAACCGTTTGCGCCCGATTTTAATTTTGTGACGAAAGAAAATGAGCGAATGAACAACGCGGCGCTGCGAGGCAAGGTGGTGTTGCTGGATTTTTGGGGAACGTGGTGCCCGCCGTGCAGGGAATCGGTGCCGGCGATAAAAAACGTGAAGAAGAAATTTGCGGGCAAGGGATTTGAATTGGTGGGAATCAGTTCGGACGACGATGAAGATGTCTGGCGGACGTTTGTGGAAGCGAAACAGATGGATTGGCATGAGTACATCGACCTGTCAGGCGATGTGTTGCAGGCATTCAATATCGATTCGTTTCCGACATACGTCGTGGTGGATAAAGATGGAGTGATTCGGTACCGGCAATCCGGATACGGGGACACGACCGAAGGTGAACTGGAAGATGCGATCAGCAAAGCGCTAAAGCGGAATTCAGATCCGGCGCTGGCAAATGCCGCGGCAACACCAGACGTAGCGGAGGAAGAAACGAAACCGGAACCGGCGCCAGTTACGAGAACGTCTGACGATGCGAAAGATGCCGCGACGGGCAGTGGCAGCGCGGAACGGCCATTTGGAATTGAGGCCGGAACGGTTGCTGGAAATGTGTACACGAACGATGCTTTGAGTTTACGGTACGAATTTCCGAAGGGGTGGATTGCGGCGAAGGCGGAATCGCTCCACGAGATAAATGTAAAGGCGGAGGCGGCGGCGAAGGCGTCGATCCTGCAGCAGCACCCGGAGATGGCCGAACATTTGAACGTAATGATGCCGGTGACGGTTTTTTATGCGTCGAAGCGCGGGGAAGGGAATCCGCAGAGATTGTCGCTGCCGTGCATACGAATCAACGCGACGCCTGAGCGAATGAGCCAGCTTTCGCTGGAGACGTTTCAGAAGATGGCGGACAACATGGCGGTGGCGTCGAGCGCGAAATTGATGGGGCCAGCTAATAAATATGACGTGAAAGAGCACAACTTTTTGAGAGTGGACATGGAGCGCAACGTGGGAGGAACGCGGCTGTATCAGGCGTACGTACAGACGGCGTCGGAGGATTATTTGCTGACGATTGAGATTTATGCGACGTCGGCGGAGGAGCTGCAGAACGTTGGGGAGACGTTACAGACGATGGTGGTCAAGGACGAGTAAGGCGGGTTGACGAGAGCGCGAGCAGCACGTAAAATGGTGCAGCACATAAATACGTGCTGCACGAAAAAGTGTGCAGTGAAGGGAGGCGACAATGCGCGCGAAAACCGAGGACAAGGCGCAGGCGGAAAAGACGAATATCACGCTGAAGCTGGACCGGGAGTTGTTGAAGAAGATGAAGATTCTGGCGGCGACGCGGGAAATGTCGATCAGCGCGCTGGTAACAATTCAGATTGAAGAACTCGTGAAGCGAGAAGGCGGTTACGAACAGGCGATGAAGCGGTCCGTAGCGAGGATGAAAAAGGGCCTGAATTTGGGATGGGAAAAGCCTGCGTCGAGGGACGAACTCCATGAGCGAAAAATCCTTCGTTGATACCAACGTTTTACTCTACGCCCATGAAGAAAACGCAGGAGTCAAATTCGCAAAGGCGCAAGCGCTAATTGAAAAGTTGTGGGCCGAGCGCGCGGCCGTGATTAGTACGCAAGTGATGCAAGAGTTCGTAGTCAATCTGCAACGCAAAACACGGCGGAAACCGTCGCTCTTCCTCCTGGGAACACTGATTGAAGATTTCTCTTCGTGGACGGTCGTTGTAAATGACGCCAGCTCATGTGTACGAGCCTTGGGAGTCCAGGAAAAGTATGGCCTGAGCTTTTGGGACTCACTTATCGTGCAGGCAGCCCACGTCGCCGATGCGAAGGTATTGTATTCCGAAGATCTTTCAGGCGGCCAAGTCTACGGCGGCGTGAAGGTCGTCAATCCGTTTGTGTAATTCTGTTCGGCCGAATCGTGGAAAGGAAAGAAGCCGCTTGGGCGCCTCGGCTTCGCTCGGGATGAAGAGGCGGCCGTTGCAACGGCCGATTTTGCCCAGGGGCGCGATTGGCGGCAAGTACGTGTGGTGATCTCGCGAAGAGGGCACGATATATCGTGCCCCTAC
>Ga0137412_10001161_pt1 | contig 20047 bp, 19 predicted proteins | sample CZODoug2_1_16fun_FD_122160 | JGI IMG/M metagenome (GOLD analysis project Ga0137412, IMG submission 122160) | Vadose zone soil fungal communities from Angelo Coast Range Reserve, California, USA - CZODoug2_1_16fungal (Hybrid Assembly) | ecosystem: Environmental > Terrestrial > Soil > Vadose zone...
TTGCTTCACGCCAAAGCTTATGGGACCTATCCTGCTGGGGCGACTTTCGGCCCGTCGCGTCGCACTCGATAGGCGTTGAACAGCCCTAGAGTGTCGTACAGCCACCGCCTATTCCATCGTTCCCAGTCGAAGCCCTGTCGTTTCTGAGCATGCGCCAGATGGCGCCTGACCTTCTTCTCCACCCAGTCTTTGATGAAGCTGAAGCATTCGCTGGAATGCCCCACCGCGAAGTAGTTCACCCACCCCCGGAGCATCGGATTAATCAAGTTTATCACCCGTTCAATCGGTTGCGACCGGTGTCGACGGAACACCTCTTTGATTGCCCGCACCAGAGCCGTCCGCCTTTTGAGCTTGGGCGTGTAATGCGGCCGCATCGCTCCACTTAGTCCGCGGAGATAGCGGAACTCAAAGCCCAGGAACCCGAAGCACTCACCGCGCTCATGATCCACTGTGCGGCTCTTTCTACCTCAATGAGGTGGATAAGATGCTGGAGCAGGCGCGGGAGGTCACGCGAAATGGCAGGTACCCCTCAAGCGCATCGTGCAGTCCTAGCGCTGCTGAAGATATTCGATCCGGATCATCTCAGGGACCTATCTGATCTTGGCCATGTCTTCCTTCTTCGCGTCAGCGATGATCCCAGCACGATCATAGCTGTTGATCTGATCGATGAACTGATTGGTGAAGACCCGATCGATCGGGGGCGTATCTGGCATTGCGCCCTGGTCCTTGAGAAACTGCAACAGACCCTGCCAGTCAGCCTCGACGAAGAGACCATGCTTGGCGCCGACCTTCTGACTGTTCCAGATTGCCAGGCGGCCCTGATTGACGGCGATGCCCTCTGCAATTGCCTGGGCCGGATCGGGATTTTTGGAACGCGCCTCCGGATACGACTTCCAGGTGACCAGGACGGCCGCCTCAGGATTGGCCATGCTGAAATCATAGCCCTTAGCCAGCGCACGCGCGATCCCGACAAGCATCTTCGGATTCTTCTCGATCATATCCGTGCGCGTGAGCAGGCCGACATCCGGCAAGGTGCGGAGCCGCTCCGGCGCCGGCACTTCCCGTAATTTCAGACCTGAGAAGGCTAACTTCGCCAGGGCTGCGTCCCAGAAGATCACGCCATCGACCAGTTTCTGGCGAACCGAGGTGACCGCCTGTGCGCCGAGGCCGATCGGCAGGAACGAAATATCCTTCTGCGGATCGAGTCCGGCCTCTTTCACAAACGCCTTTGCGAATGTCGTGCCAGCGCTTCCCATCGACTGAACGCCGAGTTTCTTGTCTTTCAGATCGGCAAGGGACTTGATCGGGCTCTCCGGCAGCACGGCGACCGACCAGATGTTGGCGTAGTACATGTCGTAATAGTAGCGAATCTTGAGCTGGCCCGACTGAATACCGATGATCGCTTCACCAGGGGATGCCGCGCCGACTTCCGCATTACCAGCGGAGACCTGCAGCGCGGCCTCGTTCGATCCACCAACCGCCAGCAGACTGACATCGTATCCCTCGGATTCAAAATATCCTTTCTCCTTGGCCACGACGAACGGCGAGAATGCTTCGTCGATGGCGCGAACCGGAATCAGAATGCGAACTTTCTCCAGAGCCTCTGCCACATGGGACCCCGCCAGCGACAGCACCGTGATCTGCGCCGCCAAGGCCAATTTGCGTCCAATCCCGATCCGCCGCATGCGCATTCTCGTTCCTTGAACGGGTTAAGCCATCACCGGCGCATCATTGCGCCCGATCCAGAAAATGTAGCGGCGCGCCACAAACCGCATCGCGCCATGCATCAACAGCCCGATCGCGGAAAGCATGATGAGAACGGCGAACACGCCGGGCACGTCGAGGCTGAAGTTAAGCGCGACAATCAAATAGCCGAGCCCCACCTGCGCTCCGACGAACTCGCCGACGATCGCACCGATGACAGCCAGCACGGCCGCAATTTCCAGTCCTGCAAAAATCAGAACCAATGCCGACGGGATGCGCAATCGAACCAGCGTCTGCCACTTGGTGGCTCCGAACGCCTTCATCATGTCGAGCTGGTCCCGATCCGTCGAATGGAAGCCGGCCACTACGCTCACGAGAATCGGGAAGAAGCAGACCAGTGCCGTGATGACGATCTTCGACGTCAGCCCGTATCCGAACCAGATGATGAACAGTGGCGCGATCGCGACCTTTGGCAGCGTCTGGAGCGCAACAAGATAAGGATAGATCAGGCGCTCGATCACCGGAATAAGCGAAACCATGGCACCAATGACAAGGCCGGCAACCACGCCGAACACAAATCCCGAAACGATCTCGACTACGGTTGCCCATAGATGCGGCCAGATGTCTCCGGACGCGACAAGCAGATAAAACCTGGACGCGATGGCGAAGGGCGGCGGCAAGATCAGCGGCGATATGTCGAAGAGCTTGCAAGCGGCTTCCCAGGCCGCCACGATGACGATCGCCAGCAGCGCCGATTGCAGCCGATGTACCCCGATTACATTCGTCATCTTGCTCATAACGACGACACCATCGGAGCTTGCGCGCCAAAAATCGTGCGGATGCGGTCACATAATTCGCCGAAGCGGGGCGTACCCATCGTTTTAAGGTCGCGGGGACGATCGATATCGACATCCACAACTTCCGAAATTCGACCGGGTCGCGGCGACATCACGACCACGCGGTCACCGAGCAACACGGCTTCCGGAATGCTGTGCGTGATGAAGACCACCGTCTTGCACTCTTCCGACCAGACGCGCATCAGCTCCATATTCATGGACTCCCGAGTCATCGCATCGAGCGCACCGAACGGCTCGTCCATCAGCAGGACTTTCGGATCCCGGATCAGGGCACGGCAAATCGAAACGCGCTGCTGCATGCCGCCCGACAGTTCAAACGGATATTTCCGTGCAAAGTCCTTCAGGCCCATAAAGTCCAGCAGACGTTCGGCGCGTGCGACTGTTGCCGCCGAAGCATCGCCCTTCAACTGAGACGGAAGCAGGACATTGGCGAGCACAGTATCCCACGGCAGCAGCACCGCCTGCTGGAATACGACGCCTGTATCCGGTCGAGGCTCGGTAATAAGCTCTCCTCCAGAACGAACCGTACCCAAAGAAGCAGTTTCAAGACCGGCGAGAATTCGTAGCAGTGTCGTCTTGCCGCAACCGCTCGGACCAACGACGGAGATGAATTCGTTGTCCCGGATGTTCAGATCGACGTCCGACAGAGCCGTGACGATTTCACCGGAGCGCGACGAAAACCGCTTTCCGAGCCCGGCAATTCGGATCAGCGCCGGAGACGATCGATCCGGCTCGGGAAGATGCACACCGTCGCCGCTTCCTTTTGACCGAACTGCCAGCTTCGTCATGATCCCGATCTTCATCAACGTGGTGAAGTATTTTGATCTGGATCAAGTATTTCACAGTTGACCGTCCAGTCAACTGAATGTTCTGGCTTGCAACCGGCTGCGCTAGTACGGCGATTGCGCATCACTTTTTACGTATGCAAGCGCTCGGTTTGCCGCGAAAATGAGCGCGGGTGCCTTTGGAAACGCCGGCGACGTTCGATATGACCGGGATTCCAGCGTCGTCCTGGAAATGCGGGTCAGATCCAGGCCTGCTGACTTTTGATGCAACGTTCCCGGACGGCCGACGGCTTCGTCAGCTGTTGATCATCTCGCGCTGAAGCTTTTTATGATCCGCGACCCGGGGATCGGACAGGCAATACAGCAGGACCAGACTGCTGACGTGGTCGAGCCATAGTTTCTGTGCGTCGTCGGATCCAAGGTCGCGATCGAGCGCGATTTCCAGCGTGTATTGGTTCGACAGGTAATGGTAGCAAAGAGACGAAAGCGTCAGGTAAACGATCGTCGGATCGAGGTGAGGCCTGAAAATCCCATCCTTCACTCCGCGTTCGAGAATGAACCGGATCGTCTCCACCAGCGGATTGTAAAGGTCCCTCATACGTCCGGACTTGCGGATATATTTGCCGCGATGCTTGTTTTCCTCGTTCATCAGCCGGATCGCGCTCGGATTGACCTTGAACGCGAAAAAAGTGTGGTGAACAAGTTGCTCCATGGCAGCGACGGGATCGCTCGCGCGCACGGAAAGATCCTTCTGCTGATCGCGCAAGCTCTGGTACATCCGCTCGAGAACGGCTACGAACAAACCTTCTTTGGACTTGAAATAGTAATACAGCATGTTCTTGCTCAAGCGACAGCGCTCGGCAATGCGATCCACACGCGCCCCTTCAAAGCCGATCCGGGCAAACTCCTCGGTTGCCTGCTTCAGTATCTTGTCCCGGACCCGCGCTGGATCGCTGCTACGAGGTGCCACCCTGATCCCCCATGCCGACGTGTAACGATGGAGTTGTGTACACGTGATTCGCAATGCCGACCGTCCGAGGTCAGCCGGCCAACTCACAACACGGCTCGGCGCCCATCGCAATCCCATGCGAGCATAGGCTTTACGAGCCGCTTCAAAACTTCGCGCTCCGCGCGGTTCGGAACCTGCTACGCGACCGCCCGGATCGCTTCGCCGTCTTCAACCATTTGCCAAATCCGAGCTGGCGACAATGGTAGCTCCATCGGCTGAACGTTCAGGTGCGACAGCGCGTCCGCGATCGCATTGGCCATGATGCCGCCAACCGGGATCAGGCCGCCCTCACCCGCTCCCTTTGTGCCCAAGGGATTATTCGGGCAGGGCTTGAGCTCCAGCGTAATCGACCGGATGTTGGGGAAATCCGACGCGGTCGGCATCAAATAGTCTGCGAACGAGCCCGTCAGCAACTGCCCATTCTCGTCATAGACGAGGTGCTCCAGGAAAGCACCGCCCAGACCCTGGACGATCGAGCCGATGGCCTGACCATGCAACGTCAATGGATTGATGATCCTCCCGACATCCTCGACCGACAGATAATCGATCACCTTGACGTGGCCGGTTCCCGGATCCACCGCAATATGCGCCGCCTGGGTGCCGTAGGCCCAGGTATACTTCTTGTTGAAGAACGACGCTTCCACTTCGAGCGGAACGTCGGACAATCCCGCCAATAACAGCGTCTTGCCGGCGCAGGCGACTTGCTCTCCGTCGATCGTAACGTCGCCGGCTGCACAGCCGAAACGCGCTGCTGCGGCCTCGCGAATGCTGTCCTTCAGCTTCTCGGCTGCAAGAAGGATCGCCGAGCCGCCCATGACAGTTGAGCGCGAGTGATAGGCGCCATGGCCGTTTTTCACATGGCTTGTCGAACCATGATTGACCGTGATTTTCTCATAAGGAAGCTCGGTCGCGTCGGCAGCGATCTGGGCCATGATCGTTTCCAGGCCCTGCCCCACTGAGGACGATCCCAGATAGACCGACAGCGAGCCGTCGGTCTCGAGCACCAACCGCGCGTCCTCGCTCGGCCCCGCCGCGCCGCCTTCGATGAAGCTGCCGACGGCAAGACCGTGATAGTAGCCGTCGATCAGCTTGCCGCTAAGCTTGCTCTTTTCGGCCCAGCCGAATTCCTTCATGCAGAGATCGAACACCGCGTGATAATCGCCACTGTCGAGTTCCGTCGAGCTATCGTAGGGTGTTATGCTGGCGAGCGGATAGGGCATCTGGCTGTCCGCGACGAGATTGCGTCGGCGCAGTTCGACACGGTCGATCTTCAAATCCTTGGCAACCAGGTCGATCAGCCGCTCGCGAATGAAATCGGTCTCGAACCGTCCTGGTCCGCGATAGGTCCCGCTCGGTGTCTTGTTGGTCGTCAGCATCGTGATCTTGAGGTCGATATTCTCGAAAGTATATGGTCCTGACATATATTGCGCGACGTTTCGCGGACCTACCGAGCCGTTGGTTCGGATGTAGGCGCCGATGTCCGCCCAGGCCAGGCCTCGAAGGCCGAGAAAGCGACCGTCGCGGCTGACAGCAATCTCGACATCGCATTCGATATCCCGCGCATGATTGGCGGTCATCATGTGTTCGCGGCGATCCTCGGTCCACTTCACCGGGCGTCCGACGAGTTTCGCCGCGGCTGGAATCAGGTAATCCTCGGGATAGAATTCGCCGCGCGACCCGAATCCGCCGCCGACATCGACCTCGATCAGCTCAATGGCATTCACTTCCAGGTCGAGCGCGGCAGCAAGCACTCTGCGGTTATACCATGCCGTCTTGGCCGCGCCCCACACCGTGAGCTTGCCCGCATCGCTGTTCCATTCGGCGACAAAGCCGCGCGGCTCCATGAACATCGCGGCGTGCCGCTGAACCCTGAAGGTTTCGCGTCGCGTATAATCGGCGGAGGCGAAAGCCGCGTTCGCATCGCCCTTGAATGCCTTCCAGGTGATGGCGGAATTCGATCCGTGGTCCTCAAACAGCACAGCCGGCATGGCCTCTGCCTGCTCGCGGCTTGTGATGGCGGGGAGCGTCTCGATATCGAGATCGATATGATCAAGCGCGTCCTCTGCAATGCTCGGTGTATCCGCCAACACCACCGCAATGGGCTCGCCGACATAGCGCACCTTGCCGTCGGCAAGCATCGGCTGGTGAAACGGTTCGAGTTGCGGAAGCGGCTGCAGCCGAAGCGGGATCTTGGGAACGACAACGCCAAGATCGGCACTGATCAGGATGTGGCGGACTCCGGGCAACTGCGTCGCGCGGGAGGTGTCGATCGTGTTGATCTTGCCATGGGCGACGGAGCTGCGCAGAATCACGGCATAGAGCTGGTCCGGCCGGTTCACGTCGGCGACATAGGTCCCCCTGCCGCGCAGGAGACGCATGTCCTCGGTGCGCTCCATCGGCTGGCCGATGTAGGAATTGCGAACTCTCATGCTTTTTCCTTTTGACCCGCATAGAATTTGCGGGCGTCAAGAACCGCCTCAACGATCGGAACGTAACCGGTGCACCTGCAGAGATTTCCCGACAGAACATCGCGGATGCGCTCTTCGTCGGCATCGGGCTCGCTGGTGAGCAAAGCATGCGCCGTCGTGATGAATCCGGGCGTACAGAAGCCGCATTGAAGCGCGTGATGTTTGCGAAACGACGCCTGCAATGGCGACAGGTCGTCGCCCGACAAACCCTCGATGGTCACCACCTTCTCACCATTGGCCTGAACCGCGAGCATCAGGCAAGCGCGAACCGCCTCGCCATTCACGAGCACAGTACAGGCGCCGCAAACGCCATGTTCGCAGCCTAAGTGCGTGCCGGTCTTGCCTAAATTGTCACGAAGGCAATCTGCCAGGCTGGTCCGCGCTTCGACATTGGCGCCGACATCCGCGCCATTGAGCTCAAATTCGATCTGCATCTGCGTTCCTTGACGTTCTACCGGACCGACCGCTTCAGCCCTCGGGCCAGAAGCGTTCCGACGAGGGCGCGACGATAGGCAGCGGGCGCGTGAATATCCGACGGCGGACTGATCTCCGATCGTGCAGTCGCAGCGACAGCCGCGATCGTCTTCTCGTCGATCGCGCTTCCGTTAAGCGCTGCTTCGGCGGCACCCAGCCTGATCGGGCAGTCGGAAACACCGATCGCGCCGATATGCGCATCGACGGCGCGACCATCGCTGTCCAGATCGTAGAACAGAGCGACACCCGCCATGGCAAAATCGCCTTTTCGGCGCGCAAATTCCTCAAATGCCCAACGTCGCGCAGCGGGCCACGCCGGAAGATGGACCTCGGTGAGAATCTCATCGGGCTCCAGGGTCGTCTGCAGCGGCCCGGTAAAAAATGCTGACGCCTTCTCGACCCGGGTCCCGGTGCTGCCCATGATTATCATCTGCGCGTCGCAGGCCAGCGCGATTCCCGGCATCTCTGCTGACGGGTCGGCATGCGCGAGCGAACCGCCGACGGTACCCCGGTTTCGAATCTGATAGTGCGCCACATGCGTGATCGCTTCGGCAAGCAGCGGGTGCGCTCTTACCAGTCGATGATCGCTTGTGATGTCGCACCACCGGACTTTCGCACCCAGATGCACGCCATCGTCACCGATCCGGATAACATCGAGATCCGGGATATGCTTCAGATCGACCAGCAATTCGGGAACGGCGAGCCTGAATGCCAACATCGGCATCAGACTCTGGCCACCTGAAATCACCTTCGCATTGCCGTTGCCCGACTGTAGCAGGCTTACGGCCTCAGCTAATGTCGTGGGAGACCTGTATTCGAAAGCGAACGGCTTCATATAGCCCCCCAAAAGAGAGTGAAAATCCCACAGCTCGAAGCCTGTTTAGAAGATGTCTCAAGTTGACCATATAGTCAACTGATGCTTCGGAGGTGACATTATTGCAGAGCTTGCGCAGGATTCCTTTTAGGTATCGATGGCGTCTTCGATGCTTAAAGCAAATCTCGATCCATGCGGCCCGCCTCCGCTCCACCCGAAACCGACGCTTGTATTTCAGTTGACTATACGGTCAACACGAAATAGATTTTTGGTCGCTGGACAGCACCGGTACGTCTTTGATTTTCGAAGGAGATTGACATGGCTACGGCGAGACACGCGCGCCCGAAGGAACTCGAGGGCGTATCGATCGATACGATCATGGAGCGCTATGTCGCGCGTTTTGCAGACCGCAAGGCGGATTGGGCTGCGTTCGAAGATGCGAAGATCGAGGGCTTCAAGCGCGCGCAACACCGTTTCATCGGCGCCGGGGGCTCGGGAAAACACGGCGATACGTCGTCGATCCCGGCCGGCAATTTCACGCTGTCCATCATGTTTGTGCCGCCCGGCCAGGGCAATGCCGCGCACACCCATGAAGTCGAAGAAGTCTTCTTTGTCCTGCAGGGCCATCTCGACGTCTTTGTCCAGGATGAAGACGGCCGCAAGATCACGCGCCGGCTCGGCCCCTGGGAATGCATTTCCTGCCCGGCGGGGGTCATCCATGGCTATCAGAACGACAGTCTGGAGCCGGTCTATTTCCAGGTCATGATCGGACGCGGCAAGCCCGAAACCATGGGATATGCCGACGATGAGCTGTTCAAGCGCCGGGGCGATCACCTTAAGGCATGACCTGTTTCGTTTGCGCGCGGGCATTCGGCGCGCCGGCATCGCAATCGAGACATGATCCGATACCGGCATTTTAGCTCGCCTTCCGCGAGAGACCTTTTCGGGCGGCCGCGCCATATTGAAGATAGCCGAGCGTAAGATCCTCAATATGCACGATCCGCGCCTTCATCTCGCCTTCGGTGGAAAGCTTCCGATCCAGAAGATAGGACAGCGTGTAGCGGTTCGACAAATAGTGATAGGCGAGCGCCGAGATCGAGATGTAGAGCTCGACCGGATCCACGCCAGAGCGAAAATCGCCGGATTTTTCGCCCTCTTTCAGCAGATTTGCGATGTTGCCAAGCAGGCCACCATAGCCGGCTTTCGTCAGTTTCGACTTGCGTAGATGTTTGCCTTTATGAAAATTCTCCGAATTGAGAAGTCCAATGAACTCGGGAGAATCCCGCCAATATTTGAACGTGGACCGAACCAGCTTGCGGATCCCGTCCACCGGCGATGAGACGTCCAGCGGCCACGTCATCTGGTGCTTGTGCATGCCTTGATAGGCCTGCTCCAGAACGGCGATGAACAGCTTCTCCTTGCTGCCAAAGTAATGATAGATCAGATTCTTGCTGACCTTGCTCAGTCGCATGATGTCATCGATACGCGCCCCGTCGTATCCTTTGGCGGAAAATTCCTGGGTTGCAACGTCGAGAATTCGCTGCCGCGTTTTATTGGCGTTCGTCGCGGCGCCGTTGGCGGTCGTCGGCGCTTTGCTCCGCGGCGAGGCGGTGGGCGACTTGGCGGGCGCAGCCTTTCCGCCCTTGACCGGTGCGGCTTTGTTCTTTGTCGACTTTTCGCGGACCGGCTGTCCATGACGCATGATCTTGGCTTTCAATAAAGTGGGCGTGGCTACCCTACGGGTGCGTACCGCAACCGATCCAATGCCTGAAAGAACGTTCCTCCACAACCTACCGCTTTATGAGTTCAGCCGGTACATCAACGCACTACATTGAACGCCATGAGATTAGCCGCCCGGCCGGATGCCGATGAACTTGATCTGCGAAAGTTCTGCCATGGCGTATTCAACACCTTCGCGCCCGACGCCACTCTGCTTGACGCCCCCGAAGGGATACATGTCAAGACGAAAGCGGCTAGCCTCGTTGATCCACAGCGAACCAACGTCCATGTCATCGGCAAAACGCATGGCATGCGCGAGGCTCCTGGTAAATACCGCGCCCTGAAGCCCAAAATCGGAATCATTGGCGAGTTCGATGGCCTGGTCGGCGCCGTCGAACGCCGTCACCACGACGATCGGGCCGAAGACCTCTTCATTCCACAACCGCGAACCGCGCGTCACGCCCGTCAAAATGCCGGGCGATATGGTTGCCCCGTTTTGTTCGGGCGCGAGCGCAAGCTTCGCGCCACGCTCGACTGCATCGGCGACCATGGCCATCACGCGTTCTGCCGCAGCCGCATGCACCATCGGCCCGACATCGGTTGCGGCGTCCGATGCGGGACCGACCTTCAAGGAACGGGCTGCCTTTACAAACAATGGCAAGAAGTCGCCGAGAACAGAACGATCCACCAGAACGCGCTGCGCGGAAATGCATTGCTGGCCGCTCGCTTCGAAACCCGCCGAAGCGATGCGAGATGCCGCAAAGGCAAGGTCGGCGTCGGCGAGAACAATATTGGCGGCATTGGAACCAAGCTCTGCGAGAAACTTGCGAGCGCCGGCGGCGCGCACCAGATCGTTGCCAGCCGCCGTGCCGCCTGTGAATGAGATCGCGGCAATGTCGGGATGAGACGCCAGAGCGATCGCGGTGTCCTTGTCTCCCGTCACGACAGTGAACAAGCCTTCCGGCCACCCCGCAGCCAGGAACAGCTCGGCGAGCCGCAGCGCAACCCGTGTACCAGCAAAAGCCGGCTTCACCACCATGGCATTGCCGACCGCAACAGCGGGAGCCACCTTCCGCAGCAGGAGGTTAACCGGCGCATTGAAAGGCGTAATTCCAGCAACGACTCCAAACGGCACCCGTCTGGTCATTCCGATCAAGCCGGCACCGGCTGCGGCCGCATCGAGCGACAGCACCTCGCCCTTCAGCTGCGGTGCAGCCGCCGCGCAGGCCTCTAGGAATTCCGCGCCTCGGTTGGCTTCGAACCGCGCCATCCGGATCAGCTTTCCGACGTCCTCCGAGATGAGATCGGCAAGCTCCGCGGCGGACGCCCGCACCGTTCTCGCTGCCGCTTTCAGCCATTCGACGCGGGTGGCGAGCGGACTTCTTCGGTGTTGGCGGAACGCTTGCCTGGCCGAGACAACCGCGGCATCGACGCCGGCCTTGCCGGCCTCGCCGATGCGACCAATGACAGTTCCGTCTTGCGGACGCTTGAATTCGGTATGGGACGTGGCGGCAACAGCTACGCCGGGTATGAAGCTTGAGGCGGTAAACATCGGTTCATTTCGAAAGAGAGGATCAGGACGGCGGGAGTAACCCCACCAAGAGGTTTGATTTTCTGGTCAGCCGGCAATGGCTTCAAAACCAGATAGCGCCGCGGCGAGACGTGGGCTGCTCGAGATTGCTTGGCCCCATTACTGCTCACATCGTTCCGGCTCCAGTAGCGCCGTTCGCACGCTCCCGATACGGCATCGCGAAATGCTCCAGCATTTCGATCAGACCGAACAGGATGAGGCCAAGCACCGTGAGCGACAACACACCTGCGAACAGCAGAGGCGTATTCATGTTCCCATTGGCCACCATCAGCTGGTAGCCCAGACCGGAGTCGCCGCCGACGAACTCTCCGACGACAGCCCCGACCACGGCAAGCGTGATGGAAATCTTGAGACCCGCGAAGATCGACGGCAGCGCATTGGGAAAGCGGATCAGCCGGAACGTGGCGAAACTCGAGAGGCCCATCGAACGGGCCAAAAATATCTTCTCGTGCTCGATCGCACTAAGACCCATCACCGTGTTGATCACGATCGGGAAAAACGCGATCAGGAATGCGATCAATATTTTGGGCAACAGGCCGAAGCCGAACCAGACCACAAACAGCGGCGCGATGGCGACTTTCGGCATCGCCTGAGTGGACACCAGCAGCGGATAAACCGACTTCGCGAATACGGGCCAATGAAAGATTCCCAACGCCAACGGAATCCCGATCACAATGCTGAGCATGTAGCCGAGCACTATCTCAACAGCGGTCACCCAGGATTCGCGCAGCAATAGCGAGGCGTTGTCGATGCAGGCCGCAACGATCTTGCTGGGCGCCGGAAACAGATAGGTCGGGACCTGGAAGAAGTCCGCCGCGACCTCCCACGCCACCAGCAGCAGCCCCGTCACCAGGATGGGGGAGATGATCTCCGTGCGCCTGTCGCGGGACCGCTTGCTTCTGCTCTCGCTTTGAACACGCCGCTCCACCTGCTCTATGGAGAGCGCCGATGTTTGTTCGAGTGCCGCGGCAGCTGGCATGACAGGCTCCTGCATCAATGCTCCCGCAGAACGCCGCGAGCGAGAAAAATATCAAGAATTTCGCGGCTGTAGGCAGCAAATTCGGGCGATTGGCGCATCGCGAGGGTCCGCGGGCGCGGTAGATCGATATCGATGATCCTGTCGATCTTGCCAGGGCGCGGGGTCATGACGATGACCCGGTCGGACAGAAACACGGCTTCGGCGATACTGTGCGTCACGAACAGGATCGAGACGCTGCGCCGGCTGCAGATATCCTGCAGATCGAGCACCAGCTGATCGCGGGTCAAGGCGTCGAGTGCACCGAACGGCTCGTCCATCAGCAGATGCAGTGGATCGTGAAGCAGCGCGCGGCAGATCGACACGCGCTGGCGCATGCCGCCGGACAGCGACTTGGGATACTTGTTCTCGAAGCCACCGAGGCCGACCGCAGCCAGCAGCTCACGCGCGCGAATTTCGGCCGCCGCCATATCCATCCCGCGGGCTTCCGCCTGCAGCAGGACGTTTTCGAGCGTTGTCCTCCAGTCGAGCAGCACGTGATTTTGAAACACGATTCCGATATCGGTGCGGGCCTTTGTTACGCGCTGGTTATCGACCAGAATTTGGCCGTCCGACGCCGAGGTCAGGCCCGCCGCGATCATCATCAATGTGCTCTTGCCGCATCCACTCGGGCCGACGAGCGATACGAATTCGCCCTTGCGCTGCTCGATCGAAACCCTGTCGAGTGCCCGCACCGGGCCATCATCAGTCGGATAGACCTTGCTGAGCGACTGAATCTGCAAATATGCAGACTCCGGACCGATGGCGGCGGCGGCAGGTGGACCAGCTTGCATCACGACCTCAAAACTCAGAGTTGATCCATTTTCAACGAGGACACAGCCCTTCGCGAGCGGATGCCCGGCATCGAATGCGTCTTCCGACTCCGTGCAGCTCCCTTCGCGCAGCGAAGCCTCTAGCTAGAGCATGATCCGGAAAAGTGGAAACCGGTTTTCCCTCGCGATAAACGCGGAAGGCGTTTGCCCGGAGATCATGCTCAAACAATAAGCTGGAGCGCGATGACGATTCATCCTGAGCTCATCGCACTCTAGGCGCTTTGCGGCGGAATAAATTCGGCCTGGGTTGGTACGAACTCATTGGTGTAAAGTTCTGCCGCCTCCAGCGCCGTGGTGACGCCGCCATAGGCTTTCAGCACCGCAACCGTCGAAGCCCAGTCTTCCGCCGCCATCCAGCCGAGCGGCTTGTTGGCTGTGGTCGGCGTAACCCAGGTATTCCACGACAGCTGAGCCTCCCGAAGCGTGATCGCGACGTCGGTGGTTTCCGAGTATTTTTTCACGATCTGCGTCAGTTCCTCAGGATTGGCGCGCCCGTAAAGGAAGCCTTTGACGCTGGCGCGAACCATACCGCGGATAAGATCCGCTTCCGAAAGCAGATCCTGATGGACGATGATGCCGTTGCTCATCGCCGTCACGCCCTCGTCGGCGTACCAGAAGGCGCGGACCTTCTTCTTTCCACGAATCTCAATAGACGGGATGTAACCCTGGGCAAAGCCGCCAACCGCGTTGATCTGGCCGGAAATCAATGCAGGCCCGGCGCCGGCACCATCCACATTGACGACCCGCACCTTGCTGGGGTCGAGACCGGCCCCCTTCATGAACGCCGGCCACTGCTGAAACTGCGCCGATCCGGTCGCAATGCCGACGGTCTTGCCCTCAAGATCCTTGGGCGTCTTGATATCGGACTCTTCAAGAACCATCGCCGCGCAGGGATTGCGACGATAGATTCCGCCGACCATCTTGAGCTTCATGCCCTTCGAGACGCTGTTGCCGACAACGAACCCGTCGGCGAAACCGAACTGAGCAGCCTTGGAGGCGACGATCTGGGCGGTGTTGCCCGAACCTTTGCCCTGATTGATCGTGACGTCGAAGCCGGCGTCAGCAAAATATCCCTTTTCCTTGGCGATGATGAAACCGGCATTCGGTCCACCATAGATCCAATCAGACTGAAAGCTGACCGGCCGAAGCGACTTGAGCGACTGGGCGTTCACGATCGGGGGCATCGACAACGACACCGCGACGGAGGCACCGGCCTGGAGAACTCCGCGTCGCGTAAACGAACTTCTGGACATAATTCCAGCTCCCCGGTGGGCCTGAATGATCTCCGGATTATTGCCGGGCATCGATCAATGTCAATGCTAACTAACTAGTCTGTATTTTCGGAGCGTCATAGCAGCCTATTTTGTCAGCGCACCCCGAACAATATTCGGGCAACACGCCCGTGCTGCGCCGCCCGGCGCAAGGAAAGATACACAAAGGGCACAGCGGCCAGCCTGTGCCGTTCGGCGAGCTCAAACCCGGGTTGCCATTCATGACGCCGCAGTGCCGCAAATTGTTGCTTCGAGAGCATGACAGTTGCGCGACGTCCAGCACTGAGCCCAGCCCCTTCCACCAGCGCTCGTTCGCGGCGTCGAAGAAGCGCTTGAAAAGCCTCTTTGGGGAGCCTGATTGTTGACGGCTAACCATTTAGTTAGTCTAATGACAACGAAGATGCCATCGGGGCTGGACCAGCCAACGGTGACCCGCGACAGGCACAGCCGGTTCTGGATCAGGTCGAGCAGCGGCGCCCCAGGGCCGCCAGCCTGTCCAATCGAAGGTTCTCATAACAGATGAGGCACCATTCCACATGAAAGACGGCAAGGCCGGACTGCCCGAGATTCCGGACGATCTGCGGCAGTTGATGGCGGAGATCGGTCCAAAATGGCGCGACGGCGTCGCCCGCAATGTCGACCTGATGGTGCAGCGATTTTCCGAGGCGCTCAAACACAGTCCGCGTGACGGCGTGACTGTTCATCCTGGAATTTCGTACGGGGACCACGAGCGCAACGCCCTGGACGTTTTTCTTCCGGAGAAAATGACGACGACGCCACCGGTTGTTCTGTTCGTGCATGGTGGCGCGTTCGTCAGCGGACATCGCAACCGTACCGGGCAGATCTATTCGAACGTCCTGTACTATCTGGCGCGGAACGGCGTTGCCGGTATCAACATAGGTTACCGGCTCGCCAACGACGCGGTCTATCCCGAGGCAACAAATGATATTGCCGCTGCGGTCGCATGGGCCCGTGACCACGCTGCGGAATTCGGCTGGGATCCGGCGCGCATCTTCCTGATGGGCCATTCGGCCGGCGCGGCACATGCCGGAAGCTACGCCTACGATCCCCGGTTCCGTCCGGCTGACGGAGTGAAACTCGCCGGCATGATCGTGGTCAGCGGTCGCGTCAGGGTCGATAATTCGCCGGAGAACCCGAACGCCCAGAAGGTCGAAATTTACTACGGACCGGACTCATCGAAGTTCGACGATTACTCGCCGGTCGCGCATATCGATCGAAACAGCGTCCCGACCTTTGTTGCCTGGGCCGAGTTTGAAAATCCACTGATCGACGTCTATTGCGCCGAATTGGTTTATCGTCTGGCATTCGCCAAACGCCAAGCGCCGCCGTCGATGTGGCTCGCCGGACACAACCACACCTCGTCCATCGGGCAGATCGGTACATCCGACGATGCGCTGGGCCAGGCGATCGTCGATTTCGTGCGTAACCCGCGCTAGCTTTCCAGGGGTGGGAAGCTCATGAAAATCGCCCTGCTCGGCCTTGGCGCTATCGGGTCCTGGCTGGAAGCCAGGCTCAATCCAAGCCCGTTTATATGCGGAGCAACCGCTTCGCGTTGCCCGAGAAGATCTTGGCCTTGTCAGCGTCGTTCAACCAGGTCTTCTGCATCCACCGCACGCCGGCCGTATTGGACGCATAGGGCCAGTCGATCGAAAACATGATGCGATCGATACCGATTTCCTGGATGCAGCACTGCAATGCTGGATCCGAGAAGAAGCCGCTCGTCGTCACGTAGAAATGCGTACTGAACACCTCGCGGAAATTCTTCATCGGCGTGTCCCGCGACAGCGCCTCGTCGATTCGCGCCAGGGTGTAGGGAATTGTCTCGCCGAGATGGCCGAGGATGATCTTCACGGCCGGATGCGCATCGAACAGGCTGCTGAGCACCAGACGCATTGCTTGAGTCCCGGCTTCGAACGTAAATCCCCAGGCCGCCCGAATGAACATCGGATGGGTCTCCGCATAGTCGCCGTAATACGCCTTGATCACCGCCGGATTCGGATCCGCGGGGTGAATGTAGAGGGGGACGTCGAGCGCCGCCGCGCGTTCGAAGATAGGCCAGTAGCGCTTGTCGTCCAGGAACGGGCCTTCCGCGAGGCTATGCAGCATGCCGCCCTTGAATCCCAATTTGTTGACCGCACGTTCAAGCTCGTCCGCAGCCGCCACCGGATGGGCGGTCGGTAGTGACGCAAAGCCAGCGAACCGCGTCGGGTGGTTCCGAACGGCAGCATGGAGACGATCGTTGGCAGATTTTGTCCATGCGACGACGACGTCTTCCCGCACGCCCTGGGAGCCCGGAGGACCGTGAGATAGGACCTGGAGATCGATGCCTGCTTCATCCATCTCGCGGATGCGCTGGACGCCGAGGTCTTCCATTCGCTTCACCAGCGGAGATGGGGTTCGTACCGAATGATGGCTGGTGTCGAGCGCATTATTCCAGTCGGGATCGAAATAGTGTTCTTCCAACGCGATGATCATTCTATCTCCTAGCTGCCTGCGTCGGGACGGACGAAACGGAACTTGAACAGAGCGGCGAATTCGATCACGTCTGCCCTGCTTCGCGCATCGCGATAGTTGGAACCAGCGACGCCGTGTCGATAGCCTCGCGCTCAAACGTCGCGACAAGCTCGCGGTTAATATCGCGTGCAATTGTCCAGCCCTGATAGACGAAGGCGGAGTAAAGATCGACGCAAGTGGCCCCGACGCGGCGCATCGCCAAAACATCGGCCGCACAGCTGATGCCGCCATTTCCCTTGATCGGAATTCGTCCACGCGCGAACCCGGCGGCCCGTTCGACATTTTCCAACGCGGCCTCGAAGATGGCGCGACCATGTAAAGTCCCCATGCCTGTGCCGAGGGCCGGCTCCGCAAACCGATGACCTCCTCCGACCTTCAGGCCGCCCACCTTCGCCTCCACGCATAGGTCCACCAGTTCGGCGAAGCGGTCATCCAGCCGGGTGGTATCGTTGGGCACCCGTACGACGATCGAGGCCGCATGCCTCTTGATGCGGTCGAGAATGCCACGCAGCATACCGACTTCGTCGAAAGTCTCCCCGGGCTTCAGCACATTGGGACACATCAGGCTGATCTCGACGGCATCGACATGCGGCATCACGTCGAGAACCCCCGCCGCAATGGTCTCGGATGAGAATCCACCGACATTGGCGAAGATCGGTACCTGCCTGATCGTTCGCTGCTTGAGCCGCTCCACGGCGTAGGCGCGGCCCTTGCTCGGCACGCCCATGGAATCGGCGATTGATTCCTTTTCCCGGTATCGGACAAGCCGCGGCAACGGATTTCCGGCGCGTGGCTCGGGCATGATGGAACCGACGCAGATGAAACCGAAGCCCAGGCACGACAATGAATCCAGCAAATCGCCGTTCTTGTCGAAGCCGGCCGCAAGGCCGACCGGGCTGGACAGATCGACGCCGGCGAAGGTCGTGTTCAGCCGGGGATCGGACACCTTGAACCCGCCGGCCGCCGACAGCACTTGCCACGGCGACGACCAGCGCAAAACGGCGCTCGCGAGGGCATGGCTTCGGTCCGCCGATAAAGTGAACAGCGCGGGGGCGAATACGTTACGGTACAGGGACATGATCGATGAACGCCGAGACAGGCTCGCCCCTAATTTGACAATGAGGCGAATGCAGCCGACTGCGGAGAGGCAGCGCGGGCAACGTTCCAGATCTCGATGACATCCGAGGAAGCAACAACTTGGCCGTAATCCCGGCTGAATCGTTTGAGTGCGCCGAGGTGATCCTGCTCGCTGGCGGCGCCGCAACAATCCGCGACAACCGTCACATAGTAATCGACGAAATAGGCATCGCGGCCAAGAGATTCGACGCAGGTGTCGGTCGCAATGCCTGTCAGCAACAGACTGCGGATCTTGCGCTTCTCCAGAATATCCTTGAGATCCGCATTCACCATCGCACTGTAACGGTGCTTGATCACGATAGGCTCCCCAGCTTCGGGCCTCACTTCGAAAAAGTCGGCTCCCCAACTCCCGGTGAGACAGCGCGGGATTTCCATGCTAAGCTGGGCATTTCGTTCGCGCATAGGCGCCGACAGGTATTCGGGGTCATAGATGGCTTGAATGAAGATCACCAGAACGCCGGTCCTGCGCGCCTCTGTAATCAACCGAAGCAGTGCTGGCACCCGTTCGTCCTGGATTGGCTTGAGGTCGGCACCCACTTTGCCGAAAAAACCACCATCGGCCGCAAAGTCATTCTGCACATCGATCACCACAAGGGCGCAATGCTTGGGATCGACCTTCTGATCCAGTCTCAGCAATAGTTCGGCAGTGTCGTCGGACAACACGCTCTCCTTGGCAGCAGCTATTGCCGGCAAATCCGCTTCGACTGGTGTTCATGAGAGCTTCTAAAAGACTGACCAGTTAGTCAAGACGATTTTCATCGCAGCCGGTGCCGTCGACGTCGGCGCTGCCGGCGCAGGCCCGGTGATCGTGCTTTAGCAGCGCGACGAGCTTCATCAGATAGTTGGGGATGCTGCCGCCCGGGATTGCCAGAATTATCCCGTTGTCCAAGCCAAAGACCTGAACGCCCCCTTTCGGTGCCGAAGCCGACATTCAAGAAGTGACAGACCGGCGCCATTCGCTTGTAGAACCAATAGACGCGCGGCGGCTGATCCCGATCGCGTCGTCAGCAGTCGGCCGAACTGCCGCACTAGCGGAGCGACGTTTCCTTTCGCGATATCGGCCGGGTTATGACCTCGTGAAAATCGATCTCGGGCGGCCACCGCGATCAGATCATCGAGGCCTTCGGCATGGTATCGCGCCCACCTCGCGCGATCGATCTCCGAGCGATAGAGCAAGGATGGGAATTCCGGTGACAGTGTCACCGGAACCACCCGCCGAAACCGCGTGTGTACAGTCAAGACCTCGCCCTGATTGCCACCTCGCGGCACGCATGCCAAAAAAATGCACTTGCCTTCCTGTCGTGTGGCGACAATCATCCAAATACCGCAACCTAAGGCTCTCATCCTGATTGGCAGGCTACGCTGGCCACCATCGAAGGGAATGTCACCATGACAGACCAGGGTTTGATGACGCGAAAGTCGGTAGCCGCCATCATCACCGAAGCGGGCGAGCACGCACTTGGCAAGACGCTCGGGCCGTTGAGCATCACGGCGCTCGGTATCGGCTGCATCATCGGCGCCGGCATCTTCGTTCTCACCGGCACGGCGGCGGCGCACTATGCCGGCCCCGCTATCATGCTCTCCTTCGTCGTCGGCGGCATCGCTTGCGCCTTCGTCGGCCTTTGCTACGCCGAACTCGCAGCGCTTCTGCCGGTTTCCGGCAGCACCTACACCTATACCTACGCGACCTTGGGGGAGATCTTTGCCTGGATTATCGGTTGGGACCTCATCCTCGAATACGCCATGGGCGCCTCCACTGTCGCCGTCGGCTGGTCGGGCTATATTGTCTCGCTGTTGCATAATTTCGGCATCAACATTCCACCGCAATATGCCGC
>Ga0137412_10001162_pt1 | contig 20027 bp, 18 predicted proteins | sample CZODoug2_1_16fun_FD_122160 | JGI IMG/M metagenome (GOLD analysis project Ga0137412, IMG submission 122160) | Vadose zone soil fungal communities from Angelo Coast Range Reserve, California, USA - CZODoug2_1_16fungal (Hybrid Assembly) | ecosystem: Environmental > Terrestrial > Soil > Vadose zone...
GGTCGCCGTTCTGGGCGCCGTTGCCCACGATGCCGGCCACACCAGCACCCGTCCCCGGCACGACCGCGTTGTCGGCGACCGTGATGTAGGAACCCGGGCTGTTCGCGGTGTCGACCTGGTTGGTGTCACCGTTCTGCGACGCGTTGCCGATGTCGCCCGCAACGCCCGCCCCGTCGATCGGGATCCGGATGTTGCGCACGATCTGCACGCTGGAGCCGTAGCTGTCCGAAGTAGCCACGTTGGGCGTGTAGCCGTTCTTGACGGTATCGCCGGTCGTCGGCGCAACGACGTTCACCTGGTTGGTGTCGCCGTTCTGCGCCGCGTTGCCGATCATGCCCGCAACGCCGGCCCCGTTGAGCGGCACGTTGATGTTGTCCGCGCCCAGGAAGGCGGCGCCGGACTGGCTGACCGCGTCGAACTGCGTGACGTTGCCGTTCTGCGACGCGTTGCCCTGCGACAAGACCAGGCCACTGCCGTTCACCGGCAGGTTCAGGTTGCCGACGACCTGGTCGATCGAGCCGCTGCTCGTGTCGAGCAGCTGCTGGCTCACGTCACCGTTCTCCGCGGAGTTGCCGGTGTGGACGGTGAAGCCATGGCCGCTCAGCGGCATGTTGACATCGTCGAACAGGCGCATCGTCGAGCCGGTCCCGGTGGTGTCCGAGAACTGGTCCACGTCACCGTTCTGGACGTTGTTGCCGCTGTCGAACGTCACGCCGTTGGCGTTGATCGGCACGTTGACCACGCCGAGCAGGCCAGATCCACGGCCCACGCTCTGGTACACATCACCGTTCTGCGCGTTGTTGCCGCTGTCGATCGACAGCGCGGTGGCGTTGATCGGAACGTCGACCGCACCGAGGAACCGGAACGAGTCCGTGCTCGTGTCGGTGCTCGTCTGGTCGAGCGTCCCGTTCTGCGAGTTGCGGCCACTGTCGACGCTCAACGCCGTGAAGTGCAGGGGCGCCGAGAAGTCACCGAACAGGCCCGCGGACGATCCGGCCACAGCCGGGGTGGCGTTGGCCGTCTTGGCCCGCGGCGTGACGCCCATGTCGAGGATCTCGATCTCGTGGTTGCCACCCGTCGGGATGACCGCATAGACACCGAGCAGGCCCAGCGCGCTCTTGAGGCCGAGCGGGCCGTCAGCAGCCTGACCGTCACGCTGGCCGAACCCGAGGTCGAGACCCGCGGGAATGTCGGCGAGACCGGGCTTGAGGTGGACGCCGTAGCCGCCGGTGAGGCTGCCCGACACGACGTTGCTCAGGTCCGGCAGGCTCGGCAGACCACCGTCGAGGGACGGAAGCGTGGTCGGGATACCCGGCAGTGCCTGGCTGAAACTGGGCAGGTCGCTGGCCTTCGGAAGCGCCGCGGCCGGAACCGCCATGCTCGGCATGATCTTGGCGGGCAGAGTCCGCGTGGGCATTCCGGGCAGAGCACCGAGCACCGGCACCGACGTCACGCCCGGCAGGCCGCCGGTCGCAACCGGCGTCGACAGGTTCGGCATCGCCCGGGTCCCGCCGGCAACGGCCGGGAGCGCCGGCAGCGAGCCGGTCCCACCGAGGATCGGCAGACCCGGAAGCCCGGGCAGGCTCGGCAGCGACGGCAACCCGCCACCACCGAGGATGGGCAGCGACGGCAGCCCGCCGCCGAGAACCGGAATCGAGCCCAGCGCGCCGGTCGGCAGGCCGATGTTCACCGGACCACTGGTGGCGGCGCCGCCGGTGGCCGGGGTCTTGAGCAGGGCCGGCAGCGTGCTCGACGGGCCGGTCTTCGACGCAGCCCTGGACAGGTGCGTCATGGCCGTGTTCTTGGCGGCGGCCGACTTGCGTGCGGCCGAGCGACGAGCCTGACGGTTCGTGCCCGGAATGGCCGTTGCCGCCTTCGAGCCCGGCGCGGACGCGGCGGGCGGCGTGACGCCGCGCAGGACCGTCGTGGTCAGCTGCGTGGCGTTGTCGAGCACCTTGCCCAGCGGGTCGCTGGTACCACTGTTGAGCGGGTTGTCCCCCAGCAGCGACTGCTGACCGGAGACGACTGGCAGGTTAACGCTCGGAAGTCCCGCCGCAGGTGAGTCGCTGCCGTGAGCACTGGCTACACCAGTGCCGATGGCGACGAATCCGCCTGCGATGAGGCCGACCTTGAGCGATTTCCGCACCCATATATTCATGGAGAATGGAACCTCTCTTGACGATTTCTGATCGAGCCCACTGCGTCCGGATATGCCGGCGCAGGGCAGTTCAGGGAGATCGCGGAGAGGTACTAGTCAGGCGAGACGGGCGGCTCGGTCGCACTGTTGCGGACCGGACGCGAACGCGCGGACTCGGCCGTGCCGAGCAAGGGCGCGTCGTGCCGGTAGACGTCTGCGGCGCCGTATCCGGAGCCGGAGCTCAGGCTCGATCCGGAACTGCTGGTCGCGGTCAGGCCGGACCCCGCCACGAGGGCGGTGTCCGGCCCGACCGGCGGGAGGGCCGGCAGGGGCGCCGGAATCCCAAGTCCGGCGAGCTGGCCGTGCGAGGGGCTCGCCGGAGCCGGAGTTGCAGACAGCGACTCGTCCGCCGGCCGAGAACTGGACGACGAGCTGGGCTGTCCGGACAGATCCGCGTGCAGGACGCGGGGCGTTGCAGACGTCGGGATGCTCGCCGGGAGCGAGCCGGTCGGAACGTGGTGACGCGGGGCGGGCGGCGTGGAGACGGCGTGACCGCCGCCGAGCAGATCCTTCAGCCCCGGCAGCAGGAGTGACGGGTCGAACCCCGCCGAGCCGGCCGGGTGCTGTGAGAGTGCGTCGCCGGCCTGCGCCAACCCTGAGAAGAGTTTGGACGTGGCATCAGACAGGGGCTGGGTGGCCGGGTTGGGCTGCGGCGCGGACAGCGCGCTCGCCACGGGCGCGACCAGCTTGGTGACGGCTTGGGCGAGCGGGTCGGGCTTGGGGACCGAGCCGGGCTTCGCCGTGGCGAGGGGATCGGTCACCGTCGCCGGCTGCCCCGCGGGGATCAGCTGCGGCAGTCCGAGAGCCCCGGCCGGCGCGCTCGCGCTGGTCGGATCAGCGGACGCGTGCGAGGCGCTGATCATGGCCAGGCCGAACCAGCCGAGAACGACGAATCCACCAAGGACCAGGAGCCGCCGGGGTAGCGTCGAGAAGCACGCGGCAACAACGCTGCTGCGACGCGACTCGGTGCCCGGAGACTCAGGCAACGTCACCCCTCGTTAGAGAAAACGTACGGAACGTAACTCGCTCGAGGGGCGATGGCAAGGAGCCACGCGATCTTCGTTTCGGCGCTTCATGCCGACCTCAATTCAGCATTTGCTCCGAGTTAGAAAGGGTGTTTGGCCCGCGTACGAGCGGGCCGTCTTCGCATCGCGCGTCGCCAGCAACCGCCTCGGCTCGCCCGCTGCGTGGACGCTACGAAGTGATCTCTATCAAACGCAGAATTAACAGACCGAAATCAGCTGGCGCCGGTCGCCCGGACCCGAGCTAGCCAGGCGCGAGCGTCGACGAAGTCGCGGTCCTCGCGCCCGGTCGGCACCTCGGTCTGCACGCCGTCGCGGCGCTCGTAGGAGCCGAGGAAGCGAACGTCGGCGCAGATGCGGTGGAGTGCGGCGATCGCGTCACCGACCCGTTCCTCGTCGATGTGCCCCTCGCAGTCGATCGAGAAGCAGTACTGGCCGATGCGGCCCTTCGTGGGTCGCGACTCGATGCGGGTCAGGTTCACCGCGCGGGCCGCGAACTCGGTGAGGATCTCGAGCAGCGCCCCGGAGTGGTTCTCGCGCAGGTACGCGACGAGCGTGGTGCGGTCGTTGCCCGTGGGTTTGCCCGGCGGCGTCGGGCGGGCGAGCAGCACGAACCGCGTCACCGCGCCGTGGTTGTCGGCGATGTCGTGGGCCACGCTGGCCAGGCCGTAGAGCTCGCCCGAGTACGGCGGGGCCACGGCCGCGCCGTACTCGCCCTCGGCGACCGCCTTGGCCCCCCCGGCCGTCGATCCGACCAGCACGACCGTGGCCCCGGGCACGTTGGCGAGCAACCAGCGCCGGGTCTGGGCCTCGGCGTGCGGGTGGGTAGCGACGGTGCGCACGTCGGCGAGCGCCGTGCCGGGTCGCGCGAGCAGGTCGAACAGCACCGGCAGGTAGGTTTCCTCGGCGATCATGAGGGGCGCGCCGTTCCCCGCCAGCTCGTCCAGCGTGGCCGGAACGGCTCCCTCGACCGAGTTCTCCAGGGGCACCAGAGCGCCGTCGGCGTCGCCGGCTCGCACCGCGTCGATGGCCAGCGTGACGTTTGCTAGCGGTAACAAGACGGCGTCGGCCGCGATCGGTAGGGTGCGCAGTGCAGCATGCGCGAACGTGCCGGCGGGGCCGAGGAACGCCAGCCGGGGTTTCGCGGTCATCGGGGAACTCGCGTGGCGGGGGATGGTCGTACGGCAAGCCGAGTCACGGTCGCACAGCGTATCGGCGACCCCGGGCGCCTGCACAACCATGTTAATGGTAGTGTCCTGCCATGCGTACTACCATCGATCGGGCAGGCCGTCTCGTGATCCCCAAAACGCTGCGCGACCGGCTCGGATTGGTGCCTGGTGAAGTGGAAGTGTCCGCCGACGGGTCCGCACTACGGGTAGAGCCGATCACGTCCGACGCCCTCGAGCAGAGCGCCGGCCGACTGGTCATCCCGAAGTCCGGCATCGCCCTCGACGACGACGCGGTGCGGGCGCTACGCGATGCCGACCAGCGATAGGGCACCCGACCTCCTGGTCGACACCAGCGTCGCCGTCGCGTTGCTCGTCGCCGACCACGAGAGCCACGCCGTCGTCGCCGAGGCCCTCGGATCGCGCCGGCTGGGCCTGGCCGGGCACGCGGCATTCGAGACGTACTCGGTGCTGACGCGGCTCCCGCCGCCCGCCCGGCGCACGCCGGCGGCCGTGACCCGCCTGATCGAGACCAACTTCCCGGCCAGCCGCTTCCCCAGCCCCACGGCGGTAGCTCGCCTCATCCGCGACGCCGCCGGGCTCGGCATCAGCGGCGGTTCGATGTATGACGCCCTGGTCGGCATCAGCGCGGTGATCCACAGCCTGCCGCTGGCCACCCGCGATCGCAGCGCGCTCGCGACGTATCAGGCGCTGGGCGTCCGGGTCGAGCTCATCACCTGACGCTGAGTACGGGGTTCGCCCGGCGGCCGAGCGCCGCCTCGACGGCCTGCTCCTCCTCGGGCGACAGCGGGTGTTCGCCGCTGCCCTGGCTGATGCCCTTGGCGTAGAGGCGGGTGTCGCTGCGCCCGGTGATCGCCGTCAGGGCCACGCCGTCCCCGTCGTCATCGAGCAGGGCGAGGGTGAACGACAGCCGTCCGGCGATGTCCTCGAACGCGTCATAGCGCACGAGCGCGACGTTGCGCAGCGAGCGGGCCGTCTCGGTGTTGCGGGCCCGCACGGCCGCCGACATCTCGGCCCGGGTCGCATCGACGTAGGTGCGAAGCGCGCCGAGCTGATCGGCGACGGCGGCGGTGAGCTCGATGTGTCGCTCGGTGGCCTCGAGCATCGTCTCGCGTCCGTTGGGACCGCGGCCGCCCCGGGCCAGCACGACCGTCGCCCGGCGCAGGCGGGCCAGCGTGCGCAACGCGAGGTACGCGGCGACCAGGCCCAGATAGCCCAGCACCAGCGCGAACACCGCGACGTAGGTCGTCATCGCGTTCAGGTTAAGGCGCCCGGGGCGCGCAACACGGCAGACACGTCGACCGGGAGAATGGGAGCCGCCATGTCCGGATTCCTCGTCGCCCTCGCCGTCTCGTTCGGGGTGATCCTTCTCGTCGAGCTGCCGGACAAGACGCTCGTCGCGACGCTCGTGCTCTCCACCCGGTACCGGCACCGCCCGGTGCTCGCCGGAGTGGCTGTCGCCTTCGCGGTGCAGTGCGTCATCGCTGTCGTCGCCGGCGGGCTGCTGCACCTCTTGCCGCGCCGCGCCGTCGAGGGTGCGGTGGCGGCGCTGTTCGCGATCGGCGCGGCGCTGCTCATCCGCGAGAGCTTCGGCGCGGACGACGACGTCGAGGTCGACGCCGCGACCTCGCAGGTGCCGGCGTCCTCGCGTCGCATCGCCCTGACGTCGTTCGGCGTGCTGTTCGCCGCCGAGTGGGGTGACGCCAGCCAGCTCGCGACGGCGGGGCTCACCGCCCGGCTGAACGAGCCGGTTGCGGTGGGCATCGGGGCGTGGGTCGCGCTCGTGGGGGTCGCCATGGTGGCCGTCGTCGCGGGCAAGGTGATCGTGAAACGGGTGCCGGTGCGGCTCGTGCACCGGGTGGCCGGCCTGCTGTTTGCGACCTTCGCCGTGGTCGCCGTGGTGAGCGCCGTCCGCGGCTAACCTTGCTCCGGTTTTGGCCGCCCAGCATCAAATAGATGCCTGGGCGGCCAAAACCGTCATGGCTAGGGTCGAGGTATGGACATTGGCATCGGCCTGCCGAACCCCGTCCCGGGTACCCCCGGACCGCTGCTCGTCGACTGGGCGCGGCGAGCCGAACAACGCGGGTTCACCGGCCTCGCGACCATCGACCGGATCGTCTACCCGAGCTATGACTCGCTGGCCACCCTGGCCGCGGCCGCCGGGGCCACCAGCCGCATCCGGCTGACCACCAACATCCTGCTCGCGCCGGCGTACCCGCCCGTGTTGCTGGCCAAGATGGCCGCGAGCATCGACCAGCTGTCCGGCGGACGGCTCACCCTGGGCATGTCGGTCGGCTCCGGGGCCGACGACTACGCCGCGACCGGCCGCGACTTCCATCGACGGGGCCGAGCGTTCGACGAGACCCTCGACCTGTTGCACCGCGCCTGGCGGGGCGAGCCAGTTGGCGGTGGCACATTGCCGGTCGGCCCCGTGCCCACCAACGATCAACGCGTGCCCATCCTCATCGGCGGCAACGGCGACTACGCCATCCGCCGGGTCGTCACGTGGGGCGCCGGGTGGACGGCTGGTGGCTCCGGCGCAGCCCAGGCCGGGCCGTTCCTCGACCGAGTGCGCGCCGCCTGGCACGACAGTGACCGCACCGGCGAACCCCGCCTGGCGGCGCTGCAGTACTACTCGTTCGGCGACGAGGACGCGTCCCGCGAATACCTGCGTCACTACTACACGACGAAGGCCGGCCCGGAGCTCGGCGAGGCGATCGCCAACTCGGCGCTGCGCACTCCGCAGGCGATCCGCGACGCCGTTCGCCAGTTCGAGGATGCTGGCTTCACCGAGCTCTACCTCGACCCGACGGTGGCGTCCCTCGACCAGATCGATCGACTGGCCGACGTCGTTCTCTAGGCAGATTGCCTAGCTGATCTCCACGACTACTGCACAGGCTGTGCACTCTGCGGGATGTTCGGATGCACACTTGCATCGCTCGTGGCGTCGACGGAAGGTGAACACATGACGTCGTACCCCACCGGCCGATCAAGCGTGGCCGTCTCGCCCCCCGGCCAACTGACTCCGGAAGAGCGCGCCGCCGACCTGACCGCCGAGCGGCTCAAGCAGCTCGTGGGCCTCGTCGACTACGACGCGTCCACCGACCCGTTCCCGGTCACCGCCCTGGACGCCGTCGTGTTCGTCAGCGGCAACGCCTCCCAGAGCGCGCACTTCTTCCAGCACGCGTTCGGCATGCGGCTGGTCGGCTACAGCGGCCCCGAGACGGGCAACCGCGACCACAAGGCGTTCGTGCTGCGGTCCGGGTCGGCCCGGTTCGTGATCATCGGCGGCGTCTCACCCACGAGCAGCTACCTCGATCACCACCGCCGGCACGGTGACGGCGTGGTCGACATCGCCCTCGAGGTGCCCGACGTCGACAAGTGCATCGCCCACGCCCGGGCGTCCGGGGCCACGATCCTCGACGAACCCCATGACATCAGCGACGAGCACGGCACGGTGCGCCTGGCCGCGGTGGCCACCTACGGCGAGACCCGGCACACGCTCGTCGACCGGTCGCGTTACGACGGCGTCTACCTGCCGGGCTACGTGGAGCGCGCCTCGACCGTCCCGGCGCCGGAGAAGCGGCTGTTCCAGGCGGTCGATCACTGCGTGGGCAACGTCGAGCTCGGGCGCATGGACGAGTGGGTCGACTTCTACAACCGGGTCATGGGCTTCGTGAACATGGCCGAGTTCGTGGGCGACGACATCGCCACCGACTACTCGGCGCTGATGTCCAAGGTGGTGGCCAACGGCAACCACCGGGTGAAGTTCCCGCTCAACGAGCCGGCGCTGGGCAAGCGCAAGAGCCAGATCGACGAGTACCTGGAGTTCTACACCGGCCCGGGTTGCCAGCACATCGCGCTGGCCACGAACGACATCCTGCGCACCGCCGACGAGATGCGCGCTCGCGGGGTGGAGTTCCTCGACACCCCCGACTCGTACTACGACGACCCCGAGCTGCGGGCCCGGATCGGCGAGGTGCGGGTGCCCATCGAGGACTTGAAGTCGCGCAAGATCCTCGTCGACCGGGACGAGGACGGCTACCTGCTGCAAATCTTCACCAAACCGGTGGGCGACCGGCCTACCGTGTTCTTCGAGCTGATCGAGCGGCACGGCAGCTTGGGCTTCGGCAAGGGCAATTTCCGGGCTCTGTTCGAGGCCATCGAGCGCGAGCAGGAACGCCGCGGCAACCTGTAACTTTCACCGATCGTGCAACCCTGTGCGGCCTGAGAGCGCACGGAGTTGCACAATCGGTGTGGAGAGGCGGATGAGATGACGGTAAGGCTGCGCGAGGCGATGGGCACGCTGCCCGGCTACGTCCCGGGTCGGACGGTCGCCGGTGCCATCAAACTGGCGAGCAACGAGACGCCGCTGCCCCCGCTGCCGCACGTCCTCGAGCGCATCGCCCAGGCCGCCGCCGGCGTCAACCGCTACCCGGACAGCTTCTCCGTCGAGCTGACCGAGGCGCTGGCCCACCGCTACGGCGTCGAACCCGCGCGGGTCGTCGTCGGCTGCGGGTCGGTGTCGCTGTGCCACCAGCTCGCCTCGGCCACGGCCCAGCCCGGCGACGAGGTGCTCTACGGCTGGCGGGCGTTCGAGACGTACCCGATCGTCACCGCCATCGTCGGCGCCGACCCGGTGGCGGTGCCGCTGCACGACCACGTCCACGACCTCGAGGCGATGGCCGGCCACATCACCGAGAAGACCCGGCTGATCTTCGTCTGCAACCCCAACAACCCGACCGGCACGGTGGTGCACCGCGACGAGCTGGCCCGGTTCCTCGACGCCGTCCCCGACGACATCGTCGTCGTGCTCGACGAGGCCTACCACGAGTTCGTCACCGACGCCGGCGTCCCGGACGGGCTGACCCTGCTCGACGAGCATCCGAACGTGATCGTGCTGCGGACGTTCAGCAAGGCGTACGGGCTGGCCGGCCTACGGGTCGGCTACGGGATCGCGGGCAACCCCGAGCTGCCGGCCGCCCTGCGCCAGACCCAGACCCCGTTCGCCGTGACGACGCTCGCTCAGCAGGCGGCACTGGCCAGCCTGGAACCCGAGGCCGAGTCGCAGCTCATGGCCCGGGTGAAGGACATCGTCATCGAGCGCGACCGCGTCCAGGCCGAGCTGATCGCGGCCGGCTACGACATCCCGCCGACGCAGGCCAATTTCGTGTGGGTACCGCTCGGCGACGACGCCGTCGACTGGGCCGCCGGCTGCGAGCAGCGCAAGGTGATCGTCCGTCCGTTCGGCGGCTTCGGCGTGCGGGTCACGATCGGCACTCCCGAGGAGAACGACCGCTTCCTGGACGCCGCCCGCGCGCTCGCGCCCCGCTAACGCAAGTTGTCCGCGCTTCGCGACGTCATGGCATCGCGAAGCGCGGACAACTCGAGAGGACGGCGGCTTAGGACGACCCGGCGGCCAGGCTGCGGGCGGCGGCCACCGGGTCGCTGATCTGTTCCTCCTCGTGCAGGGCCAGCCGGCGGGCGATGCGCCGCAGCTGCTCGAGCTCGGCGTCGGTCAGCGGCGCCTCGTTCTCGCGTTCGATCTGCTGCCGCACCCACGTCAAGATGGCCCGGATGACGGCGCGGAACGCCGTCCGGCCCTGGTCGGTGAGCACCAGGCCGCCCTCGGCCGCGGCGATCAGCCCGGCCTGCGTGGCGTCGTCGATCGCCGGCTGGATCACGCCCACCGGCATCCGCTTGGTGCCGGCGATGACGACCGGATCGGCAACCCCGCCCTCGGCCTGGTGCTGGTAGATGGCGACCTGCCGGACGATCCACATCTGCACGGCGTCCATGCCGCTCCCGGCCTCCCGCAGCAACCGCGGCGCCACCGCCGGGAAGTCGGTCTTGAGGATGCGGACGAACTGCCCCTCGAGCTGCTCCTGCGAGGTGCGCTGATCCGGGATGGCGAACCCTTGCCCGACGTCGGCGGCGCCGGACTGGCTCAGGCCGCGCAACGGCACCTGCTTGAGGAACAGCGCGACGACCAGGGCGACCCCGGCGACCGGAATGGCGTAGCTGAACACCGTCTGCAGCGAGTCCGCGTAGGCACCCACGACCGACGAGTGCTGTGCCGCGGGCAGGCCGCGCACCCCGTCGGGTGTCGTGACGAGCTTCGGGTCGGCCCCGCTCGACGCGACCGCCTTGCCGAGATGGGACGCGAGCTGGTTGGCGTAGATCGCCCCGAAGACCGACGACCCGAACGAGCTGCCCATCGTCCGGAAGAACGTCACGCCCGAGGTCGCGACGCCGAGGTCGCGGTAGTCGGCGGTGTTCTGGACGATGATCGTCAACACCTGCATGGCCAGGCCGATGCCGACGCCGAGCACGAACATCGCCACGGACGAGGTCAACGTCGAGGAGTTCGCGTCCAGGCGGGACAGCAGGAAGAGCCCGACGCCCATGACGACGGCCCCGACGATCGGGAACGGCTTGTACCGGCCCGTGGTGCTGACCACGTTGCCGGCCGATATCGAGGCGATGAGCAGGCCGATCACCATGGGGAAGGTGCGGACGCCGGAGACCGTGGCCGAGACGCCCTGGCAGTACTGCAGGTAAGTGGGCAGGAAGGTCATCGCGCCGAGCAGCGCGAAGCCGACGATGAACGACAGCACGGAACTGATCGAGAACACGTTGCCCCGGAACAGGCGCATCGGCAGCACCGGGTCGGACGCCCGCAACTCGACCATCACGAAAATGGCCAGCAACACGACCGACGCGACGAACAGGCCGATGATCGTCGCCGATCCCCACGCGTACTGGGTGCCGCCCCAGCTGGTCGCCAGGATCAGGGCGCCTGACCCGGCCGAGACGAACGCGATGCCGAGGTAGTCGATCACCGGCCGGGCTACCGCCTTGGTCGACGGCAGCAGCCGGAACGACAGCACCAGGATGACCGCCGCGACCGGGACGTTGATGTAGAACACCCACCGCCACGACAGGTGATCGGTGAACAGGCCGCCGAGCAACGGGCCGAGCACCGTCGTCACCCCGAACACGGCGCCGAGCGCGCCCTGGTACTTGCCCCGATCCCGCAACGGGATGATGTCGCCGATCATGGCGGTCGCGGTGACGGTCAGGCCACCGCCGCCGAGGCCCTGCACGGCCCGCATCCCGATCAGCCACGGCATGTTCTGCGCCGCGCCGGCGAGCGCCGAGGCGACGACGAACACGATGATGCTCAGGATGAAGATCGACTTGCGGCCGAACAGGTCGCCGAACTTGCCGGCCAGCACGGTCGCGATCGTCTGCGTGAGCAGGTAGGCGGTGACCACCCAGGTCATGTGCTCGCCACCGCCGAGGTCGCCGACGATCGTCGGCAGCGCGGTGGCCATGATCGTGGAGTCCAGCGCGGCGAGCAGCATGCCGCCGGCGATCAGCGCGAAGGCGACGTTGCGCGCCGCCTTACCCAACGTCGGCGGGTCGTCCGCGGTAGCGAGCTCGTCAGCAGTAGCCGTGTCGACCATGCGATGAAACTAGCCAACCGGGCGTGTTGTCCGCGCGTCGCGAGGTTCGGGCATCGCGAGGCGCGGACAACCTCAGGGTTTGTGGTTGGCGCGGGCCGCTTCCCGGACGGCGCCGGCCACCGCCGTGGGCACGTGCGGGTCGAACACGCTCGGGACGATGTAGGTGGCGTTGAGCTGATCGTCGGTGACGCAGTGGGCGAGCGCGTCGGCGGCGTGCAGCAGCATCGGCGTGGTGACCTCGTGGGCGCGGGCGTCGAGCAAGCCGCGGAACACGCCGGGGAACGCCAGCACGTTGTTGATCTGGTTCGGGTAGTCGCTGCGCCCGGTGGCGAGGACGGCGGCCAGCTTCTGGGCGGCGTCGACGTCGACCTCCGGGTCGGGGTTGGCGAGCGCGAACACCACCGGGTCGGGTGCCATGTCCGCGATCCACGCCGAGTCGAGCACGCCCGGGGCGCTCACCCCGATGAAGACGTCCGCGCCGCGCAACGCGTCGTGCAGCTCCCCCGTCACCCCTTCCGGGTTGGTCAGCGCCGCGAGCTCGCGCTTCGCGTCGTTCAGCCGAGGGTCAGCCGCTGCCAGGATGCCCTCGCGGTCCCACACCAGAACGTGCTTGACGCCCGCGGCCAGCAGCAACGTGACGATCGCCGTCCCGGCGGCGCCGCCCCCGGCGACGACCACGCGGGCGGCCGACATCGACTTCGCCACGCAGCGGAATGCGTTGGTGAGCGCCGCCAGCACCACGATCGCCGTCCCGTGTTGATCGTCGTGGAACACCGGGATGGACAGCTCGGCGCGCAGGCGGCGCTCGATCTCGAAGCAGCGCGGGGCCGAGATGTCCTCGAGGTTGATGCCGCCGAAGCCAGGCGCGATGTGCCGCACCGTCGCCACGATCTCGTCCACATCCTGGGTGTCGAGGCAGATCGGCCAGGCGTCGATGTTGGCGAACCGCTTGAACAACGCGGCCTTGCCCTCCATCACCGGCAGCGCGGCGCCCGGGCCGATGTTGCCCAGCCCCAGCACGGCCGAGCCGTCGGTGACCACGGCGACCGCGTTGCCCTTGATGGTCAGCCGCGTGACGTCCTCGGGATTCTTGGCGATCGCGAGCGACACCCGCCCGACCCCCGGGGTGTAGGCCATGGACAGGTCGTCACGCGTCTTCAACGGCACCCGCGACTCGACGGAGATCTTGCCGCCCAGGTGCAGCAGGAAGGTGCGGTCGCTGACCCGGTGCACCTCGATGCCGTCCACGTTCTGGATGGCGGCCACGATCTCCTGCGCGTGCTCACCGTTCGCGGCCGAGCAGGTGACGTCGATGGTGATGCGGTCGTGGCGCGACTCGCTGACGTCGATCGCGGTGACCAGTCCGCCGGCGGCACCCACCGCGGTGGCGATCTGGCCGACCACCGTGGGCGACGGCGCGGCGTAGAGCCGCACGGTGATCGCGTACGAGGCGCTGGTAGGAAGCGGACGAGGACGGGCCGAGTCGGGCAAGCTCACCCGGACATCGTGACATCTGCCCCTAGCCGCCGCTTCGCCGGTGCGCGAGGCTGGCGGCATCCGACCAACGACGCGCAAGGGAGCGATCATGGGCCAGGCTGTCGTCCACTTCGAGGTCATCGGCAAGGACGCGAAGCTCTTACAGAACTACTACTCCGAACTGTTCGGCTGGGCCATCGACGCCGACAACGAGTTCGGCTACGGCAGCATCGCCCGCGAGGGCAACACGAACGCCGAAGGTGCCGGAATCGGCGGCGGCATCGCCGGCCCACCGATGCCCGACTACCCCGGCCACGTGACGTTCTACGTCGAGGTGCCCGACGTCGAGGCCGCGCTGGTGAAGGCCGAGAGCCTCGGCGGCACGCGCGTGTTCGGACCGGACAAGGTGACCGACGAGATCGAGATCGGCCAGTTCACCGATCCGGAGGGCCACCTCATCGGGCTGACGAAGGCCGCGTCATAGCGGATCTGGTCGCCGAGCAGATCGCCTACTACCGGGCTCGAGCCCCGGAGTACGACTTCGGTGCCCGATGGGGCGTCGAGGTCGACGGGCGGATGCAACAGGTGATCGACCGGGTGCCGGCTGGCGGCGACGTCCTCGAACTCGCCTGCGGCACCGGCGTGTGGACGGCGCTGCTGGCCGGGCGGGCGAACACGCTCACCGCCGTCGACGCGGCGCCGGAGATGATCGAGCTCGCCCGTGAGCGAGCGCCGGGCACGACGTACGTCTCGGCCGACATCCTCACCTGGCATCCGCCCCGGCGCTACGACGTCGTCTTCTTCGGGTTCTGGCTCTCGCACGTCCCGGCCGAACGGTTCGCCGACTTCTGGACGCTCGTCGGCGACTGCCTGGTGGACGCCGGCCGAGTGGTGTTCGTCGACGAGCACATCAGCGGTGCCGACAAGGAGCGGTGGCTGGCCGACGGGGTGGTCGAACGCACCCTGTCGGACGGCTCGACGCACCGCATCGTCAAGACCTACCTCGATCCCGCCAAGCTGACTGCCCGGCTGGCCGGCCTCGGCTGGCGAGCCGACGTCGAGGCACTTGGTCCGGGCTGGGTGCTCGGCGAGGCCCGGCGAGCATGACCCGGCTGCGGGTCCTGGACAAGTAGGTTCCCGAGATACCCCCGCCAACATTCTTCTGAGGTGCGTCGCATGGCAGCCGATCCGTCCTATGTCGAACTCGGTGTCCCGGATATTGACGCCGCCCACGCCTTCTATGGGGCCTTGTTCGGCTGGGTACCCGAGGGCCCGGGTCAGGTGCAGACGGGCACCCTGCCGGTCGGCATGCACGGCGGCGATCCCAACGCCCATTTCGAAGTGTTCTTCACCGTCGAGGATCTCGGTGCTTCGCTCACCCGCGTAGTCGAGCTCGGCGGATCGGCCGTCGGCGAGGTCCACGACGAGGGTGCGTTCGGCCGCTGGTCTGAATGCCAGGACGACCAAGGGGTTCGGTTCGGACTGCGCCAGCTCCCCTGACCGCGCGGACGTCTGACTGCTGGGTCACACCTGCGGATCTCGGGCATGCCGGGCGTCCGCAAAGCAGTTGATATCTGATGGAACTGATCGGGTTCCGCGAGCCAGACCGCCCTACGGGAATGGACCGCGACGGCCACCGACTCGCTCGAAAGGGAGCACCTGAGCTCCCTACTGAGGAGGTACGGGCCATGAGCCTGAAGTACGTCATCAACCTGCTCGTCGCTCTCGCCGGCGGATTCCTGGTCGTCGCGTCGCGGACGTTCGCCGCGAACACGGCCGGCTGGCTGGGCCTGGGCATCGGCATCCTGGCCGTCGTGCTGGCCGGTGTCGGGGCCACCGCGACCGGGCCGCGGCTGCGTTCGGTCGGCTACGGCCTGACCGCGGCGGTCGGCGTCTGGACCATCGTCTCGTCGTCGGTGTTCTCCGGGTCGCTGCTCGCCTGGCTGGTCTTCGCCGACGCGCTGGCCCTGGTGGCCGTGGCGCTCGCCGACCTGACCGCTCACGAGGTGAGCACCGAGCGCGTGGTGCACACCCTCGACGTGCGCGAGCGCTCGGAGCTTCCGACCGCCGCCTGAGCCGAGCAGAACGGGGCGGACCGCCGTGCGGTCCGCCCCGTTTCATGCTCCTAGATCAATAGGCGTAGCGGCTGGGGATCGTTGGTGACCGGGAGGTAGTTGGCCGTCCGGGTCTGGCCCGTCACCGACGACGCCGAGACACCGGCCCAGCGCAGCACCGTCGCCGTTGCCGCGGCGGCGTCGGCCGGGTCGAGCCGGGAGATGTTCGAACCGTGGTTGTAGCCGGCGGCCTGGTACACGTAGGAGTCGTGCGGATGCCGGCCGATGTCGAACCGCTCGGCCCCCCACGGGTCGTTCTGCCCGTACACGAACAGCAGCTGGCTGGACCGCGTGCGGACCCAACTGTCGATGTCGTACATGGGCAGGTAGCCCAGGTAGGTGCGGCGTAGCTCGGGCGGCAACGCGGCGTTGGCCGGCTGGACGTTGTAGCGCAGCAAGCCGTGCAGGAACGACACCTTGAGCGTGGGCCAGCCGAGCTGGGTGGCGGCCTGGAAGTAGTACGGGAAGTACGGCTCCAAACCCTGGTCGGTGCCCGAGATCAGCCCGGACGTCAGGTCGATGAAGGTCAGGATGTCCTCGTCGCTGGCCGTGGGCGCCGGCACCTCGGAGCAGTCGGACTGCAGGCTGTACTGCCAGAACGCCCACTCGGCGCTGATGACCTCGGACTCCCAGGCCCGGTCGGCGCTGCCCATGACCCGGGTGAACGTGTAACCGTTGTCGGCGGCCCACTGCGCGTACTTCGGGGCGAGCGTGTCCCGTCGCTGCAGGGCCGCCTTCTCGACGTTCTCCAGTGCGGTCCGGCACGACGCGTCCGTCCCGACGTGCTTGAAGAAGCGGTCGTACGCCGAGTCCGCGTCGTTGTTGACGTCGTTGGGCGCCACGTAGGGCACCGACCCGGCGACGTCGTTGGGGTAGAACCGCCGGTGGTACACCGTGGCCATGCCGCCCTTGCTGGCGCCGGTCGAGATCCACATCTGCGGGTAGATGCGCTTGAACGCCTGCACGATCGTGTGGTGGTCGGTGGCCGCCTGCCAGATGTCGAGGTCGGACCAGTTGGCCGGATCGGGGCGCGAGGGGGTGAAGAAGCGTTCCTCGACCGAGATCTGGTTGCCGTCGATGATCGCGGTCGGCTCGGACTTGAATGCGTATTCGGGCACGTTGTACCCGGTGGTGTGCAGCACCATCGGCCGGTCGGTCGACTTGTGCAGCAATGAGAGCCGCTGCGAGAAGGTGCCCTTGCTCGGATGCCGGTGGTCGATGGCCTGGGTGAAGCTGAGCAGGAAGAACTGGTAGCCACTCACCGATTCCTGGCTGAGGATCGTCAGGCCGGGGATCGTCTTCAACTTGGCGACGATGCCGTCGTCAGCTGAGGCGTTCTGCGCCGTCACGATGCTCAGCAGCGAAGCCGCGAGCAATGTGGCAATCAAACCGCTTATCCAGCGCCGCATGATGTGTCCCCGATCGCGCAGAAGTTCCCGGTAGCCAACTAGACGCGTTCGTCGGGTGTCAACCAGTCACGCTGGGCTGCCCGTTCTCGAGGTGGCCGGCGAAGCGCCGGGACCAGGCGGTGTGACCGTCCAGAGTGAGCGCCACGTCGTACCAGCCGTGGTCGGTGGCGATGCCGACCGACGCGGTGCCCTGCGCCGGAACGTTCAGCTCGGCACCGCCGGTAACGCGCACCGTCTGCGCATGCCGACTGCCGTTACGGAGTGTCAGCCGCGGACCGGCGAGGTCGAGTGAGGCCTCGACGCCGGGCGTAGTCACGTTCCCGGCGGCCTGGCGCAGGAAACCGTTCGGGCCGTGGATGTCGATGTCGTAGGCGCCGGTCAGAACGTCGCGGCCGACGCTCGCCGAGGCGCTGGCCCCCGGGGCGACGTCGTGCGGCGACGCATCGACGCCGAGCAGGTGGTGGGCGTAGACGGTCAGCTGCAACGCGGCGCTCCCCGCGTTGGCCATCGAGATGGTCACCGCGCCGCCGTCCACGGCCAGATCGGCGTTCGGCTGATACGGCACGGCACGAGCGGGCGCCGGGCCGGCGTCCTGGGTCGGCGCGACCTGCTGGCCGAGCGGGGGCGGCGAGGGCTTGGGCAACTTCGACTCGTTCGCGTCGGCGGCTCGGCGCAGCACGGCCGTGTCGGGCAGCAGCGGGATGGTCGGATCAGGCGATGCGAAGTCGAAGCACGACGTGAGGTCGCCGCAGATCGAGCGGCGCCACGCCGAGATGTTGTCCTCGCGCACCCCCGTCCACGTCTCGAGGAACCGCAGCACCGACGTGTGGTCGAACACCTGCGAGTTGACCCAGCCGCCCCGGCTCCACGGCGAGATCACCGTCATCGGCACCCGCGGTCCGAGGCCGATCGGCGTGGGCGGGCCGAACGCCGGCGGCAACCCCGCGTAGATCGGCTGCACGGCGGGCAGCATCTCCTGCGGGGTGCCGTCGGGGGCGACCGGCGGCGGCAGGTGGTCGTAGAAGCCGTCGTTCTCGTCGTAGTTGATCAGCACGACCGTGGACGCCGCCAGCTCCGAGTTGCCCCAGATCGCGTTCAGCACGCCCTGCACGTACGCCTGGCCGTCGACCGGTCGCGCCGCCGGATGCTCGCTGTACCCGTACGGCGCCACCACCCACGAGACGGCAGGCAGGGTGCCGCCCGCGCAGTCGGCCGCGAACTGCGCGATCACGTGGTCGACGTTCTGGCCCAGCCCCGAGTCGGGCTTCCACGCGGTGCGCAGCGAGGCCCGCTCGGCCAGCTGCCTCTTCACGGGGTCGGCCGAGGCCAGCGCGTCGTGGTAGGCGTGGAACAGCCACAACGGGTTGTCGCCGTAATCGCCGACGAACCCGTCGCCGACCTCGTCGTTGGCGTACACCTGCCACGAGATGCCGGCCGCCTGCAGCCGTTCCGGATAGGTAGTCCAGCTGTACACCGGCTGGTAGTCGGGCGGGTTGGCGGTCGCCGGGCCGCCGGCGGCACCGTCCGGGTCGATGGTGCCGGTCCAGTGGTAGAGCCGGTTCGGGGTGGTCGGCCCTTGGATCGAGCAGAAGTAGTGGTCGCAGATCGTGTACGCCGAGGCCAGCGCCCGGTGGAACGGGATGTCGCCGGTGTCGAAGTACGACATGGTCATCTCGGACTTGGCCAGGATCCACTGGTTGTAGCGCCCGCCGTTCCAGGCCAGGTGGGTGGTGTCCCAGTCGTGCAGTAGGTCGCCGAGGTCCTGGCCGTCGACCTTGGACGTGTCCACCCGGAACGGCAGCAGGTGCCCACCGTCGAGGCGGAGCAGGTCCGGCTGGCGGACCACGTCTCGCAGCGCGGCTCGGTCGGCGAAGCCCCGCACCCCGCGCATCGTGCCGTAGTAGTGGTCGAACGAACGGTTCTCCTGCATCAGGATCACCACGTGCTCGACGTCGTCGAGGCTGGCCTTCTTCCTTGGCCCCGCCGCTTCGGCCTGCGGCAGGTTGGCGAGCAGGCTGGCCGCCGCGGCCGCCCCGGCGGCCCCGCCCATGAACGTCCGGCGACTCACTGCGGCCATGGCGACGCTCCTGTTCGGTCGTCTGGGACGGATGACCAGAATGCGGGCGGGACGCGGCACCCGTCAAGCGTCCGTTCCATGATCAAGAGTGGAAAGTGGCTGCTCTGGCGACCACTTCTCCCTCTTGATCATGGATGGAGGGATGGGGGCAACGAGGGATCATCGCGGGGCGGGGATGACGGCCAGCTGCGTGCCCCGGCTCCCGTCCGAGTCACCGTGTCCCGTCTCGAACGCGATGTGCCGCCCGTCCGGTGACCAGGCCGGCGCGCCGGCATAGTCGGAATCGGTGACCGCGTGCAGTTCGACGGGGGCGGCGCCGGGCGTGACGACGAACAGGTCGGCCAGATCTCGATTCCCGCCGTCGGACGAGTACACGATGCGCCGACCGTCCGGTGACCAGGACGGGTCGGTGTCCTCGGCGGCGTCCGACGTCACCTGGCGCGGCGCTCCGCCGGCCACGCCGATCGTCCACACCTTCCAGTGCCCGCTGCGCATCGACTGGAAGACGATGCGATCACCGCGCGGTGACCAGTTCGGCTCACGGTCATCGGCCCCGCGCGTGAGCTGTACCAGCCCGGTGCCGTCGCGGCGCACCTTCCAGAGGGATCCCCCGTCGGTGCCGGCCTGATTGTGGGCCTCGAAGGCGATCCATTGCCCGTCCGGTGAGAACGACGGCTCCCACGCCGAGCGCCCGACCGCGGCCAGCCGAGCCGGGTTGCCGGATGCTGACGTCGTCCAGATCTCGTCGCCGGCCGCGCCGTCGGTCGAGTAGAGGATGCGCCCGGCTCGATCCCAGCACGAGCCGGGCAGGTTGACGTTGTTGGCGGTCGCCGTGGTAACCCGGACGCGGTGCCGTCCCGTCCGGCCGGATGACGACCACGTCCGAGTCGCCGTCGTTGTAGCCGTCGCGGAACCGGGTGAACGCGAGCTCGTCGCCCGACGGTGACCAGCACGGGTTCTGGAGGCTGCCCGCCAGCCGGATCGGAATCGCAGTGGCGGACCCCGACCCCGACGCCGTCCCCGTCGGCTCATCGCCGAGCTCGGCACCGCTGGAGCACGCGACGAGCCCGACGCTC
>Ga0137412_10001163_pt1 | contig 20012 bp, 17 predicted proteins | sample CZODoug2_1_16fun_FD_122160 | JGI IMG/M metagenome (GOLD analysis project Ga0137412, IMG submission 122160) | Vadose zone soil fungal communities from Angelo Coast Range Reserve, California, USA - CZODoug2_1_16fungal (Hybrid Assembly) | ecosystem: Environmental > Terrestrial > Soil > Vadose zone...
CCCATCAACACGACCGAGCTGCCTTTCGGCACGTCCTTCGCCGTCTCGTCGACGATGCGCTGGATCCCGGCAGCATTATCGCGGACGACGAGGTGAGGGGGTTCGTCGCGAGAAAATTGGTCAGTGGCGCAGTTACATACGGATTTCGATATCGGGACAAGACGACAAATAAGCAGCGTTGGATCGGTCTGGGCCTTCATGGTTCGGTTACGGCCGAACAGGCGCGCAATCTTGCCAAAAAGCGGGCGGGTGAGGTCGCCGACGCCCGGGACCCGGCGGCCGAGTTGGAGGCAGCTCGGGCAGAAGCGGCGATGGCGAAGTTGGCTGTGACCAATACGGTCAATGTCGTGCTCGACGGCTTTTTGTCAGAATATGTCCGCGGCGCCGACGCTCTTCGGAGTGCTGACCAGATCGAACGCGCGTTCGATGTCTATGTGCGCCCTCGCATCGGAACAAAGTCAATCTACCATCTGCAACGCTCAGATATTCAAGCGATGCTGGCGGACATCTCCAAGGAGCATGGACCAGTTATGGCGGACCGCGTCCTAGCGTACGTCCGAAAAGCCTTCAATTGGCACATGATTGACGATGATAATTTCAACTCTCCCATCGTCCGCGGCATGGCACGAACAAAGCCCAAACAGCGGGCACGAAAGCGGACGTTAGCGGACCAAGAAATTCGAGACGTCTGGGCGGCACTCGAAACGGCAGATGTTCCAGAGTGCTATCCGCGCTTTTTAAAGTCGCTGCTGTTCAATGCCACCAGGCGAAATGAATCTTCCAGGATGCATTCGACCGAAGTTGAGCGTGAGATATGGGTGATCCCTGGAAGCCGCTACAAAACGAAACTGGATCATGCGCTTCCGCTTACCGCGGCATTTCGAGAGCTGATCGGTGAAAAGCCGGCTGAATGTCGCGGCAATTCGTGGTTTATCTTTTCGACGACCAACGGCGCACGGCCATTCAGCGGTTTTTCAAAAGCGAAAAAGGCCCTCGACGCCGAAATCGCTAAATTGCGCAGTAAGACCAACCGGGATTCGATGCCGCGCTGGACGCTGCACGACTTGCGGCGCACGGGCCGATCGCTGATGAGCCGAGCGAAAGTACCGAGCGATCACGCTGAGCGTGTGATGGGGCACGTCATCGGCGGAGTTAGAGAGACCTACGATCGCTACGAGTACCTCGATGAAAAACGCGACGCCTTAGCAAAATTGTCGAATTTGCTGCGTGAAATTATCGATCAGTCCGGCATCACCGGTAAGGTTCAGTGGGAATCAGTGGCGGCCTGAATACGATATGCGGAGAAGGAAACTGGGTACCCTAATCCACTCCAGCCGCAGCCAGCCAAGATGCGTGCTTTGGGCGTCAGAACCTAGTTGCCGAGCTAGGGTGCCAAGAGCGTGACATAGCCAACCGTTCTAAGAAAACTGTACGACCGTTTCCGGCGGCCAAGCCAACATTCGGCAAGCGCGTGCGGTGATACACGGTGGCTCTAGAGCGTCAGCACGAGGTGAACCACCTGCGGATCACGTCCCCGGCGATGCTGAAACCCGAACTTGGCGAACACCTTTCTCATGGCGCTGTTCTCGGGCAGGACTTCCGCGATCAATTCCTTCAATCCGGCCGACCGCGCCATGATGGCGAGATGGTGCATCAGGTGTGTGCCGATACCTTGTCCCTGGTAGTCGTCGATCACGACGAAGGCGATCTCGGCCGTTCCAGGCTCGGTGACGATGTACCTGCCGCCGCCGATGATGATCTTGCGGTTGTCCTCGTTGGCGAATGCCACCAGGGCCACGTGATTGGTGAAATCGATGTTCATGAAGAAGGCAATTTCCTTCTCCGAAAAACCACGCTTTACGACGAAGAAACGACGTTGCAGCGATTGCATGCCGGCGCGCCCGACCGCCGCGAGCATGTCGTCCTTGTCATCCGGACGCAGCGCACGGATTTCGACTTCGCTGCCGTCGCGCATACGTTCGGTGGCGGAGTAGCTGGCCGGCGTCGGCATCGATGATTCCTCCCGCGTTCGAATAAGGAGGAGGGCGTCATGCCGGTGGTTGATCTGAATCAAGCGTTTCGCTGATTCGGATTGCGGCTGCCCGCGCCACCTGCCTTTCGGACCATTGACCTAAATCAAGGTCCCGGAGACCCGACCAGCCTTCAATCGCCGTGCCGGAGAAGGATTGAGACGATGGCGACGGACAAACCGCGACTGCCGGACGATGCGATGTCGGGCCTCTTTGCCAAGGCCGTGGAATATATGGTCGATGCCGGACAGCGCAGCGTCCTGTTCCTGGACGTCATGCGCCAGCGCGGGGACCAGTACAGGGAGCATGTCGCGCAGACCGCCCCGCATGTTCTGAGCTATGCGGCGGAACTGGTCATCGACGGCCGGACGCTGGAACAGCCAGTCAACTACGCACTGGTGCGCATCGTGCCGCCGAAGGGCACCGAGATCGATCTCGAACGCAGGCCGTTTATCGTGGTCGACCCTCGCGCCGGTCATGGCCCGGGCATCGGAGGTTTCAAGGCTGACAGTGAGATCGGTGTCGCCATGAAGGCGGGCCATCCCTGCTACTTCATCGGGTTCTTGCCGGACCCCATGCCGGGCCAGACCATCGAACGGGTCGCCCGCGCCGAGGCGATCTTCATCGAGAAGGTTATCGAACGGCATCCCGAGGCCGACGGCAAGCCGTGCGTGATCGGCAACTGCCAGGCCGGCTGGGCGATGATGATCCTCGCCTCCCTGCGGCCCGAGCTGTTCGGGCCGGTGATCGTGGCAGGGGCGCCGCTCGCCTATTGGGCCGGCGTGCACGGCAAGAATCCAATGCGCTATTCTGGCGGACTGCTCGGCGGGAGCTGGCTAACGGCGCTCACCAGCGATCTCGGCGCGGGCAAGTTCGACGGCGCATGGCTGGTGAAGAATTTCGAGAGCCAGAATCCGTCCAACACCCTGTGGACCAAGCAGTACAACGTGTACTCCAAGGTCGACACGGAGGCCGACCGCTATCTGGAATTCGAGCGCTGGTGGGGCGGCCACGTCAACCTGAACGCGGAGGAGATCCAGTTCATCGTCGATGAGCTCTTCATCGGCAACAATCTCGCCGCCGGCCGTATCACGATGTCGGACGGTACTGCGGTCGACCTGCGCAATATCCGCTCGCCAATCGTGGTGTTCTGTTCCAAAGGCGACAACGTCACCCCGCCGCAGCAGGCGCTGCATTGGATCCTCGATCTATACGCCGACGTGGACGAGATCAGGGCCTACGGACAAACCATCGTCTACACCGTGCATGAATCGATCGGCCATCTCGGCATCTTCGTCTCTGGCGGTGTCGCCAAGAAGGAGCATGCGGAGTTCTCCAGCAATATCGACCTGATCGACGTATTGCCCCCCGGGCTTTACGAGGCGACCTTCGAGGCGAGGGGCGCCGGCACCATGAATGATGATCTGGCCGCCGGGCAGTGGGTGATGAGGTGTGAAGCGCGCACGCTGGACGACATCCGCGCGATGGGTGGCAATTCGCCGGAGGACGAGCGGCGGTTCGAGACAGCCAAGCGCGTCTCCGAAATGAACCTCAAGGCCTACCAGACGTATGTGCAGCCCTGGGTCAGGTCGATGGTGACACCGCAGATGGCCGAGCGGATGCGCAACAGGCACCCGCTGCGGACTCAATACGAGAACTTCAGCAGCCAGAACCCGGTCATGGCCGGGCTTCAGAACGCGGCCGACAAGGTGCGCCAGGAGCGCAAGCCGGCCGCCGCGGACAATCCCTTCCTCGCATTCCAGGAGATGATGTCCAGGCAGATCGTCAGCTCACTCGACCAATGGCGCGACTCGCAGGAGGCGCTCAGCGAGGCGATGTTCCTCACCATCTATGATTCGCCGGCGCTACAGGCGGCGGTTGGCGTCGATCGGCAGGCTGCGCCTTCGCGCCGGCGTGAAATGGACCCCAAGCACCGCCAGCTCCTGCAGACGCGCATTGCGGAGTTGAAATCAAAGATCGGTTCAGGCGGCATCAGGGAAGCCGGAATCCGCGCGCTGCTCTATGTCGGATCCGCCCGCGGCATGATGGACGAACGCAGCCTCGAGGCGCTACGGCGGCTTCGCCAGGATGATGTGGCGACGCGCATCACGCTGGCCGAGTTCAAGATGCTGGTGCGCGAGCAGTTCTTCATGCTGCTGCTCGACAGGGAGGCTGCGCTTGCGGCCATCCCGAAGCTGCTGCCGGAAAATACGGATGAACGGCGTCGGGTGTTCGCGGCGATCCATGAAGTCCTGTCAGCGAGTGCGGAAATATCGGGCGAAGTCGCAAAGCGGCTGAAGCAAGTGGCCGGTCTGTTCGGCCTGGATGGGCCCGACGCCTCGAACGTCAGGACGTTCGATCCGCAGACCAGGGCATCATAAGGTTGCCGCAGAGGTGGCCGCGGTCCTGTTCGACTACCGATTGCTCCTGAGATAGACGAACCAGTAGACCGCGCCGACCATCAGCGACCCGCCAATAATATTTCCGGCCGTTACCGGAATAAGGTTGCCGAGAAAATTCGTCCAGATCAGGTCGGGATAATCCGCCGGAGCCTTGCCGATAGCTTTCCAGAAGGTGTCCGGTGCGCCTAACTTGATGAACATTCCCATCGGGATGAAATAGGCGTTCGCGATGCAATGCTCGAAGCCGGCGGCCGCGAAGGCCGCGACAGGCGGTATTGCCGTCAGGATCCGGTCGGTGTTGGTCCGGGCGCTGAAACACATCCACACCGCGAGGCACACAAGCGCATTGCACATGATGCCGAGCGCAAATGCGGGCACAAACGGAATTGCCGCTTTCGCGCTTGCCGTATTCAGGGCCACGAGACCTACGGCTCCGCCGCCAAACGTGTACTGCGCCGTCAGGAAGGTGAGGGCGGCCGTAAGAATGGCGCCGACCGCATTGCCGGTGAACGATAGAAACCAGTTGAGCAGCAATGCGCGGGTCTTCACCTTGCCGTTGGCCCAGGCCATAACGACCAGATTATTCCCGGTGAAGAGTTCTGCGCCGGCGATGATCACCATGATGATCCCGACGCAAAATGCCAGGCCGACGAGAAGCCGCACGATGCCGTAAGGAAGCGTCGTGGAGGATTGCAGCATTCCGTCGCCGCCTAACGACGTGAACGTTCCCGCCGACACAGTCGTGGCAAAAATCGCTCCAAACGCGACAAATGCGCCGCCCAGCAGACTCAGAACAAAGACCGCCAGAGGGTTCAGCGCCGCACGCTTGATTCCGCTTTCCTCGGCCCGCATCGCCATGTCCGCGGGCATGACCGCTTCAAACGTCACCGTCTGAGGTGACGTGATCTCGGTCCTGGGAAGTTCATTTGCCATGTATTACTGACCCGCCGAGCCGCCGAGGGTCAGAAGCCCGATGATCTGCACCACGATCACTTTCACCAGGGTCATCGACGGAAAGATCATCGCATAGCCGATGTCGGGTCGCTCGGTTGGCGCCATTTTGGTCGAATAGACAAGAATGGCCGGGTTGCCGGTGGCTCCTGAAGCCACGCCGACGAGATCGTCAAACGGGATACGCATAAGGTAATGGCCGACCAGCAGCACAATCGCCACGGTCGTCAGGAGAACGGCTACGCCGATGAACAACATGGTGAAGCCGGATTCGGCGACCGTCCGGACAAAGGGCTGCCCGGCATTGACGCCGACCGTCGCGAGAAACAGCGCAAGGCCGAAATTTCGCAGTACGATGTTTGCCGGCAGCGGCAGGGTCCAGAGCAGCGGACCGGTGCGGCGCAATTTGCCGAGGATGAGGGCGACGATCAGCGGCCCGCCGCCGATGCCGAGAGTCACAATACCGATGCCCGGAATCGGGATCGGAATCAGACCCAGCAGGACGCCCATCACCATGCCGAGCCCAAGCGACACGTAGCTGAATTCGGCAGTCGCCTTGACCGTATCACCGAAATGCTTGCGGATGTCTTCCTTGCGGTCGGGAGGTGTCAGCACGCCGACCCTGTCGCCAAATTCCAGCATCAGGTCGGAGGACGGCACCAGGTCGGCATCGTAGCGACGCACATGCAGCAGGTGCGTGGGATAACCCGACGGCATCGACAAACTCGAAAGAGGAACGCCAACCACAGCAGCTTTGCCGACGAAGACGCGGATGTAGTCGAGGTCGGCCCGGTCGCTGGACAGGCGGCCTGGTTCCAGCTTGCCGAGTTTCGCGGCCGCCTCCGCAATCGCTTCCTTGTCTTCGGCAACGACCAGGATCGCGTCGCCGGCGGACAAGACCGTGTCTCCCGTCGGAACTACATTCTGTCCTCCGGTGCGAACCATCGTGACCTGCACGTCACTCAGGATTTCCTTTGTCAGTTCGTCAAGGGTGTGGCCAGAAAAGCCAGCACCTACGGAAATCTCGCCCATATGAAACCGCTGAGCTTTCGCCGGAAATTTCGGCTTCACCATCCGCGTCATGAAATAAATGCAAAGGATTGGGCCGATCACGCCGAACGGATAAGCGATCGAATATCCGATCGAAGGGTCCTTGCTCTTGGTGACGTCAAGTGCGGCTTGCAGGGTTGCCGTGCTGGTCATCGATCCGGCGTAGATGCCGAGTGTGTGCCCCATCTTTATGCCGAAAGCCTGTCCAAGCCCGAGCGCCACGCCGAGCCCCGCAAGGCATGCAATGAGCGCCAGCAGATTGTATTTCCGGCCGGAGCCGACGATGCCTTCGAAGAACTGCTTTCCGTAAAGGATGCCAATTCCATAAAGGAACATGATCAGGCCCGTGAGACCGATGGGGCCGGTGATCTGCGCTTTCGGGGCAAATGCACCGATCGCAAGACCGACAAATAACACGGCACCGACGCCGAGGGAGAAGCCGGCGATGCTGATCTGACCGACCAGATAACCCACACCGATAGCGAGAAATGCCGTCAGGATCGGCTGGCTTCCGATAATATCGCGCGCAAGATCCAACATTTCTCTCTCCGGATTGATTCAGGCCTGTTAGCGGACGCGACAACCTGCATCCTGGAATTGACCGATAACCCTGCTCACCAGTTCACGAGAAGCGGGCGGCGTATCGTCGTGCTTGTAGTCGAGACCGATCGCCTTCCACTTGAAGGACCCCATCTGGTGGAACGGTTGCACCTCGACCCATTCGACGTTCTTCATGGGGGCGACGAAACGGGCGATGCCTTCGACATTGGCCGGATCGTCGGTGGCGCCGGGCACGAGCGTGAAACGGACCCAGACCGGCTTGTTGATCGAGGCAAGGCGCTCGGCGAAGCGCAGCGTCGGTGCGATGTCCCGGCCAGTTACCCGGCGGTAGGTGTCGGGATCGGAGCTCTTGATATCGAGCAACACGAGGTCGACGACCGAGAGAAAGGCGTCGTCAGCCCGGTCGCCGAGAAAGCCGGATGTCTCGATGGCGGTGTGCAGACCCATTTCCTTGGCGCCGGCAAAGATGCGCCGGGTAAAGGCCAACTGAACCATCGGTTCGCCACCCGAGATGGTCAGTCCGCCACCCACACTGCGCAAAGCTGGCGCGAAGTCGCTGAGGCGGCGGAGCACGTGCTCGGCCGAAACATAAGTTCCGTCCTTGAGGTGCCAGGTATCCGGGTTGTGACAATAGGTACAGCGCAGCAGGCAACCCGAGACGAACAGAACGATGCGCAAGCCCGGGCCGTCGTAGCGCGAAGACGTTTCATAGGAGTGGCAATACCCGAACGCGCCCGCCTCGTCCTTGAACTTGTCCTCGTCCGGGGCGTCCGGCGAGACGCCCGTACGGAGGTCGTGCCGGCTTCCCGCTTCGAGTGGCTGCTCTTCGGACATGGCGGATCCTCGCGCTCAGATCTGGCCATGGAAGGTGCGACTGATCACGTCCCTTTGCTGCTCCGGCGTCAGGCGCACGAAGTTGACCGCGTATCCCGACACGCGAATGGTGAGCTGCGGATATTTGTCGGGGTTCTTGATCGCATCTTCCAGAACCTCCCGATCGATGACGTTCAGGTTCATGTGGAATCCGCCGCGCCCGAAATAGAGGTCAAAGGCCTTGACCGCCTCTTCCACGAGCTGGCTGTCGGACAGATGCGCCTTCTGCGGCGCGACGGAGACGGTGTAGCTGATACCGTCCTGGGCGTCCTTGTAGGGAAGTTTTGCCACCGAGAGGCATGACGCGAGCCAGCCGTGGCTGTCGCGGCCATGCATCGGGTTGGCGCCCGGTCCGAACGGTTCGCCCTTGCGGCGGCCATCCGGCGTGTTGCCGGTCGCCTTGCCGTAGACGACGTTCGAGGTGATGGTGAGCACACTTTGCGTATGCGTCGCGTTTCTGTACGCCGGATGTTTGCGGATCTTCTCCATGAAGCTGGTCACAATGCCAGAGGCGATTTGATCAACGCGGTCATCGTTGTTGCCGAACTGCGGCGTCGGCGCGTTTCCTTCATCCTGGTAATCGACCACCAGACCGGTCGCGTCGCGGGCAATGCGAATCTTTCCGTACTTGATGGCGGCGAGGCTGTCGGCAACCACTGACAGGCCGGCGATCCCGAACGCCATCGTACGCAGGACGTCCCGATCGTGAAGCGCCATCTCGAGCCGCTCGTAGAAATACTTGTCGTGCATGTAGTGAATGCAATTCATGGCATGCACATAGGTCTTCGCGAGCCACTCCATGGTGGTGTCGAACTTCGCCACTACGTCGTCATAGTCGAGAAATTCGCCGCTGACCGGCATCGTCTGCGGTGCAATCTGGTCGCCGGAAACCTCGTCGCGGCCGCCGTTGATCGCATAGAGCAGCGCCTTTGCCAGGTTGACGCGGGCGCCGAAGAACTGCATCTGCTTGCCGAGCCGCATGGCCGAAACACAGCACGCGATCGCATAGTCATCGCCCCAGAACGGCCGCATAAGATCGTCGTTCTCGTACTGAAGCGACGACGTGTCGCGGCTGACCTTGACGCAGTATTGCTTGAACGCGGCCGGCATGTGGTTCGACCACAACACCGTGATGTTCGGCTCCGGCGCGGGACCCAGATTGTGCAGCGTATGCAGCATGCGGTAGCTGCTTCTGGTTACCAGCGTGTTTCCATCAAGGTCCATGCCGCCGATGCATTCGGTCGCCCAGTAGGGATCGCCGCTGAACAGGGCGTCGTAATCGGGGGTACGGAGGAAGCGCACAATGCGCAGCTTCTGCACCAGTTGATCCCAGAGTTCCTGTGTGCCGGCCTCGTCGAGCGCGCCTTCTTTCAGGTCGCGTTCGATGTAGATATCGAGGAAGCTGGAAATGCGTCCGATAGACATTGCAGCGCCGTTGGCCTCCTTGATCGCGCCGAGATAGGCGAAGTACGTCCACTGGAACGCCTCCCGGGCGTTCGTCGCGGGCTGCGTAATGTCGTGACCATAGAGCTTCGCCATCGATGCGAGATCAGCCAGCGCCCGCGTTTGCTCTGCGAGTTCCTCGCGCATGCGAATGATTTCATCCGTCGGCCACATGTCGTCGATTTGCGCTCGTTCCTGGCGCTTTACCTCCAGCAGGCGATCGGTCCCATAGAGCGCGACCCGGCGATAGTCGCCGATGATGCGGCCGCGCCCATAGGAGTCGGGCAGACCGGTGATGATACCGGAGCGGCGGCAACTCATGATTTCCGGCGTGTAGGCATCGAACACGCCGTCATTGTGCGACTTCCGGTATTTGGTGAAGGCCTCGCGAACGCGGGCGTCAGGCTCGAAGCCCGCGGCCTTCAGACCTGATTCCACCATGCGCAGGCCGCCATACGGGAATATCGCGCGTTTGAACGGCTGGTCCGTCTGAAGGCCGACGATGACCTCGTTGTCGCGATCGATATAACCGGCCTGATGTGCCAGCAGCGTCGATGGATTTTGTGCATCGACGGCGAGGACGCCCTTTTTTCGCTCATCGGCAAAGTAAGGCTGCAGCTTGGCCCACACCGCCTTGGTCCGCTGTGATGGCCCGGCCAGGAATTTTTCGTCCCCCGCATAGGAAGTGACGTTGCGGACGATGAAGTCGCGGACATTGATCGACGAGGTCCAGTCGCCCGGTTGGAAGTCTCTCCAGCCGTCCGTCCTTGCATCTTGCTTGACCGCTGCGCTGCCCTTCATGACGCGTCTCCCTGGCAATACTGAATCGTTGGCTTGAACCGGTATCGATGCAGCAGGACCGCATCGATGCCCGCGACGGCGTTTGTCCATTCTAGGGACGGCGAGACGGCGCTCTGCTTGATCTATGTCAAGCTGACGGAGGCCGCGCCGTCGCTCGTGCCGAAAATTGTGCCTTCATCCGGATTGGTATCGGAGCTTCCGCAGCGGTGTGCGGATGCGAAGCACTATGTTGACCTAGATCAAGGTCGCCAGCACCACGCGCTTCAATGAATAGGCGATCCAGTGTCCGGGACATCGGAGTCCCCTTGTCATGATCGGGAGCGCACAGATGAGTGTCATGCCAGCTGCAGCGAGCGGGACGCAACCGGGATCGAAATACGACCGGCTCATCGCACTTGCGAAGGGCGTTGCAACGGTATCGACGATCGTCGCGCATCCCTGCGATGAAAGCTCGTTGCGCGGAGCGATCGAATCGGCGGAGGCCGGGATCATCAAGGCGATCCTCGTCGGGCATGCAGCCAGGATCAGGGACGTCGCCGCCAAACATGGTCTGGATATCTCGGGCTACGAGATCGTCGACACGCCACCCACCGAGGCGGCTGCCGCAGCAAGAAGCGTCGAACTGATTCACGAGGGCAGGGGGGAAGTTCTGATGAAGGGCAGCCTCCACACCGACGAAATCATGCGCGCCGTGACCGCCAAGGTCGGCGGACTGCGGACAAACCGGCGCATCAGCCACGTCTTCGTCATGGATGTTCCGGCCTATACCGAGACGGTGTTTGTTACCGATGCCGCGATCAATATCTTTCCCGATCTCGACTGCAAGCGCGACATCATCCAGAACGCCGTCGATCTCTACAACGAGGCCGGTTTCGGTACGACGCCGCGAGTTGCAATTCTGTCGGCGGTAGAAACCGTAACCTCGAAGATTCCTTCCACGATCGAGGCAGCAGCGCTCTGCAAGATGGCCGATCGCAAGCAGATTACCGGGGCACTGCTCGACGGTCCGCTGGCTTTCGACAACGCCATCGACATGGAGGCCGCGCGGATCAAGGGCATCAAGTCGGAGGTGGCGGGGCGGGCGCAAATCCTGGTCGTTCCCGATCTGGAGTCCGGTAACATGCTGGCGAAGAATCTAGCGTATTTCGCCAAGGCCGACGGCGCTGGAATCGTGCTTGGCGCTCGCGTGCCGATCGTCCTGACGTCGCGGGCCGATTCTGCACGATCGCGGATGGCCTCCGCCGCGGTGGCCTCCCTCTACGCCGATGCGCGGCGCCGTCGCGCCCCAATTGCCGCCGCGTGAACGCCATGGATACGATCCTCGTCGTCAATGCCGGATCCTCCAGCGTCAAATTCCAGGTCTTCGCGGTGGAAGGCGAGGGCGGGCTGCGGCGGCAAATCAAAGGCCAGATAGACGGGATCGGCAGCCGTCCGAGGTTGCGCGCGAGCGGCCCGACCGGTGATCCCTTGGCTGATCGGGCCTATCGGATCGAAGCCGTGGGGGATGTGCCTGCCGCCATGGGGGTCGCGGGCGCCTGGCTGCGCGAGGAACTCAACATCAATCCAATCGCCGTAGGTCATCGCGTCGTACATGGCGGGCCAGATTACGCCCGCCCGGTGCTGATCGATCATGCGGTCGTGACGCAGCTGGAACGGTATGCGTCGCTGGCGCCGCTGCACCAGCCGCATAACCTTGCGCCGATCAGGACGCTGCTGGGCAAGTTTCCCTCGCTGCCTCAGGTTGCCTGCTTCGATACCGCCTTTCACCGCGACCACGATGCGCTGGCGGACCATTACGCGATCCCGTACCAGCTCCATGCCGACGGCATCAGGCGCTACGGCTTCCATGGTTTGTCCTACGAATACGTCGCCAAGCGGCTGCCGCTGGTTGCGCCCGACATTGCCGGCGGGCGGGTCATCGTTGCCCATCTCGGCAGCGGCGCGTCGATGTGCGCGATCAACGCAGGCAAGAGCGTCGAGAGCACGATGGGTTTTACGGCCCTCGACGGGCTGGCTATGGGCACGCGGCCGGGCCAGCTCGACCCAGGCGTCGTGCTCCACCTGATCGCCGAAAAAGGCATGTCGGCGTCGCAGGTACAGGACTTCCTCTACCGCGATTGCGGCCTGAAAGGCTTGTCAGGCGTCAGCAACGACATGCGCGAGCTCGAGACCAGCGCGGATCCGCGCGCGGCCTTCGCGATCGACTATTTCGCCTACCGTGTCGGCCTCAATGCCGGCATGCTGGCGGCGGCACTGCAAGGCCTTGACGCCTTTGTATTCACCGCCGGGATTGGCGAGAATTCGGCCTCTATCCGTGCCCGTATCGGCGAGAAGCTGGCCTGGCTCGGCGTTGCACTCGATCCAACCGCGAACGCCCGGCACGCTACCTGCATATCGCAGCGCGACAGCCTCATTCCGGTTTATGTCGTGCCGACCGACGAAGAACTGATGATTGCGCAGCACACGCTGGCGCGACTGATGAGCCAGCAATCGCCGAACATGCCGCACGAGAGGGTTCCATGAACATCCCGGTATTTCCCGAGACCCACGTCGCGCTGAAAGGCAAAAAGGGACTGATTGTCGGCATCGCCAACGATCAATCCATCGCGTGGGGCTGCGCCAAGGCGTTTCGCGCGTTGGGAGCCGATCTGGCCGTAACCTACCTGAACGAAAAAGCCCGCAAGCACGTCGAGCCGCTGGCCAAGGCACTGGAATCGCCGATCTTCATGCCGCTCGATGTCATGGTGGAAGGGGACACCGAGAAGGTTTTCGAACGGATCGAGAAGGAATGGGGTCAACTCGACTTCCTGCTTCATTCCATAGCGTTCTCCCCAAAGGGCGCGCTGCATGGCCGTGTGGTCGATGTCGACCGCGAGGGCTTTCAAAAGACCATGGACGTATCGTGCTGGTCGTTCATGCGAATGGCGCATTTGGCCGAACCGCTGATGAAGAACGGCGGCACCATGTTCACCATGACCTATTACGGCAGCCAGATGGTTGTGAAGAACTACAACGTCATGGGTGTCGCCAAGGCGGCCCTCGAGGCCGCGGTGCGCTACATCGCGGCCGAGCTCGGCCCGAAAGGCATTCGCGTCCATGCCATCTCTCCTGGACCGCTGGCGACGCGGGCGGCATCGGGAATCCCCGAGTTCGATGAGCTGATGGACAAGGCGCAATCGCAGGCGCCGGCGCGAAGCCTCGTGAGCATCGACGATGTCGGAAAGGCGACCGCCTTCCTGGCACTCGATGGCGCCAGGCTGATCACGGGCAGCGTGCTCTATATCGATGGCGGCTACCACATCATCGATTGACGCGGGCGCTCAGCGTCAGGTCAGCTTACAACTTCATTTCCGGGACCTTGTCCGGAATAGTGAGTTCGGCCAAGGTTACCGCCAGGACTTCGGCGACGGTGACGCCGGGTGCCGTCTCCAGCAACATCGCTTTACCGCCTGGAAAGGCGATCACCGCCATATCCGTTACAACAAGGTCGACCGGGCGCTCCGAGGTCAGGGGCAAGGTACATTTGGCCACGATCTTGGATGTTCCCCTCGCTGCGTGCTGCATGGCGACGATCACGCGCTTGGCCCCGCAGACCAGGTCCATGGCGCCGCCCATGCCAGGCACCATCTTGCGGGGGACCATCCAGTTCGCGAGGCGGCCGCCGGCATCGACCTGTAGTCCGCCGAGTACGGTGATATCGACATGGCCGCCGCGGATCAGGCCGAACGACATGGCGCTGTCGAAGACGGCTGCGCCCGGCAGCGCGCTGATCGGCTTGCCAGCCGCATCGGTCAGCAGCGGATGTGCCAAACCCTGCTCGGGGATCGGCCCGGTGCCGATGAGGCCGTTCTCGGATTGGAAAAACACCTTCAACCCCTCGGGCAAATAGTTCGCGACCAGCGTCGGAATGCCGATGCCGAGATTGACGAGATTGCCGGGCCGAAGCTCCTGCGCCACACGCCGGCCGATGATGGTTTGTGGATCCATGGGTCACTCGTTCGCGATGAGATAATCGACGAGCGGACCCGGTGTGACGACGTGGTCGGGCGCGATGACGCCGATCGGAACGACATGTTCGGCGGTGACGATCACCGTGTCGGCGGCCATCGCCATCACCGGATTGAAGTTGCGCGCGGTGAGGGCGTAGGAGAGGTTACCGGCATAGTCGGCGAGAAATGCGTGTACCAGCGCGAAGTCGGCGCGCAACGCGGTTTCCAGCAGGTACGTCCTTCCGTTCACGTCAATCTTCCGCTTGCCTTCCTCGACGAGGGTCCCGACGCCGGTCGGCGTCAGCACGCCGCCGAGGCCGCAGCCGCCGGCGCGGATACGCTCGACAAAGGTGCCCTGCGGGATCAAGTCGACCGAGATCTGCTTGTTCAGCATCTGCTGCTGCGCTTTCGGGTTCAGCCCGATATGGGTGCCGATCATGCGCGACACCTGCGCACCCTCGAACAACTTGCCGACGCCCTTTCCGGGCGTGGCTGCGTCATTGCTGATCAGGAAGAGGCCGGATTTCTGCTGCCGCACCAGTTCGTCGAGCAGTCGTTCCGGCGTGCCGATGCCCATGAATCCGCCGACCATGATGGTCGCGCCGTTCGGGATCATGGCGACGGCCTGTTCGGTGGATACGGCCTTCATGGTCTGGCTCCGGCGATCGGAGATTGGGCGGTGGCTGGAAATGTCATCACTGCGTCGGTAATCGACCTTGATCTGAATCAAGCCTGTTCGTGCGGCGCGCGGAAAGCTCCCTTCGGCAGACACGGGGAGCGGCGCTTGCGAACCATCCGGCAATTACTTGCGGGTGAGGATGAAATCCAGCTTGCGGTGCGCCTGGCGCTGCTCGGGCTCCTGATCTACTGGTCGTTCGTCGTGATCCGGCCTTTCGTCCCGATCCTGGCCTGGAGCGTGGTGCTGGCCGTTGCCCTGTTTCCGGTCTTCCGGTGGCTGTCCGGTCTGCTCGGCGATCGCCCGAAACTCGCCGCGACGATCCTTACGCTGATCAATCTTTGCATCGTCATCGGCCCCGCAACCTGGCTTGGGCTCGGCGCTGTGGATGGATTGCGTGGCTTCGCCGCGCAACTTGGCGCCGGTACGCTCGCTATTCCGTCGCCGCCCTCCGGCGTCAAGGACTGGCCGCTGATTGGAGCGCAGCTTTACGCCGTGTGGGACCAGGCCTCGACAAATCTGCGCACCGTGCTGCGCGATATCGCTCCGCATCTGAAGCCCTTCGCGGGAACGATGCTGGGCCTGGCCGGCGATGCCGGCGTTGGTACCGTCAAATTCCTCATGGCGGTGGCGATGACAGGCTTCCTGTTTCCGGCCGGGCCCCGACTGGTCGACGCGGGCAGGAGCTTCCTGTCGCGGGTGGTCGCCGAACGAAGCGAGGAGTTCCTGCTGTTGGCTGGCGCGACCATCCGCTCGGTAGCGCAGGGGGTGATCGGCATTGCCGTCGCGCAGGCGCTGGTGATCGGGGTCATCCTGAAGCTGGCGGACGTTCCGCGGGCCGGGCTGCTGGCCTTTGCCGTGATGATGCTCGGCATCTTGCAGATCGGCTCGGCCGTGGTTGTGATACCGGTGCTCATCTGGCTCTGGGCCACCAAGTCCTTTGCTGCTGCACTGCTGATCACGCTCTGCCTGTTGCCCGCCTCGCTCGCCGACAATGTGCTGAAGCCGATCGTGATGGGGCGCGGTTTGACCACGCCCGCGCTCGTTATCCTGATCGGCGTCATCGGCGGCACGCTGGCGCACGGCATTGTCGGTCTCTTCATCGGGCCGATCATTCTGGCTGTGGCCTGGGAGTTACTGAGGGCGTGGGTTCGTGATGACGAGGTGAGAGCGCCGTTACCCGACACCGAACTGATCGCGAAAAAATAGAGCGGGGAATCTGAAGATGCTAATTCAGCTCCTGGTCGGCTCGCTTGTCAGCGCGATTGCCATCATGATTCATGCGCTGGCGACGGTCGGCGCGATAGGCGTTGCCCGCGCTGCCGGGCGGCGGCGTGGCCGGTATCCGCGGCTTCATCTGATGACCGTCATGGTCGCAACCGTCCTGGTCCTGATGCTCGCGCACACATGCGAGATCGTCGTCTGGTCGCTGTCTTATGCCGTTGTCGGCGCCGCACCCGAAGGCAGCGATCTCCTGTATTTCGCCTTCGTCAATTACACCACGCTCGGCTATGGCGATGTGACGCCGGTGAAAGCGTGGCGGCTCGTCGGCCCGATGGCCGCGATGAACGGTATCCTGATGTTTGGCTGGTCGACCGCCGTACTTTTCGAAGTGTTGCTCAAGACGATCGAGCACCTCGGCTCGACCGCAGCCCCGGGCACGCTGTTCAGTGCTGAAGATCGAAGCTAGCAAGCTTCTCGCGATCGAGCAGCACGATCTGGCGCTGGTTGTTGCCGATGAAGTCGAGAATGCCGAAGCCATGCAGCCGCGACAGCGCGCGCGACACCGTTTCCAGCGTCAAACCGAGGTAGTCGGCGATGTCGCGGCGGCACATCGGCAGCGCGAGGATTCCGGCGGCAGTCGATCGCCGGTCCATCTCGATCAGGAAGGCCGCGACGCGTTCCAGCGAGTTCTTGCGACCGAGCAGCAACATGTGATCTTCAGCATGTCGCAGATTGCTCGTTGTCATGCGGAGCAGATTGCGGCTCACCACGACATCGCGATCGGCCGCCAATTCAAGGCTCCGCCGCTTCAGCAGCCGGACGGTCGTATCGACGACGGCTTCCGCAGTGAAGCGGTGCTCATTTCCGATCTCCAAGCCGAAAATATCGCCGACGAGGTGAAAGGCACCGATCTGGCGGCGGCCATCCGACAACAGCTTGTAGCTCCGAACCGCGCCACTCGCGATCTGATAGATGTAGTCGGCGGGCTCTTTCTCTCCGAAAATCTCGGTGCCCTTGCTGTAGCTGAATTCATTTGGACTCGCTCGACCGAGCGGCTCGCTTTCAGAACAGGCTTCATTAAAAATTGCGGGAAATTCGACAGAGTTGGTGCTGGCGCGGGCAAACATGGACCATCTCCCTGCTCAAGCGATACGCTTCGCTCCGGCGGTGGTCTTCGATCTCGCAATTCAGAACGCGACGCCGCTGTCACATCCCGCGAAAATCCACTCAGAACGCGGGCCATTCTCGTCATCGATGGCTGGCGGTCTATTGTCCCAAAGGACAGGATCGGAATGCGTCAATATTAATTACGGGGCTTGTCGCCGCCTGCCCACGGGGGAGTGTTCGTCGGCCCCGCCGGATGCTAGCTTGGGTTGAAATCTGTTGCCCCGCGGGACGCCATGATCAGGACCATTCCGCTTAAAGCGCTGATTGTTGGACTTATTGCCATGCTCGCGTCGGCTTGTCTGGCGCAGGAAATGCGTCCGCATTCCATTTTGGTGCTCGACCAGTCGGATGGAGGACCGTTCTACCATCAGCTGTTTTCAGGGCTGCGCGAGGTGATTGGCAAACACAGCGATGTGCACGTTACCGTGTATAACGAGAGCCTCGATATGAGCCGTTTCGGCGGCAAAGCTTATGAGGACACCCTGAAGCGGTACATCAAGGAAAAGTACCAAGGCAAGCAAATCGGCGCGATCGTGTCCGTCGGCGCCGGCACGACCGGGCTCGTGCTCAATTGGCGCGACGAACTGTGGACCGGAATTCCGATCGTCTTTGCAATGCTGGACGAACTGGATGTCGCACGGCTCAAGCCGCCACCTGACGTTACCGGGGTGATCGTCCGGTTGCCTCTCGCCGATTCCGTCAAGGTGGCGCAGACGGTCGTGCCCGGTCTCGACACCATCGTGCTGGTCGGCGATGATTGGGACCGGCTCGTCGTATTTCGCAACTGGAAGGACGAACTATCGACCGTGGCGGCCGGTCTGCAGGTGATCGAGATGGTCGGCCAGAAGATGTCCGACATCCGCAAGCGGGTTGCCGAGCTGCCGCCGCGAAGCGCCATCATCTATTCCTCGATATTTTCTGACGGCGAGGGGGCCTTCTATCCGCCGTTCGTCGCCCTTGGGATGATTGCCGAAGCGGCGAACCGGCCGATTGTGGTGGCGGCCGAAACCTTTCTCGCCCCGGGCGGCATTGGCGGAATTGTCCTCACGCCTTCCTTGATCGGCGCCAATGCCGCAACGATCACGTTGCGCATTCTCGACGGAGAGCGCCCCGAGCAAATCCCTCCGGTTCACGGCGGCGTAAAGCCAATCTTCAATTGGCCGCAGCTGCAGCGCTGGAATGTCAGCGAGACCACCTTGCCTGAAGGCAGCGAGATTCGTTTCCGCGAGCCGACCTTCGTAGAGAGATATCGCTGGCAGAGCCTGGCCATTGCCGCCGCGTTGCTGGTTCAGGCGGGGTTGATCATGTTCCTGCTGCATGAGCGGCACATGCGGCATGATGCCGAAGTCGAGTCGCAGAAGCGCATGACGGAGCTCGCGCATGTCAATCGGCAGGCAACGACGAGCGAGCTGTCTTCGTCGATCGCGCACGAACTCAACCAGCCGTTGGGATCAATCCTGACCAATGCGGAGACCGCCGAGCTGATGCTCGCTTCGGATAATCCTGACCTCGGGGAAATCAGAGAAATCCTCGCCGACATCAAACGCGACGATCAGCGTGCCGGCGAGGTAATCCGGCGTCTTCGCGGCTTCCTGAAACGGACCCCATTCGAGATCAGGGACATCGACCTCAACGAGATCATGAGCGAGACATTCAAGTTCCTCTCGGTTCAGGCTTCCGCACGCAATGTGGCGCTGGACTTGCAGATTGCACCGGGTGCACTGCGCGTCAGGGGCGACGCGATCCAATTGCAGCAGGTCGTTCTGAACCTTGTCGTCAACAGTATGGATGCCATGACCGCGGTCCCGTACGGTCGGAGGGTAATCGGTCGGATCAAATTGAACGACGGGTCATCGGCCGCGATCTCGATCTCCGATTCCGGACCCGGCATTCCGCCGGACAAGTTAGGCAAGGTCTTCGATCCGTTCTTCACCACCAAGGATCAAGGCATGGGGATCGGGCTTTCCATCGCACGAACGATCATTCTCGCCCACAAGGGGCAGATTTGGGCCGAGAACCTGAATAACGGAGGAGCAGCGTTTCATTTTACCCTGCCGCTAACCGCATAGGAGAGTGGGCTTGTCGGCTCGAATTTATGTCGTCGACGATGATGCGTCGTTCCGTACCGCGATCGAGCGGCGGCTGAAACTTGCGGGCTACCAGGTCGCGACCTATCCGTCGGCGCAGCAGTTGCTCGACTGCCTGCCGGACGAGAACGAGCCCGGCTGTATCCTGCTTGACGTTCAAATACCGGGGATGAGCGGTCCCGACCTGCAGGGTCGCCTCCACGAGCTCGGGTCCGTGCTGCCGATCGTATTTCTGACCGGGTATACCGATACGCCGACCACCGTACGAGCCGTCAAGGCAGGTGCGGAAGATTTCCTCACCAAGCCGATTGGATCAGAGCAGTTGCTCGGCGTCATCGAGCGGGCGCTGGCGCGGCACGCGACCGAGCGGTGCGAGCGGCAAAAGCTGGCGGAGATGCGGGCGCTGGTCGCAGATCTCACCGCGCGTGAGCGGCAGGTGTTCGGCCTCGTCGTGCGCGGCAAGCTTAACAAGCAGACCGCCCATGACCTCGGGACGACGGAGCGGACCATCAAGGCGCACCGCCATCAGGTTATGGAGAAGTTGAAGGTGCGGTCGCTGGCAGAACTGGTTACGGTGGCGGAACGCCTCGGCTTGCTGGACTGACGTGGTTCCGTGACAGTCGGTATCCAAGCGTTTCCTCGCAATCCGGCTTGTCCCAAGGGACAATATGAATATGCAGGGGACGGACTAAAGTTCGTGAGGCTGGGCAGACCTAGTGGCTGGTAAGCAGGTCCGACAAGGCGTTCCACAGGAACTC
>Ga0137412_10001164_pt1 | contig 19990 bp, 18 predicted proteins | sample CZODoug2_1_16fun_FD_122160 | JGI IMG/M metagenome (GOLD analysis project Ga0137412, IMG submission 122160) | Vadose zone soil fungal communities from Angelo Coast Range Reserve, California, USA - CZODoug2_1_16fungal (Hybrid Assembly) | ecosystem: Environmental > Terrestrial > Soil > Vadose zone...
TCTTGCTGGCCTACGCCCCGCGGCCCAGCTAGGCGTGGTTGACGCCCTCGCGTGATCACATCCACGTGCCGCGCCGCGACAGCGAATAGGGTGACGCCGTGAGCTACACAGCCGATTCCCGGGTTGACCTCTACATCGACGCGTTGCCTGATTGGCAGCAGGCGATATGCCACGAGGTGCGCGAGCTCGTCCACGCCGCTGATCCCGAGGTGGTCGAGACGATCAAGCGGACGGTGCAGCCGTACTTCGTCCTGCAGGGCAACATCTGCGCATTGCTGGCCGCGAAGGATCACGTCAACGTGTTCCTCTACGACGGCGCCATCGTGCCGGATCCGGAAGGCATCATCACCGCCGGTCACGACAACAAGACGGCGCGCACCGTCTCCTACCGCCAGGGCGAGAAGATCAACAAGCGGGCCCTCACCGCGATGTTCAAGCAGATCATCGCCAACAACCGCGCCGGGGGATGGCGCAAGATCAAGGGCAGCTGATCGAGGGCGCCCGGCGGACGCGATCGGCTTAGAGGCGCAGCGCGTCCATGAGCAGGTCGAGGAGCCGGCCGGCCTGGGCCCGGCGCGCCGGATCCCCGGCGGCCGCCGACAGGCCGCTCAGCCCGATCAGCACGTCGTCGGGCTCGACGTCGGTGCGCAGCGTCCCGTCGGCGGCGCCGGCCCGCAGCAGGGTCGCCACCGCCTCGGTCAGCCGGGCGCGGCTCTGCGCGAACGGGTCGCCGCCGGACGCGATCACCGCGCGCAGCGCGTCGGCCATGCCCTGCTTGGTGGTCGTGTAGTCGACGAAGCGGTCCATCCAGGCCCGCAACGCCTGGTCGGCCGGCCGGTCGTTCAACAGGTCGGCGACCGAGTCGCCCAGCCGCGACAGCTCGTTGCGGTAGGCGGCCTCGACGAGTGCTTCGCGGGTGGGGAAGTGGCGGTACAACGTGCCGATGCCGACGCCGGCCTCCTTGGCGATGGCATCGAGAGTGACGTCCGCGCCGTCCTCGCTACCCCGCGAGAACGCGCGGACGGCGACCTCGAGCAACCGATCGCGATTGCGCTGCGCGTCGGCGCGCAGCGGTCGATCTGCCGCCATCTGTCCTCCCCGGGAACGAATCGGAGGCGCCTCCGGTTAGGCTAGAGAGCGGAGGACCCTCCGCTTCAAGCTTACCGAGATGGGAAGCGTCATGACCGACCGCATCACCACTCCGTTCAACGCCGAGTCGACCGCCGCCGAGGTCATCGCCGGCATCGACCTCACCGACCGCCGGGCCATCGTCACCGGCGGCGCGTCCGGCATCGGCGTCGAGACCGCCCGAGCCCTGGCCGGCGCCGGCGCCGAGGTCACGCTGGCCGTCCGCAACGTCGAGGCCGGCGAGCGCACCGCCGCCGACATCGTCGACAGCACCGGCAACAAGCAGGTGCTCGTCGCACCGCTGGATCTCGCCGACCAGGCCTCGGTCGCGTCCTTCGTCGCCGGATGGGACGGCCCGCTGCACATCCTGGTCAACAACGCCGGCATCATGGCCTCGCCCCTCATGCGCACGCCCCAGGGCTGGGAGCTGCAGTTCGCGACGAACCACCTCGGCCACTTCGCCCTGGCCACCGGCCTGCACGACGCCCTCGCCGCCGCCGGAAACGCCCGCGTGGTGTCGGTCAGCTCGAGCGCCCACCACCAGTCACCGGTGGTCTTCGAGGACATCCACTTCGAGCGCCGCGAGTACAGCCCGTGGTCGGCGTACGGGCAGTCCAAGACGGCCAACGTGCTGTTCGCCGTGGAGGGCAGCAAGCGCTGGGCGGCCGACGGCATCACGATCAATGCCCTGATGCCGGGCGGCATCCGCACCAACCTGCAGCGCTACGTGGACCCCGAGGAGATCGAGCGGCTGCGCCAGGCCGCCGGGGCCACCGACAACATGTGGAAGACGCCCGAGCAGGGCGCGGCCACGTCCATCCTGCTGGCGACCTCGCCGCTGCTCGACGGCATCGGCGGGCGCTACTTCGACGACTGCAACGAGGCCGAGGTCGGCAAGCTGAGCGCCCGCAACGGCGTCGCCGAGTACGCGCTCGACCCCGAGGCCGCGGCCCGGCTCTGGCAGGTCTCGCTCGACACCCTCGCGGCGTGACCTCCCCGATCGCGCAACGTTCGGCGGTCCCAGGCCGCCAGACGTTGCGCGATCGGTCAGATCCGGCGCCTCAGGTCTGCTCGAGGTAGCGCTGCAGCGTTTGCATCTCGGCGTCGTGCTCGGCGCGCGCCTCGGCGCTGGTGGTGGCCATCGAGCGCCACTCGGCGAAGACCATGTGCACGAAGATCATGCTGAACACGACCGTCGTCATCAGGCTGCGGCCGATAACCTCGGTCAGCGTGCGGCCGATCTGCAGATACGTGAACATCGCGGTGTCGCTCTTCGAGCCGAGGACGTCCTCGCCGGCCACCTTCGCCGTCATGAGGAAGATCGCCACGACGATGATGCCCGAGATCAGGATGTAGCCGCCGAGCCGCGAGGCGCGCGACAGCTCGGCGTGCGCTTCGCGACTGGACAGGCGACGCGTGTACACCTTGCGGTAGATGACGTACAGCCAGGGTGTAAATGCCAGTAGTGCGACGCCGATGACGAGCAGCCCGTTGCCCACGAGCTGGTCGAGCAGCACGAACACCACGACCATGAACAGCGAGTAGAACGGCGCCACCCCGACCAGGAACCAGCCCGGCAAGGACGCGGCCGGGAACATGCTCTTGATCCGCGCCGCGCCCTTGACGACACCACCCGGCACCGACACCACGGTCGGCAACAGCAACGTCGCGAAGTTGATCGCCAGCCCGATCCGGGCGACGAGCACGAACGAGTTCGACACGGTGTCGGTGCCGGTACCGGGATCCAGCCCGCCGAGATCGCCCAGACCGCCGAGGTCACCGAGCCCACCGAGATCGCCGCCGCCGAGCCCGGAGCTGAACGCGCCGAGATCCACGACGTAGTGCAGCGGCACGAGCGCGGCGAAGAGCGGGATCACGATGGACAGCGTCCAGCACGCTGTGAGCAGCTTGGACGTCCGCCGCATCTCGGTCCAGGTCAGAAGGACGGCGATGACGCCGATCGGCGCGAACACGAGGCCGATCGAGGGCAGGTAGCTCCAGAGCTTGCCGAAATCGGTGAAGCCACCTCGCCCGTCACCCGTCGCGAACGAGGTCGGCGACGGGCTGTCCTTCGCCTCGATGAACGACAGCACCACGCCGACGAACAGGAACGGCAACGCCACCAGCATGCAGCTGCGCCGCCAGGCGAACAGGGCGTGCAGCCGTGGCTCGACCCCGGCCTGGCTGAGCCGCGCGGCCTCGCGGGGGGTCACGACGACCGTCGCGACGTCCCAGTCGATCGCGCGCTTGAAATGGGTCCACGCCGAAGCGCCCCGTCCGGACGGCTGCCCGCCCGGTCCTCCGGGCGGCGGGCCCGGCACCCAGCCCGCATATTGCCCCGCCTGATCGGGTGCACCCTGCGGTGGCCGCCCGGGCGGCGCCCCGGTCTGCTGCGGTCCGGCCGGCTGCGGCCACGCCGCCGCCGACGGGTTGGGCGGGTACGTCTGGCCGCCGGCTGGCTGTTGCCAGGGCTCGGTCGTGCCGTGTCCTCGGTGCTGGCCGCCCACCTGGTCCTCCTCGATCAATGCGCGACCGTCCAGACGGTGCGCCACCGTCCCTGACGGTATGGGGGGCGGTCGGGCGGCGAACCCGGGAAACTACCTGTGTTTAGCCCCCCGTCCGGGCGGAATAGCCCGTGGTCGACCTGCGCTGGCATGACTAGACCCCGTCCCGTCCCGAGGAGTTGTCTTGAGCGATCTGTCCGATCTACCCGTCACAACCCTGGACGGTGCGCCGACGACGTTCGGCGCGCTGACCGCCGGCAAGGCGACGCTCGTCGTGAACGTTGCCAGCAAGTGTGGGCTGACCCCGCAGTACGCCCAGCTGGAGGCGCTGCACGAGGAGCTGGCCGGTCGGGGCTTCACCGTGCTGGGCTTCCCGTCCAACCAATTCGGCGGTCAGGAGCCCGGGACGTCCGAGCAGATCGCCGAGTTCTGCTCGACCACCTACGGGGTCACGTTCCCGCTGTCCGACAAGATCGAGGTCAACGGCCCGGGCCGCGACCCCATCTACGCCCGGCTGACCGAGGTCAGCGACGCCGAGGGTGCCGCGGGTGACATCCAGTGGAACTTCGAGAAGTTCCTCATCGACCCGGACGGCGTGGTTGTCGGCCGGTTCCGTCCGCGCACCGAGCCGGACGCACCGGAAGTGCGCGCCGCCATCGAGGCTGTTCTCCCCAGCTAAGCCGCCGCGGCTCCCGACTTTGCAGCTGAGATCGACGCGATAACGGCCTGAACCGCCGCTGGCAGCGTCGATCCTGAATGCAAAGTCGGGGCGAAGCGCTCAGGCGGCGGCACCGGCCGCCGTTGCGTCGGGCACCTCGACCAGGCGTCCGGTCTTGACGTCGTAGAGGTACCCGTAGATCGGAATCTCGACCGGGACCAGCGGGTGCGACCGGATCCGGCTCACGTCCTCGGTCACGCTCTTCGCCGCATCGCTGATCGTGAGCCAGTCGATGTACTTCGCTTCGGCGGAACCCGGCCCCTGGCCGACGTCGTAGAAACCGTCGGCGCCGAGGGCCGCGGTCTCGAGGCTGTTCGCCAGCAGGCCCCGGATCACCTCGTCGGTGAAGAACTCCATGCCGCAGTCGGTGTGGTGGATGACGAACCACTCACGCGTGCCGAGCAGCTTGTAGGAGATGACCAGCGAGCGCAGGGCATCGTCGCTCGCGCGCCCGCCGGCATTGCGGATGACGTGCGCGTCGCCCTCACTCAGACCGGCGTACTGGGCCGGATCCAGGCGCGCGTCCATGCAGGTGAGAATGGCGAATCGACGGGCCGGGGGCAGCGCCAGGTCGCCCTTGTCGCCGAACTCGGCCGCGTACTTCTCGTTGGCGGTGAGAACTTCCTCGAGGATGGTCATATCCGTCTCCGTCCGTGTGATGGGAGCGCAGTTCTCGCTAATCCTAGTTCGCCGATAGAGAAAATGTATCCCCGCGCGGGGGAAGTGGGAGCACCGGCGCGCTTCGTTGCGAGCCGTACTCTCGGGGCCCGGTACGAGATCCGGGAGGCGAAGTGGTGGCGCGTCCGAGCGTCCGCAGCCTGCTGGCGCGGCTGTCGGTGCGTCAGTGGTCGCTGCGCGCGCGGCTGCTGGCGGGCGTCGTCGGGCTGGTGGCGATCGCTCTCGTCACGACCGGTCTGATCGGCACGACGTTGCTGCGCAGCTACCTGGTGCACCAGGTCGATCAGCAGCTGCAGGGCGGAATCTCCGCGGTGGGTCGTCGGCCGCTCGACCGGCCCCCGCCCCCGCCGGACACGACGCGCGACCAGCTGCCGTCGCAGTTCTGGTTCATCGACATCGACCCGAACGGCAAGGTGCTGCAGCAGCGTGGCGGTCCGCTCGCGCCGGGCGCGGCGAAGCCGGACATGTCCGGTGTGAACACCGCGAAGGTACGCAGTGAGGCGGGCCGGGCCTTCACGGTGCCGTCGACGAACGGTGGTGCCGGGTTTCGCGTCCGGGCCGTCGAGCGCACCGACGGGGCGGGCGCCAGCACGGTGGCGATCTCGCTGAAGGCCGCCGACGCGACGGTGAACCGGCTGGAGACGATCACCTGGCTGGTGGCGTTGCTGGTGCTGGCGGTGCTGTTCGTGCTGGCCGCGGTGGCGGTGCGGGTCGGGCTGCGACCCCTGGACGTCGTCGAACGCACGGCGGAGGACATCGCCGCCGGTGACCTGTCCCGGCGGGTACCGGTGGGCCGGCCCGGTACCGAGATCGGCCGGCTGTCCACCACGTTCAACGGCATGCTCGCGCAGATCGAGTCGGCGTTCACCGCCCGCGAGCACAGCGAGGCGACGTTGCGGCAGTTCATAGCGGACGCGAGCCACGAGCTGCGGACGCCACTGACCACGGTGCGGGGCTACGCCGAGCTGGCGCGCAAGGGCGCCCTGGTCGGCGAGACGACCCGGCAGCGGGCGATGGGACGCATCGAGTCCGAGGCGACGCGCATGGGCGGCCTCGTCGACGACCTGCTGCTGCTGGCCTACCTCGATCAGCAGCGTCCGCTCGTGGTGAGCACCGTCGACCTGGGCGCGCTCGCCGCCGATGCCGTGGCCGACGCCCGGGTGCGGGATACCCAGCGGCAAATCCGCTACGCCGGCCCGAGCGAGCCGGTGCTCGTGGACGTCGACCCGGACCGCATCCGGCAGGTCCTGGGCAACCTGCTCGGCAACGCGCTGATGCACACGCCCGAGGGCACCGCCGTAGACGTTTCGCTGGTGCGCGACGGCGACCAGGCTCGGCTGATGGTGGCCGACGAGGGTCCCGGGTTGCCGCCCGATCAGGTGGTCCGGCTGTTCGAGCGGTTCTATCGCGCCGATCCGAGCCGTTCCCGGGCCCGCGGTGGCAGCGGTTTGGGGCTGGCGATCGTCGAAGCTGTGGTGCACGCCAGTGGCGGTGCGGTCACCTGCAGCAGCACGGTCGGCGTCGGGACGTCGTTCGACGTCGTGTTGCCTCTGCACCCGATCTCTTAGCTGGCATCCAGGTTCCTTGCAGCTTCACCGCAGGTGGTTGCGGTGAGGTAATACCCGGCCGCGACGGTGCCAGGTGCGAGGAGCAGAGAAATGACAGATCGGAGGCGACCTCCGTACGAATCGAGTGCGGATGCGTCGCAGAGCGGGTCGCCCGGCGGTGAGAGGCTGCTCGTCGTCGACGACGAGGCCGATATCGCCGACCTTCTCACGACGGGGCTGCGATTCGTCGGCTTCGACGTCCGCGCGGCGAACACCGGTGCGGAGGCGCTGGCGATTGCGGCCGACTTCCGTCCCCACCTGCTGGTGTTGGACGTGATGCTGCCCGACATCGACGGCTTCGAACTGTGCCGGCAGATCCGCCGTGATCGCGAGCAGGTCGGCGTCGTGTTCCTGACCGCGCGCGACCGGACCGAGGACGCGATCGCCGGGCTCACCGTCGGCGGTGACGACTACATCAACAAGCCGTTCAGCCTGGACGAGGTGGTGGCCCGCATCCGGGCCGTACTGCGGCGAATCTCGGCCGGTCCGACCGACGAGGTCGAGGACGGCGTCCTGCGCTTCGCCGATCTGGAGCTGGACGAGGTCCGGCACGAGGTGCGCCGCGCCAACAGCTCGATCGATCTGTCGCCCACCGAGTTCGCGCTACTGCGCTACCTGCTCGAGAACAGCGGGCGGGTCGTGTCCAAGGCGCAGATCATCGACCACGTCTGGCGCTACGACTTCCGCGGCGACGACGGGGTCGTCGAGTCCTACATCTCGTACCTGCGCAAGAAGATCGACCGGTTCGACCCGCCGCTGATTCACACCCTGCGCGGGGTCGGGTACACGCTGCGGGTCGGCCGCACGGCGACACCGGAGGCCGTTCGATGAGGACGATTCGACGGCGGGTGCGGACGCATCCGTGGCTGGCCGCGGCCATCGCGATCGTGGTCCTGGCCGGAGCGGGGTTCGGCACGTACTTCGGAGTGCGGGGCGGCGACAAGGCGTCGGCGGCCACCGCGACCACCACCCAGACGGTGGCCACCGGGACGATCAAGCAGAGCGTGTCCGCCACCGGGACGTTGGCCCCGGCGTCCGAGAACGAGCTCAACTTCACCGTCTCGGGCACCGTGACCAAGGTGTCGGTCGCCGAGGGCCAGAAGGTGACGAAGGGCCAGGCACTCGCGACGGTCGACTCGGCCTCGCTGGCGGCTGATGTCGCCCAGGCCGAGGCCACCGTGGCCAACGACCAGGCGAAGGTCGACGACGACAGCAGCAACAGCGCCAGCGACACCCAGATCGCCGCGGACAATGCCGCCCTCACCGCGGCGCAGAACCAGCTCGCGTCGGCCAAGAGCCAGCTCGCGGCCGCGACGCTGACCTCGCCGATCGACGGTGTGGTCGCGTCGGTCAACCTGACCGTGGGCGACTCGGTGTCGGGCAGCAGCTCGTCGAGCTCGAGCGGCTCGGGGTCCTCGAGCGGATCCGGCTCCGGCGCAGGAGCGGGGGCCGGTGCGGGCGCGGCCAGCAGCTCCTCGACCTCGTCCGATCCGCAGATCCTGGTGATCAGCACCAACTCGTGGGTCGTGAACGCGACCGTCGACGCCAGCTCGGTCGACCTCCTCAAGAAGGGCAACCAGGCCCAGCTGACGGTGACCGGCGCGACCGCGACCGTCTACGGGACGGTGTCCTCGATCGGGCTGGTGTCCTCGGCGACGTCAGGGACGGCGAGCTACCCGGTCGTCGTCGACGTGACCGGTTCACCGACCGGGTTGCACGACGGCGCGAACGTCACGGCCACGCTGACCTACAAGCAACTCAGCAACGTGCTCGTCGTCCCCACGACCGCGCTGCACCGCAACTCCGCCGGCGGCCAGTACGTCGAGCAGGTCAAGAACGGCAAGACCGTCCAGACCACGGTGAAGGTCGGCCTCTCCTCGGGCGGCCAGACGCAGATCACGTCCGGCGTGGTGGCGGGCGACAAGATCGTCGTCCCGCAGATCCGGGTCGGTGGCGGTACCGGCGGGACCGGCACCGGACGCACCGGCGGCACGCTCCCGGGCGGCGGACAGTTCCCGGGCGGGGGCCAGTTCCCGGCCGGCGGACAGTTCCCGGGTGGCGGGCGCATCGGTGGCGTCGGTGGCTAGCCCGGCCGCGGTCACCGAGCCGATCACGCCGATCGCGACGGCGCCGGTCATCGAGCTGGACGCGGTGCGCAAGGTGTACAGCACCGGCGCGATGGAGGTCGAGGCGCTGCGCGGGGTCTCGCTCTCGATCGAGCAGGGCGAGTACGTGGCGATCATGGGACCGTCCGGGTCGGGCAAGTCGACCCTGATGCACATCCTCGGCTGCCTCGACGTGCCGACGTCCGGTGAGTACCTACTGGCCGGCGAGGACGTCGGCGCCATGGACGAGATCGATCTGGCCGAGGTGCGCAACCGGCGCATCGGGTTCGTGTTTCAGCAGTTCAACCTGCTGCCGTCCCTGACCGCACAGCGCAATGTCGAGTTGCCGCTGTCCTATGCGGGCGTGTCCCGCGAGCGGCGCCGGCGGCGGGCCCGCGAGGCGCTGGAACGCGTCGGACTCGGCGATCGGGTCGAGCACCGTCCCGGCGAGCTGTCCGGCGGCCAGCAGCAGCGCGTCGCGGTGGCCCGGGCGCTGGTCACCGATCCGGCCCTGCTCCTGGCCGACGAGCCGACCGGAAACCTCGACTCGACGGCCAGCGATGACGTGCTGCGCCTGTTCGACGAGCTGCATCAGCAGGGACGCACGGTCGTGCTGATCACGCACGAGGCCGAGATCGCCGAGCACGCGGCGCGGGTCATCCGCATCCGCGACGGGGCGATCGCCTCCGACGAGAGCGGGCCCGTCTCATGACCTGGTCGGACATCCTGCGCAATGGATGGGACGCGATCCGCACCCACAAACTGCGTTCGATGCTCACCTCGCTCGGCATCCTGATGGGCATCGCCGCCGTGGTGCTCACGGTGGGCCTGGGCCAGGGTGCGCAGCAGCAGGTGTCCAAGCAGCTGGCCTCGCTCGGCGGCAACCTGCTGATCGTGTCGCCCGGGAGCTCGTCCACCGGTGGCGTGCGCGCCGGGTTCGGGTCGGCGTCCACGCTGACCATGGCCGACTCGACCGCCCTGACGTCCAAGACGTCGGCACCGGACGTCAGCGGCGTGGCGCCCATCCTGCAGAGCAGCAACCAGTCGCTGGTCAACGGCGCGACGAACTGGACGACGACCGTCGTCGGCACCACGTCCTCGTGGCTGTCCGTACGCGGGCGTACGTTGGAGTCCGGACGATTCCTGACCGACGCCGACCAGTCGAGCGCCGCGGCCGTCACGGTGCTGGCATCCGACACCGCCACCGAGCTGTTCGGGCCGCTCAACCCGGTCGGGCAGAGCGTCACCATCAACAGCGTCCCCTACGAGGTCGTCGGCGTGCTGACGTCGGCCGGCTCGGACTCCACCACCAACCTCGACGATCAGGCGATCGTGCCGTTCAGCACGGCATCGCAGCGCATCGTCGGCGGCACCAATCGGACCTCGGTCCAGACCATCTACATCAAGGCCGCTTCACCCGGACGGCTCAGCGCCGCCTACCAGGAAGCGAACACGATCCTGCAGTACCGGCACTCGATCACCGCGTCGTCCACCTCGGACTTCTCGATCACCACGCAGCAGTCGGTGATCAGCACGACCTCGTCGGTGGACAACACCCTGACCAACCTGCTCATCGGGATCGCGGCGTTGTCACTGATCGTCGGTGGCATCGGCGTCATGAACATCATGCTGGTGTCGGTCAAGGAACGCACTCGTGAGATCGGCCTGCGCAAGGCCCTCGGCGGGACGCCCATGCTGATCCGCCGGCAGTTCCTGTCCGAGGCGTCGATGCTCGGATTGTCGGGCGGCCTGCTCGGGGTCGCGCTCGGCGTCGGCGGCGCCGAGGTGTTACCCCACTTCATCTCCAATCCGATCGCGATCTCGGTGCCGTGGATCTTGATCGCCATCGGCGTAGCCATCGCCATCGGCGTCGGCTTCGGCGTCTACCCCGCCGCCCGGGCGGCCAGGTTGTCACCCATCGACGCCCTGCGCAGCGAATGACATCCCCTCGTCAACAAAAGGAATCACGCATGACCTCGCACGGTTCTTCGGTCCCTACCCGAGCGTTGGGCGTTGCGGTCGCGGCCCTCGCCGCCGCGGTCGCGCTCAGCGCGTGCAGCAGCTCGTCCGGCGGAGGTGGCTCCCCCTCCGACTCGCCCTCGGCCCCGGCGTCGTCCGGTGCCCCGGGCGGGACGGGTGGCACGGGCGGCACCGGCGCGCCCGGTCAGGGTGGGCCGGCTGCCTCCGGCACGGTAGCCGCCATCACCGGCACGACGATGCAGGTGCAGAACCAGCAGACCGGCCAGGTGGCGGTGGCGTGGAGCGCGTCGACGAAGTTCAGCCACCAGGTCACCACGACGCTCGCCGCGGTGAAGGCCGGTGATTGCGTGACCGCCATCGCACCGTCCGGCACGGACGCCGCGGCGACATCGTTCACGGCCACCACGATGACGGTCAGTGCCGCCGTCGACGGCGCGTGCGGTGCCGGCGCCTTCGGTGGCCGGGGTGGCGGGAGCGGGCAACGGCCCTCGGGCCTCCCGTCCGGGCAACGACCGTCCGGGTTCCCGTCGGGCGGCGCCTCGGGGCGGCCGAACTTCGGCGCGGTCGCCGGCGGCAAGGTCACCTCCGTGTCGGGTTCGACGCTGGTGATCGCCGCCCGGGACTTCGGCCCGAACAGTTCGAGCAGCACGGCCACCACGAACAAGTCCGTGACGGTCGGCGCGAGCACGAAGATCACCACCGAGGCGTCCACGACGTCGACCTCGGTCAAGGTCGGAAAGTGCGTGACCGCCCAGGGCAAGGCCGACTCGTCGGGCACGGTCGCCGCGACCACCGTCCGGATCACCGATCCGACCAACGGGCAGTGCGCCGTCGGTCTCGGCGGAGGGGCCAACGGTGGCTGAGCAGTCACCGGCCCGCCGCTCGCGTCGACGCCGCGCCCGTCGGCGCCGCGCGGTTGCGGTCGCCGTCGGAGTCGTCGTAATCGGCGGCGGCAGCGCGGTCGGAATCGCGGCCACCAGCGGCAACGGGACCACCCGCCGGGTCGCGACCGTCTCGCTCGGCTCGGTGACCCAGACCGTCGAGTCGTCCGGCACGATCACCTCGTCGCTGAAGTTGACGCCGGCGTTCTCGTCGTCGGGCACGGTGAAGTCGGTGAACGTGAAGACCGGAGACACCGTCAGCAAGGGCGAGACCCTCGCCACGCTGGACACCACGGCGTTGCAGGCCGACGTCGACTCGGCCAACTCGACGCTCGCGAGTGCGAAGCAGAAGCTAGAGGCGGACAAGACCGGGCAGACCAGCGTCGGCAGCGCCCTGGGTTCGTCGAACACCGCCGCGTCGTCCAACATCGTCTCGTCCATCTCCGACTCGACGGCGCAGATCGTGGATGCTTTCGCGGCCGCCGCTCCGCCGAGCTCGTCGAGCAGCATCAGCGCGCTGATCAAGCAGGTGGAGGCGGCTCAGAACGCGGTGATCGCCGCGCAGCAGAACGTCGACGCCGCTCAGGCCGCGATCGACGAGGCGCAGAAAACGGTCGACGCGGACGTCACCCAGAACGTGAAGCTCCGCGACGCGCAGAAGACCGCGTGCGCGACGACCCCGAGCGATACGAGCGGCAGCTCCTCGTCCAGCTCGTCGGAGCCGCCACCGGTCTCCGACGAGTGCTCGAGCGCGATGGCCGCCTACGAGGCGTCGGCCGACACGCTGGCGTCGGACATGGCGACCCTCGACGCCAAGATCAGCACGCAGGACGGCTACCTGAAGGACCTCGACTCGGCGATCACCTCGCTGGACAAGCTGATCGATCAGCTGCAGAAGGCGGCGGCGAGCAGCGGTTCGGGTGGCTCGGGCGGTTCCGGTGGGACGCCGCCGAATTCAGGGACGAGCGCGCCCGGCCGACCGAGCCAGGGCGGGTCGGCGCCATCGGGCTCGGCCCCGTCCGGATCCGGCTCACGGCCGTCCGGGTCGGCCCCGTCCGGGTCGGGCTCGGCGCCATCGGGGTCGGGCCAGAGCGGGACCGGTCAGACCGGGACCGGTCAGACGAGCACGCCGGCGAGCGCTTCGCAGTTGGCCGCCGACCAGGCATCGATCGACGCCGCGCAGGCGCAGCTGACCCTCTCCGAGCAGAACCTGGCGGCCGCCACGCTCAAGAGCCCGGCCGCCGGCACGGTGGCCGCCGTCGGGCTGTCCGCCGGTTCGTCCTCGAGCGGCCAGACGATCACCATCGTCGGCACCGGTATCGCCGGCGTCGACATCAGCGTGTCGCTGTCCCAGCTCGATCAGGTCAAGGTCGGCCAGCCGGTCACCGTCGCCGCCGACGGAATATCGACCAAGCTGCACGGCACGGTCACGTCGATCGGAATGCTGAGCAGCACGTCCGGCTCGCGCACCACCTTCCCGATCACCGTCCAGCTCGGCGCCGGCACGCCGAAGGTGTTCGACGGCTCCGGCGCGGACGCGGTGATCACCACCGGCTCGGCCAGCAACGTCGTCACGGTTCCCAACTCGGCGATCCAGTCCACCGCGGGCGGCCAGCACTCCGTCACGGTGGTCAAGGGCGGCAAGACCACGACCGTTCGGGTGACGCTCGGCGTGGCCGGCAGCGATACGTCGCAGGTCAAGAGTGGCTTGCAGGCCGGCCAGCAGGTCGTCCTCGCCGACATGTCGCAGCCGTTGCCGAACAGCACGAACAGCACCGGCACCGGCACGGGGACGTTCAGGCTCCCCGGGGTCGGCGGGGGCGGGACGTTCCCCGGGTTCGGTGGTGAACAGACCGGGCGGTGACCGGCTGACCCCGCCGCCGGCACGCCCGGGCAGCCTGCCCGCGGGTGATCTTGGAGTTGTGGTCAAATAGCGACCACACCTCCAAGATCACAGCATTGACCAGTGCCGTCCGCCGTGCGTCGATTTCCGGGTGCCCTTGTTGCAGCCCTCGATAATGCCCACGGCGCCTACGGGTCAGTGCAGGCGGCGCCGGAGTCGGGCCACGGCCAGCGCTACACCGCCGAGGACGATCAGGCCGATCGCCCAGGCGAGTTCGTCGCGGATCGGTCCGGCTCCGGTGCCGGCCAGCGGAGGTGTACTGGACGGCGGGGTCGTCCCGTGGGTCGGCGTCGGCGTCGGCGTGGGAGTCGGCGTCGTCGGCGGCGCGCAGGTCACGCTGGTGGTGGCGTGCGCGGTCAAGCTCGGTGCGTTGCGCGCGTCGAGGGTCGCAGTGTTGTCGTAGATCGCGCACGAGTCCGCGGTGGTCGCGCTCGTCACGTGCACCGACTCGTGCTCGCCGGCGGCCAGGTTCACCGCCGAGCAGGTGAGCGTCTGGGTGGGTGCCCTGCCCGTGATGGCGCACGTTGCCGGTGCGGACGCGTCCAACTTCCAGTCGATACCGTCGCCCGCGGGCAGCTCGTCGGTGATCGTGACCCCGTTGGCCGGAGCCGGCCCGGCGTTGTTCGCGGTGATCGTGAACCCGATCGGCGACCCGGCGGCGACGCTCGCGGCGTCAGCGGTCTTGGTGAACGTCAGCCCGGAGCACTGCACGGTGGTGGTGGCCGATGCGTTGCCCGGGGCGTTCTGCTGATTGGCGACCGTGGCGCTGGCCGTGTTGTCGTATTGCTTGCAGCTCGCCGCGGAGGTCGGGCTGGTCACGTGCACGGTCAGGTTCGCGCCCGCCGCCAGCGACGCCACGGTGCAGGTCAGGGTGCCACCGGTGATCGCGCAGCTGCCACTCGGAGTCTGGGCCGCGATCGTCCAGCTGATGCCGTCGCCGGTCGGCAGCGGGTCGTTGACGACGACGTTCTGGGCAACGCCGGGGCCGGCGTTGGTGGCGGTGACCGTGAAGCCAATGGGATCTCCGGCGGCAACGCTCGTGGCGTCCGCGGTCTTGGTCAGGGTCACGGCCGGGCATTGCACGGTTGTGGATGCGCTGCCGGACGCAGACGGGGCGTTGGTGGCCGTCGCCGTGGCGGTGTTGTCGTAACCGGCACAGCTCGCGGAGGTGGTCGGGCTGATGACGTGCACGGTCACCGTGGCGCCGGGGGCGAAGTCCCCGATCGAGCACGTCAGCGTGCTCCCGCCGATCGCGCAGCTGCCACTCGGAGTCTGGGCCGCGATCGTCCAGCTGATGCCGGGTCCGGTCGGCAGCGGGTCGGTGATCGTCGTGCCGTGTGCCGTGCCGGGACCGTTGTTGTGCGCCGTGATCGTGAATCCGATCGGGTCACCGGCGCTGACGGTGGCCGCATCGGCCGTCTTGCTCACGGTGAGGTCCGGGCAGTTGACGGTGACGGACGCGACGTTGCTCTCGCCGCCGGTGCCGTTCGTCGTCGTGACCGAGGCGTGGTTGCTGACGACACCGCAGTTGGCCGGCGTCGTCGTGGCGCTCACGTGAATCGGGCCGACGCTCTGCTGCGGGTTGACGGTGGCGAGGTCACACAGGAGCACCTGCGAGCCGACGGCTCCGGTGATCGCGCAGCCCGGGAAGGCTGGGTCGAGCGTCCAGTCCAAGCCGTTGCCGGGCAGGGTGTCGGTGACGTGCACGCCCCTCGCGGGGACGGTGCTCGTATTGGTGACGGTGATGTCGAAGCCGATCGGGTCTCCGGCGCTGACCGGTCCGGTCGGGTTCGCCGCCTTGACGACGCTCACGACCGACCCGACGATCGTGGCCGTCTCAGCGGCCTGGCCGCAGGCGTGCGTCGCCGGATCGTTGAGCGCGTTGCCGGCATAGCTCGCCCGCCACGTGTAGGTGCCGACGGCGGTCGGGTCGTACGTCTGGGAGGTCGTCGCGACGCCCGATGCGTTCAGCGAACCGGTCGTCGTGAACACCGGGTTGCCGGTGCAGACCGGGGTAACGCCACTGGCGAACGGCCCGTACAGGTTGAAGGTGATCGTCTCGCCGGTGACCGAGCCGACGAAGCCGCTCAACGTCGCGGTGTCACCGAGCGTCGTGAAGCCGAGGCCCGGAGGGTTGTCGCCGGTCACGGCGATCTCGGTCGTCAGTGTCGGCGAGCCGTGTACGACCGTGAAGCACTCAGTGTCTGAGTTGGTGTGGCTGCTGGGGAGGTAGGTGCCGGACGACGCCGCGTCCGGGGCGTATTCGGCGCGCCAGCAGTACTTGCCGGGCGCCGTGTCCGTCGGTCCGCTCACCGGCGGCGACTCGGCGCTGCCGCCGAGGAGTCCAGTCGACCCGACCGGCAACCCTCCGGTAGGACATCCGGTCGGCACGACCTGGCTCGGGTTGCACAGGAAGAACGACACCGTACCGGTGGGTACGGGACGCGGGCCGACCGCGCTCACCGTCGCCACGTCGTGCTGCGCCGACCCGGGCGCGACCAGTGCGCCGCCCGGGGTGGCCGTCGTGGTGATCGGCGGCTGCGGGCAGGTGTTGAACTGTCCGCCGGCGAAGTCTTTCAGCGTCGCGGTGAGCTGAGCCGACGAGCGGGTTTCGGCCAGGAAGCTCGTGAAGCAGCCACCCTGGGCGCCAAGCAGTGTGGTGAGGTCGATGCCGGCCTCGACGAACGTGTTCGACTCGTGGCTGGTCGGCGACCACGGGCTCGCGACTGTCGCGGCGTTCGCGATGGCACAGGCGTTGTCGGGTGCGGTGGTGCCGCAGACGCCGCCGCTGCTCTGCAGCACCAGCGTGCCGTTCGCGTCGTCGCCCGTCCACCGATAGACGTTGACGTCCTGCGTTCCGCCGCCGTTGGTGTAGTCGCTGGTGATGAGGATGTCGCCGTCGGTGTGCTGGCCGGAGAAGTCCGCCGAGCCGGAACAACCGACACTCGGGTCCTTGAGCAGCCAGAACCCGGCGTTGGAGACGCCGTTGTGGCTGCCGCGCTCGGAGCCGAGGTAGAGCACCTGGTGGCCGGCGTTGTCCGGAGCATTGGCCGGGACGTCGACGAGTGCGGCGTAGGTGTGGAGCAGGTCGTCCTTGTTCAGCGGGTTGTTGATCGGGTCGCAGCCCCAGTGCTGCTGCCCGCTGGCGATCGGCTGGATGTCCTTGTTGGACGTGAAGTAGGTCTGGTCCGGGGTCGCGGCGTCGCTGGCGAAGGTCGACGCCAGCAACGGGCCGTTGAGCGGGTCGGGGGTCACCAGGCGGTTGCCGCTCGCGTCGAACAGGCTCGCCCAGTCGTAGGGCAGCGGCGCCGGCGCGTTGTGGGCGATGTTGCCGTCCAACTCGAACAGGCCCGTGTCGTGCACCGCCCCGCTCGGCTGCGCGGCGACGACGATCCCCGCTCCAACCAGTGCTGCGGCCGCAGCCAACGCGACGTAGCGGCCGATTCGGCCAGAACGCATGACGACCAGCCTTCCCCCCGTGTAGCTTTCCGAGCGGCGGTGCCGCCCGGCCTAGCTCTCCAGAGCTGCCTCTGGGCTTGATCGACTGGTTATAGCGCTTCGCGGAAGGCAGCGATAGTCGGCATACGCGGTTCAGACGTGACAATCGACCGGGCAACCGGGCAGACCATGGCACATCCCGGAATGTTTGGCGGCGGGCCGGACCGGGGACAGCACGGGTAATTACGTACCGTTAGCGCCAGGTGGCCGCCTCTCGGCCAATGCGGCGAAAGGCCTCGGCATGTCCAAGATCGCAGCGGCCGCCGACGTCCCGCCCGGTTCGGTCATCGGTTCCGGCGACTACGCGGTCGGCAACAACGGCGACTACTTCGCGGTCAGCCGTCGCTGTCGTCATCTCGGGGCCGATCTCGCGGCCGGCCGCATCGATCCGGACGGGTGCCTCGTCTGCCCCTGGCACGGCGCGAAGTACGACGTTCGCACCGGACGGATGGTCCGCGGGCCACAGGGCATCTTCGCGAAGATCCCGGGCCTTGGCACCGCCTTCAAGGTGCTCACCCGTGTACTGCCGTTGCGGCGGCGCGTTGTCGAGGAGCGATCCGGGGATCTCTACTTCGCGCGCTGAGTGACGATCGCGTCCTCGACCGCCTCGCGCTCAACGAGGGTGAGCGCGAGGCGCTGACGTCCAGGTTGACCGACTTTTCCGCATTCAGATTGGGATTGCCGCTGCTGGAAGTCCCCAGCAGGGTCTGACCGGCGCCGCTGAAGGATTGGGCCGGGTTGAGCTGGGAGAAGCTGGGACGCGTCACCGTCTTGCTGCGGGAAAAGGGGGGGAGGGGCCGGCGTTCAGGGTTGGCGGAGGGGGCACCACGGACGGACACGGACGGAAGGGGCCGCCCTCTCCCGTCCGAGTGCTTCCGCACGGGTCATGGAGGGAAGATTGTCGCTGCCATCATTTAGATTCAAAACCGTCGTCGCTCAGGGACGTACATGTGGTCCATTAACGTGGCAGTCATTGGGCGATTTTTATCGACAAGGCGCGGGCGGTGGCCGCTCGCTTGGCGGCGGGGTCGCCGCCGACACCGCTTTCGAGCAGCGGGTTCAGAGCCGTGCCGAGATTGGCCCCGAGCACTAAGGCAAACGCCGCGTGCGGCGGCACGACCGCTTGGGCCGCAAAGGCCATGATCAACAACACGACGGCAACGCTCGAGTGTGCCGCCCAGGTCAATCCCGCAGCCAGCAGAATGTCGATCAGCGGCTCGGTCGTGACCGCACCGAGCAACATTCGCAGGCTCGGAACGTCCTCAAACGGGATGATCATGGAGAACAGGTGCTGAAGCGCGATCAGCATCAGGCCAAGCCCGATCCCCACGCGGCCGAGGTCGCGCGTGCGGGTCACCCCGCTGCGCCGGAACATGAACACGCCGATGAGGATGAGCAGGAATGAAACCCGCGAGACATCGAACGACAGCACCTGGACGATGAGCGTCGTGCCGACATTGGCGCCGAGCATCACGGCAAGCGCCGGCACGAGGTCGACGAGTCCGCCGGCCGCGAACGCCGTGACCATCAGTCCCGTAGCCGTGCTGCTCTGGAGGATTGACGTTACGCCCAAGCCGGCGAGGAAGGCTTTGAACCGAGTGCCGAGCGCGTAGCTCAGCATGCGTCGGAGTTGCGGGCCGAAGGCGCGCGTGATCCCGGTCTGGACCATGTGCACGCCCCAAATCAGGAGCGCAATTGCCCCGCCGAGATCCACCAAGGTCAAAGTTGTATTCATCCTGCGTGCTCCTATCGAACGCAGTCCGCTTCCCCCTTATACGCTCGCGCCGGGCCGATCAGGACACCGCGAAACGCGGCAAATTGAGCCCCCACAACTCGGTCAGCCAATTTTCTGAGACCGGAAGACCTTTGATCGAGACCTCGCTAGCCGAATACTCGGATCGCAACAATGGCGCCGCCAGCACCAAAGATCGCGATGAGAGGGATTGCCCAGACTGGGTATCCGAGCAGTGCCGCTCCGATTCCCATGCTTACGGCCACGATGAGCACGATTGCGGCCGGAATAACGGCAATAAGTCGGTTCACGGCGCACCGTAGAGCTTGGCGGTACGCGGCCATGGCCTGGGCGCCTGCTTCAAAATAGGCGATAACGCCGGTTGCCGAGCGCGTAGCTCAGTATGCCCCGGAGTTGCAGGCCGAAGGCGCGAGATCCCTTGCTGCCGGCTAGACAGCCTGGGGACAGTCAGCTTGATTTCGCCAAACCGCCCGTGAAAACTGGGACGACCAGCTTCACATTTGCCAAGGTGATATCAGCCTCGTCCAGGCCGTCCCTCGGCGACTGAAATCGGGCGAAGCCTTGGGCGACCCGTATTGTTTTCCAGCCGAGCTGCCGGGCAGGGCGGATGTCGTTACCAATCCGGTCGCCAATCATCACTGCCTGTTCCGGCTCGCAGCCCGACTGAGAAAGAGCAAGGCGAAAAATGGCCGGGTCCGGTTTTTCGAGACCCACTTCCGCGGAAGAGAGGCAGATCGAAATGAACGACATTAGCCCCCACTTCCTCAACCGGTCCTCCGTGCCAGCGGGCTGATTCGCGATAACCCCGATCTGGTAGCGGGACGACAGCGCCCGAAGGGTCTGTTCGGCACCTTCGTGGGGTGACTCCAACTCTTTGTCGTACCGGGCTTCGGCGAGTATCGATTTACGGCATTCGAGATCGTCTATCAGTTTTTCGATAGCTCGGGTGATGAGGCGGGGTGCAAACCCCTCCGACGCTTCCCGGAGGGCGGCTCTGACCTCCTCGATCGCCCGGCGGCGACCATATTGTTCGAGCGAGCTGACCAATCGTTGGATTCGGCGCTCCCACGCCCTTTCCTCGCTGATGAGCGTGTTCCCTAGATCGAAGAAGAGCCAGCGAGCATCCTGCATAGCCCGCTTATATCAGGCTTTGCTCACGCCGAGGGGGCGCTCATTGGTCGAAATCGACCAGTTTGGTGCCAAATTCGAACACGCGCTTTGCTGATAGCGACGGC
>Ga0137412_10001166_pt1 | contig 19974 bp, 21 predicted proteins | sample CZODoug2_1_16fun_FD_122160 | JGI IMG/M metagenome (GOLD analysis project Ga0137412, IMG submission 122160) | Vadose zone soil fungal communities from Angelo Coast Range Reserve, California, USA - CZODoug2_1_16fungal (Hybrid Assembly) | ecosystem: Environmental > Terrestrial > Soil > Vadose zone...
TGGAAGGCCAGCGCAAGGCCGAGGCTAACGAAAATGATGCCGACATTTTCAATTGTACTGTAGGCCAGCAGCCGCTTGAGATCGTTCTCCATCAAGGCGTACAGGATTCCCAGGACGGCAGTGATGCCGCCAAGGAACAGCACGACAACGCTCGCCGACCAGGTTGGCTGCCCCAACAGATCGAAGATGACGCGGATGAAGCCGTAGATCGCGACCTTGGTCATGACGCCGCTCATCAGCGCCGAAACGTGGCTGGGAGCCGCAGGATGCGCGAGCGGCAGCCAAACGTGCAACGGGACTAAGCCTGCCTTCGATCCGGCCCCGAGTAACATCAGGATCAACACTAACGCCGCGGCATACGGCGTATGTTGAGCGGCGCGAATAGCTGCAAATCCGTAATCTCCCGCCGGCCCCGCCAACAGACCGAAGGCCAGCAGCAACGCGAGCGTGCCGAAGCTTGCCATGACCAGATAGACGTAACCTGCCTTCGCGTTGCCCGGTTCACGATGGTGCGCCACGACCAGCGCCCAGGAAGCAAGCGACATGAACTCCCAGCAAAGCAGATAGGAAAACGCATCATCCGCCAGCACCACAAGATTCATGCCGACCAGAAAGGCAGGGAAGAAGGGCAGTACGCGATGCGGCGCTGGGTCGTGATGGCCGTAGCCGAGACCGTAAAGGCTTGCTGCTGCTCCACCCAGATTGACCACGACAAGGAAAAACGAAGCCAGCGCGTCCAAGCGGAAATGGGCGCCAAGCCACGGCAGTCCGATCGGCAAAGTCAGGTCTGAGACACTCTGGGCGTCGGCGACCAGCCAGCGAAGCGACCCGAGCAATGCGATCACGGAAACGGTCAACGTGACGCTGTAGACAATCGCCGTGGAGCTCTTGGTGTGGCTCAGAACGATCGCGAGAACTGCGATCCCCAACAATCCCGCGACACACGACATTTGCAAAACGATGGGAGACATCAAGCGCGTCCCTTCGTTCCGTTCGATGCTTTCGGCTCTATCTGATTGTCCAAATGGTTCTTAGTTGAACCCGAATTCGCCTTCAGCCGCACCCCACGTCCCTGCGAACTGCTGACGGCTCCTTCATCGATCATCTCGATTCCGGCCGCGTCAAATGCCGCAATCAACTTGACCAGCGAATCGACATTACCCCGAACCACCGTTTCACTCGCCTCCATGCGTTGAATGGTGGGCACGGAGAGCCCGGAGAGTTCCGCCAGCCGGCGCTGATCGATTCCGAGAAGCAGCCTGGCAGCTCGCAATTGAGCTGCCGTGATCATCGGTTTGCCTCACTGTCAGAACCCCAGCCAATATCAAACATCATTTTTGTATCCTAACTAATGATGTTATATTGTCAATAAGTGATATTTTAGATATCTATTCTAAGGGATGCACGACAGTCGGGTAACCGCCTTCAATCTGAATGAAATAGGCTCGCGACAGTGCTCTTTAATTTGGGGCTGGGGAGCGTTCAGGCGGGCGTTGCCGCCACGCTCTTTCCCTTGATCTCGCTGACGACGGCGGCATGGTCTGGTTCAGCGAGCGGCTCTCTTTGTGGCAGTTGGCGGGCGGGGTCCTCATTCTGGGCGCCGCCGGGGCGGTCGCGGTTTCGCTGGGCGCGCGTGAAACGGCGTCGCCAACTAGAGGAGCGGGCAAAATGGATGCGAACGATGATCTGAAGGTGCTCAGCCGCGATCAACTGATCGAGGAGGTCAAGCGGCTCCGCGCCGGTGTTCGCAAACACCGCGACAACTCGGGACATGATCTGTGCTGGTATCACCCCGAAACACCGCATCAATTGCATGAGGCATCGTCCAGTTTTCGCGCCCTCCAGCGCCTTCGGCACGTTGCTGAAGATCAAAGGCATGCTCAGGAGCATGGCCGCTGATTTTATGCCGATGAACAGCGACAGCAACGGCAGCGCGACGACTGGCATGCCGACCCCGATTACCCCCTTCGGGAGGCCGGCGACGACCGGCGCAGCCCTCTTCCTCTGTTCCCGCAGCCGAGCAGCAAGCCCGGACGGGCCAGAGTCTCCATCTTCGGCTTGGAGCGGCTCGGGAGGTGATCACTCTCCGGGCCGCTCAACCAGTCCGATGCCCGCTGGCGCCATTCGGGCGGGACGCAGCGTTGCCGCCCAGAACAGCAACGCAGTCACACCGATCGCCGCTCCCAACCCGCAAACGCCGAGCCAACCTGCAACGGCGTAGACGCTTGTCGAAAGGATCGCGCCGCCCGCGCTGCCGATCGAGTAGAAGACCATGTAGCCACCAACCAGCCGGCTCCGCGCCTCTGGCCGGACGGCGAAGATCAGGCTCTGGTTGGTCACGTGGACGGCTTGGATGGCCAAGTCGAGCATGATCACGCCGAGGACCAGCGCCCAGAGCGAAACGCCCATGAGTGCGATCGGCAACCACGCCGCCAGCATGAGCCCGAGCGAAAGCCCGGTCGTCCACTGGCCAAGGCCGCGGTCGGCCAAGTGTCCCGCGCGTCCGGCCGCGAGCGCGCCGGCCACGCCTGCCAATCCGAACAGCCCGATTGCGGAATGCGAGAGCGAGAATGGCGGCGCGCTGAGGGGCAGTGCCAGCGGGGCCCACAGGATATTGAAGCTGGCGAAGATCAGGAAGGCGAGGACCGCCCGCGTGCGCAGGATGGGCTCCTCACGGAACAGCGCCACCATAGAGCGCAGCAGCTCCAGGTAGGACGGCGCTGTGGCGCTCCTTGGGCGACGGGGCAGCGTTCGCAGGAGAAGGCCGGCCAGCATCAGCATCAGAGCGGCCGAGCAGAGGTAAACCGAGCGCCACCCGCCGAGATCGGCCAGCACGCCGGACACGAAGCGGGCGAGAAGGATTCCAATCACTATGCCGCCGGTGACCGCGCCCACGACGCGCCCGCGCTCGGCAGGCGCGGCCAGGGTCGCGGCGAAGGCGACCAACACCTGCACCACGACCGCGAGCAGGCCGACCACGATCATGCCGGCCAGGAGGACGAGGCCCGTGGGCGCCAGCCCGACCACGACGAGGGCCAGGGCGGATAGCGCCGCTTGGCCGACGATCAAGCGCCGGCGGTCGAGCAGGTCGCCCAGCGGGACGATGAAGATGAGGCCAGCGGCATATCCAATCTGCGTCGCGGTCACGACCATGCCGATGGCCGCGGGACTGATGGAAAATTCGCGTGCCATCGCGTCGAGCAGCGGGAGGGCGAAATAGATGTTGGCGACGCTGAGACCGCAGGCGAGCGCGAACAGCAGCACCAGTCGCCGTGACATCTCGTGTGCCGCCGTTGGTCTGGACGGCGCTCGCCCGACCGGGCCGTTGTCTCCTTCGTTCTGGGCTGCCGCTTCCGAGTCGTACACTTCTGACGTCATTTCCGTCTCCGCCAAGCGGTTTCTAAGTGCAACCAAAGAGGCCGAAACATTTGCTCGAGATGCCGGCCGGCCGCCGCCTTGGATTCGATGGGTTACAGTGTCGCTGCGAACCGGCGGATATGTGCGGCGATCACGTTGCCCAGCTCCTCGAGCGCGAAATGACCCGTGTCGAGAAGATTGAAATCGATCTTCTTCAAGTCGTTCTGGTAGGGGTACGCGCCGGATGCGGGGAAGATGACGTCACGCTTGCCCCACACGAGGAGGGTCGGCGGCTGGTATTTCCGGAAATACGCGTGCCACTCCGGGTATCGCTCAAGATTGGTGCGATAGTCATAAAGCAGGTCGAGCATGATTTGCTTGGCGCCTGGGCGATTCAGAAGCGCCTCCTGGATTAGCCAGCTATCCGGGCTTATTTTTTCAACGTCCGTCACGCCGTGCGTATAGTTCCATTCAAGGGCTGCGCTGGACATCGCGGCTTCACGGATTTTCTGGAAATTCAACGGGGAGGGGTCGCTCCAAAGTGCGCGCGCCGGCGCCCAGAAGCTGTCGGGTAAGCCTTCTTCGTAAGCGTTTGCGTTCTGGACGATGAGGAAGGAGATCTTGTCGGGCCGCCTGCTCGCGAGACGAAATCCGACCGGCCCTCCGAAATCCTGCAGGTAAAGCGCGTAGCGCGACAGGCCGCAGTGATCGGCGAACTTTTCGATCACGGTGGCCAGGTGATCGAAGGTGTAGGAGAACGCATCGCGCGGCGGCGCGTCGCTGTAGCCAAACCCGGGATAATCTGGCGCAACAACGTGAAACTGATCGCTGAGCCGATCGATCAGTTCGCGGAACATGAATGACGAGGCCGGGAAGCCGTGAAGCAGCAGGAGCGTTGGGTTCTTCCTGTCGCCTGCCTCGCGATAGAAGATCTTGAGCCCGTCGATTTCCGTGGTCCGATAATGCGTCATCTACGCCTCCATCGCGGGGAACGCCGGAATGGCGTGCCGCTCCAGGTTTCAGATTGCAACCGCGAAGGTCATAGACGTTGCGGTTTTAATCTGCAACCGCTATATCAAAGGAACGAAAGGCAGGTGTTGCCGCACCTCGCCTAGGCCGTTGTGGCTCGAGAAGGTGTCGCCTGATGGGAAAGAGGACGAGTCATAAAGGGGCCACGTGTCCCGTGGCGCGGCCGTTGGACGCGATCGGCGACTGGTGGTCGCTCCTGATCATCCGCGACGCGTTCGATGGCTTGGGGCGGTTTGGCGAATTTCAAAAGAGCCTTGGACTCGCCAAGAACATCCTGTCGGCGCGGCTCCATAATCTCGTCGAGCATGGGATTATGGATCTCGTGCCCGCCGCCGACGGCGGTCCGTACCAGGAATATGTGTTGACGGAGAAGGGGCGCGGCCTGTTTCCCCTTCTCGTGGCTCTAAGACAATGGGGCGAAGCCTTCTTCTTCTCTCCCGACGAAGCCCACGTGCTTCTCGTCGACAAGAAATCCGGCTTTCCAGTGCGCCGGCTGGAATTGCGCTCTCAGGACGGGCGCGTGCTGGGGCCGGAAGACACCGTCGTACGGCAGATGCCGAACCTAGTACCCGGAGTCACTGAACCGCGAAACATGGCTTAAGGCGCTTTTGGTGGACGACATTCTTGGTCCAGACGAAGGGGCGGGCGGTCTCGTTGTAGCTGGCGATGAAGCTGTCGATATGGGCTTGCCATTGGTTCGCTCGCGCGCCGGTCTCAGACCGGGGGTGGATTGCTACGACATGTTCTGTGCTCCTTTTTGTTGGAAGCAGCGAAATTCACCTCAAAATCTCGCTATGTCTGCCGAGAGCGCGAACTGTCGCAAAAGTCGGGCGCAATTCTCCGACTTTTGCAGTGGACTTTTGCGACAGGCTTTCCCTTTGTCTTTCACAGATGCCAGTTCTGTCGCGAAACTCAGGAGTTTTGCAACAGTCGCTTTCATCCCAACATATCGGACAAGCTATGGCAGCATCGAAAGGTCAGTTGGCTCTGGTTCTGCACCCGCTGCAGTCAGCATCGCGTGGATCTGTCCCCGGTGGTGGGTCTGGTGGTTGAAGAGTTCAATAGCACAGAGAGCCTTTGGCTTCTCGATCCGCGTTGAACCGTCCCCGGGATACCAAACAATCATTCCGTTGAGGTCCGCGTCGAGCAATCGTGCTGCCCACTCTTCGATTTCCTCGTCCCGTTGCAAACGGAGCGTCTTGAAGTCATCCCAACGCGATGGGCTTGTGAGGGAGTGCTTGATGGCTTCCTCTGGGCGCTCGTTCCCCTTTAATCGCTGTAGCATCAGGGCATCAGCCCAACAAATATGATTCAATGTAGCTGCGATCGATTGGAAGAACGCGCCTCGGTCCTTCCAACGATCCACATTCGTGAGTCCATCAGCGGCAGTTACCAAAGAGGCATTCTGCCAAGTATTGTAACGAGCCATAAGTCGGCAGTATTCAGCTAATAACATTTTCTTGGGCTCCATGGTTATTGATGTTGGCTGCTTCCGGCTCCGGTTTTGTCGTTCGAAGCAACGTGAGCATGCGGATTTCGCATCCGCAGCGAATGACGGCTTCGTCCCGCTCGGAGAAACAGCTTTTTTTTGGGGGGGAGGCGCAGCTCGACCGCTGTCACAGACAGGCAGCGCGTGGGACTTGACCCTATCAAGGATCAGGACGCGCAACGGCAACAAAGGTACACTTCACGGAAGCTTCCGACAAGTGCGAAACTGCCGATCCGACATACCGACGCCGTAAGTCAGAAAAGGGTCAAAAGCCGAAACTGCCTTGTCGACGCCAAAAAGCAGTTCAAGAAAACATATGAAAAGCTCGAAGCAAATATCCGTCAGAAGGACGACAACAACATACTAAAGCAGATGGACGTCATTTGGCATCATGTGATGTTCGGAAGGCTGCCTATTCGACGGAAGATATCATTCATCATAGACAAGCATGCTTCCTTGCACACCGGCGAACTTCGAGAATATGCGGATGGAGTTTGCAAGGATATAGAAGCGTTCAATGCGGAAATTGATCGCCTTCATAGGCTTGTGTTCGAAAATAGGCAGATCCATTTTTGAACCTTTGCCTCTCGTTTTTGATCGGACTCTATCTCGCCTGCTTACGACGATGTTCTTTCGGGAAAACTGTTGTTGGCCGGGCTAGGCGATGGGGGCGCCGCGCAGCCGAAGCTTGTAGCCGTGTCCCGACATCCATTTTGCGCGGGCCAGGTGGCTTTCGAACGATTGCCGTGCGCGGTCAGGCTCGCGCTCGAGATCAATGTGCAGCACGATGCGAGCGACTTCGCGCCTTCGGCGTCGGCATTCAGCCTAAGCCAATGAACGACGCGAAGAGCCGCGCTCCGCAATGGGCGCGGCTTTTTTATAGCCGGTCCTTCCACTTTTCGATGGTTGGGTTCCGTGTAGTTCCTTGCGCTGACAATAAGAGCGTCAATTACACGGTGGCGACAGGTTCAGCTTTCGCAGGAGCGGACTGAGTGGATCCGGCGGCATCGAAGAATGGACCTACGCCCACGCCGACGAACTTGCACGATCGCAATCGACCGCGGATCAGCAGGCTGGCGATGCCCTTCATAACGCCTTGAAATGAGGCTTGCGCTTTTCGGCAAAGGCGTTCGGCCCTTCATGTGCGTCCGGATGGGCAAAGACCTGATCGCAAATCTCGCTCTCGAAGGCGACCATATCCTTCCAGGTCTCCCGCGAGTTGAATCGGATGGCATCGCGGGTCGCGCGTATCGCCGTCGGCGAAGCCGACGCGATCCGCTCGGCGACCTTCATGGCTTCCTGCTCCAGGTCAGCACGCTTGACGACCCGCGTCACGAGACCAAATTCTCGCGCGGTTTCGGCGTCAAAGTTTTCGCCGAGCAAAAGGATGTCGAGCGCGCGGCAGCGTCCGACGTAGCGCGGCAGCCGGGTCAAACCCATTCCCCAGCTCGGCACAATGCCGATATAGGCATCACCCGCGCGAAATACGGTGTTGTCTGCAGCGAGACGAATGTCGCATGCCCACCCGATCGCTGTGCCACCGCCGATGCAATAACCGTGGATCGCCGCCACGATGGGAACCGGGAAGGCCTCGATCCGATCGAGCGTGCGGCGGCCAAGAGCGCGGAAGGCTCTGGACGCTTCGGCACTGCCAAAGTCCTCCTCTTCGCGCAGATCGCCGCCAGCGCAGAAAGCTTTATCGCCGGCACCGGAGAGGATCACGCAACGGATTGCCGGGTCCTTTTCGACTTCGTCGAGCCGCGCATGCAGCGCGCGCATCAGCTTCGAGGACGCCGCGTTGACCGGCGGATTATCGAGCGTCACGGTCGCGATCGCGCCCTCTTTCTTGAGGCGCACCAATACGTCGTTCATTTCTTTGAAATCCTCATCCATGCCGGACCGGTTATAAGTGTTGCCGCGTGATGTGCAGGAGCGGCGATTGGGCGCCTGCACATTATCTAGCCGTTCTGGAGGCGTTAGTTGATTGCCTTGCAAGCCGGCTCGGCCATGGGGCCCGTCGTTACTTTGTAGGGCCCCGGCAGGTAGCAGTGCCCATACTTGTTGAAGAGCATTTCGAGCGAGCCGTCGGCCTTCATATCGTCCAGGACCTTTTCGACGGCATGAGCGATCTCGGCATTGCCGAACGCCAGCGCTTCGACGTGAGGCTGATAGCCGCTCAAAGCGATCCGGAAGAAATCGGTACCTTTGTCACGATAGTAAACGGCTTGCTCAGTACCAACGAACACACCATCCACCTGGCCCGCCACAAGCGCTTGCAGCACATCGGCGTAGGTATTGAATGTCCGAACATCGACAGCGGGCTTTCCAGCCTTTACCAGGTCCTCGCTGGCAGTTTTTGCGATTTGATAGTCAACTGTGCCGAGCTCGGTGCCGAAGCGCTTTCCGGAGAAATATTCCGGGCCTTTGATCTCGTCGGCATTCTTCTTCGGTACGAGAATGGCCATTGTGGAAGCACCATAGGGTATCATGAATACCTGGCTGGCGCGATCCGGGGTGTAGTACATGAAGGTGTTGATCATATCCACGCGGCCTTCCTTCGCGAGCGGAATCATTGTCGCGAACTGTGTGGAATGGAGTTCCTGCTTGAGGCACAGGCGTTCGGCAATCGCATCGCCAAATTCAGGGTTCAGGCCAACGATGTTGCCGGAGTCATCTATGTATTGCACCGGTGCGACCGTCGGATTGATCGCGGATATCAGGTATCCCTCGCGCGCCAACGGTGGATGTGACAGAGTAGGGGAACAAGCCGCCAGGGCTTGACCGCCGCAAATGATCGAGAGCGCGAATCCGTACGTCGCCGTTGCCAGACCTAACATTCGTCGCATAGCATGCTCCTTGAGGGAAAAGGCGACCCGGCAGCGCCTCGGTTGTGAACTGTTACAAATCGAATTCATGCTGTGACACGTCAGCGGAGCTTAAAGCTGCGCGGTTGTGGTCAAGGCGACCATCGTAGTAGATCAGCGGCTCGACGGCGGTGTCGGCGCTTCGAACCGCTACGGCGCGTCCGATCAGGACCGTGTGGGTCTGTACGGTAAAGGTCGTCATCAGTCGGCAGTCGAAGCTTGCGAGCGCATCGCGATAGATTGGTGCGCCCGTTTCCAGGATCTCCCAGGCACCGCTTTCGAAACGTGCATCTCTCAATTCGGGTAAGCTGAAGCGTCGTGCGATATCAACCTGTCGCCCGGCGAGCAGATTGACCGAGAAGACCTGTGTGCGGATGAAGGCGTCATGGCTTGACGTGGACTTATTTACACAGACGAGCAGGCACGGGGAAGGATCGAGCGCCAAGGAGCTAACGGATGTTGCCAGAAAACCTTTTGGTCCCCGCTCGTCCGTCGTTGCCACGATCGAGACGCCCGATGCCAACCGACGCATGCCTAGCTTAAAGTCGTTGCGCAAATCCATGTATCTACCTTCTTTCGTTGGCGCGCTGCCCGCCGCGCCGTCGTACTCGCGCAACTACTCGCAGGTCGCTTCAGGCCAAGACTTCCTCGCAGAATGCGACCTCCGTATTGCCTGCGGAAAAAGTCGCGCTTGCGCAGTCCTGGGATGACGTCTTCGACGAATTTGTTCGATCCCGCTGAAGATGAGGCGGTTGGATGAGATGGCTGCCGACGGACGACAGGGTTGACGAACCGCCGTTTCATTTGATTTGCGCTATCGCCTGCCGTGCCGACCACAATGCGTTGTCCGCACGCTCTCGGCGGCTTGCACCATGCGAACATCGTGCCAGAGGTTCGTGCCGGCATCTATCCGAACGCCCTCGGGATGCGACGCCGCAACGTGGTGGCCGGTCGGATGGAAGACAACGTCCCGAGCTGGAGGAAGCGCTGCCAAGACCAATCCGACATTCTGCTTCCTCTTGGTGCCCTTGCGGCTTATTGGGCCAAGCTAGCTGTGCTCTGGCTCGAGCGCCGCCCGCTTCGAGGGCCGGCCCGTCATCTGACAGAAGCGCGCGGCGTTCTCGACGTGCTGCCGAATGAGATGCTGAGCCATTACGGCGTCACGTCGGCTCAAGGCCTCGACGACCGCCGCCATTTCCTCAAAACTTTCCTCGATGCGAAGAACGGAAACTGCGCAAGCACGACGGATCCACTGAACCTTGTCTCGCAGACTGGACAGCGTATTTGCGATCAGCTCATTTCCGCCAAGCCGATACATCAAAGCGTGAACCTCTTCGTCGAGCTGAAGCGCAACGTCGATGTCGCCGGCCTGAACGTGGGGCCGGCAAGCGGCAAACTTCAGCTTGAGAAGTTCAATCTCTTTGTCGGAGATGCGCCCGGCCGCCTGTCCGGCGCAATGAGCCTCGAGGAGCGCTCGAAGGACCGTGAGCTCCTGAATTTCTTTCTCCGAGAGAGAGCAGACGAACGTGCCGCTCTGAGGCGATATTTCGACCCACCCCTCACTCTCAAGTCTTGAGAGAGCCGTTCTGATCGGTGATCGCCCAAGCCCGAACTCTTCGGCGAGTTTGGTTTCCGATAACCGTTCAGCGGGTTGGTAGGTCAGATCAATGATGCGTTCCTTGATCCGGGTGTAGGCCAAGAATGATGAGCTGATGTCTTTCTTCATCTCGAGACCCAGAGCGCGATGAATAAACTTCGGCGTCCAACCTACGGGCGCGCTATATCGGGGTCAAGCAGCTAGTTGACTACCGACCTACTCACCTACACGACTTGACAGCCAGCTGGCTTGCGGCGCAACATTTGTGCGTGGCGGAGCCGGGCGCCCCAAGTCATCAGAGGAGTACCGCCGCCCATGTGGGATTGGGGAACGTTCCTGCATTACATCTACAGCCCGTACCTTCTTGGTGGCGCAGCGATTTCGCTCGGCATTTCCATCGCCGCCATGCTCATCGGACTGGTTCTAGGGCTTATAGCCGCTCTGATGCGCATGTCGTCACGGTGGTGGATCAAGCAACCGGCATCGCTTTACGTGTGGCTGTTCCGCGGCACGCCGGTCCTGGTCCAACTCATCATTATCTATACCGGCCTGCCTCAGGTCGGGATTTCGCTCGGGGTGGTCGCCTCTGCACTGGTTGGGCTCGGGGCCAATGAAGGCGCATATCTCGCTGAGATCATCCGCGCAGGCATCGACTCGGTGCCGAAAGGACAGTTTGAAGCGGCGCGCGCGGTGGGAATGACCTGGCCAAAGACGATGCGGGTCGTGGTCTTCCCTCAAGCGTTTCGCATCATCCTTCCGCCGCTCGGCAACGCGTTCAACGGCTTGATGAAGAGTTCTTCCTTGGCTTCGGCCATCTCGATGGAGGAGCTGCTTCGCCGCACAGAATTACTTGTGCAAGTCAAGTTCAAGGTCCTCGAGCTCTTCTGTGTCGCCGCGCTTTATTACCTGGTGCTGACAACACTTTGGGGGTTCGTTCAGAGCTGGCTGGAGGCACGCGCGTCTCGTTCGGTCCCATCACCGTTCCGGACGGCGCAAACCGCGACGTCAATCAACATCAATAGTGCGGTTCTCTCCCATGACGCATCTTGAGCAAGTATCGCCGGCGCCGACGCGTCCAATTGTCATAGAGGCGCGCGGCATACATAAATCCTTTGGTGCGCTCCAGGTTCTTAATGACGTAGATCTCGTGGTCCGGCGGGGCGAAGTCGTCGTCATTATTGGGCCGAGCGGGAGCGGAAAAAGCACGTTACTGCGTGCCCTGAATTTTCTTGACGCCCCGGACCAAGGCCAGGTGTCGATCAACGGCTGTCCGTTCGGTTTCACCATGCGTGACGGAAAAGCCGTAGCCGTGTCTGACGCGACACTTTCCGCACAACGGCGCCAGATCGGCATGGTCTTTCAGCAATTCAATCTGTTTGGGCACATGAACGTTCTCGACAATGTCCGAAGCGGTCCGGTTCACGTGCTTGGGCACCGGCCCGTTGATGCTGGGGTGGGGGCCCGCCGCCTCCTGGCGCTCGTTGGCCTTTCAGACAAGGAAACGGCTTATCCTGCTGCCCTTTCGGGAGGGCAGCAGCAGCGGGTGGCGATCGCGCGTGCTCTTGCGATGGAGCCGGCGGCTATGCTCTTCGACGAGCCAACCTCGGCGCTCGACCCCGAGACGGTCGGCGAAGTGTTGAACGTGATGCTTGACCTGGCCGCCAAAGGCATGACGATGGTGATCGTCACGCACGAGATACAGTTCGCGTACAGGGCGGCCGATCGAATTCTCTTCATGGAAAACGGTCGTATCGTCGAAGAAGGATGTCCGGCAGCCATGAAGGAGTCCCCGAAGCATGAACGTACGCGACGCTTTCTCGGCAAATTGACTGCGGGAGCGTAAGATTTATGCGACTCATGCTCTCCGTCGCGCATCACGGCTGGCATTCCGGCGCCTGGCGGATCAACGAATCCGCTCTCTTTCAGCCGCAATCTCTCATCGATGCGGCTGTTCGCGCAGAGCAGGCGGGTTTCGACGCTGTCATTTTCGGCATGCCGAATCCCCAGTTCAAAACGCCCGGCGATGGCACTGCTGCAAGCGTGCGGTTCGATGCACTTCCGCTCATGGGCGCGGCCATCGGCGCCACGATGCGGATTGGATTGTGCGGTTACTGGCCGCTCGATATTGCCGAACCATTCCATGTCGCCCGAGTCATGGCCAGCCTCGACCATCTTTCCGGCGGCCGTGTCGGCTGGGTTGCGGGATTGGCGGGACAAGAAAAATTGCTCGCCGATTATGCACACATGGCGCTCCTCGCCGAGCCGGATGCGGCGCATCGCGCCGCCGAATTCATTTCAGTCGTACAGAAGCTTTTCGATAGTTGGGATGATCAAGCCTACGTCGCTGACCAAACGAGCGGAATATTCGTCGATCCCGACCAGGTTCGTCCCATCATGCACAGCGGCGCGTACTTCACCGTACGTGGGCCATTGAACGTGCCTCGCCCGATCCAAGGCCATCCTGTCATTGCATTCCATGATGGCGGCTCCGAGGCTTCGCGTGCGGCGGTGCTGCCACTCATCGACGTGCTTCTTTGCGATCTCCGGACTCCTGATGAAGCGGCACAATTCCGATCTCAAGTCCGATCTCAATTCTCACCATCGGTGCGCTCCTCGCCCGCTCTAGTGATCAAAACGGCTATGCCGATCCTCGGTCGTTCGGAACGCGAGGCATTGCAGCGCGCCGACGAACTCGCCGCGCTCGGAACCGGTCCTTCGCCATTCTTCGTCGGCACGCCCGCAGGCCTCGCTGCGGAGCTTATCCGATGGCTCGAGTTTGGTGCCTGCGATGGCTTTGATCTCCGGCCGGCGGTCAATGCGCGCGATCTTGATCTGATCTGCGAAGCAGTCGTCCTGTCTTCGCCACGCCCTGCTTCCCGCCACAGTTCCGACAGTCACGACACGTTGCGCCAAAGCCTGCGCCTCGCGCGCCCAGCTGGCTACAATGCCCGAGCGATTTAGTGACGCGATGAGAAAGCTTCATTTCGGCTTGTTTATCTATCCCGGCGGCCATCATCTTGCAGGTTGGCGCCATCCGTCGGTTGCCCCGAAAGAGATCCTCGGATTCGACTACTATAAGCGCGCCGCGGCGACCGCAGAGCGCGGACTCTTCGACCTCTACTTTGTCGGCGACATACTTGCGGCGAGGGAGCGGGAGGGTCGGATTGTCGCTGAAGGCGCTCTCAACAATATCGACTCGATCTCAATCGATTCGGCCATCGCTGCCGCGACGCAACACATCGGCGTGGTGGCGACGCTTTCAACCACATACAACAAGCCCTATGCGATCGCCGAGCGCTTCGCGTCACTCGACCACATCAGTGGGGGGCGCGCCGGCTGGAATATCATCACGACGGCCAATGATGATGCCGCGCTGAATTTCAGCCGCAAGACACACATGGAGAAGAGGCTTCGTTATCAGCGCGCAAAGGAATTCGTCGACGTTTGCAAGGGGCTGTGGGACAGCTGGGCAGACGACGCTCTCGTAGGGGACCGGACCGGGGGGTGTTTTGCCGATGCGCGCAAGATTAGACCGCTCAATCACGTTGGAGAGTTCTTCTCGGTTAAGAATCCGTTGACATTACCCCGTCCACCGCAAGGCTGGCCGGTCCTCGTTCAAGCGGGCGGCTCACAGGCCGGCATCGATTTCGCTGCAAGCACCGCCGAAGTCGTTTTCACGGCGCAAACGAAGCTTGCGGAGGCACTGACCTTCCGCGAATCGGTCGAGAGCCGCATGCCGGAGCACGGCCGCGATCCGGCAAGGCTACGCGTTCTCCCGGGCTTGATGCCGATCATTGGTGACACCGAAAAATCCGCCTTGCGCAAGGAAGAAGAACTCAATGAGCTGCTGCATCCGGCCGTCGGAGTATGGATGCTCAGCGAGCAGCTGAAGTTCCGGCTTTACGATTTTCCCGCTGACGCCGAGCTTCCTACGGCAGACATTCGCGCGTCAGGCAACGACTTTACCCCTCGCGTCATCAGTCTTCTCGACAAAGCCGATGCCGAGAACCTCTCGATCCGCGAATGCGGCAGGATGATCGCGGCATCACGATCTCACGGCTCCATCGTCGGGACGCCGGAACAGATCGTCGACCATATCGTATCCTGGTTCGAAGCAGGCGCCGCCGATGGCTTCAACATCATGCCTCCCCACTTCCCGAGCGAATTGGACATCTTCGTCGATGAGGTGATTCCGATCCTGCAGTCCCGCGGACTTTTCCGTACCGCTTACGAAGGCACAACGCTGCGTGACCATCTCGATCTCGCTCGCCCCGTCAGGTCATGAGAAACATCGATATGAAGGTTTCACCGATAAGCGGCGGACGTGAGGAGGCACATGAACAAGAATAACAAAATGAGGCTTTGCCTCTTCTGGTTTCCGCCGGGCTCACATCCAGGTGGCTGGCGGATGTCGGACGCGTTCGCGGCATCGGAAAGCACTTTTGACGTTTACCTCGAGGTGGCGCGGCTCGCCGAGGCCGCAAAGATCGACGCGATCTTTTTCGCGGATGCCGCTGCCGTGCAGCCGGTCGATCTGATTGCAAAGGGGGATCCGAAGGCCGGTCTCGTCCATCGTGGTGCTGCGAGTCTCGAACCGATGTCGTTGCTTCCCGCACTCGCTGCTGCAACCAAACGAATTGGCCTGATTGCGACGGCGACAACCACGTACAACGAACCATACCATATCGCGCGCAGGTTTGCGACAATCGATCAGATCAGCGGCGGTCGGGGCGGATGGAACCTGGTCACTTCGCAGACCGAAGCTGAAGCCCAGAATTTTGGGCACGATAACCATATGGAACATGACGCTCGTTATGAACGAGCCGAGGAGTTCTTCGATGTGGTGGCCGGCCTTTGGGACAGTTGGGCCAGCGGCGCCTTCATCTACGACAAAACCACCGCGCAATGTTTCGATCCAACGAAGGTTAGAATCCTCAATCACAGCGGCAAGCATTTTAAGGTTCGCGGGCCGCTGAATGTGCTTAGGTCTCCGCAGGGACGCCCAATCGTCGTTCAGGCGGGCGCTTCAGGGCCCGGCAAAGCCTTGGCCGCACGCGTCGCCGATTGCGTCTTCACGGCACAATCGAAGCTCGCAGATGGAAAGGCCTTCCACGACGAGGTAAAATCAAGAGCCGTCGAATTCGGGCGTCGTCCGGATCAGATCAAGATCATGCCCGGTATCGTGCCGATCATCGGACGGACGGATGAGGAGGCCCGGGAATTGCGCTCCGCACTCCTTTCCAACATCACCGACGACCAGGCGATGCGCTCCATGTACCGGGTGGCCGGCGGTCTGGACTTGCGACAATTTCCCCTCGACGGCCCGTTTCCGGAACTGCCGCTTAGTAACGGAGCACAAGGCCGTCAGAAGCTGCTCATCGAAATGGCGCAGCGGGAGAACCTGACACTGATTCAAGCCGGCCGCCGCTTTGCGGAAGGCCAGGCTCATCATATCGTTTGTGGGAGTTCGAAGACGATTGCGGACCTTATGCAAACCTGGTTCGAGCAGGGCGCTTGCGACGGCTTCGCTTTGATGCCCAGTTATTTTCCGCGCGGCGTTCGTGACATAGCCGAAAGCCTTGTCCCCGAACTTCAGAGGCGTGGCCTATTTCGTACCGAGTACGAGGGACAGACGCTCCGCGATAATCTCGGTCTAATGCAGCCCAAAAGCCAGTTTGATGCGTAATTCATAGAGCGAGGACACGAGGCACAACAAGCTAATGGATTTTGCCGTTCTTTCGAACGCTGAGGCCGCGATCGAAGTCGAACGCCGGCGACCGTAACGCCGACGTGTGTTGTTCGCTAAGTGGCAGCTTAATGTCCCGCTCGATGGATCGCCCTAGCGTCACGTTTTGCCTGCTTTTTCTGGCCCATCGGATCTGGAGTGTTCGTGGGAACGCCTGGCGTTGGCTTGAGATATTTCTTCCGGGCCGCCCGACGATTGACTTCTGCCCCGCCGACTGCGCCCGAGCTCGGCCAATGCGCACAACCAGGCGGATACCCTAAGGTTCGCTCGGTCCCTGAGATCCCTGTAGAGATCAGGAGGCAAATGTAATTGATCCATTATCCAACTTCACCTTTGCGAGACGCCTCGGCTTCCTAAAGCAGAATGACTCGGTTAGGCCGGCGTCATGCTCCGTCGCCGTGAAGGCGTCGAAGAGCTTGTCGACGAAACCCGAAGCATCAAGTGCCCGACTGAGCGGCCCGATGTTTGCTCCAACTTACGTTTGGCATATGTTGCTGCATAATTTGTGCCACGGTAAGGCGATTCATTCGGCGTAGATTTTCAAACAACGACTACGCATGATTTGCCATGGTCGTGTCGACCGGATCGGATCAATCGCAGTGGCAACGCGTCGCGTCGGAGCTCACTGTAAGCTGCCGGCGATCGGGGGCAGGCGAAATCAAGCCTAAAAGAGCGGCAATGTTAGCTTACTGGAGCAAGGCTCCGGCATTATCTCGGCGGGTGTCGCTGGCGACAATGCGCTGCATCATGTCGATGGAGTGTGCTTGCTTACGCTTGCTTAGCTCGCAAATCGTAATGCAGCGGGCCGATCTTACAATCTTCGAAAGTGAGGCGCTCTCACGATGCGTGAATCGGTCAAACAAGGCCTCTGAATTGGTCCAGTCAACTGTTCGGCTACAAGATGGTGGAGGCGGAGCGCCGCGGTCAGGAGATCGAGAAGAAGCTCGACACAGATTCCGTCGGCGCTGAAACCGCGTGCCTAATCGTCAAGCATTATGGCGACGGAGGTGGCACGAGGGGGGTCCGCTTGGCGCCAAGGACACCGCGAAGTGGCTGAACAGCCGGAGCTATCGCATTCGCAGCGGCGCAATCTTCGATGTCGTGCATAAGATCCTGACCGATCCCCGCTATTCGACGGGACCGTCGGTTTCGTGAGCGGCCGTGCCGCCCGGTTTGGGCGCGACAATCTTTATGGAAACGCCATCCGGTCCAGGCTCCGTTCGGCCGACCGTTGAGGGTGGCAGATGTTCTCCCACGCAATCCGCCTGCGATCGGGGCGACACGGTGCCGGCGGCCGGAACGCCGGTGTTTTCATCGATCACCCGCCCGTCGTCGGCGCGTCTTCCAATCCCGAAGCCGGATTGCCGGAAGGGAGCGCCCGCGCCAATAGCATTCAGGCTTGGACTTCCCGTTCAGGAAACCCATTCGATCCCGGCGCGCCACTCGCAACCGCTGCCGGGGCCAGTAGCGCCTCCGCGCCGTCACTGGCGCATCGAGGCAGTTACGTTCGCGATGAATTTCAACGCTTCGGCGATCTCCGCACTGCACCGAACGGTTTCGCTCAATCATGCACTGCATCGGTGCTCCGCTGGTCCAGCCTTTGCATTCATTCGAACAATTCGTATTCACTCGAAAGGGGAATCCATGAAGAAGGCATGTCTTGTTTACGCGGCACTGGTTGCATTAATGTTCTCGGCGCCCGGGTTTGCCGACGACCTGACCGGCACCTTGCAGAAAATCAAGGATTCCGGTTCGATCACGATTGGCTATCGCGAAACCTCGATGCCATTTTCATACATTGACGACAACCAGAAACCGATCGGTTTTGCCCTGGATATCTGTTACAAGATCGTCGATGAGGTGAAAGCGACGCTGAAGCTCGACAAGCTGGAGGTCAAGCTCACTCCAGTGTCGTCGGCGACCCGTATTCCGCTGATTGGCAACGGGACCATCGATCTCGAATGCGCCTCAACGACGAACAATCTGGAGCGCGAGAAGCTTGTGGCGTTCTCGCCCAGCTATTTCCTCACGGCCAACCGGTTCGTCGCTAAGACGTCGAGCGGGCTCAAAACCATCGACGACCTCAAGGGCAAGACCGTCGCCTCGACTTCGGGTACGTCCAATATCAAGGAACTCTTCGAGGCGAATACGTCGCGCAACCTCGGCATGACGATACTGACGTCCAAGGATACTGCAGAAGGCTTCCTTTTGGTCGAGACCGATCGTGCCGACGCCTATGTCATGGACGACATTCTGCTCGCCGGCATGGTGGCGAGTTCAAAGACTCCGTCAGCTTATGCGATATCGACGGACGAATTTGCCGTTCCAGAGCCCTACGGCATCATGCTGCGGCGGGACGATCCGGCCTTCAAGGCAGTCGTCGACCGGGCGACCACCAAACTCTATACCGGCCCTGAGATAGCAGCGCTGTATGCCAAATGGTTCACTTCGCCGATCCCGCCGAAGGGCGTCAATTTCAATTTCCCCATGACACCTGTCATGGAAAAGGCTTTCGGGCATCCAAACGACAGCGGCGATCCCAAGGCCTACTGATCTTGCGGAGTGCGTCAAACTTTCCTTCCCACGCGCGACCGCGGCCGGCAACAAGGGCGGTGTCCGGCCCGGACACATAGGTAACAGAACGTACCGAAGACATGGGTTACAACCTCGTGCCGAACGGGTTGTCGAGGGGGTGCAGGGTTTCTTCATCATGTGTTCGACTGCGGGGCGTTACACGCACGATCTCCTCACTTCTGTATTTCGCGCGGTGGAAGTTCACTGAGATCCGTGCAATTCCTGAGCCAGGCGCGGGCTATCCTGTCGCTCGTGAGCACCGGTCTCGGCATCGGGATCGTTCCTGAGGAGAGGCGCAACGCCTGCTTTGACAACGTCGTTTTTAGACCGATCCGGGTTGGCTCTGCCGTTAAGACCAAGTTTCACGCAATCCGGCGATCGGATAATAGAAATTCGGCGCTCCTGCAGCTTCGGGGACCTCGTGCTTTCGATCGGATAAGCGGATTGGCCCATCGAAACTCGCCTGTTCGTGGTCCCCGCAACGAACTCAACTTGCGAAGCCCCGATTGTTGTTTTGCCGCGATCATTTGCACGGATGTGCGCCCCGGCATGCCTCCATGCCTCGGCAGCTTGGCGGTCAATAATTAAGTTGGAAGGATAGCCGGGGGAGGATAACACCATTCCGACAAAGAGAAATTCCGTAGTGATCCCAATCGACGAAAAAGCTGCGAAATGTCGGAACCGTTCGTGAAAAACGTTGCGAAAATCCGGAGACTTACGATCTGAATAAATACAGCTCGGGGCGTACCGTCCATTCTTCAGATCCCCACCATCGGCGAATGTCGGTATCGGTGGTTGCGTGTCCGGGATTTACATGGCGGAAACGCCGGTCACGACAAGAGAAGAGATGCCGGACTGCTCTCCGACGCTCATCGGCGAGTGCGATTTCACCGATCATTACACAAAAGTCGTTTGTGCCTTCCCTTGGTTGCGAAGGCATCGAAGCACCAGATTGCATCTAAGAATACGTTGGCGCTGCGAGATATAATGCTCACGACCGGATGAGGGGAGGTTGATCCTCTTGCGCACAACAAACCTGGCCCTTCAGCGCGCCGGATCGAGGTGTGCCTTCGCCGATGTCTTCAAGCATCAGGCGCATTCGGGATCAGATTCGTTCCGGCTGTCATCGCGGAGGCGCATCCTCTTCCGCAATACGCTGCCATAGCGCCGTGATCATATCCTTCATTCGCAACGCGTCTTGCCAGCGATCCGACAATTCCGCGCCGTCAGGCCCGGTGATGGCATAGGGCGGCGGGCCGAGTTCGCACAGGAAGGTCAGCACCGCATCGGGGCCCGCGCGTTTGCGCCAGGAGCGGAT
>Ga0137412_10001167_pt1 | contig 19968 bp, 16 predicted proteins | sample CZODoug2_1_16fun_FD_122160 | JGI IMG/M metagenome (GOLD analysis project Ga0137412, IMG submission 122160) | Vadose zone soil fungal communities from Angelo Coast Range Reserve, California, USA - CZODoug2_1_16fungal (Hybrid Assembly) | ecosystem: Environmental > Terrestrial > Soil > Vadose zone...
CAACGGCAGGCGGCGGGTATCATACGTGCAAGCGTGCGCACAGACCGGGTCAGGCAAGACCGCGGCGTTTGGAATAACCGTCGCAACGTCGACGATCGACTGCTTCGCGCCTGTGCCGCTACCGGCGGAGTGGTGGGTATCAACGGTTTCGACCAGTTCCTCGGCCCGCATGGCTCGGGTGTCGAGGCCGTGGTTCAGCACATCGACTACATCGTCAAACTGATCGGCATCGATCACGTTGGAATCGGCCTCGACCATGTCTTCGACCTGCAAGAGCTCGACGAGTTTGTCGCCTCCATGCACGCAAAGTACCCCGACGATCCCGATTTCCTCCAGTCCATGAAATTCGTCGCCCCCGAGCAGATCCAGGACATCGTCGCCGGCCTCTTCGCACTCGGCTACCAAGACGCCGACCTGGAGAAAGTCGTCGGCGGCAACCACCTGCGCATCGCCCGCGAAGTCTGGAAGCCCACCTGTTCATAGGCGTGGCCCCGAGATGGACTGGAAAGACTGAGCCAAAATCTCTTGTTGAGACAAAGGCTTATCAATCCTGGAAACGCCGCGTAGCTTTTCCGTAGCACCGACGGCCGGGGAGCGACGTTACCGTTGGAGATGACCTGGCCACCTGTCCCCACTGAAACGCCTCGTGGGATTCGTGTAATAACTCGTTATAATCGCTGCATGAAAATCGCTCTGCGACGGATCGGGAATTCGCTCGGGGTACTGCTGCCCAAAGCAACGCTCGATGCGTGGGGTTTGAGCGAGGGTGATTCGCTGCTACTCACGGAGAGCGGGATACGTCCTCCATCCCGTGGCGGTTTTACTCACCAGGAATTGGACGAACATCGAAGGGTGCTTGCCCTTGCCGTCATTCGTAAGTTCACGCCTCGGGAGATAAGAGCTCAGATTTTGGCGAATCTCAGTCGCTGGAAGGCGCAGGGCGTCTGGGGCGGCGCTTATGAGGAGTGGTTACAGATCGCAGCCACCGCGGACGACGGCGGGTTGTTCGCTGCAATGATCGGGCGCGATGAGAACGCAGTCAGACTGCGGCAGTCTGCACCGTTCGTTGGGTTGCTTCCCAAGGAAGACGTGAGGAAGCTGAATGAAGAAGCAGCAAGTTGATCACGCACTACGCGCCGCTGGAAACATAACCGGCGAGAAGCAGTTTGTCATCATTGGAAGCCAGTCTTTACACGGCAAACATCCCGATGTGGCGGACCAGATTCTAACTTCGTTCGAAGTCGATCTCATCGCGGGGGCGTAAAAGGGTTGTGCCTGGAGCCGCACGATCTGGCGATTGCAAAGTATGCTGCCTCCCGTGAGAAAGACCTGGTCTTTACGCGGGAACTCGCGCGCCGGGGAATTACATCTGAGGCAAGGTTACTGTCGCTTCTCGAACGGACTTCAGTCGACGAGTCATTACGCGACAGAATGCGCGACCACATAACAGCGGATTTTGCAGCGTGCAAGAAAAATTGCTGACGCACCTGGCAGGAACCCGACAAGGCAGTGTTTCCTCCCGACCCGCCCAACACGGCGAGATCCAAGTGCGAGCTTGAATTTCCGGAGCTTTTGCCCGAGCATGTGCCGGATTGTGGTTCTGCCGCCCCTGGTATCGGATTAAGGCACGAGCGCACGAAGTGCGGGACGTTGATCGTCCCAGAGCTCGTAAATGATCGGCTCCTGTGCAGAGCCTGTAATCGCGGCGAGATGCCGGGACTCTGCGAGGTAACGCAGTGTTGCAATGTCTGTCTTGTAAACATTGAGGCTCCACCGGTGTCCGGGCGGTGCCCGTACGGCGCTGCCCACACCCGCATCCTGCGTGGAATGTCCCTCGAGGTGCGGAAGGATTCGCCGGTCATCTGCCGCGATGGTGAATTCACCATCCGGCGGTGATTCAACTTTCGCATCGCGCCGATCCACCGTTGACCAGAAGTAAGCAAACAGGAAGTAGTCGACCGTGCCGGTTCGATTCACCGAAGCGCCAACCAATGTCACATAGTCGCGTGCATGTGCGGCCAGCTCTGTGCGCTCACGCGCAAATACCAACGGCTTCGCGGCCACGCTGACAGTGGCTGCGGTCTTTTCGTCCAGGAATTCGGTTGGCCCCCTGGTTCCGGACGCTGACGTGCAGGCGCCAACGGCAGCTGCCAAAGCAAGCAAAACAACATGAATCGGACGAACACGCATGCGGAAATTCTAGAAGCTCATTCGATAGGCCGCACTGACATAGTAACGCCGGGTATTCTCGGTTTGTAAGGTTGCGGCGCGTTTGCCGGTCTGGCCGCCCACTTCCAGCTGCACGAGGTTCCGCCCGCGCTGCCAGTCCACCAACAGGGACGGCAGGACGGTATTTTCCGTACTGCCGTCAACCACGACTGACCGGTGGTCGACGCTCAACCGGGGCCCGATGCGCCACGCTCCGCCCATTGGGAACCGGCTGCTCACGCTCAGGGCTTCAATCTTACCCACCTCGGTATCTCCGTACGTCAAGGTCAGAATATTGAAGTCTCCGGGTCTCCACAGGCTCGAGCCATAAAGCTGCGCCTGGTAGGTCACGTCCAGGCCCGTCGCCGGTTGTGCATCAACGCCTCCGGACGCGGGCGTCGCGCCAATTCGCAGCGCCGAAACGGTGGTCGCGAAGTGAAATCGTTCCCCGAAGGGCGCCGTAGCGGTGACCGTGTAGTTGTCCGTCAATGGGGTGCGATCGCGGGCCAGTTGGTAGATTTCCTGCAGCGTAAAGCTCTGCTCGAGTTGGGCGAGGTCCACGGCCGGTTGCCCGATCAAGGCATTTCGCGTGGTCAGTACCGGAGAGTTGCGTCTCTCGACATCGAGGCTGACAACCCATTTGGCAGGCAGCTGTACCGTGCCGATCAAGGTCGCTACGTTCAGGGACCGAAACGAAACGTCGTAGTCCAGGAAGGCAATGAACGATGCACGCGAGGTGAGATAACGCGCCTCGAATCCGGTGGCCCGCCGGTCACGTAGCCCGTCGAGTTGCTGTGCGGCGGCGAAAACGCTGCCGTCCCAGCGGCTTCCTGGAGGTGCATATGCCAGTGCGAGGCTCTCGAATCGCTCGTGCGTCTGTACCGATTCGTTTGTCTGATCAACCGGGTATCCCGCGGCAGCGTTGACCGTCCAGCCCGGATGCAATCGATACGATAGAAACAGTCCGTCGAATGTACCCAGGATGCCGTCCTGATACCGAACCTGGCGTCCGGCGCGTGCCAGCAGTCCAAGCGGCCGGTCGTTGATTTCGATCGAGGCCAGGCTTACGCGCTCGTTATTCCCAAAGGCGTTGGTCGCGAACTGCTTCGTGTAGCCGGCGCTCAGGCGCATCATGAGATCGATGTTCTCGCCGCGATGCCGGGCGAGTACATCCAGATCGTTGTAGAGCGCGTTCTGCCGGGTCGTCTGTTGCGAGTTGGGTAGTTCCGGAGCGCCTGGATTGACGGTGCCACTGTCGTAGCGCGTGCTGTCATACCGGAATAACTGACCCACACCCCCATTGACGTGCCAGCCCAACCGGTTGGATCCGATTCCGCCGCCGGACTTGGATCTGCCGGTGGCCTCCCGCAGCAGTCGCAAGCGCGCGGTGACGCGTTCCACGGCTTCGCCCTGCGGATAGCGGCTCAGGTATTCCTCGTATTCGGCCTTGGCGTGCGCCAATTGTCCGGACCGTTCGCGCGCCAGTCCAAGCAGTTCCTGCGAGCTTGCGCGTTCGGGAAATTCAGGTTGGCGCTGCAACCGTGTCAGCAGCGAGATCGCCTTGGGATATTCGCGAGCGCCCATGGCCACTCGTACCTGGGCCAACAGTGTGCTGATTTCGGCGGCATCCAGAGGCGGATCGGTCCCGATTCGTCCCACTGCCGGTAGCGGGGCTTGCGCGCCGGCCGCATTGACGTCCGCCGTGACCGCATCGTCGCCTCGCGCAATCCAAGCTCGTGGGTAGTCAGGCAATGCCCGTTCCAATACCTTCTCTGCGTCCGCACGCCGCTCCACCGGGCCGACTCTGAGCCGGTACCATGTTTCGTCGCCCACCCTTATTTCGGATACGAACACCGGCAGCTGCAGGCGCTCGTGCGCGCGCTGGATGGCCGCGGCTTCAAACGGCTTGGGTTGCGACTCCAGGTTGATCGCGAAATGATCGGCTGATTCCGGGGATTGCGAAATCAGTACCTTGGAGCGTACACGTGCCTGGCGAAGCAATCGGATGCGCAGGCCCCGTGGGTCCGTTCCCTGGGCGATGACGTATTGCTGGACGCTTTTGAATGCCAGCAGCAGGCTGACCTGTCCGGGTGCCTCTGATTCCAACCTCACCGACGACAGCACTCCGGAGTCATCCGAAACGGGCGGAACCTCCGGCACAATCTGTGAGAAGGCATTCGTCCCGCAGTCGCCCATGGGAAGCAGTTGAATGCGCAGCTCGCTGCCTTCGCTGGCAGGAAGATGAGTGACGTAGCGCATGGAGCAGTTGAACTGTACCGCAATGTCGACCTGCTCATCATGGGCGGACACTTCCACGAGGTCCACCAGGCGCGATGGCAGCTGCCCGCCGATCTGCGCCCGAGCTCCTATTGACAGAACACTCGCAAATGATGCGAGTAGTGTGATCGCGTACCTAGTGACGGAACGAACCATCGGTCACTCGGTGATAGGGCGAGCGCACACTCTTAGCGATCGTTGCCCGTGTTGCATCCGTGTAGACGTGACACGCACCCGTGCAGCCTGCCAGTTCGCCTGCAGTGTAAAGTTGACCCTTGGCCGTCTTCGGGTGAACGTCGGGTTTGAAGTCCTTGGCGTGGCACCCTCCGCAGGTACCGGCATCGGCAGCGGAAGTGAAGACGATATGCTCCGAGTTGGTCGTGTGGCATTGCTCGCAGGTCAATGCAGTGCGGTGCTGTCCCGGGTACTGAGTCGAGATGTGCCTGAAGTTCAGTGCATTCCAGTCGGGATACGTGTGACAGGTCTGGCACTCACGGGCCGTGGTCATGTGGTTCGCCGGCTTGCCTATGGCGCCTGCGTTGTTGTGACAGGTCGAGCAGCCCGCTCTGAGGCCCGAGTGATCCACTTTCGCGGAATTCCAGGACAGGGTGCCGTGGCACGTGTCGCATTGCTTCGAGGTCGGAATGTGGTTGCGAGGCAATCCTGAAGCGCGCACGCCGTTATGGCAGGTGGTGCAGGGTTGCGCCGCCGCCGCGGCATGTTCGAATCGGGCAGGCGTCCAGGCGTTGGTGGTATGGCAGCTGTCGCAACCGCGAGTAACCGAGACATGGCGCCGCGCGATACCGGTGGCGTTGATTCCATTGTGGCAGTTGGCGCAGGGGCCTTTGACCTGCAGGTGATCAACTTTGCTGACTGGAAGCCATGCCAGTGTCGTGTGGCAGCTTTCACATGACGAGGTGGTCCAAGTGTGCAGCCTCGATATACCGAGGCGTGAGGAAGAGGAGTGACAAGTGGCACAGCGTGCGCCGCCTGTGTCCCGGTGATGGCCGGTCATAGTTGAGTCCAACGAAGGCCAAGAGCCTGCAATTTGAGCCGGCCAAACACCAATGCCACGCCGAGCGCCAGCCCGTCCTGAAGGCGCTGTGCTCGCCGCCGCATTGGCTGCCGACAGGCCTCCGGCCCCTCCGGCTACGCGCGATCCACCAGTCGCTGCTGCTGACTTCGCGGTCCTTCTTACAGCGTTGCCGCGCCCACCACCGCCGGTGTCGCGAGGTGAGTGACAGCCGGAGCCGCCGCAGTCCTGGCCCTTGTGATGGTTCGGACCGTCGCGGACCCACAAGTTGGAAATCCCGTACCACGACATGCCGATCTCGTGGCAGCTGTCACATCTGTGCCCTGACACGGCGGCATGCTTGATGAGGGTACCGGCGAAAGTCGTGAAATTGGTCGGGGCATGGCACAGCTCGCACGCAATGTTGCCGGTGGGAATGTGCGCCGCCGCCCCGGTAGGCGGCTGCTTGAGCGCCGGCGGCGCGATGTTCGCAAAAGACAACCCCGCACCATGACACTGGGCGCAGTTGTTCGCGATTCCGTTGTGATTCATCGTGTAAATGCTGTAGTCATTCGCGTTGGTATGACAAAGCGCGCAATTGCCGGCGTCGGCCGCCGGAAGCGGAATGTGATTGGCCGGAATTCCCAACGCGCCGGTAAAGGTCGTCGTTGAGAAATGGCAATTTGAGCATTCACCCGTGGCAACGTGGGGCGCGGGCGGGCGGGCCACGACTGCCGGCGAGCCGACGAAGCTCCTGCCAGCTTCGTGGCAGGTGGAGCAGGGCACACCGGCCACCGCGGAGTGGTTCATCGGCGTACCGGCGAAAGTCGTGAAGTTCGCGGTCGAATGGCAGCTCTCGCACGGCATCGACCCGGTCGGGATGTGATTGGCCGGAATCTGCACGAGAGTGGGCGGCGCCATGTTGACGAAGCTCAGGCCCGCACCATGACAATTGGCGCACCCTGAGGTAATCCCCTGGTGGCTCATGGTGAAGATGCTGAAGTCGGCCTGGTTGGTATGACACTGGCTGCAGGGCTGCGATGTGGGTATGTGGTTCGGTGGCAGCTGTGAAAGACCGCCGAACGTACTCGTGGACGAATGGCAGGTGCTGCAGTCCCCGGTCCCCGGATGCGGTGGCGGCGGACGGGTTGTGACTGTTACGCCGACAAATGACTTGCCCACTTCGTGGCAGGTCGCGCACGGCATGCCGGCCACCGCGGTGTGGTTCATGGCGGTGCCCGCGAAGGTCGTGAAGTTCGTCGTCGAGTGGCAACTCTCGCACGGCGCGCCGGCGGTAGGAATATGGTTGGCCGGTGCGCCGGTCGCGGTCACTCCGTTGTGGCATTGAGCGCAGCCGCCAGCGATGCCCTCATGATTGAAAACGGCTCCCGACCAACTGATTGTCGAGTGGCAGACATTGCACTCGAGATTGGTACTGATGTGCTGCGGCGGCTTGCCCTGCGCCTGGACGTTGTTGTGGCACGTCGAGCAGCTCCCGTGCGTTTGCGCATGATCGAAATTGACTGCAGGAACCCAGGCCACCGTGGCGTGGCAACTGTCGCACTGCTCGGTGGAAAGAATGTGGTTGACGGATTTCGCTGTCGCCCGGATCCGGGTGCCGATACCGTGGCAGGCCGAACACTCACGCGGCGTGCCCTTGAATACCGCGGCGGCATGGCACTCCTCGCATTGCAGGTCACGATGCCGTCCCGTCAGCTCGAAGCCGGTCGTGAGGTGATCGAACTGCGACCGTTGCTGGGCGCCGAGGCTCGCGGGCATCATCAGCGCCAGCGCGAATATGAGCCCGGCAAGTAGAACGAATGCGGCGATGAATCGTTTCATGGTGCTGTCCTAGCGGGGGCGGGCGCCCTTGAAACTGACTGCCCCATGACACTTCTGACACTGGCCGCCGAACTGCCCCAGGTGCACATCATCTTGCGAGTGGCACGAGGCGCATTCCGAGCTCAGCTTCACCTGCGCAGCCGGCTGGCGATGGCAGCCGGCGCAATCCAGCCTGGTGTGCGCTCCGAGCAGCGCGAAACCGGTTTGCCTGCCATGATCGAAATTCCACCACTGCCAGCCGTTGGGGGAATGGCATTGCTCGCACTGCGCTCCGAGGCTGCCTTTGTGGGTGTCGTCCTTCTTGTGGCAATCGATGCATTTCGCGCTTGCCAGCTCGAAGGTTTTGCTGCTGTGACATTGATCGCACGTGACGGCCACATGCAGGCCCAAAAGCGGAAACTTCGTCAGGTCATGGTCAAAGTTGATGACGGGCTTCCAGCCTTGCGGCAAATGACATTCCTCGCACCGGGTGCCGAGCCGGCCCTGGTGAACATCGTTGGGCTTGTGACAGCTCACGCAATCGGTGGCGAGTTTGCGCGAGCCGATCGCAGCGGTGTGGCAGGCGTGGCATTCAACTGTTGAGTGTTGGCCCGCCAGCTCCCAGTGGCCGTCGCGCGTATGGTCGAAAGTGACGGACGCCCATTTTGTGGGTCCATGACAGCGCGCGCAGTCAGTGCCGAAGCGGCTGGCGTGCACGTCCTGCCCGCGGTGACAACCGGCACAGTCCTTGGGAACCGGGGCCTTTAGATCCCCCGAACGGTGGCAATCCTGACACTCGAGGTGTGCATGTTCGGCGTCGAGGGGGAACCCGGTCTGCCTGGCATGATCAAACTTCGAGGATTTCCAACCGGCGGTTGTATGGCAGCTGACGCACTTGGGCCCGCGCTCGCCACGGTGAACGTCATCGGGTGCGTGGCACGACACGCAGACGGTCGGCGTACCTTTGTATCGATTGCCGAAGTGACACTCCGCGCAGTTGACGCCCTGGTGTTTGTCATGCAACGGAAACGATGTCTTGTCGTGATCGAACTCGACCTGTTGCCACGTCCGGGTGTCGTGGCAGGCGGCGCAATCGCGGCCCAGCTTGCCTGCGTGCGGCTCCTGCGCCGTGTGGCAGCTGATGCAATCGCGGGCGGCTTCCCGGAATTTCCTGCCGGCTGGATGGCAACTGTCGCAGGCGGCGTTCGCGTGCGCGCCGCGCAGCGGAAAATCGGTGGCTTCGTGATTGAAGGGGTCGCGGCTGAACTTCACGATGTCGGCGCCCTGACCCTGGTGCTCGACGTGACAGGCGCGGCATTGCGAGGTTTCGATTCCCTGCAGCCGGCCATGAAATCCTTGCCTGGCGCGCACATCGGCGGCGATTTCCTTGTGGCAATCGAGGCACAACTGCCGCTCGCGCGCGCGGTCGCTGCGGTCGTGGCAGTTGGAGCAGTGCTCCTCGTACTTCTGGTGAGCCGCGGACAGCTCGCCCGGCATGAAAAGCTTTTCCGGGTTCACGGCTTCACTGTTCCTCACCGGCAAGAAGCACAGCAGAACCTCCATGAGTAGAATTCCACGCCACGGTCCGGCTCGCATTCGCCAGGGTGTCCGGGTCAGTAGAGGTGAACCACAATGACGTGCACGAAGCCCGCGACGAGCAGCATCACGATCAAGGGGATATGAAGTGCATGCCAGAGCGAGAACAGCCGCTCGAAGGACTGGAAGTCAGCCAGGCGCCGGGTCGCGGTGATTCGCCTGTCAACATAGGCGAATGCGGTCCGTCTGAGCCGGGTGCGCTCGGCGGCAATCACGGACGAGTTGCGGGCCGCGGCCCGCAGCGCACCCCTGATATACCGGTGCAGTGTCAAACGCGAGTGCAGTGCGAGCGCCGCAGCCATGAAGGGCCTGGCCAGGCCCAGCATGGGAATTTGCGAGCCTGCTGCGAGCATGCGCCGCTCGGCGCTCGCGAGTCTCTGCACCAACTCCGGTATGAAGGCAACCGAGCGCGATACTGCCTGCAGGTTTTCCGTCCCCGAACGCAATTCGTTGAGAGTGACCTTGCTGCCGTATACGCCGTGGTGAATTCGCGAATATATGTACCTCCCGATTACACCGCTGCCGGCCACGGTGAGCATTGAGATCAGCGCGACGTTGCTGTTCGTCGCGCCCAGGTGGAAATTGGCGTGGTACAGGATGCACAGGGGGCCGCCGAGTCCCAGGAGCATGTGGAACCTGAACCAGTTGACCGTCGGTCCGAGGAAGGAAAGCCAGCGCAAGCGCTTGCGCGCCGAGTACATGAACAGCAGCAGCATCATGCTGCCGCCGAGGATTCCCAGCGCGTAGCCGATGCCCCGCTGCGGAGTGATATAGCGTTCGGTGGGGAAGTGCCAGCCCCAATACAACAGCACGAGCAGCACGATGGCTACGCCGGCCGCCGGCGGGAGACGCCACGCACGCCGCGCTGTCAGCCTACCGGTCACCGCTACGGTCGCTCCTGGATTCATCTGGCTTGCCGCCTCCACGATTGATGCCGGCGTTGTCGGTGACCGGCGACAGCGCGCTCACGAAATTACGGACTTTCCGCTGTGAAACGTTGCTCCAACATCCTGTTACGGCGGGGTCAGCGTGCGCAGCTCTCAACTCGTTTACAAGTAGGGAAATACCCCATAACCATGGCACACGTCACATCATTAGACTCGAGTTGGATGTTGGTACGGGAGATGTTGGAGCGGCACGCCCGGTCCGGCCCAAGTCGGTGAATACACTCATCTATGTGTTTTACGGTCTGCCGTCGCTGCTGCTGCTGGGCTGGTACCTCAGGCGCCGCTCGCAGCTGGAGCGCAAGAGCGCGCGGGCTCGCGATTCGGCGCAAGCTGCCGGCCTTGCCGAGCCGCCGTCGCTGCACCCGATTGTCGATCCGTCGCGCTGCATCGGGTGTGGCTCGTGCGTAAAGGTCTGCCCGGAGCAGCCCCTGCACCAGGTGCTGGGCATTGTCGGCGGCCACGCGGAGCTCGTCAGTCCCGCCGATTGCATCGGGCACGGGGCCTGCAAGACCTCCTGCCCGGTGGAAGCCATCTCACTCGTGTTCGGCAGCGAGCTGCGGGGCGTCGAGATCCCGATCCTGACACCCAGCTTTGAAACCAGCGTGCCCGGGATATTCATCGCCGGCGAGCTGGGAGGAATGGGATTGATTCGCAACGCGCTCGAGCAGGGCAGGCAGGCGGTCGAAGCCATTCACCGCAAGCGCAGCACAGGCGGTGGACTCCTGGATCTGGTCATCGTGGGGGCGGGGCCGGCTGGATTCGCCGCTTCACTGACGGCCAAATCCAAACAGATGCGGACGGTGACGCTGGAACAGGAGTCGTTGGGCGGCTCCGTCTTCCAATACCCTCGCGGCAAGCTCGTCATGACCGCACCGGCGGAAGTGCCGCTGGTGGGCAAGGTCGACTTCCGGCAGACCAGCAAGGAGGCCCTGCTGGCCTTCTGGCAGGAAGTCGAACGCAAGACCGGTATCGAAGTACGCTATCGCGAGCGCGTCGAAGACATTGTGCGTGACGGCGACGGTTTCAGGGTTCGGACCTCCCGGGCCGAATACCGGACTCACAGCGTGCTGCTGGCCATTGGCCGCCGTGGCACACCGCGCAAACTGGGGGTGACGGGTGAGGAGCTGCCGAAGGTCGTTTATCGACTGCTCGATCCCGAGCAGTACGCCGGACAGAATGTGCTCGTCGTCGGTGGTGGCAACAGCGCCGTCGAGGCCGCTGCGAGCGTCGCGGAGTGTGGTTGCTGCAGCGTCGTTCTGTCGTACCGCGGCGAAGCGTTTGCAAAAGCAAACCAGGTCAACAGAGAACGCATCTCGCATGCCGAGCAAAGCGGTAAGCTCAAAGTGATGTTGAAGTCCAACGTCACCTACATTTTCGGCGAGTCCGTGGTGATCGAGCGAGATGGCCGCCTGTTCAAGCTGAAAAACGATGCCATCATCGTGAGTGCCGGAGGGGTGCTGCCGACGGACTTCCTGCGCCACATCGGAATCAACGTCGAGGCGAAATTTGGCACGGCGTAGACTTTCCTTGCGGACGTGGGGCCCGCTGGCACTGTGTGTGTCCGTCTCAGTATTCGCCGCCGAGCCGGCCGCCAATTCCATTGACGGCATCAAGGACGCGATCCGGCTCAAACAATTCGCGCACGCGGCCACTGAGTTGCAGCGGCTCGCCGCGGCGGGCAACCCCGACGCCCAGTACCTGCTCGGCGTGTTCTATTTAAATGGGTTGAATGGTCCGCGGGATGCGGGGCAGGCACGGGTATGGATGGAGAAGGCCGCTGCGCAGGGGAATGCCCGGGCTGCGGCCAGCTTGAGGGCGATGGGTAGCTCGGGTGATGGCGTGGGCGTGGGTGCTGCAGGCGACGCTGTGGGCGCTGCGTCAGGCCGAGGCGGTGCAGCGGGCGCTGGCGACACCACGGTTCGTGCTGGTGCGATTACACTGCTGCGGCCCCAGGACTATCCGGATGCGACCACCCGCCACGAAGCGCTTTGGTTGGCGGCAACGCACGGCGACCTGCCGTCCGTGCAGGCACTAAGCAATCACGACTCGGTGACTTCACACGATGATTTTGGCCGCGGCGCCTTGGATCGTGCAGCGGCGGCCGGTCACACCGACATCGTCGAGTCTCTCATTCACTCGGGCGCGCCCGTTGACGCGCCCGATCAATACGGCATCACGGCGCTGATGCTTGCTGCCCGCGCGGGCCACAGTGCAACTGTTGGTGCGCTGGTGCACGCTGGCGCGAATGTCAACGCTGCAGATCATGGCGGCAACACTCCGTTGATACATGCGGCTGCCAGCGGTGACCTTCCCACCGTCGAGCGATTGCTCGCCGCGCAGGCTGGCGTTAAAACCCGGAATGTACAGGATTGGTCGGCGCTCGATTTTGCCGCTGCAGGCAACAATCCCGATGTGGCCCGGCGGTTGGCCGACAGTGGTGCGACAGCTCTTCGGCACAGCCAACCTGCTTCCGTCTCGCGTGTGATCGCGCGGGCCAAGGCGCCGGATCGTGACCTGTACGCCGGTTGGTCCGACGTTGCCGTCGCCGCGTCGCGAAACTCCGCCGGTCTGTTCGATCTGCTCCCTCGGTCCGACGCGGATCACGATCCGGTCTCTTCTGACGCCGCGGAGGCGCTGTTGGTGGCAGCACGCTCCAACGCGCCCCGGTCGGCTGAGAGTGTCCTCATCCGAGCAAAGGGCTCCAGCAGCTCCAGTCGAGCCGAAGCAGCGCTGTTGCTCGCAGCCCGGTCTGGGGAAGACGACGTAGTGCGCGTGTTGCTGGCACACGGAGTATCGGCGGATGGGCGTTCACCCGACGGTGAACCGGCGATTGTCGCTGCCGCCAGGACTCAACACACCGGCATTATCCGGCTTCTCACAGCCGCGCACGGCAATCCGGGGCTGCAGGACAAAATCGGCATGAGCGCGCTGATGCTCGCGGCGCAAACTTCCAACGATGACCTGCTTCGCGTACTCATTGAGGCCGGAGCGCCGGTGGAGCAGATGGACCAAGCAGGGCGCACGGCATTGTGGTATGCCGCGCATGCGAGCTTTACAGGCGGCGTGAGCCTGCTCGTACAGCATGGCGCCAATATGGACCGCGCTGACTCGGCAGGCGTGTCAGCCCTGGCGGTGGCCTGCATCGCAGGCTCCACGGCTGTCACCGATTTTCTCATCGCGCGGCATATACAGATCGACGCGCGTACCAAACACGGTGATACGGCGCTGTTGCTGGCGGCCGCCACCGGACGGCTCCCGATCGTGGATAAGCTGCTCGCGGCGAGGGCCGACAAGGACGCTCAGAACCAGTTTGGCGATACGGCCTTGATCATTGCCAGCCGCAATGGCGATGCGGTGGTAGTGAAGCGCCTGCTGGCGGCCGGGGCCGATAAGCGGATCCGCAATCATGACCGGGCGACGGCCGCCGATGTCGCCCAGACCCGTTCGTTTCAGAACGTCCTCAGCCTGCTGAAGGGCTGAGCCCGCCTCAGTTGGGCAACTGGCGGCGGATGGCCGCCAGCAGATCATTCATATCGAATGGCTTCGTCAGTGTTTCTTCCGCTCCGGCTTCGCGGGCAGCGGCGAGATACGCGTGGGTCTTGATGGCATCCGGCTTGTATGATTGCAGGCCGAAGCTGCCGCCACCGGAAATGGCGATGACCCGCACCCGCGGAAAGCGGCTGCGCAGCGTCCTGATCAGCTCGATACCGTTCGACTTCGGCATGATCATGTCCGTCACGACAATGTCGGGTTGCTGGGTTTCGGCGGCTTCGATGCCTCGAGCTGCGCTGTTGGCGATGGCAACCGAGAAACCGGCCTGTTCGAGCACCCGGCGGATGGCTTCTCCCACCTCCATTTCGTCATCAACGACCAGTATGAGTGCCATGCGCTGATCTCTTATGCCGCCGCCGCGGGGAGAAATATTTGCACCATCGTACCCTTTCCAACGGCCGACTCCACGGTGATGGCGCCGCTCATGGAAGTGATGATCCCGTGCACGATGGACAGTCCGAGCCCCGTACCCTCTCCCACATCGCGGGTGGTGAAGAACGGATCAAAAATATGCGCCAGCACCGACTCGTCCATGCCGTGGCCCGTATCGCTGACTTCCAGCAGTACATAGCGCCCTTCATTCAGTTGTGTCATGGGCGGGTTGTGGACCGAAGTCAACCTGAGCGCGATTCGGCCGCCGGCGGGGTGCATGGCCTGGTAGGCATTGGTACACAGGTTGACCACAACCTGGTGCAGCAGGCTGGGATCTCCGAACACCGGGGCCACTTCAGGCTGCGGCTCGAAGCTGATTTCCACGTTGGCGGGGACGATTGCCCGTAACAGGCCGAGCGCCTCGTCAATCGTCGGGCGTACTGCAAACACAGACGCCTTTTGGAGGTCCATCTCGCGGCTGAACGTCAGGATTCCATTGACGAGGCTGCGCGCCCGGTGCGCGGCGGCGACGATCCGGGTCAGGTCCCTGGCCAACGGGCCGCCTGCCGGCGCGTCCTGCAACGCAACCTGGGAGTACAACAGAATGGGAGTCATGATGTTGTTGAACTCGTGAGCAATGCCCCCGGCGAGGGTACCGATTGTTGCAATCCGTTCCCGGTGCAACAACCGGCGCTCGAGGTCGAGCCGCTTGGCCTCGGACGCCTCGCGCTCGCTCATTTCGCGCTCCAGGCGCTCATTCGTGCCCACGAGTTTCTGGCGCATGTCTTCCAGGTGCCGGTTCAGCTCCTGCACCTCACGAATCGAACTGCTCATCGACAGCTGAGTGCGGAAGTCGCCGCCGGCGATGCGCTTCGCAGCTTCCTGCAGCCGCACCATGGGCCGCGCAATCACCGCCGACAGCCATATGGCGACCACGAGGGAAGCAGCCGTGAACGCCAGTATCGCAATCAACACCCGCTGCTTGGCGGCCGTGATCTGTTCCAGGGTCGGGCTTTCGTCGAAGCCCATTCGCAATACGATCGAGTGGTCCGGGCGTTTGACCGTGTGGGAAATGTAATAGACCTCGTCATTGTGCTGCCCGAATCTGAAGTCATCGCGGCGGTCGGCGGGAGCAATCCGGGAAGGCACCGAGCTGCGGATCTTTCGATTGCCATCGACGATCTCAGCAAACACCACCTGGCCGGTCAGCAGCACGCCATCCAGCAGTTCGGTGGCACGCGGCTCAAATCTGTCCGTGGAGCTAGCTTCGAGCTCGTCAGCAACCAGTTGACTGTAGGAGCGCGCCGGGTTCACGAACAATTCGGCGTAGCCGTCCGTCACGATCGCGGTCACGCCGAGATACAACAAGGGAACCAGCGCCGCGTGGATCACCAGGACCACACCGAGCAGCCGCAGGCGCAAAGTGTTCATCAATCGCTCCATAGCTCCCTGATGACGCGCACCTTCGGATTGTGGGCGACGTCCTGTAGCCACATGAACGTGACTGCACTGGGGTCGGCATACAACGTTTCGATCAGCCGGCTGCCCGAATTGACCTCGACCGGCCGCAGCCAGCCCTGGCGGTTCACCCCGATCAGGATCTGCCGGTCATAGGCCGATTGCGACATCGCGACAATCTGTTGCAGGAAGATCGGGTCGAGTTGCGAATCGCTGCGGTTTCGCAGGGGGTGCAGCGGCGTGCCATCGATCAACACCGGCAGGCCGAGGAACAGCTTGCGCACGGTCAGCGAGTCAAGAGCGGTCACCTTGCTGTCAGCGCGCACCACCAGCACGAGCGTATGCGAGGCTGCATACACCTGTGCCCACAGGCACAACAGGATTACGAGTTGGGGTGCACGTCGCTTCATCAAAAGAACGCCGCACTCCATTGCAGCCGGATGTCGGAATAGCGCCCATCCAGGGTATGTGAATTCGTGAACTGCACCGTCAGCGCCTGGCGTTCGACGAAATCCCACCTGAGCCCGGCCACCCGCCGGCACCGTGCGAACTGTTCGAATAGATGCAGGTACGGAGAGCTGTTCGCTCCGTACGAGTCTTCCCATCGAACGAAACCTGTCAGGTCATACGCGAAGTTGCGTTCGGCTTCGATGTAACCCACGATGAAGCTGTCGTCCTTGCGCGCCGGGCCGTAGTAGAGTTTTGTATCCGCGTAGTAGACGGTGCTGGTGATCTTCCAGTCGGAAGGCGCGTAAATTGCAAACAGACCGACCAACTTGAGATTGACGTGGTCGAAATTCGGCAACCAGGAGGGCGTGGGCCCCACCGCGGTCAGCTCGTCGTTGGCCAGGACGATACCCACTCCGGTCTCGGTGAAATCACCGGGGTGCAGGGAGGCGCGTGCCTGATAGCCCATTTGGTGCCGGTCCGAGTCAGGATGGAGCAGGTCGAAGGGTTCGAGCCCATGAGGCGTGATCTGCGGCGCCACTCCGACCGCCGCCGCCGTCCGCAGTTTCCAACTACCGAATACCGTGCGGCCTGACTCGAGGAGAGCGCCGGTAAAGTGTTGCGGTATTACGCCGCCGAGGTCCTCCCATTCATCGATTGACGGCCGGGTGATGGAAGTCTGCAGGTACTGACCATGATGATGATCGTGGTTCCAGACGCTGGTGGGCTGGTGGAAGCGGCCAATCCACAACACCGTGTCATCGGACAACTGCCAGCCGAGCTGCAGGCGCTCCAAGTCCCCCTCGTGGTCCGAAAGCAGGTATTCACCGAACAGTTTGAGCGGACCCTTCTGCAGGCTCAGGATCATGTCTGCCTGCAACACCTCGTCGTCCAGCTGGGTGTTGGGAGCCCGGCGGTCGAAGGTACCTACGCCCGATGCGCTCGGCAGCAGCAGGAATTCGTAGCGCAGCGGGTCCGCCCGCAGCAACGGCGAATTCAACAGGAAGACGATGAACAGCAAACGAGAAATGCGCATGCGCCTGCCCCTGGGTCTTTGCGCGATTTTTACCTATTGCGGGCCGGCGGCACTAACGACTGCATCTAGGAGCCCAACCGGGCCGCGCTCCCAGTGAGAACCCGGTCACACTCTGCTTGCGAGCGTTATACTACTCCTGGTTGTATGGAGGATCCCGATGGCAGGCTGCAGGTTACCCGGCGTGTTGGCGTTGTTGGCATGCTTGCTGGTTACTCCCGGGCGGGGAGCGGAGCCGACGGCCAATGCTGCAGGTGCGGCCAGGCCATCCCCAGCGAACGTGGCGGCCCTGCCGCAATTCCGGCCGGGTCTGTGGGAGTACCGGCGGACCCGGATCAACAGCGGAGGCCGCAAACCACAGACCGCTACCGTGCGCAAATGTAGCGATCCGACCGCCGAATTCAAGCGCAAGCTCGCCGAGCTGCAGGGGCGCGGTTGTGTGTTCGAGTCCCTGAGGCAGGAAGGTCAGCGTTATGAGGCGAGCTGGCGTTGCACGGCTCCCGACGGCGCAGTGCTGGCGATGCGCGATAGCATTACCGTCCTCAGCGACACGAGTTACCAAAACGAGAGCGAGGCGTTCCTGTCGCACGAGGCAACTCATTCAACCATTGTTGCAATCCGACTCGGCGACTGCAGCGCGGCCAGCCGCCAGGATCCAGGCGTTACGGCACCGTCCAATCGCCCTCGGGAGTAAGAATGGTGCCATTGCTGTCGCGGAAGCGAACGATGTAGCCACCCTTCGATGCGAATCTCTGTTGCGGCGCCAGCGCGAGCCGCGGGTAGTAGCCGGTGATGATGCGATGCTCGAGCAGCTCTTCGATTCGCTCCACAAGATAGTCGCGCACGAAGGTGTCGACCATGTGGTTGATTGCGTCGGAGACAATGGCACAGACGAGATAGGTATCCGCCTGTACCTGTTCCGCCACCACCGGAATCTGCCGCATCCGAAACCAACCCAGCGGGTAGTCGACCTGCACTCGACGGCGATCCGGCAGATTGAATGGATAGGCCATCCGCGTGAGGCCACGCCATTCTGCGGGCAGCGGGGCCTGTTCCAATCCCGCCATCCGTCCTGACAAATATACTCGCGCGACTCGCGGGGGAGGGTGCCCCAGGGCGGCGATATCCGCCTTGCGAAGCCACAACACCAAAATGTCGTTTGGTTGAGACTTTGCGAGCAACGCGTTGAGCTCGTGGCCGGATGCTCCCGCGCCGAGAGTCTCTTCGACTACGGGCATGGCCTCATCGTGCAATGCCGTGCGTAGTGCCGCAGCGGCGTCTTTGCCAATGTCCTTCGCCCGGTAGATCTGCACTACCCGGTGAATGGATGTCCCGGCTTTGCTTGCTTGCAGATCGTGCGCGATCAGTTCCGCCTCGAGCAGCACGCCTTTCGAGAGGTACAGGCTGTCGAAATCGCTCTGCCGGTCGACAGGCAGATCGACGTTAGGAAACAGACAAGGCAGGCCCTCTGCCTCGCAGAAGTGCTGCACGGGTTCCCACGTTCGCCCGCCCAGACCCGAGATCGCCGCGAACACCGGCTGGGTTGCCAACTTGTCACGCAGCTGTGCTTCCCAGGTCTGCGGCGCGCCTGCCAGTTGCCAGACGTGCAGCTCCCAGTGCCGGTTGACCTTGAACATCATGCGGCGGGAGGAATGCAGGCGGGGACTCTCAGCGCGCGTATAGCGATTTTTGTCGTCAAAGAACTTCGTGAGTACCTCGAGCATTGCGTCGCGTTTCACTGGATCCGCATCGGGGGTGATAATGGTCGCGAAATGCAACACGGACGGGGTCACTCCGGGCACGGGTCCGGGTGAGAGGCTTCTCAGGTAAGAGATGAGTGATGCCATCTGAACGTCATCGAGTTGGAAGTGCGGCATCAGATAGCTGAGCGGCTGACCGTCGGCGCCGACACCCGTGCGAATGGCGCGAGCCAGCGTCGCCTCGTCATACGGATCGCGATCGGCCTTCATTCCCTCGACGAACGGCAGATCGAGCTCATCCGCATTGGCGGCGCGCGGGTGGAATAAATACCGGCCGGCGATTGGCGGGATCGCGCGCCTGCCCTCGGTCATGCCCAGGCCACTGCGGCGATGACAGTTGATACATGCAGCCGTAGCTCCCTCGATGTGCATTCCGGGCTCGCGCTCAGCCTGCAAAGGCTCCCCGGACGACAGTATTCCTTGGCGATAGATTGTCTCGCCAACACCTGCCTGCGTGGTCGCGGCCACCAGAAGCGCGAATACCGCGCAAAGGGCGCGTAAGCGAAGCGACCGGGTGTATGGCCCCCGCCTCGATGAGAGAACCGATCTGTCGCAACTGATCTCCGCTTGCTCTCATGAAGAGAAAGGAATAGTTGACCTGATGCCGCTTGGTTTGTCTTCTGGTCCGGAAGCTTAAAAGACGCATCACCAGTTCAAGTATCCGGCTCAATCCAAGGTACCTCGCAAACTCGGGATCCGGTGGACCGGAGATCGAGATGAGCTTTCCACCGGGTTTGAGCACTCGGAGGGACTTCTTGAGCGTCTCTCCGTCCAGACTATTCAGAACCACATCGCAATCGCGCAGGATCTCATCGAACGAATCCTTCTTGTAATCGATCACGATATCTGCACCGAGACGCCTAACCAAGTCGATATTTGCCGTACTCGTCGTCGTAGCCACGGTTGCACCAACATGCTTCGCAAGCTGAATCGCGAATGTTCCCACGCCGCCCGAGCCCGCGTGGATCAGAACTTTCTGCCCCTTCTTCAATTTCGCCTTTTCGATGAGCGCTTGCCAAGCGGTCAAGCCGACCAAGGGGATGGAAGCCGCTTCCTCCATCGTTAGGCTCTTGGGTTTAATCGCCAAGTCGTCTTCGCTTACTGCGATGAACTCCGCGAATGTCCCGATTCGATTCTTGTCAGGTCGTGCATACACTTCGTCGCCGGGCTTGAAGCGCCGCACACGAGATCCCACTCGGATGACGACTCCTGCCAACTCGTTGCCGAGAATCAGCGGCAGGCGATAAGGCAAGAGCAGTTTGAATTCTCCGTCTCTGATCTTGGAATCCAGTGGGTTCACACCAGCAGCGTGGATCTCGATCAGGACGTCATCCTCCCGCATTTCCGGGTCTGGAACTTCGCTGGCCCGCACGCGATCTGCGCTTCCATAGCGATCGACGATGAATGCTTTCATGTTGCTTTCCTGGTGCCCTGAGTTAGAAGTTCCTAGATTGGCTTATTCGACCACTTTTCATCGGTGTGTAA
>Ga0137412_10001168_pt1 | contig 19967 bp, 20 predicted proteins | sample CZODoug2_1_16fun_FD_122160 | JGI IMG/M metagenome (GOLD analysis project Ga0137412, IMG submission 122160) | Vadose zone soil fungal communities from Angelo Coast Range Reserve, California, USA - CZODoug2_1_16fungal (Hybrid Assembly) | ecosystem: Environmental > Terrestrial > Soil > Vadose zone...
GCGGCCGATTGGTCAGCTGAACACCCGGGCGCGAGCGTGCACGTTTGTTGGAAATTCCGCGGCGTGTCGCCAGCAGACGCGCACGCTCGCGGGAGAAGGCGGCGTCAGTTGAAGACGGGTCCACCGCCGCCGCCGTTGCACTCCGGGTTCGACGGCGGGCAGTCCGGACCCTGCTGCTGCGCGGGGGGCTGCTTGGGCACTTGGTTCGGCGGCTTCGGCTTCGGTGGCTTCGGGGGAGGCTCTGGTGATGGACCGTCATCCGGTTGTTGCGGCTGTTGTTGAGGAGGATTGGGCTCGGGCTTCGGCTCCGGGGGTTGCTCGGGATCGGGGTGCACCGGCTTGGGGGGTTCGAACTTCGTCGTGATGGGGTCGGTGGTCGATGGCTCTGGTTCCGTCGTGCGCTTGTTCGTGGGTCCGGTGTCAGTCGTCGTCACCGGTGGCTCGATCGGCGCGATCACGATGGCGGTGGTGGTCGTCACCTCGGATGTGGGGATGGCGGGCGGCAGCATTGCCGGAGTGTCGCTCGGCGCAGGGCGTTGGGCGACCGACGGCGTGCTGGTGACGAGCGTGGTCGTCGCGGACGGCGTGATGGGTTCATTCGAATCCGCGGGAACCACCCTGAACGCGGCCGGTGCGCCGAGGACGGCCCCGCCGCCAACGCCGAGCAGGAGCAGGGCCGCGCCGAGGCCAACACGTCCCCTGCGAAGCATGGACTTGGACGTCGATGTGGTCTTTCCCGGCGCTGCGGCCGCATGGTTCGCGGGCACATCGCCGTCGAAATCACGCGGCGGCCACCAGGACTCGTCGTCCTCGGGTCCAGTTGCCTTGGCCCCGTGCTCGGGCACCACCGCCCGATCGAGAGTCCGCTGACGCAGCCAGGCCGGCGCGGGGATGGCCACCGGGGCTGCGCCGAGCAGTGCGGCCGGGCTGACCATCCTGGCGCGGTCGTCCTCGCAGACCTCGCAGTCGTCGATGTGCCTGGCCACCCGTTTGCGGATCAGCGGAGTGAGGTGGCCGTCCCATTGATCCACGATGGCGGCCAGCTCGGGGCAGCGGCCAGGGTCGGCCTTGGCGCGCCGGCACAGCAGTAGCGCGCCGAGCGAGCGTCCGATGGTGTCGCGCAGACGTTCCACCAGGGTGTTGGCATTCTTGGGCGTGACGCCGAGTGCCGCCGCCAGTTCGGGGCCGTCGAGACCCTGTCGGTAGGCCAACTCGAGCACCACGCGGTCGCGGTCGCTCAATCCGCCGCTGGCGTCGGCGATCAGGTCGGCCAGTTCGGTGCGGGCCGCCAATGTGGCCATATCCGCTTCGCCGCTGGGCATTTCGGGGAGTTCCTCACTGAGCTGTTCGCGCTTGCGGGCGCGGATCCGGGCCAGTGCCTCGGACCTGGCGATGGCGTACAACCAGGAACGCAGCCTGTCGGGTTCGCGCAGTTGGACTAATTTCGTTGCCGCGGTGACGAATACGTCCTGCACGCAGTCCGCGGCGGCTTCGCGGTCGCGGAGCATGCCGACGCAGAAGTCGTGCAGCCTGTCGGCGTAGCGGTCGTAGATCTCGGCGAACGCCGATCGGTCTCCCGCCGCGGCGGCGCGTGCGAGTGCCGCGTCATCGAGACCGCTCGTCGACGTTGCGAATGAAGTCATCGATCCACCCCCGGAGCGAATCTGGCGTTTGCCAGAATTGCCATCATCGTCCTCGTTTCCACGCCGTGTAGTGAATTGGACAAGTGACTCGGGAGGTGAATCACCGCTCGCTGAGCACCGGGGCCGGCCTGTTGGGCAGGACCAGCCGGTAGTACCCGTAGTCGGTGGCGGTGTAGGTGCCCAGGAGCTTGTGGCTGGCGTCGTAGACCTTGCAGATCTGGTCGCGGTCGAATCCGCGCTTCTGCGTGCTGTAGACGCCGAGCACTGCGCCGGTGGCATACAGCTCTGGATGTTGTTCGCACGTCGGCTGGATGCTGGCGGCCGCACTGGCCGGTGCGCTCATGGCGAGTGCGCCGACGGCGATGGCGCTGGCGCCGACCGCGGTGGCGACGAGGCGGTGGAGGGTTTGGATGTTGGCGGTCATGGTGATCTCCCTGTGGTTTGTCGCGGCCCGTGTGCCGCGTTCACAGGTAGGAGTCACCTGCCGAACGGAATCCCTCACTTTTTCGCGGAAGGTTCCAGAAGTTCCTCGATTCGGCATCCGTGCAGGTCAACGCTGCCCTCGAAGATGCGGAACCTGATGGCTCCGCTAAAGTGACCCTCCAATGACAGGTGTCAAGTCCGAGGGTTCGCAACCCGATGTGGACGAACGAAGCTGGATTGCCCGCACGCTGGACTTCCGTCGTGACGGTGACGTGTTCGTCGTGCGCAACGCGGCAAGCGGTCCGGTCAGCAGGTTGTTCGGCGGGATGATCGCCGCGCAGGCGCTGGCGGCCGCAGGTGCCACGGTCGACCCGGAGAAGCTGCCGCAGTCACTGCACCTGTACTTCGTGCGCGGCGGCGACTACGACGTCGACGTCGAACTGCAGGTCGAGCGCACCCGCGATGGCCGCTCCTTCGACACGCGACGGGTGACCGCCGTCCAGCACGGCAAGACCATCCTCGAGATGATCGCGTCCTTTCACCGCCCGGAGCCCGGCGCCGACTGGCAGCCAGCCGTGGTGCCCGCACTCGAGTTCGACGACTCAGTGCCCAAGATCACGGGCCTTGGGTTCGCCGATCGCTTCGAGATCCGCACGGCGATCGGTGACGATTCCATCTTCGCCGTGCCGCCGTTCTGGATCAGGACCAAGGATCCCATCGAGGACGATCCGCTGATCCGGGCATGCACGCTGACGTTCATGTCCGACTTCGGCCCGGTGCCGGTCGCGCGGCCGCCCGGCACGTCGATGAACGCCGAGGGCTCATACGCAGCCAGCCTCGACCACGCGGTGTGGTTTCACCGGCCCTTCAGCCCCGACCAGTGGCACCGCTACGAGGTGCGTCCGTTGAACGTCGGAGACGCCCGCGGTCTCGTGGTCGGCTCGCTCTACGACGGTGCAGGCACGTTGGTGGCGAGCACCAGTCAGGAAGCGTTGTGGCGGTTTTGATCGGCCACGCGTCGCGGCCAGCGTGCGCGCCATCCGGTCTGCCAGAGTAGAGGTGTGAGCACCCCGTACAACCCGGCCGCAGGTACGGCGCCGAGTTGCTATCGCCATCCCGGACGCGAGACATACGTCAGCTGCAACCGTTGCCAGCGTTACATATGTCCCGAATGCATGCGGTCTGCCGCGGTCGGCCATCAGTGCGTCGAGTGCGTGAACGAGGGCGCTCGCAGCGTTCGACAGCCGACGACCGCGTTCGGTGGGCGGCAAGCGAACGTCCCGCTGGTGACGTACGTGCTCATCGCCATCAACGTGGCGATGTTCGTCGTGCAGACGGTGGCGCCCGAGTTCGAGAAGCAGTTCTTCCTCTGGCCGAACGGAGTCGCCCACTACGACCAGTACTACCGGCTGCTGACGTCGGGCTTCCTGCATACGGGCATCACCCACATCGCGTTCAACATGATCGCGCTGTACTTCGTCGGGCCCGCTCTCGAGCGGGCCATGGGGCACACGCGCTTCCTCGCCCTCTACGTCCTGAGCCTCATGGGTGGCTCCGTGCTCGTCTACCTCTTGACGCCCGTTGGAACGCCCACCCTTGGTGCCTCGGGTGCGATCTTCGGGCTCTTCGGGGCGTCGTTCGTGCTCGCGCGCAAGCTGCAGTTCGACATCCGGGGCATCGTCGGACTCATCGTGATCAACCTCGTCATCACGTTCGTCGCACCCGGCATCAGTTGGCAGGGACACATCGGCGGCCTGGTGACGGGCGCCGCCGTGGCGGCGGCCTTCGCATACGCGCCGAGAGCAAATCGGACGTTGATTCAGGTGGGGTGCTCGGTCGCGATGCTCGCGCTGTTCGCGGCCCTCATCTGGTGGCGCACTGGCGCCATCCTCACAGGCGTCGGGTAACCGTTAGGGGCTCGGCGGCGCGGCGCAGCGGTCCTTCAGGTCGAGCAGCGGCTGCCGAATGCCGGCCATGTCGGTCTTCACCTGCGGGTTCGCCGCCATGTAGGCCTTCATCTTCACGGCCACCTGGGCGCGCGAGAGGCCACTGAGGCTCGAGACGTAGTTGTTCACGTCCGGGTGGGTGAACAGGTAGGCAGACGTCGCCGCCGAGACTCCGGACCTGACACCCTCCAGATCGGCAGCGGTGCAGTTGGGCGGGTCGGCCCCCGGATCCTGGTCGGCCAGTGCTGACGGGATGCCGCCGAACAGGGCCGCGCCCAGCAGCCCGCCGGCGATGATCGTGCCGCTTGCAAGCAGTCGCGTGGTGCGTTCGGAGAATGACATTGACTGACTCCTTATCTGTGTGGTCCGAGTTTGCCGTGGTGATCGGCGCCTGGCTGGACGCTCAAGGCGATTCACAGGTCATTGGGGTGCGGTTCACAGGCCACGATGGGCGTGTTCACGAGTTGGAGGTGGTGGACGGCTCGCCGAACACCTTGATAACAAGGCGATTACGGGCGGCGTGGGCGGTTCGCGCCGATCCGGCCCGCTGTTAGCTTCGATTCACACGACATGTGAGAAGGGGTCGACCGGTGTTGAAGACTGGCGTTCGAAGGAGTCGGCGCGGATGGGTGCGGCGGTTGAGCACCGCCGTACTGGCCGTTGTGATGATTCCCGGATTCGTCGGCATCGCCGGGCCCGCGCCCACCGCGGGGGCGTACTCGCGCGAAGGTCTCCCTGTCGAGTTGCTGCACGTACCTTCACCGTCGATGGGCCGGGACATACTGGTCCAGTTCCAGGGCGGCGGCCCGCACGCCGTCTACCTTCTCGATGGGTTGCGCGCGCAGGAGGACGTGAGCGGCTGGGACATCAACACGGCGGCCTTCGAGTGGTACTACCAGTCCGGCTTGTCGCTGGTGATGCCCGTCGGCGGACAGTCCAGCTTCTACAGCGACTGGTACCGCCCCGCAGTGGGCAGCGCGGGGACCGTGACCTACAAGTGGGAGACGTTCCTGACCCAGGAGCTGCCGGGCTGGCTGGCGGCGAACAAGGGTGTCGAGCCGACCGGCAACGCGGTCGTGGGTCTGTCGATGGCGGGCGGCGCGGGGTTGACGCTGGCGATCTGGCATCCCGCGCAGTTCATCTTCGCCGCGTCGTTGTCGGGTTTCCTGAATCCATCACAAGGATTGTGGCCCACCATGATTGGGTTCGCCATGAAGGATGCGGGCGGGTTCAACTCCACCGACATGTGGGGGACGACGAGCGACCCGGCCTGGCAGCGCAACGACCCGATGGTCAACGTCGGAACGCTGGTGGCCAACAACACCGCGGTATGGATCTACTGCGGCAACGGCAGGTCGTCGGACCTGGACGCCGGCGGTGACTTCGGCACCGCGTACAGCGCGCAGTTCCTCGAGAACATCACCATCGACACGAACAAGGACTTCCAGAAGAAGTACGTGGCCGCCGGTGGGCGCAACGCCGTGTTCAACTTCCCCACCAACGGCACGCACAGCTGGGGCTACTGGGGTGCGCAGCTCCAGGCGATGAAGCCGGACCTGCTGCGGGTGCTCGGCGTACCGCCGCCGCCTGCGTAGATCGCACGTCAGGGTTGCGCGGCGCCGACAGCGGGTAAGGATTGGGGCATGGCCAGCGTCGACGTGTCCGTGTCCTCCGACCTCACCCCGGAGCAGGCGTGGAAGTTGGCATCCAACCTGCACCGGTTCGACGAATGGCTGACCATCTTCGGCGGCTGGAAGAGCCCGGTGCCGGACGTCATCGAGAAGGGCACCAAGGCGTCGTCGCTGATCAAGGTCAAGGGCTTCCGCAACGTCATCCACTGGGAAGTGAAGCGTTACGACCCGCCGACGCGGATCGAGATGCGCGGCACCGGCCGGGGCGGTGTCCGGATCGCCCTTGGGATGACCATCACGGACGACCGGCCAGGGTCGACGTTCCACCTGCTGGCCGATCTCTCCGGGACACTGCTGAACGGGCCGGTGGGATCCATCGTCGCGAGGATCCTGCGCTCCGACGTCGAGCGGTCCGTGCGCAACCTGGCCGCGCTCGGCGCCGACGCCCCGAGCTCTACACCCGGCAGCTGATCTCCATGCTGTCGGTGTCCCTGGCGAGGAAGTTGACGCTCACGTATCCGTTGGACGGCTCGCGCACGTAGTCGAGGTAGGGCTGGGTGTCGGGCATGTTGGTGTTGTCCGCGACGATCAGGCTGCCCGGCAGCAGTAGCGGTTCGAGCAGCTTGATCACCGGCAGGTAGAACTCCTTCCACCCGTCGAGCAGGACGAAGCCCACGGGGCCCTCGAGGCCGGCCAGCGTGCTCAGCGCGTCGCCTTCGAGGACGGTGATGTGCTCGAGAAGGCCGGCGTCGGTGAAGTTCTGCGTGGCCGTCTTGATCTTCTCCGCGCTCAATTCCGTCGTGACGACGCGGCCGCTGCCGTTGTCGCGCACGGCGGAGGCGAGGTGGATGCCGGACAGTCCCAGCGACATTCCGAACTCGACGACCGTCTGGGGCCGCGTGGCACGAACCAGGGAATAGAGCAGCCGGCCCGCCTCTGGCGTGACGGGCATGTAGACGTCACTGAGTGCGTCGGCGCGTTCCTGCGCGGTGGCCGTAGCCATGTCGAGGTTGCCGAATCGGTCGCGAAGCGTCGACATCTGGGCCTGGGACGCGGCGTACATCCGGTCCAGTGCCGAGGCGACCTTGGTGTCTGAAAGCGTGGTCATGAAACCGACGCTACGCGCCGATGCCGACCGTGTCCGGCGTCCCTCTGCCCGTTCAGCTCTCGACGAACACGGCCCAGCTGCTCGCGGATCTTCTCGGGATAGCCGGCGATCGACACCTGCACGCAAGTCCAGAGGCCCCGTGCGGTCAGTCCGAGCAGCAGTGTCTGCAGGAACAGCCCGACGCCGATGGCGTCCACGTAGTCCAGGTCGTGGTGCATGCACACGATGCCTGCCAGCGGTGCTCGGAAGAACTCCCAATTGCGAAGCACCGCAATGCGTCTGGCTTCGGAGTCGTGCCGCGCGATCCCATCGATCCGTACACGGCCGCGCCAAGGTCACTGCGGGCATGCGCGAAGGCGTCGGGCAGCGGCGGCACCCATCGCCGACTACAGCTGGACGGCGCCGCCGCGATCGCCGAACTGCCATCTGAGTTACGGCTCCCGATTCAAGCTGGAGCAGGGCGGCGAATCCGTCTTCGACTGCTACGCCCAGGAACTTCCCGCGGTGGACCACACCCTCGGCTACGGCCAGACCCAGACCGTCGGCGCGATCACCTGCGCCAGCGAGCCCTCCGCAATGACGTGCGCCGACGGGAGCACCGGGCACTACTTCCGCATCTCGCGCGAGGCCTACGAAGTCGGCTGATCCCAATGACCGCCGGGAGCGTAGTGACCTGGAGGCAGTACTCGCCTGATCCGACTACTCTGATGGCATTCGTCACCCATGGGAGCCGATATGCGGATCAAGGTATTGCCCTACGTCACCGTCGAGGTCGACGACCGGTTGCGTGGCCGAATCCGCGCCAGGGTGGAGCGGCTGCGGCTGAACGTCCGGGCGCACCTGCTCAGCGCGGCAGATGACGTCGACACTGCGGGCGACAAGGTCCGCGACCTGTGCGACGCCGCGGTCACCAAGGTCGACGTCGCCGTGGCCAAGGTGACCGACAAGCTCGAGCCCACGCCCACGGCCAAGCCCGCAGCCGAGCAGGACGCTCGAGTCGAAGCCAGCTGACGACACCTCTACGTTGTAGGTAGCAGGTTCCACCACGGCCCTGCCGCATAGCAGTTGAAGGGATATCGAGGACGTTGGTGGGCCATGGACTCGTCATCGTCCTTGCGCTGTGTGCCGCTGTCTTCATGGCGGTCGGCATCGTCATCCGTCAGCGCGCCACCATGAGCGTGCCGTCCGAGGATGGCGTCAGCGCCGTCATGGTCACCACGTTGTTGCGCAGCCCGGTGTGGTGGGCGGGCACCGGGGCCGCGGTGCTTGGCTACGTGTTCCAGGCGCTCGCCCTCATCAAGGGCTCCCTGATCCTGGTTCAGCCGATCCTGGTGTCGGCCCTGCTCTTCGCCCTCCCTCTGAGCGCGCGGCTGGCGGGGCGACGCGTCACGCGCGGGGAATGGCTGTGGGCCGGGGTGCTCACGATCGGGCTCGCAGTCTTCGTGCTGCTGGCCCGTCCTGGTCCTCGGGACAGCTTGGCGTCGTTGCCCGTCGCCGCCATCGTCGCGGGCGTGTGCGGCGTGATCATCATCTGCTGCGTCGTGGTGGCCGTGCGGGTCGGGGGCTGGCAGCGCGCCGTGCTGCTGGCCGTGTCCGTCGGTGTGCTGTTCGGCGTGGTCGCCGTGGTGACCAAGATCAACATGCACATCGCCGGGGAGCGGGGAGTGCTGGCACTGCTGGGCACCCCGGCGCCGTATGCCCTCGTAGTGCTCGGCGTCATCGCAACGCTGTTGCAGCAGTCGGCCTTTCACGCCGGTGCACTGCAGACGTCGGTGCCGACGATGCTGGTGCTCGAACCGGTGGTCGCCGTCCTGTTGGGCGCGCTGGTACTCGGCGAGGAACTGGAGGCCGGCCGGTACGAGGCCATCGCGTTGGCCGTCGCGGTCGCCGCGATGACCGCGGCGACGGTCGCCCTAGGCCGCGACGAAGGGGCCTACGAAGCCGAACTCGAGATGAAGATCGCACGCCGCGCGGCGTGAGGTCACGCCGCGCAGCGACGGATCAACTCAGCGCTTCGAGGTGTAGTAGACGACGCCGTTCATCGTCGGCTGGTCGGCGTCGGGCTGCGGTATCGCCGGAAACCCGTTGATCACCAACAGTTCGCTCATCGGCGTGCCGACCGATTGCCAGCCCCGTCGGTCCAGATACTCGCCGACCTCGTGGCGCTCGCCTTCGAACCCCAGCTCGGAGAAGTCGAGGTCGAAACCGTGCTCACGCCACTTGTCGGTGGCCTCCCGCATCTTCTCCCTGGCCGTGTCGTAGTCGACGTCGCCGGTGTTCGGCACGGCCTCCGAGCCCAGCCGGCTACCGGGCGCGCTCAGCGAGGTGACGGCGTCCAGCAGCCGGTCCTGCGCCTCGGGTGGCAGATAGCCGAACAGCCCCTCGGCGATCCATGCCGACGGCTTGGTCGGGTCGAAACCCGCCGCCAGCAGCGCGCTCTGCCAGTCATCGCGCAGGTCGATGGCGACCGTCCGGAGGGTGGCCTTCGGCTTGGCGCCGAGGCCTTCCAGCGCTGTCGTCTTGAATTCGATGACCTCGGGCTGGTCGATCTCGAACACCGTCGTGCCTGCGGGCCAGTCCAGCCGGTAGGCGCGGGCGTCGAGACCCGAGGCCAGGATCACGGCCTGGCGGATGCCGGCGTCGGCAGCCTCGGAGAAGAACGCGTCGAAGTACCGGGTGCGGGCCGCCATCGCGGCGGGCATCTGCGCAAGGCCCCAGCCGGCGCCCCCGACCTCGATGTCGTCGACGTTCAGCTCGCCGGTGACCCACCGTGTGAGGAAGTCCACACCGACCGCACGCACCAGCGGCTCGGCGAACGGGTCGTCGAGCTGATCGGCCTTCGTCGCGACCGCCCGAGCGGCCGCCACCATGGTCGCCGTGGCTCCCACGCTGGTCGCCAGGTCCCACGTGTCGTCATTGGTACGGGTCATCGTCTGCCTTTCGTAGTTACTTAGCCGCCATAACGAACACATCGGCGAGTGTGTTCCCTCACAGGGAACTGCCAGGTCAGCCGTTTGGGGCATATCTTTAGTTTTGCTAACGTTGTGTCGGCTGGGTGAGGTAGCGAAGCCTCCCGTGCAAGACTTTCAATGCAAATACGTAGAGGACTCCTTATGTCTACCGATTCTCGCGAAGCGCGCCTCGAGCGCCGCATCGCCGACCTATACGCCAGCGACGAGCAGTTCGCCGCCGCCAAACCAGACGAAGCCGTCAGTGCCGCCGCCGTCCAGCCGGGATTGCGTCTACCCGACGTCGTCCGCACCGTCATGGAGGGCTACGCCGAGCGACCCGCCCTCGGCCAGCGGGCAGTCGAGTACGTCACCGACGGTACCGGCCGCACCACGGCCCAACTGCTTCCGCGGTTCGACACCGTCAGCTACGGCAGGCTGTGGGAGCGGGTCCAGGCCTTCGGTGCCGCCCTGCGCAACGACCCGATCCGGCCCGGCGACCGCGTCGCCATCCTTGGTTTCACCAGCGTCGACTACACCGTCATCGACATTGCGCTGACACAACTCGGTGCGGTGTCCGTGCCGTTGCAGACCAGCGCCCCCCACGCTCAGCTCCAACCGATCATCGCCGAGACGGAGCCGGTGCTGATCGCGTCGAGCATCGACTACGTCGACGATGCGGTCGAACTGATCCTCGGCGGGCAGGAGCGAAGCGACTCGGGGGATGTGGCGGCCGGCGAGCAGCCCCCAGCGCGGCTGGTGGTGTTCGACTTCCAGTCCGCGATCGACGACCAGCGCGACGCACTCGACGCGGCCAAGACGCGTCTGGCGGGCACCCCGGTGGTCGTCGAGACCCTCGGCGACGTGCTCACCCGTGGCCGCGGGCTGCCCTTCGATGGCGTCACCGCAGACGGTGACGATCCGCTCGCGCTGCTGGTCTACACCTCGGGCAGCACCGGAGCCCCCAAGGGCGCGATGTACCCGGCGAGCAAGGTCGCCTCCATGTGGAAGTCGGCGGCCAACACCCACTGGGACGAGAAGCAGGGCGTGGTGCCTGCGATCGCGCTGGCGTTCCTGCCGATGAGCCACGTGATGGGCCGCGGCGTCCTTTACGGTTCACTGGCCTCCGGTGGCACCGTCTACTTCGCCGCCCGCAGCGACCTGTCCACGTTCCTCGAGGACCTGGCCCTGAGCCGGCCGACTCAGCTCAACTTCGTGCCGCGCATCTGGGACATGCTCTACCAGGAGTATGTGAGCGAGGTTGACCGCCGTCGGGTGACGACGAAGGAGGAGGCCGACCATCCGCACAGCGGCGTCGCCGATGAGGCCGGCGAGCAGCAGGTCCTGGTCGATCTGCGGGAGAGCCTGCTTGGCGGCCGGTTCGTCACCGCGATCACCGGCTCGGCACCGATCTCACCCGAGTTGAGGGCGTGGGTCGAGGCGTTCCTCGACATGCACCTCGTCGAGGGCTACGGCTCCACCGAGGCAGGCGCCGTGTTCGTCGACGGCCAGATCCGGCGCCCACCGGTGATCGACTACAAGCTGGTCGACGTCCCCGAGCTGGGCTACTTCGGCACCGACGTGCCGCACCCCCGCGGTGAGCTGCTGGTCAAGTCGGACCAGCTGTTCCCCGGCTACTACAAGCGTCCCGAGGTCACCGCCGAGGTGTTCGACGCCGACGGCTACTACCGCACCGGCGACGTCGTCGCCGAGCTCGGCCCCGACCAGGTGAAGTACGTGGACCGACGCAACAACGTGCTCAAGCTGTCCCAGGGTGAGTTCGTCACCGTGTCGAAGCTCGAGGCGGCGTTCGGGGACAGCCCGCTGGTGAACCAGATCTACATCTACGGCAACAGTGCGCGGCCCTACCTGCTGGCCGTCGTCGTGCCGAGCGAGGACGCGGTGTCCCGCTACTCGGCCGACGAGTTGAAGCCGGCCATCAGTGCGTCGTTGAAGGATGCGGCCCGCTCAGCGGATCTGCAGTCGTATGAAGCTCCTCGGGATTTTCTCATCGAAACTACCCCGTTCACCCTCGAGAACGGTCTGCTCACCGGCATCAGGAAGCTGGCGTGGCCACGGCTCAAGGAACGTTACGGCGAGCAGCTCGAACAGCTCTACGTCGATCTGGCCGACGGTCAGGCCGGCGAACTGCGCGCGCTGCGGCAGAGCGGCGCCGACCGGCCCGTCCTCGAGACCGTCAGTCGGGCCGCTACCGCGCTGCTCGGCGCGGCCGCCGCGGACGTGCAGGCCGACGCGCAGTTCACCGATCTGGGTGGAGACTCGTTGTCGGCGTTGACGTTCGCCAACCTGCTGCACGAGATCTTCGGGGTCGACGTGCCCGTCGGCGTGATCGTCAGCCCGGCGTCCGACCTGGCCGCCATCGCCGCATACGTCGAGGCGGAGCGGGCGGGCGGCAGCAAGCGGCCGACCTACGCGTCCGTGCACGGCCGTGACGCGATCGAGGCGCACGCCAGCGATCTGACGCTCGACAAGTTCATCGATGCTGAAACCCTCTCCGCGGCAACGTCACTGCCCGGCCCAGCGTCCGAGATCAGGACCGTGCTGCTCACCGGCGCCACCGGATTCCTCGGCCGCTACCTGGCCCTGGAATGGCTGGAGCGGATGGACCTGGTCGACGGCAAGGTCATCTGCATCGTCCGCGCCAAGAGCGATGACGAGGCGAGAGCGCGGCTGGACGCCACGTTCGACAGCGGTGACCCGAAACTCCTTGCGCACTACCGGGGTTTGGCCGCCGAGCACCTGGAGGTCCTCGCGGGCGACAAGGGTGAGGCCAACCTCGGCCTCGATGACGCGACCTGGCAGCGGCTGGCCGACACCGTCGACCTGATCGTCGACCCCGCCGCGCTGGTCAACCACGTGCTGCCCTACAGCCAGCTGTTCGGGCCCAACGTCGTCGGCACCGCGGAGTTGATCCGCATCGCCCTGACGACGAAGATCAAGCCGTTCGTCTACGTGTCCACGATCGCCGTCGGCGCGGGGATCAACCCCGCTGACAATACCGAGGACGCGGACGTCCGCGTCGTCAGCGCAACGCGCAAGGTCGACGACAGCTACGCCAACGGCTACGGCAACAGCAAGTGGGGCGGCGAAGTCCTTCTGCGCGAGGCGAATCAGCAGTTCGGGCTGCCCGCCTCGGTGTTCCGCTGCGACATGATCCTTGCCGACACCACCTACGCCGGGCAGCTCAACCTGCCGGACATGTTCACCCGGATGATGCTGAGCCTGGTGGCGACGGGTGTCGCGCCGTACTCGTTCTACGAGCTGGGTGCCGACGGCAAGCGGCAGCGGGCGCACTACGACGGACTGCCCGTCGAGTTCATCGCCGAGGCGATCTCCACGCTGGGCGTCAACGTATGCGAGGGCTTCGAGACCTATCACGTGATGAACCCGTACGACGACGGCATCGGCATGGACGAGTTCGTCGACTGGTTGGTCGAAGCGGGTCACCCAATCCGCCGCATCGACTCCTACGGCGACTGGCTGACCCGGTTCGAGACCGCGCTGCGCGCACTGCCCGAGAAGCAACGGACCGCGTCGCTGCTGCCGCTGCTGCACAACTACCAGACGCCGGATCACCCGTTCAACGGGTCGGTCGCGCCGACGGACCGGTTCCGCGCGGCGGTGCAGGAAGCGAAGATCGGCCCGGACAAGGACATTCCGCACATCTCCGCGCCGGTGATCGTCAAGTACATCACCGACCTGGAGCTGCTCGGCCTGCTCTAGTACCCGCGAATTGTGCACCCGCAGTTGCGTTCACCGCTACTGCGGGTGCACAAATCGCTAGTTGCCGAAGCCGATCAGGCTGCGCACCTGTGGCAGCGTCGCCGTCGTCGCGAAGCCGGGCGCGGCGGCGCACACCGCGGGTACCGCGTTCAGTATCTGCATCCCCGTGGCCACGTTCGCGGAGTTGACGTGTTCGAGCATGGTGGCGTCGCGGCTGAAGCTCGCGAGCGACATGAAGTGGGTGCGCATCGACGGGTCGCCCTCGATCGTCAACGTCCAGCCGTGCTTCGGCTTGGGCCAGTGCTTCGGGTACTCGTTGCCGACCGTCCACAGCGCCTCGATCTCGATCAGCGGCTCGCCGTCGCGACGGCCCACCCAGTTCCACCGCTGCCCCGCCGTGGTCCCAGCGTGCAGCACGCGGTCGAAGATCTCGTGGTCGTGCTCGGCGGCGACCGCCTCCACCGTCGCGGTCACCTCGTCGAGCCCCGCGTTCAAGGCATCGGCGAGAAGCCACACCTGCTCGGTGAAGATCGAGCTGTTGAACGCGAGGAATTCGTTTGCGCTGACACTGATCTCGTCGACGGGCTGTCCAAAGCGCATGTTGTCGAACGTGATCGCGGTGCTGTCGTAGACCGACCAGTCGGCCCGCTCCTGCAGCGTCAGGGTGTCGATGGTGCGGCTCATCCCGGTCAACGCCAGCGGCAACGCCCCCGACAGGTTGCCGGGGTTCAGCCCGCAGCCGTGCACGCTGACGCCACCTGCGTGGCACGCGGCGAGTAGGCGGTCGCGATCGGCAGCGGGGAGACGGTTCGGGTGGAACAGAAACGCCGTCGTGACGACGTTCTTGCCGCTGGCAAGAATGGCGCACACCTCGTCGAGGTCGGTGAGCCTCGGTGTGTACACCACGCAGTCGGCGTCGACGGCCAGTACGCGTTCGACGTCCTTCGATGCGGTGATGCCGACGGGGTCCGTGCCGAGCAGCACGCCGGCGTCGACGCCGTCCTTGTCGTCGGAATACACTCTGACGCCTGCCAATTCGAGCCCGGACCGGGGATCGAGGATGCCCTTGAGCACCTCCTTGCCGACGGCGCCGGTGCCCCACTGGATGATGCGCAGTGCCATGTCGGTATCCCGTCCGTTCAGGCGCCCACCTTCAACTTGGCGGCGGCTGATTCTGGCATGGGTTCGTACCTGGCGAAGGAGCGGGTGAAGGAGCCCGCGCCGTGCGACAGCGCGCGCAGGTCGATGGCGTAGCGGACCAGCTCGACCTCGGGGATCTCGGCGTTCACGACGGTGCGGTCATCGTCGCCCGGCTCGGTGCCAAGCACGCGCCCGCGACGACTGGACAGGTCGCTCATCACGGCGCCGACCAGAGCGTCGGGGATCAGCACCGAGACCGCGTCGACCGGCTCGAGCAGGTTCAAGGTCGTTGCCGCGGCGGCTTCCCGCAGCGCCAGCCCGCCAGCGGATTGGAACGCGAAGTCCGACGAGTCGACACTGTGCGACTTTCCGTCGAGCAACGTCACCCGGATGTCGACCATCGGGTAGCCGGCACCGACCCCCTTCTCCATCTGTGCACGAACGCCCTTCTCCACGCTCGGGATGAACTGCCGGGGCACCGCGCCGCCGACCACCTTGTCGACGAACTCGAATCCGGACCCTTGCGGCAACGGTGCCACCTCGATGTCGCAGACGGCGTACTGGCCGTGGCCGCCGGACTGCTTGACGTGCCTGCCGTGACCCTTGGCGGTCCCACCGAGCGTCTCCCGCAACGGGATTCGCACGTCCACGGTGTCGACGGAGACGCCGTACCGCTTCGCCAACCCGTCGAGCACCACCCCGGCGTGCGCCTCGCCCATGCACCACAGCACGATCTGATGCGTCTCGGGATTCTGCTCGATCCGCAGCGTCGGGTCCTCGGCGCCGAGGCGTTGCAGGCCGATCGCCAACTTGTCCTCGTCGGTCTTCGCGTGCGGTTGAACGGCTATGGGCAGCAGGGGCTCGGGCATGGTCCACGGCTTGAGCACCAGGGGCCGATCCTTGTCCGACAACGTGTCACCGGTCTCGGCGCGGCTGAGCCTGCCGATGGCGCAGATGTCGCCTGCCACTGCCGATCCCGCGACGCGCTGCCGCTTCCCGAGCGGAAATGACAGGGCGCCGATCCGCTCGTCCTCGTCGTGGTCCCCTCCTGTGGTGCGACCGGACGAGGTCCCGAAGAACGACGTGAAATGGCCCGACACGTGGACGGTCATGTCGGGCCTTATGGTGCCGGAGAACACCCGGACCAGGCTGACTCTGCCGACGTAGGGGTCCGACGTCGTCTTCACCACCTCGGCCAGCAGTGGGCCTGCGGGGTCGCAGGCCAGCGACGCGCGCACGGCGCCGGCAGGGGTGAACACCTCGGGCGTCGGATGCTCTGGAGGAGAGGGAAATCCACTGACGATGACGTCCAGCAGCTCCGTCGTGCCGACACCGCTGGTGCTGCACACCGGGAGCACCGGAAAGAACGACGCCTTGGCGATGGCCTTCTCGAGGTCGTCGTTCAGCAGGGACGCCTCGACGTCCTCGCCGCCGAGGTAGCGCTCCATCAGCGTCTCGTCCTCGGACTCCTCGATGATGCCTTCGATCAGGGTGCCGCGTAGCTCGGCGACCGCGTCGTCGCCCGCGGCGGACAACAGTCCCACCACACAATCGTCGCCGGGCACGCAGAGCGGAATGACGTTGTCGCCGAACGCGTTCCGGGCGGCGGCCACCGCGCCGTCGAAGTCGGCGCGGGCGTGGTCGAGCTTGGTGATCACCACCGCGCGCGGCATGCCGACCCGACTGCACTCCAGCCACAGCGACCTGGTCGGCTCGTCGACGCCCTCGTTGGCGGCGATCACGAACAGCGCGCAGTCCGCCGCGCGCAGGCCCGCCCGCAACTCGCCGACGAAGTCGGCGTAGCCGGGTGTGTCGATCAGATTGACCTTGACGCCCTCGTGCATCAGCGATGCCAGTGCCAAACCGACCGAACGCTGCTGTTCGATCTCGGCGTCGTCGCAGTCGCAGACCGTGGTGCCGTCGGCGATCGATCCAGCGCGGGTCAGCACGCGGGTGGCGACCAGCAGGGTTTCGATGAGGGTGGTCTTGCCCCCGCCGGATGGTCCGACGAGCGCCACGTTGCGGATGGAGCCCGGACCGTCCGCGGTGGGGGCGGCTCCGTTGAGTTGGGTTGTGTTCGTCTTGTCTGCCATGACGTCCCCTCGGGCCGGATCGGTCCACCATTCACCCAAACCGGGGACGGGCACAAGGGTCACCAGACACGAAAGAGGGGCACCCCTTTCGGGATGCCCCTCTTCGATGTTGCGGGTTACTTGACGTCTACGTAGACGGTCTTGTCGAGGACCGTGGTCGCCAGGTCGTCTCCGGGGTTTCCGGAGTCGGTGCGACTGAAGGTCTGTCCTGGGCGAACCGCGACTACGGACGCCTCCTGCAGCGGGGTGCTGCCCACGTGATTGATGATCACGTTGTAGCCCTGCGCTTCGAGCTTGCTAATGGTGTCTTGGGCGTTGCCCGGTCCGCTCGGTGCGGCGTCGGCGGGCGCTGCGAGCCCGAGGACGGCCGCCACCAGACCGCTGGCGACGATGGTGGCAAATCCAAGGTTCTTCATGCTGCTTGCTTCTTTCTTCCTCTTCATCCGCCCTCGAGCCGTGGTGCCGGTGTCGTCGTTCGGATGCTTCCCCTACCCGCTCGAGAAGTCTCGAGCTGGCCTGACTGATTAAACCAACAGGTCAGGGGTTTAATTCCGTTGGCAGATATTTATCGACGAATGGCAGTAATCGAACTAGGCGCGCGTTCGTCGTACGCTTGTCCGGCAAGCGACTCTTGCGCAACCAGTCAGTTTCCAGCAAACATTGCTAGGCCTGCCAGGACGACCAACGCTGCACGTCGACGGTCACCACCGGGCCGTCCAATGCAATCCGGTCGTACTGACGGTATTTGTGCCGCAGCAACGCGTATCCGGCCGCCATTTCCTCGCCCGTGTCGTGGATCTCGGCGACCCCGTCGGCGCGCACCCACCACAGTTGCGTCCAGTCCTCGTCGTAGTGGTCGACGAGCAGGCTCACCCGCGGATTGGCCGCGATGTTGGCAAGGCGGCGCAGCCGATGGGTGGACTTTCGCTTGGCGTCGACCGCGGTGTAGATCTTGGCGCCGTCCGATCCGCTGCTGACTGCGAAGACCACCGGGACGACGTGCGGGACGGCGTCCGAACCGGCCGTGGCGAGGATGGCCACACCGGACGCCGAGAACGACGCTTCGGCGTCGAAACCGGTCATCGGTGCTGCGAGCCCGGACGTGGTTGCGGGGCAACGCTGATCTGCGTCCGGGTCACCGGCGTACGGGTGACGCCGATCTCGGGCGGCTTGGTCTGCCGCGGTTGATAGCGCGGCCCGTTGTACACCGGTGGCGCGACCGACGACGCCGACGTCTCCGGCGGGGGTGGTGGCGGCGGGGGCGGCAGTGCGCTGGTGGTGTCCGGGGTGCTCGCGGCCGTGGTCGGGGTGGACGAGGTGTCGGTGGCCGGGGTGTCGTCGGTGTCCGACGGGCCGCCCAAGGCGAGCAGGACGACCGATACGACCAGCGCGACGATCGCCGCGGCAACCGCGGCCAGCACGATCAGGGCCTGTCGAGTCCGGTACCAGGGTGGGGGCGCGGCCTTGAAGTGCCAGGTATTCGCGTTGAACGCATCGAAACGGTCGTCGTCGGGGTCTGCGTACTCGTCTGTGTACTGGTCCACCCACGGGTCGTCGTGCTGGTCTGCATATTGGTCCCCATACAGCTCGCCGCTGGACTCGGGGTCGAGCGGGCGCGCGTCCTCCCAGCCCGTCCACCCGGCGCCATCCCAGCGATCATCGGGCGCTGCGCCGTCGAGCTGTTTTTGTTCGTCCGCCTGGTCGCCAAGCAGGTAGCCGAAATCCTCGGCCGCCGCTCCGGATTCGGGATCTGCGAGGTCTTCCTCCGTCGGAATGGCCAGCCGGTCGGTGTCGACCGACTCGTCCAACCGGTAGTCCCCTCCTGAGTCGGAGTCGCCGGAGGCCCCACTTTCCGCCACCCCGTGATGGTAGGCGGCTACCTGGGCAAACGTGCGATAGGGCGCAAAATTGACGCGGCGTGGCGGCGAGCGCCTTGGCCTGCCACGAACTCGCGGAAGCGTGCAGGAACCCCAGGTAGGGTCCGCGTCAATGAACAAATCTCGGCTGGTGGCGGCCGTGAGCGCCCTTGTCCTGCTCGCCGCGTGCGCGTCGCCGGAGAAGGACGGCGACGGCGAGACCGCCGAGTCGGGCGTCAAGGCGAGCGAGGCCACCTCTGCTGCCGACTTCGGCGGAATCGACGGGCTGGTGGCGGCCGCCAAGAAGGAAGGCAAGCTCAACGTCATTGCCCTCCCGCCGGACTGGGCCAACTACGGCGCCATCATCAAGGCGTTCGGTGACAAGTACGGCATCGACGTCACCTCCGCGCAGCCCGACGCCACCAGCCAGGGCGAGATCGACAACGCCAACCAGCAGAAGGGCAAGGCAGGCGCCCCGGACGTGTTCGACCTCGGCCAGTCGGCGGCGCTGGCCAACACCGCGCTGTTCGCGCCGTACCGGGTGGCGACGTTCGGTGACGTCTCCGATGCGTTCAAGGATCCCGACGGCGCCTGGGTCAACGACTACGGCGGCTACATGTCGATCGGGTTCGACTCGTCCAAGGTGCCGCCGATCACGGGCGTGAACGACCTGCTGAAGCCGGAGTTCGCCGGCAAGGTCGCGCTGAACGGCGACCCGACGCAGTCCGGCGCGGCCTTCTTGGGCGTGATGATGGTGTCGGTGTCGCAGGGCGGCTCGCCCGACGACATCGCCCCCGGCGTCGAGTTCTTCCGCAAGCTGCGCCAGGCGGGCAATTTCCTGCCGATCGACCCGACGCCCGCGACCATCGAGTCGGGCGAGACCCCCGTGGTGATCGATTGGGACTACCTCAACGTCGCCGAGACCAGGAAGCTGCCGTCCTGGCAGGTGGTCATCCCGCCCAACGCGGCGGTGGCCGGGTACTACTTCCAGGCGGTCAGCAAGGATGCGCCGCACCCGGCCGCGGCCCGGCTGTGGCAGGAGTTCCTCTACAGCGACGAGGGCCAGAACCTGTACCTGCAGGGCGGCGCCCGTCCGGTGCGCGCCGACACGATGGTCACCAAGGGCACCATCGACCACGCGGCCTACCGGGTGCTGCCGCCGGCCGACGGGGCGGCGACGTTCGTCTCGGTGGAGCAGGACAAGGCGGCCACCGAGTACCTAAAGGCCAACTGGGCCAACGCGATCGGCTGAAACCGACCGGTCAGACGTCGCGAACCGGATCGATGCCCAGATCCCGGTAGGTGACCAGCGCCGCGAAGGGGATGCCGCGCGCGGCGAACCGCTTGGCCGCGACGTCGCCGCGGTCGACCATCGGGATCACACCCGTCACGACGACCCCGAGCGGGAGGATCCGCTCGAGGGCCTTCTCGGTGG
>Ga0137412_10001169_pt1 | contig 19967 bp, 13 predicted proteins | sample CZODoug2_1_16fun_FD_122160 | JGI IMG/M metagenome (GOLD analysis project Ga0137412, IMG submission 122160) | Vadose zone soil fungal communities from Angelo Coast Range Reserve, California, USA - CZODoug2_1_16fungal (Hybrid Assembly) | ecosystem: Environmental > Terrestrial > Soil > Vadose zone...
GAGCGCAAACGTGTCCTTGAAACGAGCGGTGTATTTTCGCGCGATTCAGAGCCTCGCAGCAACCCCGAGTAGTGGGCGAACGGTGCTGCCACGAATACATGCGGCTTCAGCGTTTCGCATGTACGGGCGTTTTGCCGTCGCGCGGCAGCGACCGAGCATTTCGTGTCTTGTACGGCGGATTTCCTCGCTTCGGGCGTCTCCGGCCGGTCGAGCTAGCGCGCAGCCTCGATTTCAATTAACTCTCTGTATTTCAAGCTTGCGCGCGAGCGCCACGGAGCCGAAGAACAAGCTAGCGACCCATCAAGTCCTCTGTGTCGAGGTACTAGAGCACCGAACATATTGAAACGTCGGTGGATCCGCGCGTTTGGCGGGGTTCGCTGTGCCTGCGGGCCGACGCCGCGGGCGGGTGCATGCTCTACCCGTTCCTGGCGCACCCGATCGACGACCACCTCATGCGGGTGACTACCGTGGTCCGAGGGGACGAGTGGCTCTCCTCGGTCCCTTTGCACCTGCAACTGTTCTCAGCGCTGGGCTTCAAGTCGCCGCAGTACGGGCATATTGCCCCGATTCTCGTGGTCGAGGGCCGGAGCCGACGGAAGCTCAGTAAGCGTAAGGACCCTGAGGCGAACGTCGATTTCTATGCGAGTTCCGGATATCCTGCCGAATCCGTGCTGTGTTATCTTCGCGGTCTTGCAAATAGTCGGCTCCAAGATCGTCCCTGGCGTGAAGTGGTAACGCCCGCCGGACTCGACGATCGCGACCGACGCACCCCGCGACGCCGCCGTGTTCCTCGACTGCCGGACCCTGGAGGCGCGCTCCGTCCCGCTGCGGCTCGGGCCGGCCGGCCTCGCCCTGGTCCTGGCCGACACGGGCGAGCGCCATGCCCACGCCGCCGGAGGCTACGCCGCAAACCACCAAGCGTTTGTACCATCCGCCGTCCATGCCGGAGTTCCAGGCACTCAAGCTTCAACTGGAACAGGAATGGGTACCGGCGATGCAGAAAGTGCTCGAAATCGAGACCACCCAGTTGCCCGTGCTGTGGGATTGCGATTTTCTGCTCGGACCGAAAAACGCGTCGGGCGAGGACACGTATGTGCTGTGCGAGATCAATATCAGCAGCGTGTCGCCGTTTCCAGACTCGGCCGTGGCGCCAATTGCCGCGGCGACACTCGCAAGGTCACAAGCCGTAATGCGGAAACGTCCGGTTTAGAGAATCCCAATGAAGCCGGCCGTGGCCGCGCGGCTTGCTGGCCGAGATGTTTGACGAGGTTCGGCTGGCCAAGCCAAAGGTCGTCGGCCTCGACATCCTGTTCCCCGAGCCGCAGAAGACGACGTGGGAACCTGATTTCGCATCAACCACTCGGCCGGTCAAAGATGGCACGTTCGTAGGCAAATCGCACGAAGTCGATCACGACAAGCTTGCCGCCGTCCGAGAGCACGCGATACTCGGCGAGCTTCCCCGCGTTGGATGAGGCGAGAAAAAGCTTAGCGTGCGCGCGCACTGAATTTTACGGGCAGAAGGGCGCGTTGCTCTTCCGTCAGGCGGCGAATTCCCGCGGCGGCGAGCGCCAGAAGATCCTGCATCTCGCTTCCGGAAAACGCGCGTCCCTCCGCCGTCGCCTGGATTTCGACAAAATGCCCGTTGCCGGTCATGACCACGTTCATATCCACTTCGGCGCGCGAATCCTCCTCATAAGCGAGATCCAGCAGCGCGCGGTCGTCTACGATCCCGACGCTCGTGGCCGCCACGCTATCGATCAGCGGCGAATTCTTCAAGATTCCCGCCGCGGTCAGACGCTCGAATGCCAGCGCCAGCGCCACGAACGCTCCGGTGATCGACGCCGTGCGCGTTCCGCCATCCGCCTGAATCACGTCGCAATCGAGCCACACGGTGCGCTCGCCCAGCGCTTCCTGATCTGTTACCGCGCGCAGCGAGCGGCCGATCAATCGCTGAATTTCCAGCGTCCGCCCCGACTGTTTCCCCCGTGCCGCCTCGCGCGGCGTGCGCTCCTCGGTGGCACGCGGTAGCATTCCATATTCACTGGTCACCCAGCCTTTGCCGCTGCCCTTCAGAAATCCGGGCACGCCGTCGTCCACCGTAGCCGTGCAGATTACCCGGGTATTTCCCAACTCGATGAGCACGCTGCCTTCAGCCGTGGAGATAAAATCCGGCGTGATTTTCAGGGGACGCATCTGGTCCGCGGTTCGGCCGTCGACTCTCACTCTTCCTCCTGCCGTCGTCACTGCCCGGAGCAAGAATTCTACGGTTTGCGCTCGGGCTGCGCCAGTTTGCCGGGGGGCTTGTCTGCTGTCAACGGTCCGGGAGCCGGAGCAGGCGCCTTATCCGACGCTGGCGTCGCCGGTTTGTCCGGGCTGGTTTGCGCTGGCGCGGACTTCACCGGCGGTTGAGCCGGCTTGGTGTTGACCACAAATGCCTCCGCCAGATCCAGATGTCCGGCCAGAGTCTCCATTTCCTGCCCATGAATCAGGATTTTCAGCCGCTGTACCTGCGGCACGTTGGCTTCCAGCGTCCGGGTGATGGAATTCACGGCCAATTGCTCGCTCACGATGCCGGACGGAATGGAAGTCGCCAGCGCCTCGGAAAAATCCGCGATCGCCGTTCCATCCGGCAATAGATAAAACGCAAGCAGCAAAGCGTCCGGCGGCAGCGTGCGCAGCTCCGCATCCACGGGCCCCGCGAGCAGCGTATTCAAAACCTGTTTGGATCGCAGCACCGGGTCATTCGAAAGCGGCATCTCGACCGTTACTGGTATCAGCGTGGAATCGATCGTATCCGAAGCCCAGAAGAGTTTAGTCTTCACGCGGGGATCGCCCAGATTGATCGCGATCGGTTGTGTCAATTCGCGCCGCGCCTGTTCCTCGCTCTGTTGCTGGAGCTTCGCGGCGCGTTTCACCCGTCTGCGGAGAATTGGAAAATAGATCGCTGCAGCAAGCACGGCGATGACCAATCCTCCGATCAGCCAAAATTTCCAGCGTGGCGTCATGGCAGCGCTCCGCGCGTGTTTGGGACCACGTAAGATGGCTTGAACGCAGCGGCTCCGCGCGCAATGGCATCCGCCACGCCCGGCGCCATGCGGTCCAAATCGGCGCGGTCCTCCACCGTTACACTGGAGATCTCCACGGCGATTGCCGGTGCTGCCGTAGTTCGAAGCTGGCGCACGGATGCAGTTTGCGCGGCGTCCGGCGAACCTTTGAAACGCTGGGTGAGGTATCCCTGCACGAGATCGCCGAACGTCCGGCTCAGTCCAAGAAACGGCCCCTGCGCGCGGTCCCACGGGATCAGGCCATTCGAATCCGCCACCGGCGGCAAATCCGAATTCACGTAGACACGCACTGTGCCCGGCAATCCTGTCGACGAAATGTGCAAGGTTACGAACACGGCTCCGCGCTGCGCGTTGGCGGTTGCAGAGCGGTCATCAAACGAAGGATTCTCATTCCCCTGCCGCGTCTGCACCACTTGAAAGCCTTGTAGCTCCAGCACGCGGCGAACCTGAATCACGAAATCCAGGACGATTTCACTCTCGCGGATGCCGCCTGTGCCTCGCGCGCCGGGGTCCGTTCCACCATGGGCCGGATCCAGCACGACGATGTTAAGCCCGGCTTGCTGGGCTTGCGCGCCAAACGGGGAACCCCCCGACCCTGCCACTCCTCCCTGCGGAGAAGTTGCAGGGGGGCTTGCCGCAGGCAGAGTGCCGGGCGCGGGTTGCTGGGTCTGCGAGGGAGCCTGGGATGGAGAAACCATCACCGTAGCTAGAGGAGCCACGAAGAGCAGTCCAATCAGAGAAGGAAACCTAATTCGCAGGATGTTTCGCACCCTAGAGCAGCATACCAAATCTGTCTCTCAATACGCGCCGCTCGAAACCTGCAAACGCAGCGAGAAAGGGAAGACCCCAAACCTGTTCCTTTAATCCTCAATCGTCTCCGCGCAAATACTAGCGTGCCGCCGGCACATCCCCGTGGATCACAGGAGAAATGACCAGCATCTTCAGTTTCGCTTTTTCGAGCAAAGCATTGACAATCGCCAGGTCGTCCTTTTGGAATGCTTTCCAGCGCGACAGCGTCTCTTGTGCAGCTTCTTCCCACCTCTCGCTCGCCATCGCCGCATCAGCTGCGGGCCCCATTTCGGAGCTGTCCACAATGATCAAGAGACCAGTGAGCGCCGCCGCAACTTTGGGAAGAGGCTCATGCTCTTTGCTCGGCGCGGCGAGTCCAAACAGCCCAAAATCGGCATCACTATCGGGCTCGACCGCCGCTTCAACCTTTTCCTCCACCCCCCGCAAAGCCTTCTGCAGCTCGGCGCCGTCGGTCGCATCCTTCTTGCGCGCTTCAATCTGCTTTCGGAGGTCGCCGACCTGTTGCAACGCCAGCGAAACTTCGCCCAATCTGGCTGCGAGCCTGGAGGCCAGGCCAAACTGCCGCACAAGCGCGTCCTGCGGAGTTTTCACGCGCGGATCCAGCTTGATCGTCAGCGGTTGCGTGCTGCTCTTGCCGTTCGCCGTGAGCTTCACGATGTAGTTGCCTGGCACTGCCAAAGGTCCGGACGGTCCCCAGAAAGAGCTGCGAACGCCTTTCGGCAGCGCATAACGAAGATCCCAGACGAATCGGTGCATTCCCGCCTCAGCCAATAGTGGTTTCGGGTCGCGCACCCACTCCATTTGAAGCGGGACATCGCTCGGATTTGTCTTGTGCAATACGTCATCGCTTGCGAATCGCCGCACCAGCTTTCCTTCCGAGTCAAAGATTTCCAGTTGGATAGGCGATGACGCTCTATCCTTCAAGAAATAATCCAGCACTGCGCCCTCCGGAGGATTGGGAGCCAACGGCTCATCCATCGGCACCGGAGTTCCTTGGTCCGAGCCCGGCCGCATGCGAATGGCGGTTTGCGGACGAAAGAGCCATGTATCGGCGGCGGCGACATGCGAATCGATCTGCCGCAGTGGCGTCACATCGTCCAGTATCCAAAATGAGCGGCCGAACGTGGCAATCACCAAATCGTTTTCGTGCACCACCAGATCGCGCACCGATGTCACCGGCAGATTCAGTTGCAAGGGCTGCCAAACCTCGCCGTCATTAAAAGACGCATAGACGCCCTTTTCCACGCAGGCGTACAGCAACCCTCTTCGAGCAGGATCTTCCCGCACGCAGTTCACGAAACTTCCCTCGGGAATCCCATTTGAGATCCGTTGCCAGGTCTTGCCGAAGTCCCGCGTTCGATACAGATACGCCTGATAATCCTCAACGCGATGCCTGTCCACCGCCGCGTACGTTGTCCCCGCATCGGAATGCGACGCTTCGATATGCGTCACCTTGCTCCAAGGCGTCAAATCCGGCGGCGTAACGTTCTCCCACGTTTTCCCTTCGTCTAGCGTTAGTTGAATCAATCCATCGTCCGTGCCCGCCCAGATTTCTCCAGCCCGCACAAACGATGGTCCAATCGTGTAAATCACGCCGCGTCGGTTGCCCTTCGGAGCATCCGCTGCAGTCGTTGCGTCCAGATTTAGCGGCACGCCGGGATCTTCGCGCGTGAGGTCGGGACTAATCGCTTGCCAGGAGCCGCCGCCATCGGCCGTTCGAAACAAAGCTTGCGAGCCGAAGTACAGCACGTGCGGATCGATCGGTGAAAAAACCAGCGGCAGTGTCCACGTGCGCCGGTAATCACCAGGATGCGCAATCGTCGGCGGCAGTTGCTGAAGTTGTTCGTCGCCGAAATCTTGCCGCGCGACGAATCCACCAAACACCACGCCCGGATTCAGGGGGTCCGGCGCAATGTAGCCATTTTCGTCCCCGGCGTCCATCGGCCGCCAATCACGGAAATTCAACGAACGGTACTTGCTACGGCTTTGAGTAGCCGCCGAACCGCTGTCCTGCTGCGCACCGTACACCCAGTAAGGAAACTGGTTATCTGTCACGACGTGATAGAACTGCGCCGTTGGCTGGTTGTACCAGGAGCTCCACGTCTCACCGCGGTTGCGCGTCACGATGGTGCCTTGGTCGCTGCTGAGAATCATCCGCCGTGGCTCATCGGGATCAATCCAAAGCTCGTGATAGTCGTCTCCGCCCGGCGCGCCCTTGAACGCCGTGAATGTCTTTCCTCCGTCGCGCGACTGGTAGGTCGTGGTGTTCGGGACGTACACAGTGTCAGGGTCTTTCGGATCCACGCTGACTTCCCCGAAGTACCACCCGCGCTGCCAAATTCTCCGGTCATTCGAAACGCGCTGCCAACTCTGCCCACCGTTGTCAGAACGAAACAGCCCGCCCTCCTTGGCGTCCGCGATCAGATAAATCCGCCGCGGATTGCTCGGCGCAAAAGCGATGCCCACCCGGCCGAGGCCTTCCGATGGCAGCCCCTGCCCGGTCACGTGTTCCCAGTGATCGCCTCCGTCGCTTGAGCGATAAAGGCCACTGCCCGGTCCGTTCGAAGGGGCGTAAATGCTCCACGGTGGCCTGCGCGTCTGCCACAATGTCGCGTAAATCGTTTTCGGATTTCCTGGCTCGAACGCCAGATCGATCGCTCCTGTGTTTTCATCGTGAAATAGAATTTTTTGCCAGCTCTTTCCGCCATCTTTCGAACGGAAGACGCCTCGCTCCTGGTTCGGCCCGTAGGCATGACCCAGCGCGGCGACGAAAACTCTGTTTGGGTTCTGCGGGTCCACAATGATCCGCCCGATCTGCCGCGAATCATCCAGCCCGATGTGCGTCCATGTCTTGCCACCGTCCGTGGACTTGTACATTCCATTCCCGTAGGAAATCGAGGAGCGCATGTCGGCTTCTCCCGAGCCGGCGTAAATCACGTTCGAATCCGACGGCGCAACCGCGATTGCCCCAATCGACGCAATCGGCTGCGAATCGAAGATGGGATTCCACGTTCGCCCCGCGTCATCAGTCTTCCAAATGCCTCCGCCCACGCTTCCGAAATAGAAAACTTCCGGCTGCCCGCGCACGCCCGCCACTGCCAGTGCGCGTCCCCCACGAGGTGGCCCGATCGGCCGCCACCGCAGCTCTTGAAAGAGTTTGGCGTCGATGTGCTGCGCTGTCTCGGCCGAGGCAGCCACTCGCAAGGCACCATCTGGGGCGAAGAGCAGAAATAATGACAGGGCAGCGAGATGTCGCGCGTTCACGTTAGGATTCTCCTGATGAATATACAGGTGGTCTGTCTCCGAGGATGGTCCCAATTTTGATGCCCGGCCCAGGGCTATTGAGACGATTCTCGGATGAGGACAACGTCGGAGTCGGTATGGCTGCGGAGTATGCAGAGGCTTCTGCCGTCCGGTGACCAACGGAAGTTGAAAATTTGCTCCGAATCAAAGTAGGTGATCTGTCGGCCACGCGAGCCGTCCAGCGGTTGCACCCATAGATTATCCACCCCGTTTTCGCGGATCGCGTAGGCCACCGCCTTTCCATCCGGCGTGAAGTTCAAGCCTCCGCTCGAAATCCGCTCGTCCGCATCGATCAGGCGTGGTGGCGAAGGCTTCGAAGAGGGCTCTAGGAGCGCGACCTTATATTGAGGATACGGTTCCTCCGGAGTTGGCATGGTGGCCAAAACATAAGCGAGAACCTTGCCGTCGGGAGAAGGGCTCAGCCCCGTTCCTGTGGGGAAGGTTCGGGGAACAGTGCTCCCCGGGAACAATTCAGGTTTTCCTAGGCCGTCCATCGGTACCCGCCAAAGTTGTTGCAACGCAAGGTCCCAGTAATATGCCCATTTTCCGTCTGCCGAACACACCGGAGCTCGGTCGTCCTTTCCGTCGGTTAATTTCACGGGATTTGTGCCGTCGGCGTTAGTACGCCAGACGTTCGTTGAGTTTGTGCCGCCATGAAATGCCCAGGAGAACACCAGGTAACGAGTCCCGCAGCCCGCCAATTCTACAATCGCCGCGCTCGAATCGCCAACCAACGGTGTCGGAACGCTCTGGTCTATGCCGATCCTCATCACGCGAATAAGGTCGCTAAAAAGCAGATTCCCGTCCGCGGACCAATCGAAGCCGTAAACATTCTGTCCCTGGGGAAGCACTGCCTTCGCCGTCGGCGACTGGCTACCCGTGGCCGGAAGGACGTATAGATTTTTCATCGTCTTAGTCTGGACGGTCGCCAGGGTTTTTCCGTCGGCAGAGAGAGTCAAAGTTGCATAACTATTGGTATCCCGAGTAATCGGCCGGAGTTCCTCAGTCCCCTCCGCAACGAATCCGATCTGTGACCGCTCAAAGTAATCCGGTCCCTTTCGCGAATATAACGCCAGCACTGCACGCCCATCGGGGAGCCACTTGAAGTCCGAAGTGAGCTTGTCATCGAAGGTAGCGAATCTGCTTATTTTCTTGGTTTCGATATCGAACAGGGCGATTCCTCCGAGAGCCTTGTCCGGCTTGAACAATCTGTACGCCAGCCGCTCGTCTCGCGGGGACCAAGCGATGAACGGAGGGCTATCAGCCGCGGGCGCGACCGCATTCAGAACCTGCTCGTCGCCGCCATTCAGATTGGATGTCATCAACCTGTACTTGCCTGCCTCCGGATCATTCACTCGAGCGAAGGCGATGCGCCGCCCATCGGAAGAGAATGCGATGTCGCTGTCAATGCCCCGGATTATTGTTTGAGGCGTGCCCCCCAGCACCGGCGTCCGAAAGAGGTCGAAGGTGGTACTTATCGCATCTGTTGCTTTGATGAAATAAAGATAATTTCCGTCCGGAGAAAACGTGAGGCTTTTGTAGTAAACTGGCGCAGGCGGAATCACCTGCGAGTCGCTGCTCGTCGGAAGGTTGTGCAGCCACAGGCCCTGCAGTCCTTTGCTGTTGATCACCGTCAGCACATATCTGCCATCCGGCGAAATTGCCGTGAGTTCAGCCTTGCCCGAGTTGGTGACCTGCTTGATCGTGAAATTCTGGAAATGAGCGCCGCTTGGACGATGCAGCAGCGAGTACACTCCGAACACCGCTGCAGCCAAAACGGTCAGTCCGGCCACCGCAATTCCAGTCGCTCCCCATTTGTGTTGTTTCACCGCGGCAACAACCGCGGAACTCCCGTGTTGTTGAGTTGCCGCGGGCGCCAGCGGGGGGGGAGCAACCGCCGAAGACGTCGAAACCACGTGCGCAGTCTGGTTTGAATCGGTTTCGCGCTTCAACCGTTTCAGATCCGCCCGCATTTCCGCGGCTACCTGGTAACGCAGATCACGGTCCTTCTCCAGCGCCTTGTTGATGATCTCTTCTAACTTAGGCGGTAACTCGGGATTGAGCCGCAATGGACGCAAAGGTGGCCGGTTGAGAATCGCATCAAAAATAATCGCAGAAGTATCTCCACGAAACGGCATTGCCCCCGTGGCCATCTCGTACAACACCGCGCCGAACGAGAAGAGGTCGGTGCGCACATCAAGTTGCTTTCCTTTGGCTTGCTCCGGCGACATGTACGCTACCGTCCCCAGCGCCGCGCCCGGGCCGGTCAGCTGCTCGGCACTCGATCCAGCCGTCGCCTCGAACCGCACGCCCGCCGCTTGCGCGACCTTACTGCTGATCGGCGTCAGTTTGGCGAGCCCGAAATCCAATATCTTGGCGTGCCCTCTTTTGGTGACAAAGATGTTGGCGGGCTTGATGTCGCGGTGAACTATGCCTTCGCTGTGCGCAGCATCGAGCGCATCCGCGATCTCAATGGCCAGCGAGAGCAGTTTTTCATTGTCCAACGGACTTCCGGTGATGGTGTGTTTCAGCGTCAGGCCGTCCAGATACTCCATGGCGATGAACGCCCTTCCCTCCTGTTGCCCGATGTCGTGAATGGTGCAGATATTGGGGTGATTCAGGGCGGACGCCGCTTGTGCTTCGCGTTGGAAGCGGGCCAGCGCTTGCGGATCACGGCAAACCTCTTGCGGCAGAAATTTAAGGGCCACGAAGCGGTGCAGGCGTGTGTCCTCGGCTTTGTAAACTACCCCCATGCCACCGCCACCGAGCTTGTCGGTGATTCGATAGTGGGAGATGGTTTGACCGATCATTGATGTGACATCTTAGGAGTGACCTTGGGTGAAGTCAACGGAAAGACGGGAATTGGAGCGCCTCGTACCAACAGACCTAGGAACCCATGGTGGGTTCCTTGTCTAGATAAACCTGGCTCCCTTCAAAACTGAATTTCGATTGAAGGTCTTTGGAAGATATTGTAGCTTTGCAGCCAGTGTTGCTCCCGCAAAATCTGGCAAGCCCAACAATTTCCGAGGTTGGGGCTCAAGCGAGGGCGTTCTCTTCTACAGCGGACAGACAAGGGGCAAGTCGCGTAGTCCAGTTTCATGCCGCCGCAGTCTCGTCCGTGGGTGACGCGCTCCCTGCCGCTTCTGGATGGTGAGTACCTGCTGAGTATTTCGACTGCGTGAACTTTAAGGAGGCAGACATGAAGTCTTCCACTCTCCCGCCAATCAAAGGCCTGCTCGCTGCGATTTTCGCGGGTCGGATACCCAGAATGTTGAAATTGCCATTACTTCTCGGGATGTTCCTGATTACTCCCAATCTTTACGCGCAGCAGACCAATGCTCCTTCCGATATGAATCCGCAGACGGCGCAGTTGCTCTTGCAGCGCATGGATCAGCTGGAGGCAACAGTAAGAGAATTACGGGCGGCATTGGCGCAAGCCACGGCCGCAATCCCCAAGCCAACGCCTCCCCAGGCCGCCCCGCCCAGTCAACCCGAACCTGAGCCGCAAGCTGAACAGCCTATGTCGGAAGGAATGGACCTCAATAAGACGCTCTTGCGCATCAGGGGATTCAGTGACGTCACGCTTCACGGGAGCAACCTGAAAGGCGACAACACCTCCTTCAGCCTCGGACAGGTCGACCTCTTTGTCACCTCGGACGTCTCGGAAAAGCTCAAGTTCCTCAGTGAGGTTGTTTTCGAAGCGGGGCGGGACAATTCGTTTGGCGTGGATATCGAACGTTTGCTGCTCACCTATTCATTCGGCGATTTCCTGAACGTAGGGGTCGGCCGTTTTCACTCCGCGATCGGCTATTACAATACTGCTTATCATCACAGCACCTGGCTTCAAACCACTACCGGCCGCCCCTTCCTGTTTCAATTTGAGGACCAGGGAGGAATTCTGCCCATCCACAATGTCGGTGTGACGGCGTCCGGACGAATTCCTTCAGGGGCTCTTGGTTTGCACTACGTCGCCGAGGTTGGCAACGGCCGTACCTCGCGCTCGCCCATGTTCGAGACGGTGCAAAACGTCCTTGATGAGAACAACCACAAGTCCGTCAATTTTGCGGTCTTCGCACGGCCGGAGGCGGTCCGCGGATTGCAGACGGGCTTCTCCATCTACCGGGATCTCTTGGCGCCGCTGAATTCGCCAAGAATTGGTGAGACCATATTTGCTGCCCACGCCGTTTACGCTGGGCTGAGCTTCGAATGGCTGAATGAGGCTCTGCTCCTTCGCCATGCACCCCAGGGAACTTCTCGCGTGTTCGACACGCCGGGCTTCTACACACAGATTTCCAAACGTTTCGGCTCTTACCGCCCTTACATGCGCTACCAATATGTCAATGCTTCCCAGAGTGAGCCGGTGTTTTCCGACGTCGGCTTGCGCCGCGGCCCTTCGGTGGGCTTGCGATACGACTTAAGTGACTTTGTGGCTTTGAAGCTGCAATACGATTACACTGCACGAGGGCGCGATCAGGCGATCCACGCACTGGCCCTCCAAGCCGGTTTCACCTTCTAAGGGCGTGCAACGATGCCTCGTTTGACATTTGGTTTATTGATGTTGGCCGCAGCCATCTTGCTGTCCCATGTGCTGCCGGTTGGGACCAACGAACCCCTTGCATTCGCGCCGCAAGGCCGCCCGGCGGCCGAAGATAGTCTGGGAATTGTCGTGAATCGTTCGAATCCAGTCGAGAACCTGTCTTTCGCTGAGCTGCGCAAAATCTTTCTAGGCGAGCAAACCCATTGGTCAAATGGCCGTCGTATCACCGTGGTGATGCTCGAGCCTGGCAAGCAGGAACGCCAAGCTGTGCTCACTCAAATTTATCGCATGGATGACAAGGACTTCAATAAACACTTTCTGCAAGGGATGTTCACTGGAGAAGTCCATGCGGCGCCTAAGACTCTGGCGACCCCCACGGAAGTGCTCAAGTTTGTGTTCAACGTGCCCGGCGCCATCGGCTACGTGCGTGGCACGGAAGCGGATGAATCCGTGAAAGTCGTTCACGTAGACAGCCGTCTCCCCGGCGATAAGGACTACAGCATTCGGTTACACCCGAAATCAGCCAGATAGCAGGAGCTTAGGCGGCCTCCGCATTCTCGGTCAGGGGCACCTCTGGTAGGCGTCTACGCAGTTTCCCCGTGGTCCCATAGGCCACAAAGCCGGCGACCATGATCAGCGCTCCGAAAGCCAGCCCATTCATCCCCAGCACGCTCTCGTGCTCGCTCTCCACCATCGCCAGGCTCAGGAGCAGCAGCGGGAATATTCCGCAAGTAAGCGCACCGGTCAGCCCGCCAGGGACGCGGAATTGCCGCTTCAACTCCGGCTCCCGGATGCGCAGCGCCACCAGGGTTACGAACTCCAGCATCAGGCTGATGCCGTAAAGCATAATGTCCAGCGTTACGAGCCGCTTGAAACCCAGCCCCAGGCATAGCGCCCAGCAGGTCGCGCAGAAGAGGATGGCCACCCAGGCCGCTTGAGTCCTCGCGCTCATCTTGCCAAAAAACTTTGGCAGCATGCCGTCCCGCGCCATCGCCAGCGGCAGACGCGAATAGCTCATCACCAGTGCGTTAAACATTCCGAACGCGCTCATCATGCCGCCGAGCACGATCGGGAACCTGAGCCATTCGAAACCCAGGATCTTTCCGCCAACGAGGCCCGCCACTCCGGCCCAAGCGCCGTCACTCCCGAACGCCGAGGCCGGAATGCCCGTGAAATATACCGCCAGGAACGGGAGCACATAACTCAGCGCAACCAGGACCACCGCTGCAATCATGGCCTTCGGATAAGTCCTCTGGGGCCGCTCGACTTCCTGCGCAATCGTCGAGGCGTTATCCCATCCCATGTAGTTCCACATCGCCACCAGCATGCCGCCGAGCAAGCCCAGCCCCGTAGCGGCCGGCGCGGTATGGGTTTCCGCTAGGGTTCCCATTTTGAGGGGCGCCATCACCACGATCAGCGCGAACGGCGCCGACAGCAGAAAGAAAAGCCACAGCGAAGTAATTCCCACCACGCGAATGCCCGCAAGATTCAGGATCGCGCAGGTCACCACCACAAACAGCCCGGCATAAATTCCATGATTCGCAACGCCAAACCACGGAGACATCTGCCTCAAATAGAAAACAAACAGCGTCGGGTAAATTGCCATGTCGAAAATGCTCGCGGCCAATGACAGCCACGCTTCCTGAAAGCCCCAGAAATTTCCCAAGCCGCGGCGCACCCACGCGTAGTAGCCGCCTTCTTGCGGCAGCGCGCTTGACAGTTCGCCGATCATGAATGCCGTCGGCAAGCACCACAGCACCGGCAGAAACAGCAGGATCAATATCCCGTGTCCGTATCCCGCTCCGTGAATGATCTCTTCCGTCCCATACGTGCCGCCAGACACCATGAAAAACGTCGCGGCCACCAGCGGCCAGAGCGTGAGCTTAGCAACTCTCTTTTTTACAGTTGGGATTGCACGGGAAGGTAGCTGGGTGGGAAGGGATAAAGAACTCAATTTTTACTCTCGTCCTCCTAAGGGAAACTCGCTCTCGCCGCTGCGGTAAAACGAGTTCGCATTCGCAGAATACAAGACCCATCTCTGCATGCAAGAAAAAAATGCGTCGCAGCGAAAATATTTTCCGCCTCGCTGACCGTGCTTTCGTACTTCCCGAATGCCGGTCCACCGAATGACTCGCTCCAGCTTTCCACTTCTCCGCGTGCGCCGTCTATCGAAGTGCCTGTGTTAGACTTTTTCGTTTGTCTTTTGCTCTCATAACCGTTCAAGGGGTCATTGCGAATGAAGCTTTCGTTTCGTCTTTCAGTTCTCTCCACAGTTCTGGTACTTGCTCCGCTCGCTCTCGCCCAGCATCCTGCTCCCCGCGCCATCACCATTGACGACTACTTCCAAATCCGCGCGGTCAGCGACCCCCAACTCAGCCCCGACGCCCGCTGGGTCACTTACACCGTCCAGACCGCCCTCCTCAAAGAAGACAAGAACGAAGAGCGCATCTGGATGGCTCCGGCTACCGGCGGAGCACCTGTTGCTTTGACATCTGGGGGCAACTCCTCTTCTCACCCCCGCTGGAGTCCCGACGGCAAGTTCATCGCTTTCCTTTCCGCCCGCGACGAAGGCAAGATCCAGGTTTGGCTGCTCAACCGGCTGGGCGGCGAAGCCGAGCGCCTCACCGATACTTCGCAGGATGTCGAGGACTTCGCCTGGTCACCCGATAGTCGCCAACTCGTCCTGATTCTTCGCGACCTCAGTCCTGAGGAGCTCGACGCCGCCAAGAATAAGTCCGCAAAGGAGAGTGCCTCGTCTGAAAAGGACAAAAAATCAAAGACTCAAAAGCCCTGGGTCATCGACCGCCTGCAATTCAAACTCGACGAAATCGGCTTCCTTGATCGCCGCCGTACTCACCTCTATGTGTTCGACTTAGCAGTGAAATCCCTCACGCAAGTTACCTCCGGCGATTTTGATGACTCCGAGCCCGCTTGGTCCCCCGACGGCAAGCTCCTGGCTTTCACCAGCAATCGTTCCCAGCCCGACCCCGACGCCACCTATGACACAAACATCTGGGTTGTCGCCGCTGGTAACACTGACAAGGGCGCACATCTCACCCAAATCACCACCAATCCCGGCGCCGATGGCTCCCCCTCATGGTCTCCCGATGGGAAATGGATCGCCTACGTCACGCAGCTCGATCCCCACCTGTTCGACTACGCCACCAAACATTTGGCAATCGCTTCCGTCGCCGGTAGCGAGGCCAGAGTCCTCACTCTCGAGTTCGATCGCATGGTCTCCAACCCGCACTTTTCTCCGGACGGCAAGTTCATCTATTTCATCGCCGACGACGATGGCACACAAAATGTCTGCCGCATCCCCATCACCGGAGGCGAAATCACGCGCCCCTTCGGCGGCCGCATCATGGTCAACGACTATTCCCTCGCCAGGAACGGCGACCTCGTCGCCCAGATCGCCACCATCGACCGCCCCGACGAGCTCTACACCATCCCCGATGGCAAACTCACCCAAATCACCCACACCAACGACGCCCTTATGAGCCAGCTCAAGCTCACCCACGGCGAATACGTGCATTTCAAAAGCAAAGATAGCACTACCGTCTCCGGCTACCTTTATAAGCCGCTAGATTACCTCCCTGGGAAAAAGTACCCCACCATCCTCCGACCTCACGGCGGCCCGGTCTGGGCCTACTACGCCGAATTCGATCACCTCCCGCAGCTGCTCGCCGCCAGCGGCTATGCCGTCCTCTTCCCTAATCCCCGCGGCTCCACAGGCTACGGTCAGGACTTCGCCAAAGCGATTTGGGCCGACTGGGGCAACAAGGACTATCAGGACGACATGGCCATGGTCGATTACGCCATTGAACAGGGTATTGCCGACCCCGAAAAGTTAGCCGTCGGCGGCTGGTCCTACGGCGGCATGTCTACCGACTTCATCATTGCCCAGACCACGCGCTTCAAGGCCGCCATCTCCGGCGCCGGGGTCGCCTTTATGGCCAGCATGTATGGCCACGACCACTACCAGCGCGACTACGAAACCGAGCTCGGCCGCCCTTGGGAGAACAAAGCCGCCTGGGAGCACGTCTCCCCTTTCTATCGCGTCAAGAACATCACTACCCCCACCCTCTTCATGGGCGGCGAAATCGACTGGAACGTCCCCATCCTCGGCGGCGAACAGATGTACCAGGCCCTCAAGCACCTCGGCCGCTCCACCGAGCTAGTCGTCTACCCCGGCGAATACCACGAATTCAAGACGCCCTCCCACATCAAGGACCGCCTCGAGCGCTACCTAGCCTGGTACGGTCACTACGTTAAGGGCGACACGACTCCTGCTCGCCCTCAACCGGCTCCGAAATCTGGCCAGTAGTGCAAGATTTGGTAGCGGTCAAGTCTTTATGGACTGATGGGGTAGCCGTAGGACAGGATTGTCTCTACAGCTTCGCTTCGGCTGCCGGCGTCTACTTGTTTCATAATTCGATAGATGTGGTTCTTCACCGTAAACTCGGAAAGTTTCAAGTGCGAAGCGATTTCCTTATTCGTGAGACCCTTTGCGACAAGAGTCACCAATTGCTGCTGGCGTAAGGTAAGAGCGGGCTTTGAAGTTGAGTTTGCGACAGGCATGTCTTTGGCTCTTTGAGCCACAAATCGAAATAGCGCGGTGCAAAGCTGTGCAGGGCAAATGGCCTCCCCACGGAAGACAGCACGGACAGCGGAAATGACATCAGAACTAGATGCATCTTGCAACAAAAAGCCGCTTACACCGGAACGGACAGCAGCAATAAATTGCTCTTCATCGCATTCCATCCCAAGGAGGATGGTCTTACATGCGGTCTGCGGCCCGCCACTTCCGATGGCAATGCTCGCCGCGAGCCGGTTGAACTCTCCTGTATCGACAATTAGTACATGAACATGCCTATCGAGTAGCTGCCGAGGAGTCAGGTCCGTTTGCCCATCCTGCCCGACAACAAAAATCTCGGAATGTTTGCGGAAGAGCCGAAGGAGCGCTTCACGGAGCAGGCGGTTCTCAAGTAGCAAGAGTACGCGGATCGAGGGCGCTGCGGCGGTGATGTCCGAAGGTGTCATTTGTTCAGCTTCTGGTCAGGGCCTCTCGCCTGCGACAGGACTAAGCGCATACGCTGCCGCCCAGAGGTTTGTGGGAGCGGGGCTTGAGAAAGAGCGCAACGAGTGGCTGCATAGTGAACCCTCCTAACTGGTTGCCGACTATGACCCTGTGGCGAAAGCTAATCGGAACAGCTCCCCTTCACAAGCGACAAGGCAGGACTCGAATGGCAGTGTCACCTCATTTCGTTGTTTGTCGCACGGCTGGGAAGATCGCCGCGTGGACCATTTTCGGAGGGTCGGAGGCGTCCCACCCTTCAGAGCCTCCCCAGTCCTCCCTACTTATCCATGCGCGAATCGGAGCCGGAATCGATCATCTCCGGTAGTTTTTTCCTGCGGGAGGACGCCGAGCGAAGCCGTGCTAGGGGAGGGGGCAACGATCCGGCGAGAAAGCAAGTTCAGAGTTATCAACAGTCTAGCTACGCCTGACCCCTACGAACTGACGCTATTGCTGCGCGAATGGGGGAAGGGCAATCGTTACGAACAGGTGAAACCGATTCGGGCCTGGCGGCGTCCCATGGAAAGCGAGTGCTTCTCCGGGGCAACTTCCAGGCACGCAAAGCATTTAAATACGACGGTCGGAGGATGATGGTGCGAAAGTATGCGAGTGCGTTAGCGGTATTCGTGGTGTTGTTGGCGGTTCTGCCTTTGGCCGCTCAGTCGCCCAGCCAGGCGGATTTGTCCGCGATCCATCAAATCAAAGAAGCGGGCTTCGGCGACTCCAAAGTAATGGAAATCATGAGTTACCTGACCGATGTCTACGGTCCGCGCCTCACGAATTCCCCCAACATTAAGGAAGCCGCCAACTGGACCACCACCAAAATGAAAGAATGGCAGCTCGCCAACGTCCATCTAGAGCAATGGGGCCCGTTCGGCCGCGGCTGGTCCAATGAACGTTTTTCCGCCCAGGTGATTTCCCCTCGCCCGTTTCCCTTGATTGCTTATCCCAAGGCTTGGACACCCGGGACAAATGGTCCGGTAACCGCTGATGCGACACTGGCGCTCATCCTGAAAGAAGACGACATCGCCAAATACCACGGCCAGCTCAAAGGAAAGTTCGTCCTTACCGCCGCCATTCCCGAGAATCCCGAGCGCTTCGAGCCGCAAGCCCACCGCTACACCGATGCCGAGCTCACCGATCTTGCGACTCAGCCCGTCCCTGCGGCCCAGAATCCTGAAGATCGCGCAGCGCAATTCCGCGCCCAGCGTGAGCTGAATCTCAAAATTCAGAAATTTCTCGTCGAAGAAGGCGTCGCCGCGTGGATTGAACCTTCTCGCAGCGACGATGGAACCGTTTTCGTCCAGCAGGGAGGCGGCCGCGACAAAGAGAAAGATCCGCCGACTCCTACGCGCGTCGCCATAGCTAGCGAAAACTACGGCCGCATCTACCGTATGCTGGACAAGAAAGTTCCCGTCACCATGCAGCTCGATATCCAAAACAAGTTCTACGACGACGATCTGATGTCCTTCAACATTATTGGCGAAATTCCCGGCACCGACAAAGCCAAAGCCGACGAAGTCGTCATGCTCGGCGGGCACTTCGATTCCTGGCATGGGGGAACCGGCGCCACCGACAACGGAGCTGGTTCCGCTGTCATGCTCGAAGCCATCCGCATTCTCAAGACTACCGGCCTCAAGATGCGCCGTACCGTCCGCCTCGGCCTCTGGACCGGCGAGGAACAGGGGCTTCTCGGCTCGCGCGCCTACGTCAAGCAGCACTTCGCCGATCCCGAAGTGGGTCAGCCCGGAACGGATAAGATCAAAACTCTTCCCGAACACGCCAAACTCGACGCCTACTACAACATCGACAACGGCACCGGCAAGATTCGCGGCGTCTACCTTCAGGGCAACGAAATGGTAGCTCCGCTTTTCTCCTCCTGGATGGAACCCTTCCACGATCTTGGAATGACCACTCTCAGCATTCGCGATACCGGCGGAACCGATCACCTTTCCTACAACGCCGTCGGCCTTCCCGGTTTCCAATTCATTCAAGACCCCATGGACTACGACACCCGTACGCATCACTCCAACATGGATGTCTACGAGCGCATCCAGGAGCCCGACATGAAGCAGATGGCCGTCATCGTCGCCTCCTTCGTCTACATGACCGCCAACCGCGACGAAATGCTCCCGCGCAAGCCGCTCCCGAAGCCCCGTCCCCCGCGCCAACCCTGATCGATGCCTAGAACGTCTTGCGACAAGCTCAGATGTTCGACAATCTAGTAGGGGCACGATAAATCGTGCCCCTGGATCCGATGCCACATTCGCCGCGCAAGTTCCCCCGCAATCCTTTTGAGGCCATCTTCAGCGCCGGGGGCGCGCCACAATTTAGCCCCGTCCGCAAGGACTGGGTTTCATGCCAAAGAAAAACCCGAGCGCCGGAGGCGCGGCACCTCTTCGTCAACGACGCCGGCCGCGGCATCTCCCTTTTCGCCTCCTCCCGCGTGACATTCCTCCTCGCCCGTCGTCTGATACACCCAGGGGGACGATATGGCCTCGTTCTGGCAAGACCTGCGCTACAACCTTCGCCTGCTTCGCCTCAGTCCCGGTTTCACCCTCGTTGCCGTTCTCACCCTCGCTCTCGGTATCGGCGCCAATACCGCCATTTTCCAGCTCATCTCCGCCATTCGCCTTCGCTCCATCCCCGTGAAAAATCCCCAGGAGCTAGGCACCATCCGCATCGCCGACCGCCACTGGGGCTCCGGCCAGTTTTCCAGCAAGTATTCGCAGTTGTCCTTCCCCATGTGGGAGGAAATCCGCAAGCGCCAGGAAGCCTTCTCGGAAATGGCTGTCTGGAGCAATGACCAATACAATCTGGCGACTGGTGGCGAAGTTCGCTTCGCCAATGGCCTTCGCGTCAGCGGTGATTTCTTCCGTGTCCTCGGCGTTCAGCCTGCACTTGGCCGCTTGCTTGGCCCGGAAGACGATCAGCCGGGCTGTCCCCTCGGCGCCGCCAACATCAGCTACGCTTTTTGGCAACGCAACTTCGCCGGCGATCTGTCCATTGTCGGCAAGCGCCTAACTCTGGATGGCAATTCCTTTGAGGTCGTGGGCGTCACGCAGCCCGGTTTCAATGGCATCAGTATTGGTGACACCTTTGACGTCGCCATCCCCGTTTGCGTCGAATCCATCCTCAATCCCCGCAACAATCGCCTCACCTTGCGTCACGCCTG